>Ga0153918_1000194_pt1 | contig 38240 bp, 43 predicted proteins | sample TSFL002MetaG_FD_104687 | JGI IMG/M metagenome (GOLD analysis project Ga0153918, IMG submission 104687) | Attine ant fungus gardens microbial communities from Florida, USA - TSFL002 MetaG | ecosystem: Host-associated > Fungi > Mycelium > Unclassified | place: USA: Florida, Paynes Creek Historic... | reverse complement strand
TTCAATTGTACACTTTTCGTTCCTGGCAGATACGAGTTTTTAGGTAGATCGGCAGACAATCGTCCTTCTACAAAATCAACCATGCGTTGGGCCGGGGCCACCAGGTTGCCGCCACCTGCCTTAAAAGCCAGTTGCTCTACCTGCTGCTGAAAGTGCAATAATTTAAACGGATCTTTATCATCGCCTTTAATATCCTCCAGGTTAATCTGCACTACGGTACCAGAGTTAGCATAGGGGTTATTGCGCTTGCTGGGACTCCAACCGTTTACCACAATCTCGTCGGCATCAGTAGCACAGGGAGCGATGATACCACCCGGACACATACAGAACGAGAACACGCCGCGCTCATCCACCTGTTCCACCAAACTATAATAGGATGGGGGCAGGTACTCGCCGCGCACATCACAATGATATTGCGCCCGGTCAATAATTTCCTGTGGATGCTCAATCCTTACCCCTAAAGCAAACGGCTTTGCTTCGATCAGAATATGCTGCCGGTGCAGCATCTCAAAAATATCACGCGCCGAGTGACCGGTAGCTAATATCACCGCATCAGCTAAAATGGTTTCTCCATCGGCGGTCTTTACACCTTTTATTTTATCAAAGCTGGTAATCAGCTCTGTTACTTTCGCATCAAACCGCACTTCGCCGCCGGCGTTCAAGACAGTCTCGCGCATCGCGGTAATGATCTGCGGCAGTTTATTGGTACCAATGTGCGGACGAGCGTCTACCAAAATATCTTCGGAAGCGCCATGCGCTACAAAAACTTTTAACACCGCGTTCACATCGCCGCGCTTGGTAGAGCGGGTGTAGAGTTTCCCATCAGAGTAAGTGCCTGCACCGCCTTCGCCAAAACAGTAATTTGATTCGGGATTTACTACACCTTGTTTATTAATCTCGGCCAGATCGCGGCGACGTTGTTTTACATCCTTGCCACGTTCCAGCACTATCGGTTTAAAGCCAGATTCGATACATTGCAGTGCCGCAAACAATCCGGCAGGACCGGCGCCTACAATAATTACCGGTTTAGCTTTTTTTACATTCGGATAATCAACGCTAAAAATTTCGGGCAGGTAAGGCTCGTCCACAAACAAGCGTACCTGCATGCGGTAAACTACCTTGCGGCCGCGGGCATCTATAGATCGCTTTAAAATTTTCAGTCCTTTTATGCGGTTGGCAGCTATACTCACTGCGGATGAGGCCAATTTGATAAGAGCTCCTTCGTTTTCATGCACCTCTGGTGCCGCAACAATTTCGGTTTCTTTGATCATGGTGTTGCCGGGTTTTTATCCCGGATCGATTGTAAAGTTAAGGAATAATGGTGGAAGTGATATCAATTAACGACATGTCATCCTGAACGGAGTGAAGGATCTTTTTGACTTTGCATCCCAACAAATCGCGCCGAAAAGATCTCTCCCGTTGGTCGAGATGACATTCCTTTATATTAAACCGTTAAAATCAAAAAGGCTTTAGCCGAAACCCGCATCTGCTAAGTTTGGCTAAAGCCTTTTTGATATTACTCTCTTATTCCGTTGACTAAAGTCAACGGCAGTGAAAATCAGATTCCAGGCTGCTTAAGCCTCGTACAGTTTGGCTTCCCGGCGTTTCTCTACACGGGCCGATACGATGATACTCACTTCGAACAACACATACAGCGGGATGGCAACAACCGTCATCGTCATCATATCTGGGGTAGGGGTAACTACCGCAGCAATAATCAGGATGATAATAATTGCATAACGACGCGACGCCCGCATAAATTTAGGCGTCATGATGCCCATCGTGGCCAAAATGTAAATCAGAATTGGCAATTCAAACACCAAACCGGTGGCCAGGGTCAGCGTAGCTACAGACGACAGATAGTTATCAATCGTCGGCATGTTCTCAATGCTTGGGCTCACAGTGTAACCCATCAAAAAGTTGACAGATACCGGCGTAATGATATAGTAGCCAAACAGCACGCCTAAAAAGAACAGCAGCGAGGCATAGAACACAAAACCGCTTGCGGCTTTACGTTCCTTATCATGCAGGGCCGGTTTAATAAATCGCCATAACTCCCACAACAGGTAAGGGATACCTGCGGTGACACCAATAAGTAATGCTGAGTTAATTTGCAAAATGAACTGCCCCGCCATCTCGTTATTGATCAACCTGAAATGGACGGTTTTGAAACACATATCACGGTGCAGCAAGTTACCCAGGCTACACATTGCACGGTAGGTCCAGAACGTAGGCTTGCTGGGGCCCATAATCAGGGTATCAAAAATCCAGTCGAAATAAACGAATGCCGCAATGGCAAAAATCAGGATGGCGATGGATGAGCGGATCAAATGGCCACGCAAAACCTCGAGGTGGTCAAAAAATGACATTTCAGCCTCGAGGTTTTTGCCTTTATCTTTTATGGCTTTAACCAGTTTGTTGTCTTCGCTCATTTAAACCTTTGTATTTAGGGGTATTTATAGGTAGCGTTGTTACAAAGGTTTTATTTAGAACTCAAACGTTTCCATAAACTTGGTGGTGAAGTTACCGGCACGGAAGTTTGGATCCTGCAGCAGCTTCAAATGGAAAGGTATGGTTGTTTTAATGCCTTCAATTACAAACTCGCTCAGTGCACGCTCCATGGTGCTCAGGGCTTCTTCGCGGGTTTGGGCCACGCAAATTACCTTAGCAATCATCGAATCATAGTTTGGCGGAATAACATAACCGCTGTAAACGTGTGTATCAACACGCACACCATGGCCACCCGGTGAGTGGAAATTAGTGATTTTACCCGGCGACGGACGGAAGTTATTAAACGGATCCTCGGCATTGATACGGCACTCAATGGCATGCATTACAGGCTCGTAGTTTTTGCCAGAGATAGGCACACCGGCGGCAACTTTAATTTGTTCTTTGATCAAATCAAAGTTAATTACCTCTTCGGTAACCGGGTGTTCTACCTGGATACGGGTGTTCATCTCCATAAAGTAGAAGTTGCGGTCTTTGTCTACCAAAAACTCAATGGTACCGGCACCTTCATATTTAACGGCTTTGGCGCCTTTAATAGCGGCATCGCCCATTTTTTTACGCAGCTTCTCGGTCATGAACGGAGACGGAGCCTCCTCAACCAGTTTCTGGTGGCGGCGCTGGATAGAGCAGTCTCGCTCAGAAAGGTGACATACTTTACCGTACTGATCGCCCACAACCTGTATTTCAATGTGGCGCGGATCAACCACGTATTTCTCCAGGTACATGCCATCGTTGGCAAATGCAGCACCGGCTTCGGCACGTGCAGAATCCCAGGCTGGTTCAAACTCTTCGTCATTCCAAACAATACGCATACCACGGCCACCACCGCCAGCGGTAGCTTTCAAAATAACCGGGTAACCTATTTTTCTGGAAATCTCGATGCCTTGTTTTACGCTTTCTAACAGACCTTCAGAACCCGGGATACAAGGTACACCGGCTTTCTTCATGGTTGCCTTGGCCGAAGCCTTGTCGCCCATGGCGTTGATCTGATCGGCAGTAGCGCCAATAAATTTGATATTGTATTCAGCACAGATGGCTGAGAATTTGGCATTTTCTGAAAGGAAGCCATAGCCAGGGTGAATGGCATCGGCATTGGTAACCTCGGCAGCCGAAATAATGTTCGGGATGTTAAGGTAAGAATCGCGGCTTGCCGGCGGACCGATACACACGGCCTCATCAGCAAAACGCACGTGCAAACTATCACGGTCTGCAGTGGAGTATACAGCAACCGTTTTTATACCCATCTCTTTACAAGTACGGATAATACGAAGGGCAATTTCGCCACGGTTGGCTATGAGTATTTTTTTAAACATGCTTTTAAGTTGATTGGTTGATTAAGTTGATTAGTTGATTGAGTTACCTCTCGCTCGCCTAATCACCCATCACTTTATCGTTAGTTGATTGTTGTCTGTTTTGATTAAGTTCCGGTTTTAAAACCACTCACTTAATCAACTACTCACTTCATCAACTCTTAAACTGGTTCTACCAGGAACAAAGGCTGGTCATACTCAACCGGCGAAGAGTTGTCCACCAGAATCTTCACGATACGGCCTGATACCTCAGACTCAATCTCGTTAAACAGTTTCATGGCTTCAACAATGCAAATAACACTACCCGGTTTAATCTCATCACCTACGTTTACAAACATTGGTTTTTCAGGGCTTGCAGAGCGGTAGAAAGTACCGATCATCGGCGATTTGATAGTGATGTAGTTAGCGTTGTCTGCAGCGGCAGGAGCGGCGGCGGCAGGAGCGGCAGCAACTGGTGCAAAATCTTGCGCAACTGGTGCAGCAGGTATAGCAACCGGAGCAGGAGCCGCACTCGGAACAGTAGCTGTTACAAAGGTAGGAGCCTGGTTGGTTTTTATAGTAATCTTGAACTCGTTCTGCTCAATAGAGACTTCGTTAACGCCCGATTTGGAAACAAAACGGATAAGGTCTTGTATTTGCTTAATATCCATAGTTAATATGCAATAGTTTGTATTGGCTAACAGTTGGGTGGCTAAGTTATATGTTAATGTCTGTATGTGCAAATATGCATACGTGCAAATGTGCAAATGACAGGCTAATTATTTAATAATTAATACAATGCGAACTTAGTTGATGTTTTATTTATTTCGAATTTGAGATATTCGATTTTGAATTTGAAGCTAATCACTCATTCAAAATTCTCTCCTTCACTCCTTAGCTTAGTAGGCCCACTTAAGGTATACAGAACCCCAGGTGAAACCGCCGCCGAAGGCCGCTAATATAATGTTGTCGCCTTTTTTAAATTTACTTTCCCATTCCCATAAACATAGTGGAATGGTTCCGTTGGTGGTGTTGCCGTAACGCTCAATGTTTACCACTACTTTTTCGGCAGGTACGCCGGTGCGGTTGGCAGTAGCATCAATAATACGTTTGTTGGCCTGGTGTGGTACCAACCATGCAATATCCTCAGATACCAGGTTGTTTTTCTCCATTACCTCGGCGGCCACGTCGGCCATATTGGTAACAGCAAATTTAAATACCGCCTGACCTTCCTGGTAAGCAAAGTGTTCTTTGGCGTCCACTGTTTCGTGCGAGGCCGGTTTTAATGAACCGCCGGCTTTCTGATGCAAATAGCTGCGGCCAGCGCCATCGCTTTTCAAGATAGAATCAATAACACCATAACCTTCGGTATTAGGCTCCAATAACACAGCACCGCAACCGTCACCAAAAATGATGCAGGTAGCGCGGTCTTCATAATTGATGATAGCCGACATTTTATCGCCGCCCACTACTAATACTTTTTTATGCTTGCCGCTCTCGATGAATGAAGCTCCGGTAGCCAGGCCGTAGATAAAGCCTGAACATGCCGCCTGCAGGTCATAACCCCAGGCATTTTTGGCGCCAATTTTATCGGCCAGAATATTGGCCGTAGCCGGAAATGGCATATCGGGGGTGGTGGTACAGAAGATGATCAGTTCAATCTCTTCGGCACCGATGCCGCGTTTACGCAGCAACTCTTCAACAGCTGGAACGGCCAGATCAGAAGTGGCCAGTCCTTCGCCTTTTAATATTCTGCGCTCCTTGATACCGGTACGAGAAGTGATCCACTCGTCATTCGTATCAACCATGGTTTCCAATTCGTGGTTGGTTAGCACGTATTCAGGGGCGTAGCCGTGCACCGCGGTTATAGCGGCATGAATTTTACTCATCTAGATTGTAATATAATTATGGTTGAAAAGCCTTTTTAAATTGGTCAACAAGATTGGTTTCTACCATATCTCTGCACAGCAAAACCATATTTTTTATAGCCTCCGGACTAGATATACCGTGCCCTACTACTACAGGTGCGTTAACGCCCAAAATTGGGCTGCCGCCGTACTGCTCATAGTTAAACCGATCGAAAAACTCGTCTTTTAGGCCTTTTTTAATGGTGATGACATAAAACGACTCGGCCATTTTGAGGATTACGTTGCCGGTAAAACCATCGCAAACGTAAACATCGGCCATGTCGCTAAACAGGTCGCGACCTTCCACATTACCAACAAAGTTGAATTGAGTGCTCTCCTTCATTAGCGGATAGGTGGCCTGGCAAAGCAGGTTGCCTTTTTCTTCTTCTTCGCCAATGTTCATCAGCGCCACGCGCGGGTTATCAATCTGATAAACCGATTGTGCCAGCAGGCTGCCCAACACACCAAATTGCACCAGAACTTCTGGCTTACAATCGGCATTGGCACCTACATCCAACAAAATACCCAAACCGCCTTTCAGTTTGGGTACTATAGTTGTCATTGCCGGACGTTGCACACCCGGAATGGTTTTTACGCTGAACATAGCGCCAACCAGCATGGCGCCGGTATTGCCCGCAGACGTAAAAGCATCCAGCTTGCCGTCTTTCAACATCTGAAAGCCGACGCTGATGCTTGAGTCTGGTTTTTGCACAACAGCTTTAGTAGGATGCTCACCCATACCGATTACTTCGGTGGTATGAACGAACTCAAAGCCATCGGCGCTATAATTATTTTCTTCCAGAAGATCTCTTATGACCTGGCTATCGCCAATAAGCACCAGCTTTTGGCCTTCCGCCAGCGTTTTATGAACTGCAATAGCCCCTAAAACAGTAGCCTTGGGGGCGTAATCGCCGCCCATCATATCTAAGCCAATCTTCATTTAAAGAAAATTTACTTAGGCTACAGCAGCTTTTTCTACCAGTAATTTACCGTTGTAATACAGATTGCCGTCTACAGTGTAGGCGCGGTGAGGTAAATGAACTGCACCTGTAGTTTTGCAGGTAGTTAAAGTAGGCGCATCAGCTTTGTAGTGCGTACGGCGCTTAGCAGTTCTTGATTTCGAGAATTTCCGTTTTGGATGTGGCATAACTCTTTGTCTTTATTTATTAATGTTTTTGAGCGCGTCCCAACGCGGGTCTGTCTGCTCGGTTTGTTCTTCACTGCCCGAAAGTTTATTTAAACGATCAAGCATATCCTTATCACAGTAAGGGGTTTTACCCTCATTGCCGCAGGTGGCTATAAAAGGCACTGCAACGTTAATATATTCATAAATCAGCCCGGCAATATTGATCTCATGATCATTTTTTGAAAGGGCAATCACTTCTTCGTCTTCGTCTATCTCTTCTTCGCTAAACTTGGCAATCTGCTGCTCGCGGATGTCAATATTTTGCGGATAATCAGCCAGACACCTATCACAGGTCATCCCAATGCTGCCTTGCAGGTGAAAGTTAAGGATCAGCATCGTTTCCTGCTTCTCCAGCTCAACCTTGCACTTCACATCGGCTTTCTTCACCAGCGAGTAATCAAACTCTGTGAAAAACTCGTCGGTTACCACATAGTCAAACTCGTGCTTCCCCAGGCTTAGGCCGGTAAATGGAATGGCGTATGTCTTAAGCGATTTCAATGAGCTACAATTAGCCCGCAAATGTAGGAAAAATATATATATCTGTAAAGTGTTTTTTAGTTTGAATTGTGGAAAACGCTTTTAGTTGTGGAAAACGGCCAATTCTAAACAAACAAAAAGAATTTTGGCAGGCCAATAAGTAACCCGCTGCTATAAACCGACTGTAAATAAAAACTTATTAATTGAATACAGCGGATTTTTTATCATCAATACGCTTAACAACTTTTGCGGGCACTCCGGCCAGTACAATATTGTCTTCTTCAAAACTTTTATTAACTACGGCATTGGCTCCTATCTGAACATTGTCGCCCAGTTTAATTCCACCAAACATTTTTACCCCCGGGCCAACATAACAGTTATTGCCTAAAGTTGGGGCATTATTGCCACCATGCGCTCCTATATTTACGCAAACATGTATTCTACCATAATCGCCAATTTTGGCATATTTGGAAATTACAATAGTGCCATAGTGAGGTAGACTAAGCCCCTTTCCACAAACATTTAATGGGATTGTATAGCCAAGCTTCATACCGAAACGCTTATACCTGACGTAATGCCATATATAAAATAACTTTGCAATAGGGCCGGATGAGTTCTTATAATATTCAGCTTTTCGCATCTTTTTGATAAAACGCCATCGAGGATTCATGATGTAGGCCTTTAAACGCCCCTTTAATGTTTCATTATCAATTCCCATTGCCATAGCATCGGCAGCAATAAAAATTTTGTATTCTTCCCTTGAAGTTATCATGCAGATTTTAAGGCAAAACAGTTATCAGATAATACTTAACTCTTAATATAGTCCTAAGCTCTATGATATTTATTGGTATAAAACTAAGATTTTTCTTTCAAAAATCTATCTATCGCCATAATTGCCGCTTCACTTCTCTCTTCACCCAAACCAGATATCGTTACATAATTAGCATTCAGTGCTTGTAGCTCCTGGTGCCAAACATCCATAAAATACTCGCGACGGGTAGGAAAATCTCTTAGGGGGTCATCCTGCCAAGGCATATCGATATCCAGCAACAGGTAAAGATCATAGGGGTGGCGCGGCAGCTCATCCAGTACCTCTTGCGGGGTATGACCAAAAAAGGCATCGCTCCAGATTTTTACGGTAATAAATGTAGTATCGCAAATAAGAATCTTATTAGCACTAGGCAGATATTCTTGCTCCAACTTCAACTGACCGTAGAACATGGCTACCTCATCATCAATAGTTGGTGCTTCAGTTAAATTAGCACAGTACTCGCGTGCGTACTCCGGCACCCAAACCGTATGATAATGCGACGCCAGCAACGCCGAAAGCGTAGACTTGCCCGTAGACTCGGGCCCCACAACAGCTATTTTTAACACTGGCGTCATTGTTTCTATGTGTCAAAGATACACAATTAAAACAAGGAGTATATGTTAAGGTTTTGGTGCTTACAGATCGTGTTTATAATCTTCGCGCAAAGCGGCCTTAATTTTTTGTACAGTCGTCTCAAACTGTTCGGGGGTAAATTTGAGTTTTGGATTGGCAAAGTTGATGTCGTTCGCCTCATTCATGGGGATGAGGTGGATGTGTGCATGCGGCACTTCCAGGCCCATTACCACCACGCCGATGCGCTCGCATGGTATGGCTTCTTTCAATCCTTTTGCCACAATTTTAGCAAACAGCTGCAAACCGGTGTAAGTTTCATCATTCAGATCAAACAGGTAATCTACCTCTTGTTTGGGGATCACCAGTAAGTGGCCTTCTTTTAGCGGGCTGATATCCAGAAAAGCAAGGAAATCATTACTCTCTGCAACCTTATAGGCAGGTATATCGCCGGCAACTATTTTAGAAAAAATGGTCATGGGTATGATGTAGTGATTAGTTAATTAGTTAACCAGTTAATTAGTGTTTTGATTTCGATGAAATTACTAATCTCTGATCACTAATTAACTGATTAACTAATTTTCGATTAACGCGAAATTTCCAATATCTCAAACTCCATCTTGCCGGCTGGCACCTGGATTTCGGTTTTCTCGCCCACTTTTTTGCCTAGCAGGCCTTTGGCAATTGGAGAGCTAACAGATATTTTACCCGATTTCAGGTCGGCCTCGCTTTCAGACACCAGCTGATAGCTCATGGTGGCGCCGTTGCGGGTATTTTTAATTTTTACAATTGATAGGGCCAATACTTTTGAGGTATCCAGCTTGCTCTCGTCTAATAAACGGGCACTGGCCAATACATCGCTCAGCTTGGCAATTTTGGTTTCGTGCAGGCCCTGAGCCTCTTTGGCCGCATCATATTCGGCATTCTCAGAAAGGTCGCCTTTATCGCGCGCCTCTGCAATTGCTTTTGCAATCTGGGCACGACCTTCGGTTTTCAGGTACTGTAATTCCTCTTTTAATTTTTCTAAACCTTCTTTGGTATAATAGGTCACTTCTGCCATAACTCACAAAATAAATAGTGGTACTTGTGTCAAACTTCGCCAAAAAAAACCGCCCTCCTGTGTTAAGAAGGACGTTGACGAGGGTCATTAAAAACAAAACAAGACTACGTTCATGACGCAGCCTTGCTTTGGTGTAAGAACGAAGATAAATGATTAATGTTGTAAAATCAAAATTTTTTAGTGGATAGTTGATTCGGAAAATAGTTGATTAAGTGAGTGGTTAATTAAGCGAGTGGTTGGCATGATAGCACATTCAGGCACCAAATCAACCACTCACTTAATCAACTACTCTCTAATTACTTTACTCCATAATCCGCCAGCTTATCGGCCATTACCTCGCTTATTTTACGGTATGACTCAAACGTCCAGCCAGCTACATGCGGGGTAAGCAGTACTTTGCCACTCTGCCTTAGTTCTTCATACCAGGCTTGCTCACCCAGGGCCGGGAACTTTTCTACCTCCAACACATCCAGCGCAGCACCCAGTATTTTGCCTTGTTTTATGGCATTAAGCACGGCCTGCACCTGCGCCACTTTACCACGTGAGGTATTGATAAAGAAAATAGGTTTGCGGAAATGGAACAGGTATTCATCGCTGATCAATCCGTTAGTTTCTTTGGTAAGCGGCACGTGGACGCTCAACACGTCGCTTTGCTTTACAATTTGTTCCATGCTCACCTCGCGGGCGTACTGATCGCTAAAGCCGGTTTTGTATTTATCATAAGCAATTACATTTACCTCAAAGCCCGATAGTTTGCGGGCAAAGCTGCGCCCCATATGCCCATAACCAATAATGCCTACAGTTTTACCTTTCAGCTCATAGCCTCGGTTGGCTTCGCGCTGCCATAAGCCGGCACGAACTTCAGCATCGGCACGGTTAAAATTGTTCATGAGCGAGAGCAGCATACCAATGGCGTGCTCGCCCACAGCGTCTGAGTTACCCTCTGGGGCGTTTATCAGATATATATTTTTGCTGATGGCATAAGTCTCATCAATATTATCCATTCCTGCGCCGGCGCGACAAATAAAACGCAGCGATGTAGCCTGGTCCAACACCGCCTGATCAACCTGAAACTTGGAACGGATCAGCAGACCTTCATAACCAGGCAATAACTCCAGCGCCTGTTGCTTGGTTATGGTAGGCTGATAACTACAGGTATATCCTAATTCTTCGGCTCGTTCTATAAAAATGGGATGGATATCGTCTACGATGAGGATGTTTTTTTTCATTTGCATTTTGGCTACATCAGCCTTATCTATAATTAAATAACCTGCCAACATGGCGGGTAGTTGACAAAGGTAGTTATTGACGCGCACACCAGCGTGCTAAAGCATCATAAACTGGCACGCAAATGGCAATAACCAGTTTATTAAAGCAACCTATGAAAAAGATCAATATAAAAGAATTCAGCGCCGATATAAAAAAACAGGCCGGAGAGTTGGCTCAAACAGGTTTCAGACAAGTTTTTGAGCATATAGACCAGCTAAAGATCAAAAAGGGAGTGGATGCGCTGGGCATTGATAAATTTATTAACCAATGTGCCTGGCTGGCTGCCGGCAGTGGCGTTGTGGCTGGTAGCGGCGGCATTATTACTATGCTGGCTGGCTTGCCGCTGGATGTTGCCAACCTCATTACTCAACAATTTAGAGTTACTATGGCTGTAATGTATCACCAGCGGGGCGATTACCATTTTACCTTTGATGAGTTTATGGCATTTGTAGCTACCTCGTTAAAGGTGGAGGCTGGGGTCGCTGTCTCTAAAACCATGATGGAGGGTGTGGCCGAGAAATTGTTGCTGCTGGTAGGCTCTCGCACGGCAGAACGCCTGGTGCCTGTTGTTGGTGCAGCTATTGGAGGCACCGCTAATTATCTTTTTATAAAACGAATGGCTAAATCTGTTAAAGAGATGAATGGAAAGTACATGGTGGCGAAATAGCCTTAGCTATTATGGATATGTCATACCGAGGAAAGAGGCATCTGTGTGGCCAGATCGTTTCTCTCTGCATCAGAGATGCTTCGCCATCGCTCAGCATAACAAACTTTTTAACCCGATAACATTGTTTGAATGCTTACCACAAAATAAAACGGCGCTACTGAATACTCAGTAAGCGCCGTTTACAATATATGCTGTTTCCCAACGAAACAGTTTGTTTGTAATTAGGGCAAATTAAAAGCGGCGTGGGTTTTTAGCTCTTTTGTTCCAAGTGTCAAAGCCGCCTGACATACCTACCAATGCTGAGATACCAAAACCAAGGATTACTACCATGATGGCGATGTGGAAGATCTGAGTGAAAAGAGGATTCATAGCTGTATGTTTTTAATGTGTTACGCTAAGAGTAAGGCAAGTACCGTGCCGCTGGCCAAAGTTTTAACTGGTGAGATACTGCAGCAAGTATTTACAAATATAAAAAGACAGGAAAAATCACTGATTTCCAATGCTTTAAACAAACAAAATCAGCAGATGCTGTTTTTTTGATGATTTCAGCCCCCGATAAACCTCTATGAAAAGTTTAACTGTGAGGAAATTGATTCCCCAATTTGTGGGGAAGTGCTGGGGAATTGCGGACTGGGGCATAGTGATTGGGGAATTGCCGGGAGGATCAAAGCAAAATCCCGTTAAAGCAGTAGAGCCACAAATATGTGGCTCTACTGTATTACTTTTAATAAAAGCGGTCTATCCCTCTCTCAATAGCTCATTAATTGTGGCACAGCTACCTTTAATCAAATCCAGGTAAAACGGGCAGTCGCCGCTTTCTTCGGGCAACTCATACCGCATTTGCTCCAGCGCCAGGTTGATGTTTGACAATTGATTGCGGATATCATGCTTCAGCGTGCGCAAGGCTTCGGCCTCCGGGGAGAGCGGCGAATCGTCTTCCATTATTTCAGGTTGATGGCTTTCATTTTATTATATAGCGTTTTGCGATCAATCTGCAAAATCTCGGCAGCCTTGGTTTTGTTAAAGTTCACTTCGCGCAGCACTTTCAAAATGGTATCGTACTCGGCTTCGAGCGCGGCATTTTTCAGGTCGTGGCGGGTTTCTTTGGCTGCAGGGGGGGCTTCGGCGGTTACCGTAGCGGTTTCATAAACTTTAGATTCTATAACCGGCATACGGGTATAGTTCGAGATCTCCAGCGGAAGGGCTTTCAGTTGCACCTCTTCGCCTTCGGTCAGCAGGGTAGCGCGGCGGATTACGTTTTTCAGCTCGCGGATGTTGCCCGGCCAACGATAATTAAGCAAACAGTCTTCCACCTCTTTAGAGAAGCCTTTTACCTCGCGGCCCAGCTCCTGGTTGGCCATTTTCAGGAAATGGTCTGCCAGCAGCATAATATCATTACCGCGCTCGCGCAGGGCTGGCATGTAAATACCAAACTCGTTAAAGCGATGGAACAAATCCTCGCGGAAACGGCCTTTGGTGATCGAATCCTGCAGATTCTCGTTTGTTGCTACAATGATACGAACGTCCAGGTCAATCTCTTTAGTGCTGCCTATGCGTTTTACTTTACGCTCCTGTACGGTGCGCAGCAGGGCGGCCTGGATATCGTAAGACAGGTTACCCACCTCGTCCAAAAACAACGTACCGCCGTTAGCCATTTCAAAGTGACCAATTTTGGTGTATAGCGCACCGGTAAACGAACCCTTCTCGTGACCGAAAAACTCGCTTTGGGCCAGTTCTTTAGTAAGCGAACCACAATCCATCGCGATAAACGGCTGGTCGTGCCTCGGGCTGTTCAGGTGGATGCTTTTGGCTACCGATTCTTTACCGGTACCACTTTCACCCATAATAATTACGCTGTAATTGGTTGGACCAACCAGCTCAATCTGGCGCAGCAGCTCTTTTGATGCTTTGCTGGTACCTACCACAAACTCTGACGACAGCACTTGCTTTTTGCCACCATCCCTGGTGGCTTTTGCAGGCGCAACCACGGCCGGCTCTTCTTGTAACAGCGCATGTTGAGTCTCGATAGCTTTGGTAATGGTGTTTAGAATCTCATCAGGGTAAAGCGGCTTGGTGATGTAATCATACGCCCCCATTTTAATGAGCTCTACTGCCATCTTAATATCAGAATAACCGGTGATGATAATTACACCAGTCTTGGGATAGTTATTCTTGATGTGCGTCAGCATCTCGCGCCCATCTGTATCTTCCAGACGAAAATCGCACAACACCAGGTCAAATGCTGTGTTTTTGAGATGCTCCATGGCGTTGGCGCCATTGGCAGCAGTGGTTACATCGAAATTATTGCGTGTTAAGAATTTAGATAATAACAGCGCTACATTTACTTCATCGTCAACGATGAGAATCTTCTTCATATCGTAAATTGTATGTTTTCAGCAGGTATATATTGCCAAAATCTGTTCAAACACAAATTTGCTAAATTTAAAATGGATTTTCAACAGGACAACGGTTGTAATAACGGTATTATTTTTTCAACTATAAAGACAAAATTCACATTTCTGCTATTAGGGCTATCCACAGCCTTGCCCTTTAGTTAATACTAAAAAAAACGGGCTCCTCTTGCAGCAGCCCGTTTCTTGGATTAACTAAACATATATATCAAAGCATGAATATATATTCTCTTTTTATACAGCGGTAATTATTGATCTATCTTCACCCCGCCGTAGTTGGATTTGATGATAATGGTACGCTCTGCGCTGCCTTTACCAACCTTGCCTTTATAGTTTTTGGTACTACTCCAGCTTTTGCCATCATCAGATGGTGTTTTGCTGGATATACTCACATTATCGTTATCGTAACTGAAGCCTGCGTAGTGCACAGTTACATCAAAATCGGCATTACCCACGGCTCCTAATTTAACCGGACTGTAATCAGAGCTTACCGACAGGTTTTTTACTGCATTCTCCAAGGCGTCAACCTGTAAGCCTCCGTAGCGCACATTAATAATGCTCGATGCACTCAGCTTACCAATTTTGCCCGAACCATAGCTAATCTGCGTATTTAGCTTACCGCCGCCTTGCAAATTAAGACTACCATAGGCCACAGCCAGATCTCCGCCAGACAGGTAATCTATACCTGCGCTGCCATAGTTAACGCTGATATGGTTATCCGTATTATACAGCGTTTTAGCTACAAGGCCCCCGTATGAGTTTTTGATATTTAGCTTACCAAACAGGTCAGGCAGTATTACTGCACCATATTTGTTGGTAATGTCAAGTGCGTTTTTGGCGGGCATATAAACTGTATAGTTAATTACTGCCTTGCGCACACTTGTTTTGCCGTTATTGCCAAAGATACCCCAAAAACTATTACCGCCGTCATCATTTTTGATTTTTGTAGCAAAGCTTACCGAGTTGTTATCTTTGCTATCGCTGATGCTAATTCTGTTCAACAAATCCTGCGCTTTATCATCGTCATCGGCATAGGCTTTTATCTCCACATCAACCTTAAATTCATTTTTTCCCCAGGTATTAATGGTAACTTTACCATACATATTGCTAATCTGTAGCTTATCGTCCCTGTCAACATTGTAGCTTTTATTGTAGGTTTTGGTTTTGAGCTTAACATCGCCATTGGCAACTCTTTTCTCCAGGTCGGCATCACTTTTATCAAAACGGAGCTGAAACTTCTGGCCAAAATCTTTGAATTTTTCTGTAAACGACTTGTCAAAAGCGCGGGCGAAACGATCAGCTTCTCTTTCTTTATCACGTTCTTTATAACGCTCTGCCAAATCGCGTGCACGCTCTGTTGCATCGCGACCTTGTTTTTGAGCATCTTCTGAAGCTTTACGGCTTTGCTCACGACCCAGATCGCGCATTTGATTTTGCAGGTCACGCATTTTGCCCTGCAGCTCTTTCATTTTGCGGGTGTAGGTGGTATCCTGCATCAGGCCGCTGTCTAAAGCGGTGAGCACAGGCAACCCTTCCAATTTAATAGAAGGAATGGTTAATACACGGGGCTTAATCCTGATGGCCGCTATAACCGGCGATGTAGCCGGGGCCACTACAGGGGCTGCCGGAGCCGGGGCGACAGCGGGCTGCGCTGTAACACGCAGACTAAGGGCTGCCAAACCAAGCACTATTGCGCCGGCAGCTTTATATACTCTTAGTTTCATTTTGTTGTTGATCTTTAAATTCGTTGTACTGTTCAATTACATTTAGTTGCTGATTTAGTACCTCGGTTTGTATTTGCAAGTTCCGGATCATTGCACGTAAAACACGTTCCTGGTTGGGGCTCGTAGCTAAATCTTTATTCAAACGGTTGTAGGTCGAATCCATTTTGGTTAACTCTGCACTAAACTCTTTGTAAAGCTCAGGGTTGGTTTTGGTGAGCTCTTTAAGCTCGGTGCGTTTGGCCTCTACCATAGAAGCGTAGCGGATGCGCTGTTGGGCATACTCCGGGTTGATTTTGGCATAATCAACCTTTGTGCCCGCGCTTTTTTGAATGTATAACATAAAGCCAACGGCCATGGCCACGATGATGATGGCCGCCATGCGCAGCACAAAACCCAGAGAGAAAGTTTTGGCTTCGCGCTTTTTTGGCTGTTCGGGCTCCTCTTGTTCAAAGTTAAGCTGACCCTCAATTTTATTCCATAAACCCAGGCGGGGTTCAAGATCATCAAATCCTTCGCGGTTGGCTTTTATAAAATCTTCTAACTGCTTGCTCATGCCACTAATCCTTTCTGTTTTAATATCTCGCTTAATTTGCGTTTGGCTCTCAAAAACTGGGTTCTTGAGGTGTTTTCTGTTATATGTAATATTTGTCCTATTTCTTCGTGATCGTATCCCTCTAACAGGTAGAGCGATATCACCACCCGGTATCCTTCGGGCAACTCCTTCATAGCCTCTTTTACCTGGGCCACTTTGTATTGAGTTTCCTCCACATCTTCCGGCTCCTCATCTGCAATGTTTTCCAGCTCATCGCCATCCATTTCTACCAGATCCATTTTGCGTTTACGTAGCAGGTTGATAGCGCGATGCACCACGATCTGTTTTAACCACAGGCCAAAGGTGGTTTCCTGTCTGAAATCCTTTATGCGGTTGAAGGCATCCAGAAAAGCCTCCTGAAGCACATCTTCGGCCTCATCAGTATCTCCCACTATCCTGAAAGCCACGTTCAGCATAGCCTTGGCATACAGGCGGTACAGTTCATAGCAGGCTTTTTTACTACCCTGCTTACACTCGGCCACCAGTTGATAATGCTTATCTATATATAGTGCTTCCAATTGCGAATCAGCTTTCATGGATAATAGACGCAACGTTTTTTACTACGTTGCACGAGAGGATGAAAATTTTGTTAAATAATTGGTTGATTGACGTTTGGGCGAGGACTAATATAAGAAAATGATGACACGAATGCTCAACTGGCAGATCTCAATAAGATCATATGCCGAAGGACACCCACCTGTTAAAGTTAGAGCAACTTGCGGTGGCTGTGCTTTCCCCTCTCCAAAGAGAATTGTAGGAGCATTGCTCTGATAGTGACTCATAATAGGGGTGTGTCCTTCATCATGAGCAGCTCTCTACAAAAAGAGCCGCGTGCAATTACTGCGACGCGGCCCCGGATGTTTAAGATTTAAGTTGATGGGGAAATCCCAAATTATACGCCGCAAAATAACCGGCGGTTTGTGAACTCCACATTAACTAAAAAACAAGGTATGGCTTATTGTGTAAAACAGCTTTATAGGTATAAATGGACCATTTGGCGCCAGTAGCGCGGGCGATGCGCGTATCCCTCCCATATCGGAAATTGGTGTTCGATGCCCTTGTCCCACAACAAGGCATCAAACTCGCGGTTATCATCAATGAACGGGTCTGTTTCGCCAATGGCAATAATGATCTCAATATTGCGCATGGCGGCAAGGTTTACCGGATCATGCACATGGCGCACAAACTGGCGCGGCATGCTGAAGTAAATATCCTCGTTATGGTAACCATCAAACAGGTCGCGGAAATCGCCAATCTGCCGGGTTAGGTCGTACCGGCCGCTCATGCATACGGCTTTATAGAACAGTTCTGGTTTTCTGAAGGCCAGGCTGGCGGCATGATAAGCACCCATGCTGCAACCGGCAACAATGAGGCCATTAGTATTGTCCATGCGCGGCACTACTTCTTCTAAAATATATTGCTCGTATTGCAGATGGCGCATCATGCGCGCTGCCGGGTGAATATCCTGGTTATAAAAACTTTCGCTATCAATACTGTCTACACAATACAACTGCAATTGGCCCCTGGTAATTTTATCTTGTACTGCGCCAATTATGCCCCAGTTTTCGTAATCAAAAAAACGAGCCATGCGAGTGGGAAAAAACAATACCGACGGGCCACCATCACCAAAAACAAGCATTTCCATATCGCGCTTAAGATTGGGACTGTGCCAGCGGAGGTATTCCCGTTTCATATATTTTGGTTGATGGCTTTATTTACTTGTGACGTCCATACCTGGTAACCGAAAGGGCTGAGATGTAGTCCATCGGGATTGTAAAAGTCGCGTCGGGGCACGCCTTTATCGTCAAGCATTTCCGGAAAGAGGTTAATAAATCTCCAGTTAGGCTGATGCTCGTTAATCTCGGCCTGAACCAACATATTGGTATACTTAAATTTATCAACAATATTCCACCGGGCCAAACTGGGTTTAAGCGAAATAAACCAGCAAGGCAGGTCGCCAAACATTTGTTTTACCCTTGTGGCAAACTCCTGAAAAAAGATCAACACTTCTTCCGGGTTACGGCCGTCACCCAGATCATTATCGCCTGCATAGAGGATTAATCGCTTAGGGTGATAAGGAGATAGGATGCGTTGCGAAAACCAAACACAGGCGGCCAGTGTGGAGCCGCCAAAGCCAAGGTTAACCGGCTTAAGGTCTGGAAAATCCTGCCCCATGGTTGCCCACAAACGGATAGAAGAACTACCGTAAAACAAGGTTTCGCCCCAGGCGGCTGCATCGGCAGCTTTGGCTTCTAATTGCTTTACTTCTTCTTCGTACCAGAACATGCCCCAAAACTACAAAATGGGCATTTAAGTTAATGGGTGTTTATAATTAAATAACAGCAATTTTAAAGGGCATTAATGTGTACCGGGTTAAATTTTAAGCCGTACGTTGATTTTTGCTAGTAAACCTGCAATCCATACCATTACAAAAGAGAAAACGATGCACTTGATCAAACCTCCCATGCCTTCACTCAGCACTTCGGGATAACCCAGGTTAGACATTTCATAAGCAGGGTAAAACAAAAATGGCACCAGGTAACAGGTAAAGGTATTGGTGCCCGCCGGCTCAATGGGTTTAAACAATTTGTATTTCTTCCATACGTCAACCAGCAGTACAAAAAACAAATAAGCTATCAGGCTGATACCTGTACAGATCAACACCCACGACGGGGTATCACGTGCCTTAGAAATACCGCCGCTGTACAAACGCACTATAAAACCCAGGTTAAATAAGATCACCGCCATCAATAGCATGCCCATCCACAGCATCCGGAGTTCTTTGGTTTGCGAGAGACGCATATATAGCACTGCCACAAATATGCCGGCCATGGTGAAGCTTTGCATGGCGCCATTGCCAGCCATCCACAAGTAGTTATAGGTTTTGCTAAGAAAATCCAGCCAGCCAAAGTGGATATCAATATTGAGAAACATAAAGAACAGCCAGAATGCTGCTTGTACCCACAAGGCGCCTTTACTGTAATAGTAAATAAGCGCACAGTACAAATATGCCCAGCCAATTAGTCCCAATATACCCCACCAGCTAAAGTGCAGCCAGGTATGCCCCGGCTCGCTGGTTTTATACAGTGCAGACATGGCAATAATCAGCGCGGCGCCAAACCCCTGAAACAAGTAACGTTTATATTTTTTAAACCCACTGTAATCTAAAAACAGAAAGAAGAAACCAAAGGTAACCAGGCTCTCCCAAACCGGTTTGGGCAATTTGGCAATAGCCTCGTTATAGGTTTCCATATTGGCATGAAAAAAACCGATAAAAATCAGCGCAAAAGAACGTGTAAAGATGCGCTTGAGCAGGCGCGTATCACCGCGAACAATACGGCTCTGGAATGCAAACGGAATAGACAGGCCTACAATAAAAAGGAAAGCCGGAAAAATGGTATCGGCCAAACCAAGGCCATCCGCATTTTCACCAACATGCTTTATCCATTGCGGCACACCGGGTACATCTTCCACATCATTTACAAAAATCATGAGGAACATGGTGAGCGCACGGAAAGCATCTATAGACCGAACTCGGCTGGAATCTAAATTTATCAAAACACGAAAAACGTATGGCGCCTGGCGCGTTAAGCATCCAATATTGGTTAAACGGCAGCCGGAATAAAAAATTATTACTCAGTAACTATCCAATAGTTTAACGCCAACAAACCTGCGCTTGCGGCATTATAGCTAAGTAGGGGTATTAATCAGTATATTTTTGTTTTTACCGACCGGAAATTTAACATAAAAATATGGGTAATGTTTGCCATAGGAATGACTTTTGAACCATTGCCGCTTTAATAGTGCAGACGCTGTGGCATGGCTGAACACAGTTTGAACCAGAAGGGCAGCTCTGAACAGAAAGTGCGGCGCTATAAAAAAGGTGTCATATTAGCTTGTCGAAACACGTGCGGCGGTTTTTCCGCGTCCTCCGACAAGCTTAGGATGACACCCTTGCTCATATCTTCTCTCTCTTTTAGAGAGATACTTAATCTCTATCTCTACTCAGTTTACTAAACTGCAGCGGATTCTCATTCAATTCCTCATTCTCATTACGATGTCTAACAATCTGTAATGCAGTGAACAAGGCCTCGCGGAAAGATACTTCAGACGCTTTATTTTGGCCGGCAATATCATAAGCTGTGCCATGGTCTGGCGAGGTACGCACAAAGCTCAAACCAGCGGTAAAGTTTACACCCGATTCAAACGAGATTTGTTTGAAAGGGATCAAACCCTGATCATGGTACATGGCCAGCACGGCATCAAATTGCTGGTAACTTCCATTGGCAAAAAAACCATCGGCCGGGTACGGACCAAACGCCAGGATACCAGTTGCCCGGGCTTCTTCCAGCGCAGGGGCTATAATTTCTTGTTCTTCTTTACCAATCAAACCGTTATCGCCGGCATGCGGATTCAGGCCAAGCACGGCAATTTTGGGTTTACGTATCCAGAAATCGGTACGCAAACTTTCGTTCATCAGCTTCAGCTTGCCGATAATCTTTTCGGCAGTGATAGACGATGCAATTTGCGCAACCGGGATATGACCGGTAACCACGCCCACGCGCAAAGTATCGCTCACCAAAAACATCAGCGATTCAGCAGCTTCATCGCGCTCCTGCAGGTATTCGGTATGACCGGGAAAATTAAAGTTCTCGTTCTGAATGTTGTCTTTATTGATAGGCGCAGTTACGAGGGCGTCAATCTCGCCGGCCAGCAAATCAGCTGTGGCACGCTCTAAAGACAGGAAAGCATATTTGCCACCAATTTCATTTGATACACCCAGATCAATCTTTACGTCCTCTTCCCAGCAGTTAATCATGTTAGCTTTTTTATGATGCGCCTGCGAAGGGTGGGTAATGACATTAAAATTCAAATCATGCGCATTGATGGATCTGCGGTGAAACGAGGCTACCTTGGTATGCCCGTAAACAATAGGCGTACAGTAATTATATATAGCAGAATCGGCCAGGGTTTTGATAATAATTTCAAGGCCGATGCCGTTAACGTCGCCAATACTTATCCCTATCTTATATTTTTCGCTCATTATTTTTAAGATAAAAGCTGAAAGGTGAAAGCAAAAGGTTTTCCTGTCAGCAAGTAATATTCACAAATATAGTCTTCAGGGCGAAAGTTTATCAATTGATTGAGCGGCTTTATACTTCGGTCTTTCACCTTTCAACCCATGGCCTTTCACCTTTTCCAACAAATATGCCGTAATTTGCTCAAATATTCAATTGCATATGTCACTGGTAAGCGCGAAGAAACATCTGGGTCAACATTTTTTAACCGATAAAAATATTGCTTCAAAAATTGTGGACAGTTTGCGTTACCAGGGCAAATACACCCAAGTGCTTGAGGTTGGCCCGGGTATGGGCGTCCTGTCAGACTTTCTGCTACAGAAAGAAGACCTGGAAACTCACCTGGTTGATATTGATACTGAATCATACGATTTTCTGAAAAAGAAATATCCGCAACTGGGCGAACGACTGATTAATGCCGATTTTCTGGAGATGGATTTCGACAGCATTTTTAAGCAGCCGTTCGGCATTATTGGTAATTTCCCGTACAACATCTCGTCACAAATCCTTTTCAAGGTATTAGATAATCGCGACAAGGTGACCGAAATGGTAGGCATGTTCCAGAAAGAAGTAGCCGAGCGCTGCGTTGAAAAACCCGGCAGCAAAGAGTATGGCATTCTAAGCGTTTTCATTCAAGCGTACTACAAAGCAGAGTATCTGTTTACTGTAAAAGCCGGCGTATTTAACCCACCGCCCAAAGTACTTTCGGCGGTGATCAGGTTAACCCGAAACGAAACTGCGAAACTGGATTGTGATGAAAAACTGTTCTGGCAGGTGGTAAAGGCCGGTTTTAATCAGCGGCGCAAAACGCTGCGCAACGCGTTATCATCGCTCATCAACAAAGAAAAAATGACCGAAGAGCCTATGCTTGATCTGCGTGCCGAACGCCTGAGTGTTGCCGATTTTGTAGCGTTGACTAACAAGATCAGCGCTGTAAGGGACTAATTAATTAACCGGCTATCTGTTTAGTTGAACTGCTTGGCCTGCTGCTGGCGCCAGGCCCCATACTCAAAATATTTTTTGAGCCTTACAAAATGCTGTTCAAACAAATAAAAACTCAATATTGCTGCTGCAAACGAGAGCAGAAAACATCCCGCAGCATTTATAAACAATGAGGAAGTTGCCCAATAATGATAGAACACAGAGTAACACAACGGATGAAAAACATATAATCCGTAGCTAATTTTCCCTGTAAAACGTATGGGTAGTGATTGAAACAGGCGACTTAACCCTTTCTCTTTATCAATCATCAGCCCAATAACGCTGGCATAAAAAACAGCCATAACAGGAAACTTAACAAGCTGAATCCAACCGAATCCTTTGCCACCGGCAAATAGCCAAACGGGCAGCAACAGTAATAAGCTTACAGCAAACACAAGCCTCAGATTAATTTTTGCAAGCCATCCGGCATCTTCTAACAAGGCCAGCAATCCGCCTATGGCCATACCATCCATTACCGCAAATGTTAAATAGAATGTTCCGAAGCCCGTTTTAATCAATATAAGCCTGGATAATAGCGCCAATATAATAATCAACCCTGCTGCTCTGGATAGTCCTTTCGTACTAAAAAAATAAACTACCAATGGCCAGAATAAATAAAAATGCTCTTCCACAGCCAAACTCCAAAAATGCTGTGGGCCATTTGCCTTCCAATTAAATGTATCTGAAAAATTTTGCAGATAAACCCAATACATCCATGACCGATGCAAAACATCCGGCCCCATGGGAATGATCGATGGGCCTACAAAATAATAGATGACAAGAAACAAATAATAAAGAGGGAAGATGCGCAATGCGCGACGGATGTAAAAATTTCTGAAATAATGTGGCTGTTTCTTTTGATGCAGAAGGATTCTGGTAATGAGAAAACCAGATAGCACAAAAAACAGCGTTACTCCTGTTTGACCGAATATTGCTGTTTTGTGTAAAAAATGAACAACCGGTGAAGCACCATCCGGCATAAAATGGAACCACATTACCATCAGCGCCGCCACCCCCCTTAACCCGTCAAGACTTTTGTAGTATTTTAAACTCATGAAAAGACAGGTTATCTCTAAGCTTAGATCTGTATAGCAGCCTTAACTAAATAGGGGAGGATTTCTTTTTGAAAAGATACAAAATGCTTGCGCACGTCAGAGTCGCTCACTGATGTAAAGGCGAAACTGAAAACAATGCTCTTGCTGCATTTAATGAGGAAACGTAGGCGTTGCATATAGCTTTCGTGCTTACGCATACCGCCCAGGCGGGCAAATGAACTCACCAACAGTTCTTCCAATTCGTTAGATAAGTTCTTTAAAAACTCCTGCGAGTTGGTGGACTCACGGATGAAATCCCACCCAATAAACTCGTTACAAACCGTATAGCTCAACCGACTGGTCTTCAGAATGAGATTACTCAGGTGCGCTTCTTCATCCATCCCAGGACTATCGGCATGGATCAGTTCATCTACACTCACGCGGATATAATCCATCAGCAAGGCGTGCAGCAGCGCTTCCTTACTCTCAAAATATTTGTAAATGGTGGCCTTGGCAATTTTAGCACGACGGGCAATCTCATTAACGCTGGTTTTATGGTAACCAAAGCGCCTGAACAGCTCCTGAGCCGCACGTTTTATGCTTTCTTTTATTTTTTCGGCTTCCATTTATCAGTTTGTTACATGCAGCACTTGCGCACCATCAACATATACATAGTATGATCTTAATGATTTAGTGGCCGGCGCCTTTACCGGAGAGCCGTCCTGTAAAGAGAACTTTGAACCGCTATAGGTATCTAATGCATTAAAGCCCGATCCATCTGAAACTACCGCATGTTTCAACTCAGGCTGGTAGCTGCTGCAACGGTCAAAGGCGACAATGCCAGCGCTGCCATGATATAATACTAAGCCTGCAACACTGCCTGTGTAGCCTTGGTTAAGATCTAGAAAAACAGCGCCGCCAATGCTATTCAGTTTGCTGATGCGTGGATCCGTCATCGGTAAATTAAGCTGCACTGAAGCAACGGGGATGCCGCTGCTATTATCTTTACCACAAGCTGTAAGCAAAGCACAAAACACCATCAGCAAGCCTAATCTTTTCATACTTTAGATAATTTCAGATTTAAACTGACGCAGGAAACGCACATCGTTCTCAGAGAACAAACGCAGATCGCGTATTACCCACTTCAGGTTAGCAATACGTTCAATACCCATGCCAAATGCAAAGCCGGTGAGTTTTTTGCTGTCGATGCCGCAGTTTTCCAGCACGTTCGGGTCAACCATACCACAACCTAAAATTTCTACCCAGCCGGTGTGCTTACACATGTTACAACCCGCACCCTTGCAAATGGTACAAGAAATATCCATCTCGGCAGATGGCTCAGTGAACGGGAAGTATGATGGACGGAAACGTACTTTGGTACCTTCGCCATAAAGCTCCTGTACAAAGTGATACAACGTCTGTTTCAGATCGGCAAATGATACATTCTCGTCAATATACAAACCCTCAACCTGGTGGAAGAAGCAATGTGCACGAGCAGAAATAGCCTCGTTACGGTACACACGGCCTGGCATAATAGCGCGAAACGGCGGTTTACCATTTTCCATCATGCGCACCTGTACAGATGACGTGTGGGTACGCAGCGCAATATCATCTTTACCAGCGTTTTTCTTGATGAAGAAAGTGTCCTGCATATCGCGGGCTGGGTGCTCTTCCGGGAAGTTAAGGGCCGAGAAGTTGTGCCAGTCGTCCTCAATCTCCGGCCCCTCGGCTACCACAAAGCCCAGGCGTTTAAAAATATCAATGATCTCATTACGTACCAGCGACAGCGGATGGCGCGAACCTACTGCATAACCTTCACCTGGCAGGGTCAAGTCGCCCTCGGTTTTGGCAGTCTGGCTTTCGGCATCAAACGCTTCCTTAAATTCAGCGTGTTTAGCCTCAGCCTGTTGTTTAAACTCATTCAGTACTTTGCCCAATACACGCTTTTCTTCGGAGGTAACGGTTTTAAACTGTTCAAAAAGATCTTTAATGATACCCTTTGTACCCAGAAAACGGATGCGGAACTCTTCCAGTTCGGCAGCGTTTGCAGGTGAAAACTCGTCTATTTCTAAGCTATACTGATTGATCTGTTCTTGTATCATAATATTTTTAGTACCAGTGTCTCTTGTATCCGATGTTTTACATGCTCCAAGAGATCGCAAATATAATACTATTTAATCACGCCCAACGCTTTCCCTACTTTGGTAAACGCAGCAATGGCTTTATCCAGATGTTCCATCTCGTGCGCGGCCGAGATTTGCACCCTGATGCGCGCCTTGCCCTGCGGCACTACCGGATAGTAAAACCCGATGACATAAATGCCTTCTTCCAACATTTTGGCGGCAAACTCCTGCGAGAGTTTGGCATCATACAGCATCACCGGCACTATCGGGTGCACGCCGGGTTTAATATCGAACCCTACGGCTGTCATCTTCTCCCGGAAATATTGGGTGTTGCGTTCTAACTTGTCACGCAGCTCGGTAGTTTCGCTCAACATGTTGAGCACAGCAATAGAGGCACCGGTAATGGCAGGGGCCAGCGTATTGCTAAACAGGTAGGGGCGCGAGCGCTGGCGCAGCATGTCAATGATCTCTTTCCGGCCCGAGGTAAAGCCACCCGACGCACCACCCAGCGCCTTACCTAAGGTACCGGTAATAATATCTATCCTGCCCATTACCTGATGATGCTCATGCGTGCCCCTGCCAGTTTTGCCCATAAAGCCCGAGCAATGGCTCTCATCTATCATTACCAGCGCCTTGTACTTATCGGCCAGGTCACAGATTTTATCCAACTGGGCAATGGTTCCATCCATACTGAAAGCACCATCAGTAACAATAATGCGATGACGACAGCCTTCGGCGGGCTGTAATTGAACTTCCAGATCGGCCATATCATCGTGCTTGTAACGGAAACGCTGGGCCTTACACAGACGCACACCGTCAATAATCGAGGCGTGGTTCAATTCATCCGATATAATGGCATCCTGCTCATTAAACAAGGGTTCAAAGACCCCGCCATTGGCATCAAAAGCTGCGGCATAGAGGATGGTATCTTCAGTGCCTAAAAATTCGGTTATTTTTTGTTCCAATTGTTTATGGATATCCTGTGTGCCGCAAATAAACCGAACGGATGACAGACCATAACCATGCGTATCCATTACTTGCTTAGCGGCCTCAATCACCCGCTGATCGCCCGAGAGGCCCAGATAATTGTTAGCACAAAAATTTATCACCTTCTGTCCGCCCTGCACGGTAATATCGGCGCCTTGCGGCGAGGTGATGATGCGCTCGTGTTTATAGAGGCCGGCTTTCTCAATGTCGGCTAACTCCTGTTGTAAAATAGGTTTTAAGGTTTCATACATAGCGTTTTGTTTAGTAATCAAAAATACAAATCGGCATAAAAGCTGTCAATATAACCGCATTTGAAGTGCTTAAACAACATCGCACATCTACATCCTTACTTTAATGTTATTTTTTCATTCTTTAAGGCTATAAATTAAGTTATCGATGATGTTTTATCACCTATCTTTTTATTTTTGAAATGAATGATAGAAAACCGAAACATCATCTGCTTTAGCAGCACCGAGTGGGGTGGTAATTACATCAAACCATCGGTGGAGATCATGAAAATCTTATCCACAAAAAACAAATTATTGTTTGTAAACAGCCCTAATACCATTGCAGAATTGGTGGCCCATTTGCGTGGCAAAAAAAAGATTGACCTGAAAAAAGCCCTTGGCCTTAAAAACCGTGTTGAAATAGCCGAGCCGCTGCCTGGCGCCCTGGTATACGTACTTACTCCACCCATAGGTTTAACCATCAACTTTTTGCCTCCGGGTGGTCTTTATCGTTTCTTCCTTGGTTTTAACGCCTGGCAGGTGCGCCGTGTGGCCAAACGCGCCCTACGCAAACTGAACATGCAGCAGGACCTGATTCACATGGTAGCATTTAACCCGGGCATGGGCCTGGCCAATGCACGTAAGTTTGGCGAAAAATCATTGATCTATCATTGTTATGACGAGGTTAAAGGCGGCGACTCCTGGCTGCGCAAACACGGCATCTGGCTGGAAGAAGCTTTTATGAAGCTGATTGATGGCGTGATTGTTACCTCTAAAAATCTGTATAAAAGTAAAAGTCCGCTCTGTACGGATTGTTATATTGTGAACAATGCGGCTAATTACGATCTGTTTAGTCGCGGGTTTGAGGAGCAAGCCAACTCTAAGCAGCAGGTAATTGGCTACATAGGCAGTGTTGATGACCGTATCGACTACGACATTATGCAGCACCTGTTCACCAGCATGCCCGACACCAAATTTGTATTTGTGGGCAGGGTAATGACTGAGCGCGGGCTAGCAATACTCAAAAAATACCCGAACGTATCTGTAGAGGGTGCTAAAACCCCTGATGAGCTGCCCGCTTATCTTAAAACCTTTACCCTGGGTGTTATCCCTTTTATTAAAGATACTTTTACTAACTGTATTTACCCGATGAAGATCAACGAGTACCTCTCTGCAGGTTTACCTGTGGTAAGTACCGATTTTGGCGACATGAACGATTTTCGCGATACAATAAGTATTGTTGATACCAAAGAAGAGTTTCTGGCCAGCGCCCTTGCCGAGATTGCGGCGGATACTCCTGAAAAACGTCACGGGCGTCAGAAAGTAGCCAGCGGCAATACCTGGGTGAGCCGGGCAGAAGAAATGTCGGCAGCTATTATTGATATCGAGAAGAAAGTAGCGGCACGAAAATAATTGAGTTTAAGGTCTGAGAAAAAATACGCCGGCGGCGGGCGCCGCCGGCGAAGCAATAAGATTTAGGAGTGTTTCGTTGGGATATAAAAGAACTATTGCTATTGACTCAAAGTAACCGAAAACGCCGCCGCCGCCCTACCGTAATTTTACCCTTTTTTAACTTTTAGATCTATTTGCAAACCAATTGTTAATTGACAATACCGGCGCTTACCCATTACGCAAGATCGTTTTCACATAATATCAGTTATTTTTTAATTTCAGGGTGATATTTGCTTTTGCAGATGCACGTATATTAAAAGCAACAGACTATGGCGGCATTAACAACAGAGCAACTTACAGCTATTTATCGCCGGGGTTTCCCGCAGGTGGCACGTTATGTGGCCCGCCATGGCGGTACATTCGAAGAGGCGAAAGATATTTTCCAGGATGCCCTCATCATTTTGTATGAAAAGACCGAAACACCGGTTAATCTGAAAGGCGAGCAAATGGCCTACCTGATGGGTACCGCCCGCCACCTGTGGTTTAGAAAGCATAAGCAAAATAACCGAGAGACGAGCTTAGATATCCTGCTGGAAACGACAGATGAAGATACCGAACCAACTTATGCTGAAAGCAAACTGCTGGGTTATCTGCAACGCGCCGGCAAAAAATGCATTGATTTGCTCAAAGCGGTTTACTATGACCGCATGCCGATGACAGACATTGCCGAAAAGTTTGATTATTCTAGCCCACATTCCGCCACCGTGCAGAAATACAAATGCCTGGAAAAAGTGCGCGATGCCGTTAAACAAAAAGCATTGACCTATGAGGACTTCCTTGAATAAGCTGAAACTAACCGAGGAATACCTGAATGGCCATTCCACTCCCGGCGATGCGCTGTTGTTTGAAGCGCGATTAATCATCGAGCCGGAATTGCATGAGCAGTTGCAGCATCAACAGCAAGCCTATCGTTTAATCAACCAATATGGCAGGCAGCAGCTAAAAGCGCAGTTGAATGAAGTGCATGAGCAATTGTTTACATTGCCGCGATATGCGAGGTTTAGGCGATGGGTGTTTGCTATTTTTAGAAAAGATTAAACTGTTGTGCACGGGGTGTCATCCTGAGCACATGATATAAATTTAGCATAGTTAGATGATTAATGCAGTAACTGGCTACTCATATCATTCCTCCTCACCCTTCCTGATATTAGCAAACGTATTCCCTTGCTTCATATCTCCCGTATCAAAACCTTTCTTAAACCAATACATGCGTTGAGCGCTGGTGCCATGGGTAAAACTATCAGGCTCTACGTGGCCACTGTTTTCTTGTTGTAAACGGTCATCGCCAATGGCGTTGGCCGCTACCAGGGCCGAGTCAATATCGGCCCTGTTGATCACGATACCTTTATCTTTGGCTTGCTGCTCATAATGCGCCCAAACGCCGGCATAGAAATCGGCCTGCAACTCCAGCGCTACCGATAGCTTGTTGTATTGCGTTTGGCTTAACTGCTGGCGGGCCTGTTCCATTTTGGCTGATACGCCCAGCAGGTTTTGCACATGGTGCCCTACCTCGTGCGCTATGACATAAGCTGCCGCCGCATCGCCGGGTGATTGGAAGCGATTACGCAGTTCGTCAAAGAAAGACAGATCCAGATAAACCTTTTGGTCTGCCGGGCAATAAAACGGACCGGTGGCAGAACTAGCATAACCGCAACCCTCGGCATCAACCTCGTTTTGGAACAAGTGCAGTTTCGGCTTTACATAAGTGCGCCCCATGGTAGTGAACAGACTATCCCAAACATCCTCAGTGCCCGCTAGTACCACGCTGGCAAACTGTTCATTCCGGCTTAGGCTGCCATTCACTTTACGGTTTTGTTGCTGGTGTATTTGCGATTGATCCGGCAAGCCTGCATTAAACAACTTAGACGGATTAATACCTGTAAAAATATAAAACAGCGTGGCAATAACTCCTACAATGCCACCGCCAAAAATCAACCCGCGGCCACCGCCGCCACTACTGCTGCCTTCTTCAACATTATCGCTCTCGCGACCGCCAAACCATTGCATAATCTTGTAATTTTTAGATTGATAACAGTATTAAAGATAGGCTTGTTTGTTGAGATGTTAATGAAAAAAGAGCATAATGAGATTAACCCAACCTGTCATTTCCTTTAGCTTAGCTTCTACAAGATAATAGAAGTTGTAGTTATTATTATTGAAGCTAAGCTAAAGGAAATGACGTAGAGGCATAAAAGGAAAGCGCCCCGATGTTCATCGGGGCGCTTTCCTTTATCCTTGCAAAGAAGCAGTCTTAAGACATTTTCAGTTTCTTCTGAATATCGGCCACGTAGCCTTTGAATTTTTTATCGGTATCAATTAAATCCTCTACCGTTTGGCAGGCATAGATCACCGTTGAGTGATCACGACCGCCAAAGAAGTGGCCGATAGATTTAAGTGAGCTTTTGGTATGTGCCTTGGCCAGGTACATCGAGATCTGACGGGCCTGCACAATCTCGCGTTTGCGGGTTTGCGATTTCACCATTTCAATCGGCACCTCAAAATACTCGCACACCAGGCTCTGGATGTATTCCATCGAGATCTCTTTGGTGGAGTTCTTGATGAAGTTTTTCAGCATTTGCTTAGCCAGGTTCAGGTCAATCTCCTTGCGGTTCAGGGTTGATTGTGCCAGCAATGATACCATGGCGCCTTCCAGCTCACGTACGTTGTTATCAATGTTATGCGCTACGTATTCCAGCACCTCATTTGGCAAGTCGATACCGTCCTGGTAAACTTTGGTTTTCAGGATGGCCATACGGGTTTCCAGATCAGGCACCTGCAAGTCTGCAGAAAGTCCCCATTTAAAGCGCGACAGCAGGCGTTCTTCCAAACCAGCCAGATCTTTCGGCGCTTTGTCTGACGTAATGATCAGCTGTTTACCGGTCTGGTGCAGGTGGTTGAAGATGTGGAAGAAGAAATCCTGTGTTTTCTCTTTACCGGCAAAGTTGTGCACATCGTCCATAATCAGCACATCAATGGCCTGGTAAAAGTTTACAAAGTCATTAATGTTGTTATGTTTCAACGCGTCAACAAACTGCTGAGTAAATTTCTCACAGCTTACATATAGTACAACCTTGTCTGGCAGGGTACGTTTAATTTCATTACCAATAGCCTGGGCCAGGTGGGTTTTACCCAAACCTACGCCACCATAAATCATTAGCGGGTTGAACGAGGTACCACCCGGTTTGGCAGCTACCGCATAACCGGCAGAACGGGCCAAACGGTTGCAATCGCCCTCCACAAAATTCTCAAACGTATAGTTCTGATTCAGCTGCGGGTCAACGTTCAGCTTTTTAAGACCCGGTATTACAAACGGGTTCTTAATATCTTTATTGATTGAGATAGGTACCGGCATTGATTGATTTTTGCCCTCGGCGCCATTTCCGTTTGACGGGATATTGGTTGTATATGGTTTGCTTGATGATGATTGCTCTACCACGATGTTATACTCTAAGCGTCCTTCATCACCGAGTTGTTTCTTAATGGTTTTGCGCAGCAGGCCCACATAGTGCTCCTCTAACCACTCATAAAAAAACAAACTTGGCACTTGTATGGTAAGGATGCTACCCTCCAACCGCAAAGATTTTATAGGCTCAAACCATGTCTTATATGACTGAGCCGGTATGTTATCTTTGATAATTTGCAGGCAACTACTCCAAACACTTGTACAAGTTTTTTCCATATGTCTCTTCTAAAATATTGATATACAACCCCAACTAATCCGGCTCGATGTGCCGTCTACGGAACATCGAAGATTGAAAAAAAAAGCCGTTAAAAAAATTAAAATTTTTAAAAAATTATCGAACCCTCAAACGGCCCTGAAAAGGCCATTTTTGCCTGCTTTTTTGCCAAGAAATCCGATTCAAAAAAACGAATGTTATTGTATCGACGAGGAATGTTCATAAGTGATAATGCATGTAAAACAAACATTATACGTGATTGTTTTGGCTTTAGTTTTATTTGCTCAAGAAAAATAAAATATTGTTTCGAAGCAAAAAATTAAGAAAAAAAATGATATTCTGAAAAGTTTTAGAATAAAATTTTGTGAAGCTAAATGTTAATAACCAATGTGGAAAACGCAGATTATCAACACTTTTTGCATTTTTTCAATATTCGCCAAACACCTTTCTGAGGATATTTGACACCTCGCCAAGCGTAGCATAATTCTGCACAGAATTGAGTAAAAAAGGCATCAAATTTTGGCTGGTTTTTGCGGCATTTTCAAGGTCGTTTAAACATCGTTTTACAGCTGTTTCATTACGGTTTTTTTTGAGCAGATTTAACCGTTGCGTCTGCTGTAAACGAATGCTGTCATCCACTCTGAAAACATCTCCAAGAGGTTTTTCCTCCTGCACAAATTTGTTTACGCCAACAATTACCCGCTGGCCACGCTCTACTTCTATCTGGTACTCGTATGCTGCCCTGGCAATTTCCTGCTGGATATAATCCTGCTCAATGGCTTTTACAGATCCGCCCATACCGTCTATTTTATCTAAATAGACCTGGGCGGCAGCCTCCATCTCGTCGGTCAGCGTTTCTATAAAGTACGATCCGGCTAAGGGATCAACCGTATCGGTCACCCCACTCTCAAAGGCGATGATTTGCTGGGTACGCAATGCAATTCTGGCAGCCTCCTCTGTTGGTAGCGACAAGGCCTCGTCATACCCATTGGTATGCAACGATTGCGTGCCACCCAGCACCGCAGCCATGGCCTGCTGCCCTACGCGTATAATATTATTAAGCGGTTGCTGAGCCGTGAGGGTAGAGCCGCCCGTCTGCGTGTGGAAACGCAGCTTCTGGGCTTCCGGCAAGGTTGCGCCCAGCTCTTTAGTAATATGAGCCCACATGCGCCGCGCAGCGCGAAATTTGGCTATCTCCTCAAAGAAATTATTATGGCAGTTGAAGAAGAACGACAAACGGCGGGCAAACACATTTATATCCAACCCTTTCTCCAGCGCAGCTTTTAAATAGGCTTTACCGTTTGCCAGGGTAAAAGCCAGTTCCTGCACTGCAGTAGAGCCCGCCTCACGAATGTGATAGCCTGATATGGAGATGGTATTCCACTTGGGCACTTCTTTGCTGCAATACTCAAATACATCGGTAATAAGGCGCATGGATGGCGCTGGCGGGTATATATAGGTGCCACGTGCGGCATACTCTTTTAAAATATCATTCTGGATGGTACCCGAGAGTTGCTTTAAATCTGCCCCCTGTTTTTTTGCTAACGCGATGTACATGGCCAGCAAAATGGGCGCCGTAGCATTGATGGTCATGCTGGTGGTGATGTTTTGTAGCTCGATGCCTTCAAACAACTGCTCCATGTCTTGCAGCGAGTCGATAGCCACGCCTACTTTACCCACCTCACCTTCGGCCAGGGGATGGTCTGAGTCATAACCAATCTGCGTTGGTAAGTCAAAAGCGACCGACAAGCCCGTAGTGCCCTGGCTCAGTAAATAATGATAACGTTTGTTTGATTCTTCGGCAGTAGAGAAACCAGCGTACTGGCGCATGGTCCACAGCCGGCCGCGGTACATATCTTTCTGGATGCCCCTGGTAAACGGAAACTCGCCTGGCTGCTCGTTCATAGCCGACGGTCGGGTGTAAACTTCTTTTATTTCTATTCCCGATGTGGTTTTGATCTGTTTACCGTCTGCCATATATCATAGGTGTTTAAAATAGTTCGGTCACATCCGCCCTGATTAGTTGTGCGGCGGCATCGTAGGGGTCAATCTCGGCCTGACTTAAATGGGTAAGTATGGCCCGCCCCAGGTCTAGTCCTGTTGCATCGGCCGGTAGCACCCGCACCACATTATTCACCAGGTTGGTAGTATCTACTTTAATGCGTTTGGCTACCCCCCATGCTTCCGGCGATACATATAATTGCTGTGTTACGTTATGCTGATACTCGTTGCGCACCTCGTTTATAATTAAGCTGTGCAGCTCGGCTGCGCTATAGCCATTAGCATTTAAACGAATGAGCATGTTGACCGGATTGATGCGGTCAATCAGCAGGATCAACCGCTCATAAGCCTGCAGGCGCATGGGCAGCGTTTGGGCCGCTTGCGTCCTTTTCAATTCTATCAGCTTAAACTTCTCCTGATTATTCAGATACGGCTTAAACAGGTATAAAGCCGCAAAAAGCACCAGGATGCCGGCAAGGGCATATTTAAAAACCTCAACTAAAACAGGAAACAGTGTATAGTACATAATTAATAAATGTTAAGCAGAGGTCATTAATTGGGTTAGCGGCAGTAAAGTTGTGCATTTTGCGTTATATTTGAAAACACATTAATTTGAAATTAAGATGAGTAACGCTGTTGAAACTGCTAGTGCCCCGGTAACTTTTACTGACGGCGCGGTTAAAGAACTACATAAACTAAAAGATCAGCAGGAGCTTAGTGACGACTTTGGCCTACGCATAGGTGTTGAAGGTGGTGGCTGTGCCGGCATGAACTATATACTGGGTTTTGACCAGAAAAAGGATGGCGATAACGAATACGACATCGAGGGTATCCGCGTGTTTATGCACAAAGCCCACGGCCTGTACCTGGCAGGTATGCAAATTGATTTTCAAGATGGGCTAAATGCCCGCGGGTTCGTTTTCAACAACCCCAATGCAGCCAGCACTTGTGGTTGCGGTAGCTCGTTCTCTGTATAAACCGGGATTAACGAATTTTTAGGATAGACAGAATTTTTATTAATAAATATAAAAAAGCGATTGGAAGACCAATCGCTTTTTTTATGCCATCATCATCATAACAGCATATTTTTACGCAGTAGTCAGCCAAAGGCTTACGAAATTTTTAAAACTTCGTAACTCTTTGGCTGACACTGGTATCCTGTAAATTCTATAAATCCAGGTTCAGACAATCTTAGTTCAAGACCAAACTCAAATAAGCATAAACCAATGGCGCAGCCATCAGCAAGCCATCAAAGCGGTCCAGCAAACCACCGTGACCGGGCAGTATCCCGCCTGAATCTTTTACGTCGATGCTGCGTTTAAACATGCTTTCTACCAGATCTCCCAAGGTACCGAAGCAGGAGATAATCAGCGCGATAACCACCCAGTGCCCCCAGAATAACTCAGTATAGTAATGGCTCAGCAGCAGGCCCACACCAGCGCTAATAATCACTCCACCAATAAAGCCCTCCCAGGTTTTTTTGGGAGAATGACGCTCAAACAGCTTGTGCTTACCAAAGAAACGGCCACTCAAGTAGGCACCTGTATCATTGGCCCAAAGCATCACCATAAAGCCTAAAGGCAGGTGAAAGTTATAGGTCATCTGGGTAAAACCCAGCGCATAAAAGCAGATGAATGGAGCAATAACAAACACCAGCCCGAAGTAGGTATAGGCCAGATTAGCAAACGGCGCCGCGGCTTTGCCAAATAACTCGTTGATAAAAATCAGTGCCGATAATACAATGGCAATACCCACCAACCCTTTAATTACGCCTGGCGATAGGATAACCGTATGCCAGCCTGCACCCAATACCGGCATATTAATTAAGGCAAACAATATGTAAAGGGTTATAGCCAGCACAATGCCACCAATGGCGTTGGGTTTGGCGCCGGTGGTTTTAATCAGTCCATAAAACTCGGCTAAGCTTGCGGCAGAGAGGAGCAGAAAAAAAGCGCTGAACACGTACCAGTTAATCAGCACCGAGGCCAGCATTACAATTACGAAGAAGAAGCCAGTGATGGCGCGTGTTTTCATTGATGGTTAATTTGATTTAGGATCATGATTTCAACTGCCGCGCTGAAATCATCCTTGTGTATATAAACAGAAATATCCCCGAAGGTGCGATGCGATGAATCCTGCTTATTCATGATCACCGTATCAATCAGGTTCTCGGTAAGTACCTGTTTCACCAATTCGGCCTGGTAAAAGTTGGTGGATGTATAAAATTTAATCCAGTTCTTCTCCATCTTGTCCGGGGTTTGTTGCTATTGCTTTTTTACGATAATAGACTAAAATAGATACAGATACCAGTAAGCAAAACAAATAGACAATATAATGACTAAACATTGGGGCATTACTATCCGGATCTATCTTTACCTGTTGGTGCTGATACAGGTAAGTAACCACCACCGCAAAACCATTGTTTAGAAAATGGCAGAATACCGAGGGCCATATACTCCCGCTCCAGGCACAAAGATAGCCAAGCGCCCCGCCTAACAACATCCGCGGAACAAAACCCAGAAATTCAAAGTGCATAAAGCTGAATATAAAAGCAGCCAGCCACACGGCCACATGCACACTCATACCCCAGCGCCTAAAGATGGCTTGCAGGCATCCCCTGAACAAAAACTCTTCTGAAATAGCCGGCAGGAAACCAACCACGAACAGCGTTACCAGCAAATCGCCGCCAGAGCGCATGTTCATGATCTCTTTAAAGATTGCTTCATTTTGATTTTCCGTATCATGGATCCATTTGTCCAGCCCTTTGAACGGCGCAGGTAGCGATAAATGCTGATTCCAGTAGCTGGTGATATCCATAACTGGCGTAAAGAACACCATGAACAACAACACACATAGCAGCAACACAGGCGAAAAATGCGACTCGTATTTTAAATAGGTATGGGGTTTTCTAACCACCAGAAAGGCAAAAATCAGAGCCGGCGTCCAAAACCCGAGCACCGTATTGCCAAGCCCCAAAAACATACGCATGGCATAAACGTAATTGGCGGTGTGCACCGGATTGATACCTGCAACTTGTTTTAGCATGTCCATGCCATAAATGCCAGCAACTGCGGTTAAGCCAATTAGCGGCCCAACAACCAAGGCGCAGCCAAAACATATCAGCAAAAGGTAAAAAAGTTGAAGTACAGGCGATAAAGGTTTTACGTATCTCTCTGGGGTATCCATCACACTTTAAAAAAATCGTATTTTTGCAGGGTTAAATATAAGCATGTCTGTACAAATAGGAAATATTGATTTAGGTGATTTTCCGTTGCTGCTGGCCCCAATGGAGGACGTGAGCGACCCACCTTTTCGTTATGTGTGTAAGCAAAACGGTGCAGATTTGATGTACACCGAATTCATCAGTAGCGAAGGCCTTATCCGCGATGCTGCAAAAAGCCGCCAGAAACTGGATATATTTGAGTATGAGCGCCCCATCGGTATCCAGATTTTCGGTAGTGATATTGACCATATGCGCGAGGCTACCGAGATTGCTACCGCAGCCAACCCCGACCTGATGGATATCAACTACGGCTGCCCGGTTAAAAACGTGGCCTGCCGAGGTGCCGGCGCCAGCTTGCTGCAGGATATTGACAAGATGGTGGCCATGACCAGCGCCGTCGTCAAAGCAACCCACCTGCCCGTAACGGTAAAAACCCGCCTGGGCTGGGACGATAATACCAAAAACGTTTATGAGGTAGCCGAACGCCTGCAGGATGTAGGCATCCAGGCGTTGACCATACATGGCCGCACCCGCGCGCAGATGTATAAAGGCGTGGCCGACTGGACACTGATACACGAAATCCGTAAAAATCCGAGGATCAAAATCCCCATTTTTGGCAATGGCGACATCGATTCGCCGCAGAAGGCTGCTGCATGGCGCATGCAGTATGAGGTGGATGGCATGATGATCGGTCGCGCGGCTATTGGTTATCCCTGGATTTTCCGCGAGGTAAAACATTATTTTAAAACCGGCGAAATGCTGGCCCCTCCAACTATTGCCGAACGTGTAGACGTTTGTCGCACACACCTGGAGAAATCAATAGCCTGGAAAGGCCCTAAAACAGGCATTTTTGAGATGCGTCGCCATTATAGCAATTATTTTAAAGGACTGGATCATTTTAAAGAATATCGCATGAAACTGGTGGTGGCCGATACTTTTGAACAGATTGACGAGATACTGCACCAGGTAGCAGTACACTACAGTGA
>Ga0153918_1000189_pt1 | contig 39257 bp, 45 predicted proteins | sample TSFL002MetaG_FD_104687 | JGI IMG/M metagenome (GOLD analysis project Ga0153918, IMG submission 104687) | Attine ant fungus gardens microbial communities from Florida, USA - TSFL002 MetaG | ecosystem: Host-associated > Fungi > Mycelium > Unclassified | place: USA: Florida, Paynes Creek Historic... | reverse complement strand
ATGATGGCTCCTGTTGGCGCCAGCGGGTGGCGCGAAGTTCCAGTAAACGTCCGGCTTTATCCAGCGCTGCGCCGGTGAGACCGACCAGCACCATGCCGCAGAGAATGGTGGGCATATCCAGCAGCTGCTGGGCGTTGATCATCAGGCTGCCGATCCCGACGCCCGAGGACATGAAGTATTCCGCGCCAATGTTGCCAAGCCAGGCGTAGATCATCGCCAGCCGCAGCCCGGCGAAAATACCGGGCGCCGCGCCGGGAAGAATCAGCATCCGCAGGCGCGTCAGGCCGCCAAGACGCAGCACGCGCGCCACTTCGTCTAGCTGCGGGCTGCGCTGCATCACGGCCTGAAGGGTGCTAAAGAACATCGGAAAGAACGAGGCCAGGGCGACAAAGACGATTTTGCCGACGCTGTCGTTGCCCACCCACGCGGTCAGCAGCGGTAGCCATGCAAAAAGGGCAATATGGCGCAGCACGTTGAGCGATGGCGTCACAATCTTCCCGGCGCGCGGCCGCAGGGCCAGCAGCAATCCGCAGAACAGGCCACCGGCAATTCCCGCCGCCCCGCCCGCAAAAGCGCGCCCCAGGCTCGCCAGCATCGCCGTCGCCAGCTCCCCGCTTGCCGCGCCCTGCATAAAGCGCTCGGCGACCGCCAGCGGCGAAGAGAACAGCGCCCCTTCAATCCATCCCCATCGGCTAGCCAGCTGCCACAGCGCCAGCAGCAGGATCGGCAGATGGAGCGCCTGCCAGCTGGCCTGCGGTTTCCAGGCAAGACGCCCGACGGCGGGCTGGGGCCAGAATACCAGCCGGGAAAAGGCCCGGTTCGCCGCCCACTCCATCAGCATACCGCTGAAGCCCACCACCGCAATGGTGACGAAAACGATATCCAGCTGGAACAGCTGACGCCCCCAGACCATCAGGTAGCCAATGCCCTCCGACGAGGCGAGCAGTTCAACAACGATCAGCGACACCCAGGCTTGTGAGAGCGCCAGCCGCAGGCCGGTAAACCAGCCCGGCAGGCTCGCGGGGATCACCAGCCAGCGAAGACGCTGCCAGCGGGAAAAATTCATCACCCTGGCGGCCTCGCTCAGGGTATGGGGCACGCCGGCCACCGCCTGCTGCGTGTTGATCGTCATCGGCACGATGGTGGTCTTGATGATTACCGCCAGCTTCAGGCCGTTATCGATCCCGAACAGCACCATAAACAGCGGGATCCACCCCAAGGTCGGGATTTGGGCCAGCGCATAAAACAGCGGCTCCACGCGACGCGCCGCACCGGGAACCAGGCCGAACAGCGCGCCCAACATCGTGCCTGCTAAAGCGCCTGCCAGCAGGCCCAGCAGCAAATGCTGCAGGCTAAACGCCCACTGGGACAGAAGGTCTCCGGCAAAGAGCGAGAGCGCCGTGTCGGCAACCACCGAAGGCGCGGGTAAAATTTGTTCCGGCATCCAGTGGCGCTCTGCGGCGATGGACCACAGCAGCAGCAGTAGCGCGGGCAATATCCACGGCCAGCCGTTAAGTCGAATTTTCAGCTTCCCGGATGAGCCTGTTTTTAAAAGTATTTGCGACATAGTGCTTCACGTTTAAACCCGTCATGCCGCTATAAAACCCCGCCCCGCGCCCCTTCGTCATTGCGTTAGGCGAATAATTCCGATGCAAGAAATGCATTTCAGCCTGCCGGACTCGCGGGCGCTGATTTAGCTCATTTTCACCTGTCCTTTTCCAATAAAAGCATTTAACAGCGGGCCGGGCGGCTCATTAGGGTGAGAAAAAACACATCGGAGTAACTTGTTATGATGAAAGCATTTTTTAGTCGCGCTCTGCTGCCGCTGGTGGCCGCCCTCGCCCTGATGGGGAACGCCAGCGCCGAAGCGCTGCACGCCATTCGCATCGGCGTGCCGGATCAAAGTGCGGGCAGTAAACCCTTTATTGAGGGTCCGGTCGGCATGGCGTACATCCGCCACCAGCTTGAGGCTGTGTTCAACCCCCAGGGCGTTGAAATCCAGTGGCAGTTCTTTAAGGGCGCAGGTCCGGCGGTGAATGAGGCGCTGGCTAACCAACAGCTTGATTTTGTCTACCTTGGCGATCTGGCGGCCATCATCGGCAAAGCGAGCGGCCTTCCTACGCGCCTGCTGCTGGGCAGCCGCGGGTCGGAGTCTTACCTGGCGGTCACCCGCGCCTCGGGCATTAAAACCCTGGCGGACTTAAAGGGGAAAAGGGTCGCGGTGTATCGCGGTACGGCAGACCAGCTGGCGTTCGACCGCGCCCTGCAAACCGCCGGGCTTACGGAAAGAAACCTGCAGGTCATTAATCTCGACTGGAATGCCGGGAAAGCGGCGCTGGCGGCGGGCCGCGTCGACGCCGTCTGGGGCGGCGTGTCTCTTCTGGCGCTGCGGGGCGATAAGATAGACGTGGTGGTGAAGAGCGGAGATTCCGGTCGTCAGAACACCACGCAGGCGGGGTTCCTGGGGACACAAGCCTTTATTGACGCCTGGCCGCAGGCGACACAGCAGATTATCGACGTGCTGGTGAAGAACGCGGCAGAAATCAGCGACCCGAACAATCGCGAAGCCTGGTCGGCTGAAATGGCGCAGCAAAGCCAAATCCCTAAGGCGCTGTTCCTTGAGGAACTGCAGCCGCAGGATCTTAACTTCACCACCTCACCGCGCATCGATCCCTTCCTGACCGACAGTTTCACCCGCAGCGTCGAACAGGCGCATTCGGGGCGCCTGATCCGCAGCGCCTTTAGTGCCAAAGAGTGGGTGGATGGTACCTTCGTCGAGAAGGCCCTGAAAGCGCAAAAACGGGAAAATCACTGGCCGCAGTACTCGCCTCAGGGCGAGCCGCTTTAGCTGCCCTCCTCCTGTGCCAGAAGCTGGATTTGATGCTGGCGGTCGGCATGGAGGATCGTATCAATCATCTTTTCCACCAGCGGCGGCTGGGTAGCGTGGACCGAGGAAATAATGGCAAACCGGGTCTGCATCAGCCGCCACTCTTCCGGCAGGTCGCTTATCTCCAGCTTCACCAGCCGATGGCTGTGCTGGCACAGCGCAAAGCCATCCTCGCTGGCGAAGCTTATCGCGTGGGTATAGGCAAGCGTTGAGAGCAGCGCATAGACGTGATCGCACTGGATCGCGGGGGTGAAATCCTGCTGCTGGCTGAGTGTAGCCAGCACTTTGCGCACGCCCGGCGGTAGATAGGGTGCCGCAAAGGGGTAACGCAACAGCGCCTGCACGGATACGGTGCCCTGCTGCGCCAGCGGGTGGTCGGCATGGCAGATAAAGAAGCAGCGCTGCGGGCTGAGCGGCTGCACCCGCAGCTGGGGATCCAGCTCCGCCTGCCAGCTATCGGCCACGACAAACGGATAATGCTGCGTGGTCAGCGCCTGGTGCAGCGTAAACCAGTTATCGATCTGAAAACGCACCTTCGCCTGCGGCATGCTGCGATGAAACGCCCCCACGGCGGCGGGGATCAGACGGGCAGCCGGAGCCGGGCCGCAGCCGAACGTCACTTCGCCGGTTTGCGCCTCCTCCGCTTCGCGCATCTGGCTGCTGAGCTCAACGTTCAACTCCTGAAACCGTCGGGCGTAGGGCAGCAGCGTTTGTCCGTGCAGCGTCAGGGTGGCCAGCTTGCTTTGCCGGTCAAATAAGGGATGCCCGACGCTCTGCTCCAGCGCCTGAATGCTGCGGCTGAATGCCGACTGCGAGAGGCACACCGCCTCTGCCGCGCGATTAAAACTGCCATATTCAACCAGCGAGACGAAGTTGCGCAGTTGGCGAAAATCAAGATGCATAGGCCCGGATTATCCTTTTACGTTTTCGCTACAGTAAGGGATAGCGGCCAGGTCGCGCAATCGCGGGTTCATCTTTGCCAGTACGGCGGCGTGCCGAACAGCTCCACGTAATAGTCGATCACCGCCCTGACGTTAAGGGGCGGATGACGCGCGTTCGGGTAAATCGCGGCGATGGTCTGCGGCTCGGTGTTGATCGAACATTCATGCTCGGGCAGGAGCGACACCAGCTCGCCGCTTTTTAGCCTTTCGCTTAACAGCCAGTCGGGGAACAGCACGATCCCCATTCCGCCCAGCGCGGCAATCAGCAGCGTTTCGGCGTTGTTGGAGGTCATCAGTGGCGCAACGGGATAGTGAACCCACGCCGCATGTGGGCGGCGAATAAGCCAGCGGTTAGGCCCGGACGATCCGCGATAGACAAGGCAGCTGTGATGCGTTAGATCCCCCGGCGCATCGGGCGCGCCGTGTCGTTGCAGATACGACGGCGATGCCGCCAGATGATACAGCTGCTGCCCAAGCACCCGCGCGTGAAACGAGGAGTCCGTCAGCATGCCGATGCGGAACAGCACGTCGGCGGCGTCCCGGTGAGGGTCGATAAAATCGTCGGTGAGCGTCAAATCAAGATTGAGCCGGGGGTAACGCGCCGCCAGCCCCGCCAGACCGGGGGCAACGTGCCGCTGTCCAAAAAATACCGGACAGTTAATACGGATCAGCCCGGTTGGCTCGATGGAACGCTCATCCAGCTCCCGGCGCGCCTCGTCAAGACTTCCTGCCATCGCTCGGGCGTAGCGGATGAAGAGATGACCGCTTTCCGTCGGGATGACGGCCCGCGTATTGCGGTAGAAAAGCTGTTGACCGAGCGCATCCTCAAGCTGGTGGATCACGCGCGATATCTGCGAGGCCGATATCCCCTGCCGCCGCGCCACGACGGAGAAATTCTGCGCTTCATACACGTCAATAAAGATCAGCAGCGCGCGGACGTTGATGTTACTAGCGTCGACCATTAATGCATATCCTGCAAAGGTGTTTCCAGCATTATGGCATTTTTCTCACGAGACTGACGACGTAATCTTCTTCGCCAGAAAAAGGAGGAAGCGTAATGCAGTTTGTGTTGATTTTACTGGTGATTGCTGGCGGGATGGGGCTGTCCGTAGAGGCGGGCCTGCTGGGGCCGCTGGGCGGCGAAGTGGGTGACCTATGGGCGACGTTCAGCATCTTCGGCGTGGGTGCCGCACTGACGTTTCTGCTGATGCTGTTTTTCAGCCCCCGTAACAGCCCGTCGTTTTTCGCACAGCCCGGCTGGCAGCTGCTCGGCGGCGTGCTTGGCCCTGTCTACGTGGTCATTCTGACCGTTGCGACCCCCGCTATCGGCATCGCGATGACCATGATTGGCATTCTGGCCGGTCAGGTCTTTAAAAGCCTGATCATCGATCACTTTGGCCTGCTGGGTACGCCGCACAGGAAGATAAACGCGAAACGCATCGTGGCGCTGGTTTTTATTATTGCCGCACTGGTTCTGGTGGCGCAGGGGTAACGTATGACACTGATGATGATTCTTCTGGCCGTGTGTGGCGGCGCAACGCTGAGCATTCAGGCCGCCATTAACGGGCAGCTCGGCAGCAGCGTGGGCGTATTTAAAAGCGCGTTCCTGACGTTTTCCGTCGGTGCGCTGGTGACCGCCCTGCTCATTTTCTTCTTTGAGCCTAAGCAGGCGGTCACGCTGCTGGACGTGCCGAAATGGCAGCTCCTCGGGGCGATGTTCGGCGTGCCTTACATTGTGATCATGGTCCTGGCGGTGCAGCGCATCGGCACCGCCGTCGCCACGGTGGCGGTGATATTCGGCCAGCTCGCCATGAGTATGCTGATTGATAACTTTGGCTGGCTGGGCAATCCCGCTATTCCGTTTTCGCTGAGCCGTCTGGGCGCGGTGGTGTGCCTGGGGATTGCCCTGTACTTTATTTACGCCAGCAGTAAAACCGGCAGCGTCCGCGACTAGGCTTACGTCTTCCGGGTAAAGAACAGCGTCACCGTGGCGACGGTGACGCCCAGCTTCTTCATCTCGGTTTTGTTAAACAGATGCGTCTCATCCTGCAGGTACATCCAGTCGTCGAAGTTCAGTAGCCAGGTGCTGCCGTTGGCCTTCACGTTCATGCTGTAATGCCAGTTGAACGCGTTGCCTGCGGCCTGCCCCGTGGCAACCCCTTCGATATCCCCTGCCGTTCCCTCGTAGCGATCGTTTCCTACCCGGCGAATATGCCAGACCCGCTGCTGCTTCTCGCCGTCGTCGTAAACAAAGTGTTCATTCAGCGTCAGCGTATCGCCAATAACATCCCCGGCAATCTCAACGTGGAAACGGCGGATCTGCTTGCCGCTGCGATCCTGTACCATCCCCCACGCTTCGGTTTTGCCCTGGAAGTAGTGGAAAATATCAAGCCGTGGCTGCTGTTGGCGATACTCGGCCACCTCCGTGCTACAGCCCGCCAGCAGCATCGTGAATGCCAGCGCCATCATCAGAATACGTTTCATTTTTGGCCTCCGATTAACTGCTGACGCAGCTCAGGATATTGCGTGCGGGGATCGAGCCAGATGGCCAGAAAACGGGTGCTGAACGCTTCCGACTGGCGTGGTCCGAGTGGAATAAAGGATGTTTGCGCCGCTGACGCGCGGTACCAGAACTGCCCCTGCTTATCGTTGAGAACAAACGCCAGCTGTGAGCCCGGACGGACATCCGGCCACAGCGTCCGGAGCATCCGCAGCCAGGCTTCGCTTTTCGGCTCCTGCGCCAGAATGCCCTGCGCCTGCCACTGGTCGCGGGTCGCCTCAACCAGTTCATCGCGATCGATGTCGCGCGCATAGGTAATAATCAGCGCCTGATCCTGGTCCCGGCTGTAACGGCCATCCGGGGTGCGCAGCTGGGAGGTATAGACGGTGAAAGGCCCCCAGGTGAGCGTGGCGTCCCCCACCTTCCGCCAGGCAAGCCAGTCGGCAGCCTGAGCAACAGGAACAACCAGCGTCAGCCAAAGCAGCAAAACCGCAGCTCTCATTTTTGTCTCCCCATCAGCAGGTGGAAAAACAGCATCAACACCAGCCAGCCCGGCGCCATCCAGCTGACGACGATAAAGGTCGGCTCCAGAAAGGTAATTCCCCCTAGCCGCTCGCCAAACAGATAGGCCACCGGTCCACCCACGGCGGCCAGCAGGGTCAACAGCCAGCCGGGCAACGTGGTGGTGCGCGTCAGCTGCGTCCAGACCGTGGCGAACATCAGCCACAGTGCCACCATCCATAACGGCATCAGGGACTCGCCCGTAAAGGCAATCAGCCCGGTCAGGGCCCAGAGCGCGTCCAGCAGACTGCCCGCCGCGGCCAGCCCAATAGCATAAAAACGGTAAGCAGGCGGCAAAAGCAGGCACGCCAGGATCGCCAGAGCGATCCAGATAATCAGGCCCTGTTCGCGAAAGAGCACCACCAGCGCCCAGTAGAGATCGAACGCAATGGCCAGCAGGAAGACCTGAAGGTAACGTCTCATACGCGCTCGGCGGTCAGCTGCACCACGCTGATGGTGCGAGCGTTAAACCCGGCTTCGCAGTAGCCGAAGTAGTACAGCCACATGCGGCGGAACCGTTCATCGAAGCCGAGCTTTTCAATCTCCTGCCAGGCGTGGACAAAGCGCTGCCGCCAGTGGGCCAGCGTGCGGGCATAGTCGGGGCCCATGTCGAAGAGATTGCGCACCACGAAATCGGTGTGCCGCGTCATCAGCTCGTTCATCGCCGTAATGCTCGGCAAGAAGCCGCCGGGAAAAATGTAGCGCTGGATAAAATCAACGCTTTTGCTGTAGTCGCGATAGCGCTGGTCCTGAATAGTGATGGCCTGAATCGCCATCCGTCCTCCGGGGCGCAGCCGCGCCTGGCAGGTACGGAAGAACGTCGGCAGATAGCGTTTCCCGACGGCCTCAATCATCTCTATCGAGACCAGCTTGTCGTACTGTCCGGTGAGGTCGCGATAGTCGCAGAGCAGTACCTCAACGCGATCCTGTAACCCGGCGCGGGCGATCCGCTCGGTCGCCCAGAGATATTGCTCCTGCGACAGCGTGGTGGTCGTCACCCGACAGCCGTAATGACGGGCCGCGTATTCCGCCATCGCGCCCCAGCCGGTGCCAATTTCGAGCAGGTGGTCGCTCGCACTCAGCGCCAGCTGCTCACACAGGCGCGCCATTTTGGCCTGCTGGGCCGCCGTGAGATCCTGCTCGTCACCAGTAAACAGCGCGCTGGAATAGAGCAGTTCCTTATCCAGGAAATGGGCATAAAAGGTATTGCCCAGATCGTAATGGGCGGCAATATTTTCGCGGGCCTGGGCTCGAGAATTACGCCGGGTCCAGTGGCGTATCCGCTCCAGCGGCCTGCCGAGCAGACGGAACCCGTTTTCCAGACGGCCAAGCACCTCGCCGTTGAGCGCGAGCAGCTCCAGAAGCGGCGTGAGGTGCGCGGTTTCCCATTCGCCGTCCATCCAGGCTTCTGCCGCAGCAAGGCTCCCGCCCGTTAAAACGCGCCAGTAGACGCCGGGCGTGAGGATCTGCACGTCGGCATGCAGCGCGGAGGATGTCTCGCCAAAATGGAAGGTCTGGGCCCCTTCACGCAGGGTGAGCGAGCCGCCGCGGATGCCGCTTAACAGACGAAACAGCAGCCATCGCGCGATGCGGACGTTGCGCGGAATATCGGGTTCTAACGCAAAGACGGGATCGGTCATGAGCGTTCACTCCTGCTGACGGGATGGTTATACAGCGGCACGCGCTTGAGCCACAGGCGCAGCGCCTGCCAGTAAATGGCAAAAACGGTTTTCAGGGTCATGAGCGGAATGCGCAGCAACAGCGAGCGCAGCGCGGGGCGCGTCAAAGGCTCTCGGCGCAGCGCGAGCGTGGCGTCAAAGACCTTCGCTTCCTGATGGTTTTCAATGTGCATATGCAGCGAGTTATCCGGGTCGTTAAAGCGCCAGTGGTAGATCATGTCCATCGGGTTGAAGGGGGAAACGTGAAACGCTTTTTCCGTGGGCTGCGCATTCTGTCCGTTGACGGCATAGTAATGGCGTTCATTCCACGGCGTGTTGCGAACCTCCGCCAGCACCCAGCGCAGCGTTCCCTTCCTGTCATAGCAGTAGTAAAAGTTGACCGGATTGAAATGAAAGCCGAAATATCGCAGCTGCGTCAGGAGCATGACCCGACCGTCCGGACGTTCGCCGGTCAGGTTCTCCAGCCTGCTCAGCACGTTCTCTTTGAGCGGCGCGCCGAGCGGGTAGTCCGCGTCGTGGAACGAGGCGGCGGCAAAGCGATTGCGCCGCACGCCGACGGACGACAGCTGCGGCAGTTCATCGAGATCCAGCCAGGCCATAAAGACGCTGTAGCTGAATTCGTGGGTTTTCGGCTGGAGGCGGCGATGGCGTAATACGCCGTGGTAGAGGCAGCTGTTCATCTCAGTTCCCCTCTCCGGCCGCTATCGCATTGACCACGTCCAGCGCGCTGCGCACGCCATCTTCATGAAAACCGTTGTACCACCAGGCCCCGCAGTACCAGCTCCGGTTATGACCGTTGATCTCGCCGCGCCGCGCCTGCGCCCGCCAGCTTTGCGGGTTAAACAGCGGATGTTCGTAGACAAAGCGTTGCCAGACGAAGCGTTCGTCCACCGGCGCGTCCGGGTTGAGGGTGACGCAGAACAGCGGACTGCCCGCAGGCAGCCCCTGCAGGATGTTCATGTTGTAGGTGACGCAGGCGCTGGCCTGGTCTTGCGCGCTCAGGCGGTAGTTCCAGCTGGCCCACGCGCGCTGCCGCACCGGCAGCCAGCGCGGATCGCTGTGTAAAACGACCTCGTTGCGCTGCCAGCCAATATCGCCCAGCACCTCGCGCTCTGCGGGCGTCGGGTCATCAAGCATCGCCAGCGCGCTGGCGGAGTGGCAGGCAAAAATCACCCGATCGAAGGTATGGCTGCCGTTTTCAAGCTGAAGCGTGACCTCGTGCGCGTGGCGGCTCACCCGCTGCACCGGCGCGTTGAGGTGCAGCGTCAGGCGGTCCCCCAGTTTTTCCATCATTGCGCGGATATACTCCCGCGAGCCGCCCGGCACCACGTACCACTGCGGGCGCTGGGTGATATCCAGCAGGCCGTGGTGGTGGAAGAATCGCAGGAAGAGCGGCAGCGGGAAACGCTTCATCTCCTGCAGCGACGATGACCAGATGGCGGCCCCCATCGGCAGAATGTAGTGGCGCGCGAAAAACGGCGTGAAGCCGTGCTGTTCCAGAAACGTTTGCAGCGTGGCGTTCGGGTCCACCTCCCCGTCCAGCGCCTGTTTCGCCAGACGATTGAAGCGGACGATCTCCCCGAGCAGCCGCCAGAATGCCGGATTCACCAGGTTTCGGCGCTGGGCAAACAGCGACGTCAGGGTGTGTCCGTTGTACTCCAGCCCGGTCGCGGGATTGTGCACCGAAAAGCTCATCTGCGTTTTTTGCCCGCTGATGCCCAGCTCGCTGAGCAGGCCCATAAAGCGCGGATAGGTGCGATCGTTGTAGACGATAAACCCGGTATCGATCGCGTATGTGCCCTGTGGCGTCGTCACGTCAACCGTTGCGGTATGGCCGCCGGGGGTGGCGCCCGCTTCAAACAGGGTCACCTGATGGTGTCCGGCCAGGCGCCAGGCGCAGGTCAGCCCGGCGATGCCGCTGCCGATAATCGCAATGTTCATGAACGCACCATCCTGCGCAGCAGCGCGCGCTGAAGAAACGCAGGCAGTCCGGAGAGGAGCCGCAAAATGAAGCCAAACCCGACAGGAAATGCGATATGCATTTTCCCAGCCGCCAGCCCGATACGGATCGCCTTCACCGCCTCGTCGACGGTCACCCTACCCGGCATGGCAAAATCGTTTTTCCGCGTCAGGGGCGTATCAACAAAGCCCGGCGAGACAACCGTGACGGTAATTCCTTTTGGCTCCCAGTCCAGTCGCAGGCTTTCGGCAAACCAGCTCAGGGCCGCTTTGGACGCGCCGTAGGCCTCTGCCCGTGGGAAAGGCAGCCAGTGAGCCATGGAACTCACCAGCACCACGCGGTTGCCCGCAACCAGCTGCGGCTGTAGCGCCTCAAGGCAGTTCACCGGCCCGAGGAAATTGGTGTTCATAACCCGCTCCACCAGCGCGGCGTCCACCACGCCCTGCTCGAGGTATTCGCAGGTCCCGGCGCAGAGAATAATCAGATCGGCATAGCTGCCGGTCAGCGCCTGGCGACAGGCGTCCCTGTCTGTCATATCGAACAGGCGAACGGTGAGATTGGGGCAGGTTTGATGCAGCGCTTCGAGACGCGCCGGATCGCGCCCGCAGGCAATCACATGGTAGCCGTCAGCGGAAAAGGATTTCGCCAGCCCGGCGCCAATGCCCGAACTTGCCCCGGTAATCAGCACCGTCTTCATGATTTGACCCTCCGCTTCACGCCGCGTACCGCCCAGCCCAGCAGAGGAAGGTGTTCGTAGATCATCTCTCCCGCATCGTAATAGTCGCGCTGGTGCGTGATGAGATCGTTTTCGGTCTGCACCACTGAACACCCCGGCAGTTCGAGCGGCTCTCCCCCGGCGATGCGCGGGTGCGACCAGTGCATCACCCAGGTGACAACAAACCGGCTTCCGCTGCACAGCGGCGAATCGATGGTAAAACGGCAATGCTCGACGTTGGCCAGCAGATGGGTGAAATAGCGCTGAAGCGCGAAAATCCCGTCATGCTCGCCAAACGGATCGATAAGCGTGGCATTCGAATGGTAAAGCCCCACCAGCGCGGACGGCGGCTGGCTATCCAGTGCGGCGTAGTACTCAACAAACCGACTCACGACAGAGGGCAAAGTGCTCATGGGTCACATCCTGGCTGTAAACAACGTGGCGTAATCGCATAATTAAAACTTACACAATTAACGTTATTTGTCCAAGTTTGTGGTGATTTATTTTTTATTTTATATCTACATCAATAACTTAAAGATAGACAAAAGAGTAGGTTTTGTAGGCCGGGTAAGGCGTAGCCGCCACCCGGCTTTAACTTTCAGGATATCCTTAAGGCAAATTCGTCGGTCTTCTTCCAGGCTTATCCTTTTTATTCAAAAGGATGCCCGTATGAAACGTTTCTTCCTCTCCCTTTTCTCCAGCCCGGAATCCTTACTGCAGGTAATGAGTCAGCAGGAAATTATTGAAGCCGTGGAAGATGGCGATCGCATCATCATCGACCAGGACGGGAACGCCTCGGTGAACTACAAAAGCAACGAGGTGCGGCAGGATTTTCTGCGTCACGTCGACACGCTGAAGAGGGCCTGATATGGGAACGGCGATATTTATGGTGCTGATGGTATGCGGGTACTGGTACACCAGCCGCGACCTGTCGACACGCTTTAAAATCAAGCGCTCCTTTGGCTGGGACGTCTATTTTCTTGTGGCGCTGTACGGCTGTATTTTCGTTCTGCAGGGCGTGATTGCCACCGGTCTGCTCTGGGTGCTGCTGCTCGCCCTTTCCGCCGCCAATAACGCTTTTCACTTTGCCTCACCGAAATATACCGACTGGCAAATCGACTTTATGAACTGGAGCTTTTTAGGCATTCAGGCGCCGGTGGTCGTGATGCTGGCGTTTGCCATCCTGTTTTGCCTCTACCGCTCTAACTGGGCAGGCAGCGCCAGCCTAGACGGCGAAAGCCGGAAAAAGCTCTACAAGCGTCTGGCGCAGTCGAGCGGTATTGAACAACTTCTTTACCAGTGTATGGAGCAAGGCGAACTGGCGCAGGTCACGCTCCGGTCCAGGCGGATTTACGTCGGTATGATCCACACCGCGACGCTGGAATATGAAAAAACGGCCAATATCGTGCTGATCCCGATGTTAAGCGGGTACAGAGACGCGAAGACGATGAACTTTCGCATCGAGAATAACTACAGCAGGTGGTATGCGGAGCATGACATCACGCTCGACTCCGAACCCCGCAGCGCCATGTCATTCCGGAAGGTGATTTTACTCAATCAGATCGAGAGCCTCTCATTGTTCGACCCCGCCAGCGCCAGCGCGCTATCGCTGGCACAGCGCGACGAGAGTCGCCCTAAAGAGACATCCCCATAATCCTGATTATGCTCTGCTGTGAAGCGGTTTCGAAAAGGACGTTCTTAACGCAGAGCATGCCCTGCTTCTGGTAGAACCGGTGCGCTCCCGCGTTCTGCTCCAGCACTTCCAGCCAGAGATGCTCTTTCCCCCTGCTCCGGGCCATGTTGGTGATGCTGTTGAACATCACCTGACCGAAGTTCTTGCCGGTCTCGGTGGGATCAAGATAGAGCTTGTTGAGGAGCACGCCCTGCTTATCCGTTTCTGGAATCATGGCCTCCCAGGTCACTTTCATGAATCCCACGGGCCGATCGGTCTCGGCAACATACCAGGAAACAGCGTTATCTTTCAGGCTCTGTTCAAGTACGGAAAGCGCGTAATTGCCATGCAGAAAATCCTTCATCTCTGCCCCTGACACCCACAAATGCTGAAAATGGGCGGGGTAGATTCGATATCCCAGCTCGCTTAAAAGCGCTGCATCGGCCCCGGTGGCCTGTCGAATTCGAAGAGTCATGAAAAGTATCCCTGGTAATCACCCGCGCTGGGCATTTTGATAGAGATCCCAGCGGTTGCCGTAAATATCTTCAAATACCACCACCGTACCGTACTCTTCCTCACGAGGTTCTTCGCAGAAATGAACGCCTTTGTCTTTCATGGCACGGTAATCGCGCCAAAAATCATCAGTCTGAAGGAAGAGGAAAACTCTGCCGCCGCATTGATTGCCGATAAAGCTTTCCTGCCTCTCGTTAGACGCACGAGCCAGCAAAATATTGCAGTCGCTTTCCGGGTTGGGTGAGACGACCACCCAGCGTTTACCGGGCTGAGGCGTATCTTCAACGAGGGTAAAACCCAGCTTGTCCGTGTAGTATTCAATAGCACGATCGTAGTCATCAACCACAATAGCCACACAGCCCAGGCATCTTTTCTGAGTTCTCATTTTTTCGTTACCTTTGCATAAATGGGTTACGGGCACGCTATTCCATTGCAGCGTGCTGGCCGCCGGTTTACTGGCTTGCGTAAGCCTCGCGCTTTTCTGCCCATTTCAGCATGGCATCAAGCGCCGGACATAATGCCTGACCCCAATCGGTGAGGCGATATTCCACTTTCGGTGGCACTTGAGGGTAAACCATCCGCGAAACGATACCGTCGGATTCAAGTTGCCTGAGCTGCTGCGCCAGCATCTTCTGGGAAATACCGGGGATCAGTTTTTCGAAATCAGAGTAGCGCTGCACTTTTCCGTCGAAAAGGTGAAAAAGAATAATTAATTTCCAGCGGCCTTCCAGCAGCCGTAATACGTGCTCCACGCCGCTCGCGGCAGATTCCGGACTATATAACTTACTCATAATGCAGTAGCTCACTTTTTCGTGCGTACTTGTCAATTTCTCAGTCTATGTTGAATATACCTGTACTGTAAATAACGGGAGTGCAAGGTTATGTCATTAGACATTGATTTTAAAGGCAAGCGCGTGCTTGTTACCGCTGGCACGAAAGGACTCGGAAAAGCGGTCGTCGGGCTTTTAAAACAGCTCGACGCAACGGTATTTACCACGGCGCGCCACGAGCCAGACGTAAATATCGCGGATACTTTCGTAGCCGCTGACCTTACAACGGTCGCTGGATGTACCTCAGTCGCATCCGCGGTTCAGGAACAGATGGGAGGTGTCGACGTGATTATCCATGTTGCAGGCGGCTCAACCTCACCCGGTGGCGGTTTTGCTGCACTTGGCGAAGAGGAGTGGCAGCAGGAGCTCAATCTTAATTTGTTGCCTGCGGTACGCTTAGATCGCGCCCTGCTCCCCGGAATGCTCGCGCAGGGAAACGGGGTGATTATTCACGTGACGTCTATTCAGCGCGAGCTGCCGTTACCGGAATCAACAACGGGTTATGCGGCAGCTAAAGCAGCCCTCTCAACCTACAGTAAAAGTCTTTCAAAGGAAGTCTCGCCGAAGGGGGTTCGGGTGGTACGCGTTGCACCCGGCTGGATCGAAACTGAAGCTGCGGTTGCACTGGCGGAGAGACTGGCAAAGCAGGCAGGAACAGATTACGAAGGTGGCAAACAGATCATTATGAAGGCGTTGGGCGGAATACCGCTCGGACGGCCTGCCAGACCGATTGAGGTGGCCAACCTCATCGTTTTCCTCGCTTCGCCGCATGCTGCGAGTATCACCGGTACTGAATTTGTGATTGATGGCGGCACCATTCCGACAGTGTAACGCGGGGCTTAATCGGCCCGGTGCGAGAGCTGATTAAGCACAGGGGAATATCACTGACAGGTCAGTTTCTCTACGCCCGTTTTTAACGCATTTATAACCGTTTCTGAATCCATACCCATTTGTGCATGGATTATTGCGCCGTCAATAAGCAACAGGATCTCATTGGCGACGCGCTCATCGGCGATCTTCGTCAGCGATGCAATAATTTTCTTTGTCTCGCATTTATGATTGCGGCATATCTCTTTTATTTCACTTTCAATATCTTCCGATTTTGCCTCTGCGCTGGCGTTAATAAACGCGCAGCCGTGGAACTCGGGCGAAATAAACCATTCGTGAAGCGTTGCAGATATCGCATCAGCAGGTACTTCGCCTTCATCGAGATGTCGACGCAGCGTGGTCTCAAACCAGTTAATCCATATTTCATGCCGATAGTGCAAATAGGCCAGAATAAGCAAGCTCTTACTCGGGAAATACCGATAGAAAGTCACCTTGGTCACTTTAGACGCTTTAATCAGCGTATCCACCCCCGTCGCCCTGAAGCCCGTGGAATAAAACAGATCGTGTGCCGTGAGTAATATCTTATCTCTGACGCTGATTTTAGTATCGTGGCCTGCGGGTTCGGTTTTCACTTTTGGGTAGCCTCAAAAAGAATGTTGACAGCGTTATTTTACAGGCATAGATTACCGCAAGTAGACAGATCTGTCTACATCATATCACACAGAGGTAATCGCAATGAACACACGTCCTCCTTTACCGCCCTTCACCCGTGAAAGCGCTATCGAAAAAGTCAGACTGGCAGAAGATGGCTGGAACAGCCGCGACCCGGCGAAAGTCGCGCTTGCCTATTCGCTGGATACCCAATGGCGCAACCGCGCAGAGTTCGCCACCAACCGTGAAGAGGCGCAGGCGTTTCTGGAGCGGAAATGGAAAAAAGAGCTGGACTATCGTCTGATTAAAGAGCTCTGGGCGTTTACGGAGAACCGGATCGCGGTGCGCTATGCCTATGAATGGCATGATGATTCCGGCAACTGGTTCCGCTCTTACGGCAATGAAAACTGGGAGTTCGAGCCGGACGGACTGATGAAGCGCCGCTTTGCCTGCGTAAACGATATGCCGATAAAAGCCTCAGAGCGGCTGTTCCACTGGCCGCTAGGCAGACGCCCGGACGATCACCCTTCGCTGAGCGATTTTGGCTTATAGGATTTTCGCATCACTCCGGGCCGCCCCGGAGTGATGAATTTACAGGGCGCCCAGCTGTTTCATCAGCGTCAGGTTGTCCTCAATATGCCAGTTAGCCACGATCTTACCGTCAGCGATCTCATAAATATCGGTGGCGATAAAATCTATTTTCTGCCCCTTTCCTTTCAGCTTGCCAAAGGTTCCGGTGAACGTGCCGTGAAAATGTAAATGCGAAACCACGCGATCGCCTGAAATAATCATTTGCTCAACGCCACAGCGTAAATCAGGCACGGCGGTACGAAACGCCAGGGAGGCTAAAATAGCGCCTTCGGGACCCTGCTTACGCCCCTCCGGAGGCGTTTTATCAATAAAGTTTCCCGCCAGGGCATTACGCGCCAGGGTTTCATTACCCGTGTTCCAGAATGAAGCATATTCTCTGGCGACAGCTTCATTCGCCTTTAATTTCGCCTGCGGCAGGCTGTTGTCCACTATAAGCTGTTTCGGCTTTACCCATTCTGCCTGTGCCGAATACGCGGTGCCCGTCAGACCAATAAAAACAAGCGCCGCTAGAGCGGGGCGTAAATATGTCGACCCGATGCCGGAAGCACCGCCGATAATTAAGGTTTTACGGGTCATAACGTTTCCTCCTGCAGGGTGTAAATGGGGTAATCGGTATATCCCGTAGCGGTGCCGCCAAACAGCGTGGCGGGGTCGCGCACCTGGGCCAGAGGCAACTGGTGCGCCAGCCGGTGGGGTAAATCCGGGTTGGCAATAAACGGCCGTCCGAAGGCAATCAAATCGGCATAGCCGACAGCAAGGATCTTTTCCGCTTTTTCAAGGTCATAGTTCCCCGCGACGATAAGGGTTCCGCTAAACGTCTCGCGTAGCGATTGACGGAACTGTTCAGGTACCTGTGGCGCATCGTCCCAGTCGGCTTCCGCCATGTGGATGAACGCAATCCCTTTTTGTTCACACCAGGACGCGAGAGCGAGTATGGCTTCCGTCACCTGCGGATCGTTCATCCCGCGCTGGGTAATAAACGGGGAAAGGCGAATGCCCGTACGCTCGCGGCCAATGGCCTCGGCAATGGCGCTTAGCACTTCCTGAGCAAAGCGGATCCGGTTCACCAGCGTGCCGCCGTACTCGTCCGTGCGTTTGTTGGAGGTTTGACGCAGAAACTGGTCGATCAGATAGCCGTTTCCGCCGTGAACCTCCACGCCGTCAAACCCGGCCTGAACGGCATTCAGTGCCGCCTGACGATAGTCCGCGATGATGCTGTGAATGTCCTTGCGCGAGAGGGTTCTCGGCTGCGGGCAGTCAACCATTTGGCCTTCGTCCCGCTCATTCACCACCCACACCTGCGCGTCCGGCGCCAGTGCTGATGGGGCGACAGGCTGACCATCCTGATGAAAACTGGCGTGCGACATTCGCCCGACGTGCCAGAGCTGCGAAAAAATCACCCCGCCCGCCTGATGCACGGCGCCCGTCGTGAGTTGCCATCCTGAAACCTGCTCAGGCGAATGGATGCCGGGCGTCCATGAGTATCCCTGGCCCTGGGGCGAAATCTGGGTGGCTTCCGTGATAATTAATCCGGCGCTGGCCCGCTGCCGGTAATACTCCGCCATCAACGCCGAGGGAATATTTCCCGGCTGCAGGGAGCGCGCGCGGGTCATCGGCGCCATGACGATACGGTTTTTCAGGTCCTGCTGACCCAGCCTGTAGCGTTCAAAAAGTGAGATACGTTGCATGTTTTCATCCCTTATGGTTTGGATGAAATCACTTTACAGTCGGCATCTGATTTTGATAATTACGCTAAAAGTAGATGCACTTTTCGGAAAATATGAATAATGGGTAAATTCGAAGACATGGCGTTACTGGTGGAAGTTGCCGAGGCCGGCGGTCTTTCTGCCGCCGGGCGACGCCTGTCGCTTTCTCCCGCCACCATGACGGCCAGGCTGAAGGCGATTGAGGAGCGTTACCAGACGCGCCTGTTTCACCGCTCAACGCGATCGATCACGCTGACCCGCGCCGGGGAAGAGTTTTACCATGCCGCGCTGCGCGTGCTGGAAGAAGTGCATCACGCAGAGTCGTTACTGACGCAAAAGGAAGGCGTGCTCGGCGGCAACATTCGCCTTTCTGCGCCCTCGGACTTTGGCAGACAGTATCTTAGCCCCGCCGTCGTGGAATTCTCCCGACGCCATCCCGACGTTAAATTTTTCATCTCGCTAAGAGAACACGTTGAGGACCTGGTCGCTAACCGGCTGGATATGAGCGTGCGTTTTGGCAACCTGCCGGACAGCAGCCTAGTCGTCAGAAACATCCGTCCGAACCATCGGGTGCTGGTCGCCTCCGGGGAGTATCTTAACGAACGCGGTATCCCCGCCACGTTTGCCGATTTTGCTCAGCACCGATGCCTGGCGCTTGAGTCTCAGGGCGTGGTGATGAACGAATGGCGCTTTGAAAAAGATGGCGAGGAAAGCGTCGTTCGCGTAGAGCCTGCCATGGTGTGCGACGACGGGGCTTTGCTTCGTCAGTGGGCACTCAGCGGAGCTGGCATCGCGGGGAAATCGTGGTGGGACGTCAAAGACGATGTTGACACCGGAAGGCTCACGGTGCTGTTTGCCGACAGCTTCACTGGCTTTAGCCGATACGATCGCAAAGATGTCGGGCTGCAGTTTGTTTACCCGCAGCGCAAACTGCAGCCGCTTCAGGTCACGGCTTTTAGCCAGTTTTTTCTCGACTGGCTAAAAAAACATTAACGCAATAAACAGTGATACACTCGCCCTATACAATTCATTATCCCGTCCAAACGGCTTATGACTGCAAATATTGCTTTTTTCGATTTCGATGGAACGATAACGTTTTCCGACACCTTCACCCCGTTTATTTATCGTTCCGTTGATGAAAAAACGCTACGGCGCGGAAAGCTGCGCCTTCTTCCCTACATCCTCGCCTATAAACTGGGCGCGTTATCGGGATCGGTTTTACGAAAAAAAGTGGTAAGAATAGCGTTAGCAGGCAAATCTGAAGCTGAATTAAAAAACGCCGGGCTTTTCTACAGTAAAACAGAAATTCCTGCCCTGTTGCGGGAGAATGCCATGAAGAAAATCAGCTGGCATAAGTCTCAGGGGGATACGGTGGTGGTGGTTTCAGCCTCGCTTGATTTATACCTTAAACCCTGGTGCGAGCAGAATGGGCTTGAACTCTTGTGCAGTGAAGTGGCATTTGCAGGTGGAAAAGCAACCGGAGAATACAAAGAGGGTGACTGCAGCGCTCGCCTAAAAAAGACGAAGATAACTGATCATTATAATTTATCTTCCTACAACGTCATCTATGCCTATGGCGATACGAAGGAAGATTTAGACATGCTCTCTCTTGCCTCGAAGAAATTTTATCAGTGGAAAGAAATGGCCTGATCCCGACATGAGATATCAGAAAAACATCAAAATAAGAGGCCTCAGGCGGCAATAATTATTTTGTCGCCAAAATAAGAGATAGCGCGCATTTCGCTGACAACCTCAGGACTACTCTGTGTGCGGTTTTCAGGAGGTACAAAATATGAAAAAGCTTCTGATCTGTTGTTTGTTTGGTAATACCGCAAACTCTCTCGCCAAAAAAATGCAGTCGCTGGCAGAACGCGAAGGCTATCCGCTGATGATTAGCGCTGTTGGGCTGGATAACTTCGCCAGCGTCGCTCCCGCTTTCGATGGTTTCCTCATCGCGCCGCACATTCAGTACAAACTCGATGAGATAAAAGAAACGGTGGGTAATACGCGATCAATCGCCATTATTGAGAGCCTGCCCTATGCGTCACTGGACGCGAAGAAAGTGTTGAATTTCGTGAAGGAGCAGATGCCAGAACTGGCTGCCTGACAGATAAGGCCGCATCAGTTTTGCGGCCTCCTCTCACCCGGCGCTCAAAACGTGTCGACGCAAGGCTGGCCGACCTTATTAAGAGCGTTTTTCAACCTGGCTCTGAGTTCAATTAACGCCGCTTCTTTCTCTTCAAGCTGCTGCAGCTTGCGGCGCAGTGAAGCCTGTTTTTGCTCAGCGGTAAAGTTGTCGTCAACCCAGACAGCTAAAACCTCTGCAATTTCGGCTAAGGTAAAGCCCAGCATTTTGGCATGCCTGATCAAATTTAAGCGCTGTAAATCGACGGCGGAATAAACTTTGTAGTTATTGCTGCGATTGGGCTGCGGGATATTCTCTAATAGCCCCTGTCGCTCATAGTAACGCACCGTCTCTTTCGACAATCCCGTTTTCGCACACAGTTCACCAATTCGCATCGCGTCGCCCTCACCTTGTAAAAATCACGCTTGACCGTGTACCTAAGTGCACGGTTTATCCTGTGCAGCATACATCAGGGAAACGGGATTAAAGATATGAATTCTTTTGGTTATACAGGTAAAACAGCGCTGATTACCGGAGCGTCGTCGGGCATCGGTCGTGATTTCGCCAGGCAGCTCGCCGCTCGCGGCACGGCCTTGATCCTGGTCGCCCGCTCCGAGCCAAAGCTGCAGGCGCTTGCCGCAGAGTTGGTCAGAAAGCACGGCGTCTCCATCACGATTATCGTGCAGGATTTAGTGAAGCCGGAAGCCATTCCCCACATTGTGGAACGGCTTGAAACCTTAAGACGCGTCCCCGACATTCTGATTAATTGCGCCGGGTTTGCCACCTACGGGCCATTCGAAAAGCTGTCAATCGACAGGCAGCGTGATGAGATAAACGTGAACTGCCTGGCCCCCGTGGCGCTGACGCACGCCTTGCTGCCGGGAATGCTCCAGAAAGGCTCGGGGGTGATTATTAACGTGGCCTCAACGGCCGCGATGCAGCCGGATCCCTATATGGCGATTTATGGCGCAACCAAAGTTTTCCTGCTCTCGTTTTCTAACGCGCTGTGGGGAGAATATCGCTCAAAGGGTATCCGCGTCCTGGCGCTTTGCCCCGGGGCAACGGATACGGCCTTTTTTGATGTGGTGAATGCTGAGGAAGCCTCGGTAGGTAAAAGAATGCCCGCTGACAAGGTGGTCACCCTGGCGCTAAAGGCCGTGGAGAGTAACCGTAGCTACCTGATTACCGGATGCGGTAACTGGCTTCTGGGGCAGCTACACCGGTTCGTGACGCGCAGGCGACTGGTGCTTATCGTTGAAAAGATATTGCGCCCGCGCTCGGCTTAAGCAAAAACGGCTCTGTTCAGCGCAAGGGAGTTGCGCTGAAATCCTCGCTTATCGCAGACAGATAGATGCCATAGTGCACGAAAAACAGTGATACACTTACCCCACCTGGTTGATCGTCCCGTCTGAAGGGCTCATGATGAATGACGGTAACCAAAGTACCAAATGGTCACTCGTTGTTAATCGTAGCCTGTCACGCTAAGCTTAAATAATGACTAAAAAAATGAATCCCCCGTCATCACGTGGTCCACTTGACCACGCTGTCAGAGAGCAAATCGTCGAAGCCGCTTTTGAGCACTTCGGCCACTACGGCTATGAAAAGACCACCGTCGCCGAACTGGCTAAATCCATCGGTTTTTCAAAGTCCTACATTTATAAGTTTTTCGACTCCAAACAGGCTATCGGCGAGGTGATCTGCGCTAACCGCCTGGAGCTGATCATGGCGGCGGTGCTTTCCGCCATCGAGGATGCGCCGTCAGCAAGCGAAAGATTACGCCGCCTTTTCAAAGCGCTCTCCGAGGCGGGAAGCGAGCTGTTTTTCCACGACCGTAAGCTATACGACATCGCCGCCGTCGCCGCGCAGGAGCAGTGGCCTTCCACGCAAAAGTACAGTGAAAGTCTGATGAAGCTGATTGAGAGCATCATTATCGAAGGCAGGCAGGCCGGCGAGTTCGAAAGAAAAACGCCGCTGGATGAGGTCACCAGTGCCGTCTACATGGTGATGTGCCCTTACATTAACCCCGTTCAGCTGCAGTACAACCTCGAAATGGCCCCCACCGCGGCGGTGCTTCTCTCTTCACTGATTTTAAGAAGCCTGGCCCCCTAATTTGTGACCATTGACAATTTTGGTCACTAGTCAGAGAATGCGGATACCGTCCTGTTACGTCAAAAAGGTTTCCCATGCTCAGGCTCACTTCAGCCCGCGTTGCCGCTTGTCTCCTGCCGTTTGCCCTGGTGGCATGCGGCGATATTTCCGCGAGTGACGATCCGCGCACAAAGCCACCGCTCGTCAGATCCGCCTCCGTCGAGCTAGCGAACACTAGCGCCCGCGCCTTCACGGGCGTGGTGGTCGCAAGAACGCAAAGCGATTTAGGCTTCAGGGTTCAGGGAAAAATCCTTGAGCGACTGGTCGATACGGGGCAGACCGTCAAACAGGGCCAGCCCCTGCTGCGCCTGGATCCGGTTGACCTGAAATTACAGGCCCAGGCGCAGCAGCGCGCGGTGGATGCGGCTCAGGCGCGCGCGCGAAAAGCCTCCAGCGATGAGGCGCGCTATCGTGGACTTGTGGCGTCCGGCGCCGTGTCTGCCTCGGAGTATGACCAGATCAAAGCTGCGGCCGATACGGCCAGGGCCGACCTCAGCGCCGCCCGGGCGCAGGCCAGCGTAGCGCAAAACGCCACGGGCTATGCCGTACTGCTGGCAGATTCTGACGGCGTGGTCGTGGAGACGCTCGCCGAGCCGGGTCAGGTCGTCAGTGCCGGACAGGTGACGATCAGGCTCGCCAGAGCGGGACAGCGTGAAGCGCTGGTCCAGCTTCCGGAAACGCTGCGCCCTGCCGTCGGCAGCGAAGCGCAGGCCACGCTGTATGGCAATGAAGAACACCCGGTCACCGCAACGCTGCGCCTGCTGTCTGACTCGGCCGATGCCGCGACCCGCACGTATGAAGCCCGCTACGTGCTGGATGGCCTGCTGGCGAACGCGCCGCTGGGGGCGACCGTCACGCTGAACATTCAGGACAATAAAGCGGAAGGTCAGGTCATGCAGGTCCCGCTAGCCTCACTCTATGATGCAGGAAAAGGTCCGGGCGTCTGGCGTATTTCCGCCCAGCCGGCAAAGGTCGCATGGACGCCCGTCAAGGTGCTGAGCGTGGGTGAAGATGCGGTGCAGGTCACTGGCGGGGTGAAGCCCGGTGAGATGATTGTTGCGTTAGGCGCGCATCTTCTGCACGAAGGTGAGGTCGTCAGGCTTGCTAAACAACGCAATGCCATCCTGGCGGAGAACACACCATGAGCGGAAGCCGCTTCAACCTGTCAGCGCTGGCCGTCCGCGAACGTTCCGTCACGCTGTTTCTGATCGTTCTGGTCACGATTGCCGGAATTTACGCCTTCTTTGGGCTCGGGCGCGCGGAAGATCCGCCCTTCACGGTAAAACAGATGACGGTGATAACCGTCTGGCCGGGCGCCACCGCGCAGGAGATCCAGGATCAGGTCGCCGAACCGCTGGAGAAGCGCCTGCAGGAACTCAAATGGTATGACCGTACCGAAACCTATACCCGTCCCGGCATGGCGTTTATTACGTTGTCATTGCAGGACAAGACCCCGCCTGCCGAAGTGCAGGAGGAGTTCTATCAGGCGCGTAAGAAGCTTGGAGATGAATCGCAGCGTCTTCCGGCGGGCGTCATCGGCCCGATGATCAATGACGAATTCTCGGATGTCACCTTTGCCCTCTTTGCCCTGAAAGCAAAAGGCGAACCGCAGCGGCAGCTGGTACGCGATGCCGAAGGCATGCGCCAGCAGCTTCTGCACGTTCCCGGCGTGAAGAAAGTGAACATTATCGGCGAACAGGCCGAGCGGATTTATATCTCCTTCTCCCATGACCGTCTGGCGACGATAGGGCTCTCGCCCCAGGATATTTTCAACGCCCTCAACAGCCAGAACGCGCTAGCCGCGGCGGGTTCCATTGAGACCCGAGGCGCGCAGATTTTTATCCGCCTGGACGGCGCGTTCGATGAACTGCAGAAAATCCGCGATACGCCTTTTATTGCTCAGGGCAAAACGCTCAAGCTGTCCGATGTGGCCACGGTTGAGCGAGGCTACGAAGATCCCCCGACGATGCTGATACGCAATCAGCATGAGCCCGCCCTTCTGCTGGGCATCGTGATGCGTGAAGGCTGGAACGGTCTGGCGCTGGGTAAAGCGCTGGATGCGGAAACGGCAAAAATAAATGATAGCCTGCCGCTTGGCATGTCCCTGACCAAGGTCACCGACCAGTCCGTGAATATTCGCTCGTCGGTCGATGAGTTCATGATTAAATTCTTCGTCGCCCTGCTTGTGGTCATGGTGGTGTGTTTTGTCAGCATGGGCTGGCGCGTGGGGGTGGTGGTTGCGGCGGCGGTCCCGCTGACGCTGGCGGTCGTTTTCGTGGTGATGGAAGCCGCGGGAATAAACTTTGACCGCGTGACGCTGGGCTCCCTGATCCTCGCCCTCGGCCTGCTGGTTGATGATGCCATTATCGCCATCGAAATGATGGTGGTTAAAATGGAGGAAGGTTACGACAGAATCAAAGCCTCGGCCTTCGCCTGGAGCCATACCGCCGCGCCCATGCTGGCAGGAACCCTGGTGACGGCCATTGGCTTTATGCCGAATGGTTTTGCCCAGTCCACCGCCGGGGAATATACCAGCAATATGTTCTGGATTGTCGGCCTGGCCCTGATTGCCTCGTGGTTTGTCGCGGTGGTGTTCACGCCCTATCTTGGGGTGAAGATCCTGCCGGCGATCCCCAAAGTAGAAGGGGGTCATGCCGCCATCTACAACACGCCTCGCTATAACCGTTTTCGCCAGCTGCTTGCCCGCGTTATCGCCAGAAAATGGCGGGTGGCCGGGTCGGTGGTCGCCATTTTCATCCTGGCCGTGCTCGGCATGGGTCTGGTTAAAAAACAATTTTTCCCGACCTCCGACCGCCCGGAAGTACTGGTTGAGGTGCAGATGCCCTACGGTACCTCGATTGAGCAAACCAGCGCCGCAGCGGCAAAAATAGAAGCGTGGCTGGGCCAGCAGCCGGAAGCCAAAATCGTCACCGCCTATATTGGTCAGGGTTCGCCCCGCTTTTATCTGGCGATGGCGCCTGAACTGCCCGACCCGTCTTTTGCGAAAATCGTGATCCTGACGGACAGCGAGACGTCACGCGAGGCGCTCAAGCTCCGGCTGAGAGACGCTGTCGCCAACGGCCTTGCGCCCGAAGCGCGCGTGCGTGTGACGCAGCTGGTGTTTGGCCCTTACTCGCCCTTCCCGGTTGCCTGGCGCGTGTCGGGTCCGGATGTCGAACAGGTGCATGACATCGCTGATAAGGTGAAAGCCGTGCTTCAGGCAAGCCCGTTGATGAGAACCGTCAACACCGACTGGGGGTCACGCGTTCCCGTCCTGCATTTCACCCTCGATCAAAACCGCCTGCAGGCGACCGGATTAACCTCCAGTGCCGTTGCTGAACAGCTTCAGTTCCTGCTCTCTGGCGTGCCCGTCACCTCCGTGCGGGAAGATATTCGCTCGGTAGAGGTGATTGGCCGCGCGGCGGGCGATATCCGTCTCGATCCGGCAAAAATCGAGGGTTTCACGCTTGTCGGCAATGCGGGACAGCGCATTCCGCTGTCTCAGATCGGCAAGATTGAGGTCGGCATGGAAGATCCGATCCTGCGTCGTCGCGATCGCACGCCGACGATAACCGTTCGGGGCGATATCGCTAACCATCTTCAGCCACCGGATGTGTCGGTCGCCATCATGAAGCAGCTCCAGCCGATTGTTGATGCGCTGCCGGCCGGGTACCGTATCGACATGGCGGGTTCGATTGAGGAATCGGGTAAAGCCACGCAGGCCATGTTGCCGCTGTTCCCGATCATGATTGCCCTGACGCTGCTGATCATCATTTTGCAGGTGCGCTCAATCTCGGCGATGGTAATGGTGTTCTTAACCGCGCCGCTGGGGCTGATTGGCGTAGTGCCCGTGCTGTTGATTTTCAATCAGCCGTTTGGCATCAACGCGCTGGTCGGTTTGATCGCCCTTTCCGGCATTCTTATGCGCAATACGCTGATCCTGATCGGGCAAATCGATCATAACCAGAAGGAGGGGCTCGAGCCGTTCCAGGCGGTGATTGAAGCAACGGTCCAGCGCGCGCGCCCGGTCCTGCTGACCGCCATGGCCGCCGTGCTGGCGTTCATTCCCCTGACGCACTCGGTGTTCTGGGGCACGCTGGCCTACACGCTGATCGGCGGAACGCTGGGCGGGACGATCGTCACCCTTGTCTTCCTGCCCGCGATGTATGCGATCTGGTTCCGGATCCGCCCAGCGGAACAACGCGTGCAGCGCACCGCAGAAAGCGTGTAAACTACCATGAGTAGATAACAGTTTTGAGGAAAGCATGGTTGTTAAGCGCTTAAGAAAAGAGGACCGCCGCGTGCAGCTGCTGGAGGTTGCGCGCGGAATTGTTCGTCAGCAAGGCACGGAGGCGCTGACGCTTGGCTACCTGGCCGAGCGGGCCAACGTGACCAAGCCTATCCCCTACGACCACTTCGGCGATCGTGAAGGGCTGCTGATGGCGCTGTACCAGGATTACAGCGACCGGCAGCTGGCGAAATTCCGCGAGACGCTGGCGGTCGACAGCAAAACGCTGGAAAAGACGATCCGCTTTTTCAGCGCCGCCTATATCGACTGCGCCATAAGTGCCGGGCCTGAAACCGGGCCAATCGCTGCCGCGCTCTCCGGATCCCACGCGTTGCAGACGTTTCGTGAGGCATGCGTGGCCGAATGTGCCGACTGTCTGCGGACCGCGCTTTCCCCGTTCGTCGCGCTGAAAGGCGTTCAGGGGGAAGCCGCGCTGACGGCCATCATTGGCGCGGCGGACGCGCTCAGCACCGCCGCAGGTAACGGCGTGCTCGCCCGGAACGTGGCGGAAGATACGCTCAGCGGCGTCATGACCGGCGTGCTGGAGACCTACGTGAATAGCACAAAATGATCGCTCGGGGCGGATTGACACCTAAGTTACCAATAGTAATATAGAAGTCAATTCTCACCCATTCGAGGTCGCTATGTCTGCTACACATGCCATTAATAACGCACTGATCGTGACGGCTCATCCTGTCGACAATTCGTTATCCCATTCGCTGGCAGCCCATATTGCCGGGAAATTACGCGAGCAAGGTACGCAGGTTGAGATCGCCGATCTGCATGCTGAAGGGTTTAACGCGGCGATGACCCGCGCCGATCTCGATTTGTATCACGGCGATCCGAGCGCCCTGCCCGACGATATTTTGCGCGAGCAGCAGCGCGTCGAGCGCGCGGATATGCTGGTGTTTGTCTTCCCGGTGTACTGGTGGTCGGTTCCCGCGCTGTTGAAAGGCTGGTTCGATCGCGTGTTAACCCTGAACTGGGCGTATAAGGTAGCCGACGACGGCCGGATTGTGGGCAACTTACGGGATGTTCCCGTCCGCCTGATTGCCACCGGCGGCAGCGATCTCAGTGGATTCGACAAACACGGCTATTCGACGGCGATTCAGACGCAGATTATCGAAGGCGTGTTTGGCTTCTGCGGGCTGAAAAACGTTACGCTCGATGTCCTTTACCAGGCAGACACGGCGACGCCTGAGCAGGTTGAGGCGTTCCTGAAGGGGCTAGAGAGCCTTAAATAAAACCTGCGAGCGAGAATTGAGCTAGCAGGATCGTCTCTCTTTCCCGGCGCGCCTTTCCGCGCGCCGGGTACATAAGAACACAATTACAGAGTAAAACCACCGTCACCCACCTGCGCCTGGGCGTACCATTTCATCAGCTCCGCGCAACCGGGCGCGTTCTCAGCCGGTGACCATCGGGCGGTATCGTGCTCAGGGACAGGCTGATAGCCGCCGTGTTTTACCTCAAAAATGACGCCGCCTTTATCCAGCGACAGCACGGCATGCCAGGTCCCGGCATCCATCTCCAGCACTTTGCACTCTTCACCTAACACCACGCGCTGGGTCACGTTACCGTTATCGTCAAAATTCAGCACCAGAAAGCGACCGCTCAGAGCGGTCAGCAGTTCAAACGTGTGTGGGTGGCGATGGGGGCGGACATAGGTGCCAGGCTCCATCGCGATGGCCAGGCGCTGCACCGGGTCGCTCAGCTCAGGATGTAAATTGCGATGCGCGCGTAAGCGAGGAGAATTGGCAGCCTGCTCGCTTTGTTGCTGCAGGTCACTGAACGTAATTTGTTTCATATACACCTTTGTGAATGGAGTCAGCGGGCGGCAACCCGATTGCCGCAAGACGTTATACCATTCGGAACGGTCGATGAGCGATGGCATTTGTGAAACAAATCGCTGCAACGTGAGGATGTGCGTGATTGCACTCCAAAGCGCAACGTTGAGTAAAACTCACGTTAATTCCCACTATTTATCGTTTTTCAAAAGCGCCCCCGCTGAAATACCATCCATTCATCCCTGGAATAGAAAAAATAAATAATACCAAGCCTGTATGGAGCACCTATGACACTCGATGTTTTATTCCCTGTAATGAATATTATCTCGCCTCATAAATTTAGCGCCCATGCAAACGTGCATGAGTTGATAGCGCTACTTTCAGCCGAAAAGGAAAGCTCAGAGGCGCTTTCACCTTTCATCCATCGCCTGCACCTCCTCTCTTTCGCCCAAAGCAATCCGGGTAACGCCGAAGAGTTGCTCTCGGCGCATTTACCAAAAGAGGACGGGATCCTTCCGCTGCTTGACTTTGCGGAGTGGCCAAAGGTGCGTTACGCCACGTCAGGCGAAGTTCAGACGCGTGAATCTGAGGAGTATTTCCGTGAAATGACGTCGGCTGCCAATCTGTTACGCGCTGCGCTGATCGCTGCTGAACGCGCAAAGGGGACGCCTGCGCTTTATATTCTGGATAAATTACTTAACCTGAACAGCGCCCTGCCAGAAAGATATAAACAGATGGCGAATATACCCTACGCATAAAATCATTCATCATGCTGGATATTCCGTACGGAATATCCAGCATTTATATTTATTAAAAATGTTTCTTATCTTCATCGAGACAAACAATATCCAGAGAGGGAAAAACCGGCGTATGGAGATGAAGCCAGGCCATCAGGCGTTGGATACTCTCTCTTCTGAGCGAATTTTTTGGCCAGACAAGATAGTAGCCTTCGCCGGTTGCGATAGCTTCCCTGAAAGGCAGAGCAAGAAGCCCACTCTCAAGCGCTTCACGCGTAAGACGAAGATCGGCCATAGCAACACCATGTCCGTTCATGGCGGCACGGCTTCCCTGTTCCAGGGTGTCGAACACTATCCCTCGACTCACATCGAGCCCGGGGAATAACCCCGTTCTTTTCAGCCAGCGCTTCCAGTCCCGTCTGTCCGTCGAGGGGTGAATAAGATCGCACTGGGCAAGCTGATGCCGGGCAGAATCAAGTAAAGACGGGGTACAAACGGGAATGAGCCATTCGCTGAAAAGCAGCCTGCTCTCTGTTGATTCGCCGAAATAGCCATTACCGAGCAGGATCGCACAATCGTAGGGCTCACGGCTGAAGTCAACGGAATCAACGTCCATCCAGACGCTGGCTATCTCAACCTGAGGTTTTGCATGGTTTTCACGAAAGATTTTCAGAACGTCAAGAAGCCACCGCATCGTCAGGGAGCTGGGGGCTTTGAGGCGCAGAAGGTGGTTTTCACTTTTGAATGCGCGACAGGCCCACTCGATGCTGGTGAAACTTTCGCTCAAATGTCCGGCCAGAACGCGCCCGGCATCGCTAACCTCCACTCTTGGCCCCTGACGTTTAAAGAGCTCACAGTCGAACCACATTTCAAGCGTCCTGACATGCCTGCTGACCGCGCCCGGCGTGATATTCAGTGCTTCAGCCGCTTTGCTGAAGGAGTTCAGCCGCGCGGCAACTTCAAAAGCGCGAAGCGCATACAGTGGCGGTAAAGACATACGTTCCCTTTCTGTGAGGTTTAACTATTCAGTGTTTGTATTATCGGCACTCGATGACTTGTCGCCCAAGCTCTCGGGCGGGAACGTCAACAGCAGCTCCCTGAGCAGGGATTCAAGCTGCGCGCGCTGCGCGTCAGACAAGCTGCTCAGCAGCGCATTTTGCGTTTGCGTATGCACGATCAGCGCCTGTTCGATACGATCCTGCCCGTGCGCGGTCAGGCTTACGAGGGTGCTGCGCTTATCATCCGGATCGGCAATTCGCCTGATAAGCCCTTGCTGTTCGAGATGGCTGAGCCGGTTCGTCATCGCCCCTGAGGTGATCAACAGCGATTTATACAGCTGCGTGGGGGAAAGACAGTACGGCTCACCGGCGCGGCGCAGCGTGGCGAGCACGTCAAACTCGCCCTCGCGAAAGCCAAACTGCGACATGGCCTGCGCCCGCTCTTTTCCCAGATGCTTCATCAGCCTGAGCATCCGGCCAAAAATTTTCATCGACGAGGCGTCCAGCTCCGGCATGGCACGGCTCCACTGGTCGACAACGAAGTCTACATGGTCTTTCATTTTCACCCCTGGTGGCGTGGGTATTTATCCTGTTGTGCGGTACATCTTACGCAAAAACAGATTTTATCTTAACGTTAAGATAAATGCTCGTGGCAATTTGCCCGGGCCATTCACAACCGAAAAGGACTCCATGTTGAAACGCACGTCGCCTTTACTCTTCGCCGTTATCGCTTTTATCGTCGGGCTGAACCTGCGCCCTGTTCTGGCTTCTGTCGGACCGCTGTTTTCCGTGCTGCAGCGCGAAGCGGGGCTAACCGCTACGCAATTCAGCCTCCTGACCACCCTGCCGGTCGCGATGATGGGACTGGCCGCCTTATGCGGCCCCTGGCTTTTAGCCAGAGTCGGTGCCGTACGGGGAATTATGTTCGGGCTCTTCATCCTGCTTGTGGCCTGTTTATTACGCGGTTTTAGCGCCTCACCGGAGAGTCTTATGGGCACCGCGTTACTGGGCGGGGCCAGCATAGGTACGATCCAGGCGTTAATGCCTGCCCTGATAAAAAAGGAATATACGCAAACGGCCAGCACGGTAATGTCGCTATTTAGTACGGGCATTATGGCCGGCGCGGCAGTCGCCGCCGCCAGCGCCGAGCCGTTGTTTTCATGGCTCACGCTGAAGCCCGCGCTGGCAATGGCCGGGCTGTTAGCGCTGCTGGCGCTGATACTGTGGTTAACCCTGGTTAAGCATCCACAAGGTGAAAAAACGGCACGCGAACACGTAGAGCTCTCATCCTCACGAACAGCACTCCTGTTGCTCTTTTTCGGCGTGGGAACGGGAGCCTACACGCTGGTATTGGCCTGGCTGCCCCCACTCTATATTCAGGCGGGATGGTCCGCCCGCAGCAGCGGCTTCATGCTGGCCTGGCTGACGTTAACCGAGGTTGTCGCCGGGTTTGTCGTCTCCGCGCTGATCGGTAAATTCCCCGACCGTCGCGTGCCGCTGATCGCCGTACTGTTGCTGCTGCTGGCGGGATTACTGTGTCTGGTCTTTTCGCCGGGTACGACGCCGGTATTATCCACGCTGCTGCTCGGGACCGGGATCGGCGCCCTCTTCCCGCTGTCGCTCATCGTCACCTTCGATCATGCGCGAACGCCCGCGCAGGCCGGGAAGTTACTGTCTAAAGTTCAGGGAGGTGGGTACATGCTCGCCGCGCTTATGCCGTTAATTGCGGGGATCGTTCGCGACAGTTCGGTCTCGCTGACCACCGCATGGCTGATCATGAGTGCAGGAGTCGTGCTGCTGATCGTCATCGCGCTGAATTTTAAACCCGTCGTGGACGTGCAGGCACGGTGAATGCGAGACCAGAATTGAGAGTCGTATTTCAGTCGGTCGTAAGATAAATTCAGGGTGAATCTCACCTCATTCAGGAGTGGATATGTCGCAGACGTTACCAGAAATTGATGTCTTGTTCGTCGCCGGGTTCGGGCCCATTTCGCGCGATACGGAGACCAGCACCGCGTTTTATGTCCAGACACTCGGCCTTCCGCTGAAGCCGATGGAGGGGAATACCGATTACCTGCTCACTGAAGAGGGCCAGCTGGCAGGCGTGAAGCATTTCGCCATCTGGCCGCTCGCACAGGCGGCTGCGTCCTGCTTTGGAGAAGAACAGTGGCCCACCGAGTACCCGATACCGCAGGGATGGGTTGAGTACGAGGTTCAGGATCTGGACTCGGCAACCCGCAATCTGAGTGAAAAAGGCTATCGCCTGCTGGTGGCCAACCGCACCGAACCGTGGGGCCAGACCGTTACTCGCCTGCTCAGTCCGGAGGGACTGCTGACCGGATTGACGATCACACCGTGGCTGCGCGGGTAAACGGAATGTGTTTGTGGCGCCGGTTACAGTGAATAACAACGTTTTATCCGCAGCGACCGTTGTTTAGCATCAAGCCAGTAGTCATGTAAATATTAGCGGTCGCCTCCTTCAGGCGGCCCAAAGTTAAATATTGCTCCTTACGTCAAATTATAAAAAATTACCAAAACTGGCAGTTGATTCTTATTTGTATGACTTTTAATATTCCCCTGCAACTCATTGATTAATTTGTTTTAGGGAAATAAAAATGACAAGAAATATTGTTGCGGGAATGATGATGGCCGCGTTTTCAGGGGCAGTATATGCAGGTTCCTTACAAGCCACACCGGATTTCTCACCGGAAAGCTTCACGGTTTCAGCATCTGCCGGGATGCTGAGCGGAAAATCCCACGAGATGGTTTATGACGAAGTCACAGGAAGAAAAGTTAGCCAGCTGGACTGGAAAATAAAAAATGTCGCTATTTTGAAAGGCGATATTTCCTGGGATGCATACGCCTTCTTGACACTGAACGCTCGAGGCTGGACATCCCTGGCATCAGGCTCAGGTCATATGGATGACTATGACTGGATGAACGCCAAACAATCCTCCTGGACAGACCATTCAAGCCATCCTGCCACTAACGTTAACTACGCCAATGAATACGATCTCAACCTAAAAGGGTGGATCTTCCAGGGCGATAATTATAAAGCGGGCGTAACCGCAGGTTATCAGGAAACACGCTTCAGCTGGACGGCGACCGGGGGTACTTATAATTATGATAACGGCGCCTATCAGGGGAGCTTCCCGGCAGGCGAACGCGGTATTGGTTATAGCCAGCGTTTCTCTATGCCATACATCGGCCTTGCAGGGCAGTACCGCTTTAATGACTTTGAATTTAATGCCCTGTTCAAATTCAGTGACTGGGTGCGTGCACATGATAACGACGAACACTACATGCGCGATCTGACTTTCCGCGAGAAGACAACAGACTCCCGCTATTATGGTGCGTCTGTTGATGCCGGGTATTACGTCACTCCGCACGCCAAAGTTTTTGCTGAATTTACCTATAGCAGTTATGAAGAAGGTAAAGGCGGTACGCAGATTATTGATACCAATACGGGTGACTCCGGCTCTATTGGTGGGGATGCGGCAGGTATTTCTAACCATAACTATACGATTACAGCGGGTCTGCAATACCGCTTCTGATTCAGGCGAAACTCAGTCCATAGTTAAAGCAGACCAGGCCCCTGATGGGGCCTTTTTCGTTGCGTTGAGCGAATGCCTTGCCAGGGACACTCCCAGGACGCCTGCCATCCAACTCCAGGTGTTGCGACAAATTCTGGAAGTACAATAATTGTCTCTTTACCGCACTACTGGCATCTTCATTTCCTTTAGCTGACGCGTTACAAAAAATAACAGTGTTAACTCAAAATAATAGATTGTAATATGGTTCCAAAATGCTAACAAACAAAGGAGTGATATGTTTTCTCAAATACCACGTGTCAAAAGAGGGATAGGGATTTCTTAGCGAAATTTTTAGATCAAAAAACAATCAATTACGGACATGGCGTTAGGTATTGGTGAGTCTGGTTCACGCACAACGTCACGCCCAAAAAAATGAATTTAAGTTATCAAGGATAAAAAAATGAAAATCATCATATCAAGTGTAATCATTGGCGCGTCAGTGTTGTTATCATCTGCGATGTTATCAGGAAATCTGGAGTTTAAGAAACAGAACATTTTAAGTAATGATAACGGTCATGTATCATTAGGAAAAGTTTATAGTGAAAATGCATTTATTGATGTTGAATTAAAAACAGACAGTGATAACTCAACCCTCTTCAAGCTTACTGATTTATCTGTCGGTTCTTATCAAGACGGCATTAAGAGAGAGATTCAGTCAATTATTGATGATTATAATAAAGACAAATCCGATGATAAAAAAACAACTAGCGACAAACTTTCTTTAAAAGTCCCTGCAACACTTACACTGAAGATCCACAATGTATATCGCGCTGAAAACATCCCGGTGTACAATCTCACAATAGATACCCAGTCCATAAAATTTGGCAAAGAGACTTCACTATTAAAATCCGTATTAGAAGCATCAGACAAAATAGTGAAGGATAATAACCAACGAATCCAGGAAACATTTTTCTTGTCGAAAAAATAGCGTTATAATTTAAAGCTCGTAACGTCCGCTCCAGGCACAATGCGGTAAAAACAGCGTTTAGTCCGTCAGGCACGCAGAGCGGACGTTATCTTCTCTCCGGTGTGAGTATTTCGACCGGCTCTAAAGGAGAAAGGTCCTGCTATCAAAAACCTTACATCTCCAGTGCCGCATGAATTGCAGGGTCTATTTTTTCTGGCGTCGTCATTGGAGCAAAACGCTTGAGAGGTTTACCGTCGCGGCCAATCAGGAACTTAGTAAAGTTCCACTTGATCCGCCCGCCCAGTACGCCGGGCAATTCGTTTTTCAGATAACGAAACAGCGGGTGCGCTGCGCTACCGTTAACCTCGACTTTCTCGAATATCGGGAAACTCACGCCGTAGTTGATGTAACAGGTTTTCGCGATTTCGTCGGCGCCGCCGGGTTCCTGTTTACCGAACTGGTTGCAGGGGAAGCCAAGCACCACTAACCCTCGATCGGCGTATTTCTTGTATAGCGCTTCAAGCCCAGCGTACTGAGGCGTGAAGCCGCACTGGCTGGCGGTATTAACGACCAGAACCACCCTACCCGCATAGTCGGCCATTGAGATCGGTCGGCCATCAAGGCGGGTAGCGGTAAATTGGTAAAAGCGCGTCATCTCTGTGGTCCCTGTTCTGCTAAATCAAGAGGTGGATACAAAAATAAGAGGTTCAGGACTGACATTCCAGATCTTCGCGAGTGGGTCCCTGAAAGTAGACGGTACCAATATGGCAGCTACGTGGCTGAGTCAGCACAAAACGCATCGTTTCCCAGACCGACCGTCCATTCATTAAGTGCTCCCCCATTCGTGATCGATCGTCGACAAGCGCATCTATCCCTGTAAGTTCAAAATCAGGTGGATACATGCCGGTTACCCTTATATTTTCGAGGGACAATTCTTTTGACAGTTTGGTGATAAAGCCGCTCATTCCATGTTTGCTGGCAAAAAAAGCGGGATGGGCAATCGAATCTGTAAAGTTCGGAATACCGCACGCAGATATAACCGCAATGATGTCTGCACTCTCTGAGCGTCTTAAACCCGGAAGTATTGCCTGGGTGAGCAGGATTGAACCCGTCAGGCCTGAACTGACGGTATTGACGATTTCAATGCTCGATTGTTGGTCTATTGTCCCGGACAACCACTGAGCAGCATTCAGAATTAAAATATCGATTGGCCTGTCTGAATCTAAAACCTGCGAAGCAAACTCAGAAATGGAATCCGGCAGGGCTAAATCACAGAGATACCCTTTCGCCTCACCACCTTCAGCTGCGATGAGGCTGCAGGTTTTTTGAATATCCACCGCCCGACGGGCGCTAAAATCCACTTCTACGCCCTCTCGTGCCAGCCAGACGCACAGCGCCTGACCAAATCCTCCGCCACCACCCGTGATAACAGCGCGTTTACCTCTCAGCATAACTCTGCGTCCTTTGTCGTGATGAGTCTGTATCGGAGGATTAATAGCACGATGAGGCGGGTAACATCTTCCCGTTAGTGCTGTGGCGAGAACTTCCCGTCCTACACCGCCGACTTCGGCCTTAAATTCTCGTCAAACGCCAGCCGTTTCCGGTCAGGCTCAGCCTCGCGCAGCGGTTCCACCTGGTGCATTGTCAGCTTGCAGCGCTCCACCAGCACCTGATACTCCCGCGTGCCCTGCTGCTTCCATGCCAGCTCCTGCTCGCTGAGTTCGCGAATCGCTTTGGCCGGGCTGCCGATAATCAAATGGTTGGCGGGCATCTCCGCTTTCGCCTTCACGAACGCCGCCGCGCCGACGATGCTGTTTTCACCGATGACCGCGCCGTCCATCACCACCGCGTTCATGCCCACCAGCGCATTGCGGCGGATCACGCAGCCGTGGAGAATGGCGCTGTGGCCGATATGCCCGTCCTCTTCCACCACCGTGTCCTGCTCCGGGAAGCCGTGCATCACGCAGTTATCCTGAATGTTGGCACCGTCTTTCACCACGATACGGCCAAAATCACCGCGCAGGCTGGCGTTAGGACCAACATAAACGCCTTTGCCCAGAATCACGTCCCCAATCAGCACCGCCGTTGGGTGAACATAGCTCTCGTCAGGCACGACCGGCGTCAGACCGTCAATTTGATAAACAGGCATACCCTCTCCTTACGCAGTATTCAGACCACCGAAACGTTGATAGTAAAGCGTGCCGGGCACGGGCAATTCCCCAACCGAGGTTTCGCCCTTCTCGCTGACAAACGCCAGCGCCCCCGGCGCGACACGCTGATAGATATTAATGCAGAGCTGTCGGGCGCTTTGCCCCGCCCAGTGCGCGGGCAGCAACTCTTCCGGCAGCAGCGGGTCTTTCAGCACCACGCGACGATAAAAATGAATCAGCAGGAGCTGGATCTGGAAACAGCGTTCCGGCGTCAGCTCCTCCGGCGCGGCCTCTTTCAGCAGCGGCAGCAGCGGACGGAACGAATTGATAAACGACTCGTACATCGCGTTTTGTTCGGTTAACTGCCAGCACTCTTCTACCCGCGCACGCAGCGCGGCACGGGAGAGCGCCAGCGGCGAGTGGGCTTCAAAGAAAATCACGTTTTCCGCCACGCCGGCATCGTGAAGCAGGGACTGCACGTCCGCCAGATGCTGCGACGGCGAGGCCATCAGGCTCGGCGCCAGCGTGCCAAACCCCTGCCAGATCAGCTGTTTTTTGACGTCGGCAAGGGTATTTTTGTCCAGCCCTTCGGAAAGCAGCAATAACCATTTGCCGTCCCAGGCGGGCAGTTCAGCGCGGTAGATCTTATTCTCCGCGCGACGCGTCAGGCGCAGCCCTTTATCGCTCAGGCGGTAAAAGCTGCGGCGCCCGATGCGGGAAACGTCCAGCCAGCCCTCTTTGTTGAGGCGAAACAGCGCGGTGCGCACGAAGCGCTCGCCAAACCCCATGCCTTCCAGCAGGGCGGCCAGGCTGCCGAGCCAAATCTCACCGCCGCGATGGGAAAGCGCGTCACCGTATAACGAGGAGATAAGCGAGGTCCCGCTGACGGGAACGGAGCTGACCGCGTGCTGGATAAAGGCGTCGAGTTTATTCATGTGATTCATTCTGTTGTTATTTTTGTCCTGGATGAATCATAGCATAGGATTATGGGATAGCCCCCACCCCTCACCCTGACCCTCTCCCCAGAGGGGAGAGGGGAAAAAGCCGCACCGAGCAGTCCCTTCTCCCCTCTGGGGAGAAGGTTAGGATGAGGGGTAAGGTGTTTTAACCGTTGGCCGCCACTTTACGCAGGTCAAACACCCGGCAGGCTTTCCCCTCTGAGCGCGGGATGCTGCCGCAGTTCACGATCGTCACGTCGGTGGAGATCCCCACCATCGACTTAATGCGGTGGCGCAGCTGGTGGCACACCTGGCAGCGCTGCTCGTGGGTCAGGGTGAGGCTACTCTCTTTCAGCTCCACCTTCACGGAAAGTGAATCAAGATGCCCGCGACGGTTCACCTCCAGCTGGTAGTGCGGAGAAAGGTGTTCGAACTTCACAATCTCCTCTTCCAGCTGCGACGGGAAGACGTTGACGCCGCGGATGATCAGCATATCGTCACTGCGACCGCTAATCCGATCCATACGACGCATGCTGCGCGCGGTGGCCGGGAGCAGGCGCGTCAGGTCGCGGGTGCGGTAGCGGATCACCGGCAGCGCCTCTTTGGTCAGCGTGGTGAACAGCAGCTCGCCCTGCTGACCGTCATCCAGCGGCGTGCCGTCGTTCGGGTTGACGATCTCCGGGTAGAAGTGATCTTCCCAGATGGTCGGGCCGTCGACGGTTTCGATGCACTCCATCGCCACGCCCGGCCCCATCACCTCGGAAAGGCCATAAATGTCCAGCGCCGTAATGCCTAAGCGTTTTTCGATTTCGCGACGCATGGCCTGCGTCCACGGCTCGGCGCCGAAGACGCCCACGCGCAGGGAACAGCCGCTGGCATCGCCGCCCATCTGGCGCTCCAGCTCCTCAATCAGGTTGAGGCAGTAGGACGGCGTCACCATGATCATGTCCGGCTGGAAATCACGGATCAACTGCGCCTGTTTCTCCGTCTGGCCGCCGGACATCGGGATCACCGTCGCGCCTAAACGCTCGGCGCCGTAGTGCGCCCCCAGCCCGCCGGTAAACAGGCCATAGCCATACGCCACGTGTATTTTGTCCTTCGCGCTGCCGCCCGCGGCGCGCAGGGAGCGGGCCACCAGATTGGCCCAGTTGTCGATGTCGCCCTGCGTGTAGCCGACAACGGTCGGTTTGCCGGTGGTGCCGGATGACGCGTGAATGCGCACCACCTGCTCCATCGGCACGGCAAAGGTATCGAACGGATAGTTATCCCGCAGGTCCTGCTTGGTGGTGCACGGGAATTTGCGGATATCCGCCAGCTCGTTGAAATCGTCAGGGTGAACGCCCGCGGCGTCAAACTTGCGTTTGTACATCGGCACGTTGTTGTAGGCGTGATGCAGCGTCCATTTCAGACGCGCGGTCTGCAGCGCCTGCAGCTCGTCAAGGGAGGCCGTTTCAATCGGATCAAGCTTTGTTGTATTTGTCATTGTAGGGTACTCACATTGTTTTTATGCTCAAACACGCTCAAGGATCATGGCAATGCCCTGACCCACACCGAT
>Ga0153918_1000187_pt1 | contig 39497 bp, 34 predicted proteins | sample TSFL002MetaG_FD_104687 | JGI IMG/M metagenome (GOLD analysis project Ga0153918, IMG submission 104687) | Attine ant fungus gardens microbial communities from Florida, USA - TSFL002 MetaG | ecosystem: Host-associated > Fungi > Mycelium > Unclassified | place: USA: Florida, Paynes Creek Historic... | reverse complement strand
TTCGCGGCTAAAGCCGCTCCTGTAGGAGCGGCTTTAGCCGCGAAAGGGCCTGAGGTGTCACCGCATCAGCCAGCCCTGGGCAAATCCGCCAGCACCGCCTCGATCTCCCCCAGCACCGCCGGGTCATCCAGGGTCGAAGGCGGTACATAAGCCTGCCCATCGGCAATCTTGCGCAGTACCGCCCGCAGGATTTTCCCCGAACGGGTCTTGGGCAAACGCTTCACCAGGCGCACCCGGTTGAAACACGCCAGCGCACCGATTTCCTCACGCACCCTGCCGACCAGTTCCACCAGCAACTGCGCTTCGGCTATGCCCTCGCCATCCTTGAGCACCACCAGCGCCAGCGGCACCTGGCCCTTGATCTCGTCATGCACACCGATCACCGCACACTCGGCCACCGCCGGGTGGCGGGCGACCAGGTCTTCCATCTCCCCCGTGGACAGCCGATGCCCGGAGACGTTTATCACGTCGTCGGTGCGGCCCATGATGTAGACGAAGCCCTCCTCATCGAGGTAACCGCCGTCACCCGTGTGGTAATAGCCAGGGTAGGCCTGCAGGTAGGCTTGCAGGTAACGTTCATGGTCGCCCCACAAGGTCTGGCTGCACCCGGGCGGCAGCGGCAGGGCAATGACGATGGAGCCCTGCTGGTCGGGCCCCAGCAGGTGCCCGTCGTCATCCAGCACGCGCACGTGATAACCCGGCACCGCACGGTTGCTCGAACCCGGCCGCGCCGCACTGCCTTCCAGCCCCACGCAAGGCGCGGTGACCGGCCAGCCAGTCTCGGTTTGCCACCAGTGGTCGTGCACCGGTTTGCCGGTAACCTGCTCCAGCCACTGGTGTGTACTGGAATCGAGCTTTTCCCCGGCCAGGAACAGCTGGCGCAGCGAGCTCAGGTCATGCTTGCCGATCAGCTCGCCTTGCGGGTCTTCCTTGCGGATCGCCCGCATGGCCGTCGGCGCGCAGAACAAGGCATTGACCTGGTACTGCTCGACCACCCGCCAATACGCCGAGGCGTCCGGCGTACGGATCGGCTTGCCCTCGTAGAACACCGTGGTGCAGCCGCTCATCAGTGGCCCGTAGACGATCAGCGAATGGCCAACCACCCAGCCGACATCGGAAATGCCCCACCATACATCCCCGGCCTGCATGCCGTAGATATGACGCATCGCGTAGCAAAGCGCGACCGCGTTGCCACCATTTTCGCGGACGATGCCCTTGGGTTTGCCGGTGGTGCCGGAGGTGTACATGATGTATAGCGGGGCGCCGGCCTCCAGCTCTACAGGCGCTACCGTTTCGGCACCGGCCAACGCCTGCTGCCAGTCCAGGTCACGGCCTGCCAGCAACTGCGCACGGGCCTGGGGCCGTTGCAGCACCAGCACTTTACGAGGCTGATGGCGGGCCAGCTGCAGGGCGCGGTCGACCAGCGGCTTGTATTCGATTACCCGGTCGAACTCCAGCCCACAGGACGCGGTGAGCACCAGCGTGGGCCGGGCATCATCGATACGCAGCGCCAGCTCGTTGGCGGCAAAGCCACCGAACACCACCGAATGCACCGCGCCGATTCGCGCACAGGCGAGCATGGCCATGGCGGCCTGCGGCACCATCGGCATGTAGATGATCACCCCGTCGCCCTGGCCCACGCCCAACTGCCGCAGCAGGCCGGCCAGGCGCGCCACTTCGTCGCGCAGCTGGTGGTAGGTGAAGGTCTGTTGCACACCGGTCACGGGGGAGTCGTAGATCAACGCCAGCTGCTCACCCCTGCCCAGTTCGATCTGCCGGTCCAGGGCAAGGTAACAGCTGTTCAGGCGACCGTCGGCGAACCAGCGGTGGGTACCGTCGGGGTTGTTCTGCAGGGTCAGCGAGGGTTGCCGATACCAGGCCAGGGCTTTGGCCTGCTCGGCCCAGAAGGCCGCAGGGTCGGCAATGGATTGGGCGTAGCTGTGCTGGTAGGTCATGTCGATGAAAACCCGGTACTTGTTGTTATTGAAGGGCGGATAGTGAGTATGGCCTGCCACACCGGGGCCGCCATGGGACTAAAGTCACAACGGACCTGCAAATTTGCAGACCTGACAGAAATGCCCCACAACGGTGCCAAGCCTCTAGAATAGGCCGCCCTTCCCGCCACAGAGCAGCTCATGGACATCGATCAGGCCCGAACCTTCCTGGAAATCGTGCGTTGCGGCAGCCTGGTCGCCGCTGCCGAACGCCTCTTCGTTTCGCAGACCGCGATCAGCGCCCGTGTGCAGCGCCTGGAGCAGCAACTGGGCTGCCAGCTCTTCGTGCGCAGCCGCAATGGCGCCAGCCTGACCAGTGACGGCGAAGCCTTCGTCAGCTATGCCAACCAGCTGGTGCAGACCTGGGAAGCGGCACGCCGCGACCTGCCGCTGCCCGAAGGCTGCCGGCAGGTGCTGCATGTGGGCGCGGAGGTGAGCCTGGGCAACCCGATGCTGCTCGACTGGGTCGGCGCCTTGTACCGCGAGCTGCCCAGCCATGCCATCCGCAGCGAGGTGAGCGATGGCGAGTCGTTGCTGCACAAGGTGGAGATGGGCCTGCTCGACGCCGCACTGGTCTACCAGCCGACCTACGGCCCGGGGCTGCAGGTGGAGCAACTGATGGAAGAAAAGCTGATCCGCGTGCGCCGGGTCGCGCAACCCGAGCCCTATATCTACATTGACTGGGGCGAAGCCTTCCGCCGCCAACATGACGCCGCCCTGCCGGACTGCGCACGCCCGGCGCTGAGTTTCAACCTCGGGCCGTTGGCCCTGCAGTTCATCCTGGAGCAAGGTGGCAGCGGCTACTTCCGTACCCGCGTGGTCCAGGCCTACCTGGAAAGTGGTGTGTTCGAGCGGGTGCCACAGGCGCCGGAATTTACCTACCCGACCTACCTGGTCTACTCGCGCAAACGCGACAGCGAAGCCCTGCAGCAGGCCTTCGCGGTGCTGCGCCGGCAAGTGGCAGCCGGCGCCAGCGATTGGTCACAACGCTGGGACCCGGCTATCTGAAGTATCGCCGGCTGCACTGAGCAACTGGCGCTTGAGGCCGGCGATCAGGTCGGTCTGGGTGACCACGCCAATCAGTTGCTCGCCGTCGAGCACCGGCAGGCAGTGCAAACCCTGCTCGCACAGCAGCGGCAACAGGCGCTCCAGCGGGTGCTGGCTGCTGACGCTGACCACCCGCCGGCTCATCACCTGCTCCAGGCGCACTGTCTGGCGACCGAACAGGCCACGCCAGCTGAATCGGCCACGTTGCATGGCCGCGCCCGCCAGGTCACTGAGGCTGACAATACCCACCAGCTTGCCCTGCTGCAGCACCGGCAAGGTTTTCAGGTGATGGTCAGCGAGCATTTTCCAGGCCTGCTCCAAGGGGGTGTCCGGCGTAGCGAACTGCACGTCGCGGGACATGACCGCGCCGGCAGTGATGCCGCCCAGGCTCCGCTGCAACGCGTGCTGTTCCGTGGCAAGAATGATGCGCTCCAGTTCGTCGCGGGTGACATCGACAAACTCACCCAACTCTTCCAGGGCCTGGTCCAGGTCAGCACCACTGATGCCCACACGCTCGCTGGGCAGTGGGTCGTGGGTGTGGTGCACGTCCTTGCGCGGCGCCCCGGCTTTCGGGTACTGCACACCGGTGAGCCGGTTGTAGATCACGGCCACGGCCACCAGGATCAGCGCATTGAGCAGTACCGGTTCGAGCAGGTGATCGCCCATGGCCGTCAAGCCCGGGTCGGCCAGCACCGCGCTCACCGCCACCCCGCCCCCCGGCGGGTGCAGGCAACGCAGCAGGCACATCACCAGGATCGAAAGCCCCAAGGCAACGGCCGCCACCCACAGTTCCGGGCCAAACCCCTGGCGCATGGCCAGGCCGACCGCACCGGCCAAGGCATAGCTGCCGAGCACTGGCCACGGCTGCGCCAAGGGCCCGGAATGCACGGCGAACACCAGCACTGCCGAGGCCGCCAACGGGCCGAGCAGGTGCAGGGCAATGCCCGGCCCATAGACCAGGCTGGTCAGCCAGCCAGCGAGGAACAGGCCGAGCAATGCGCCGATAGCGGCACGCAAGGCTTGTCTGGGAGGGATGTTCAGGGGAGCGGGCAACAGCCGCTGAAGACGACTTTCAGAACGCATGGCAGACATTCAAGCAATCGGGATCTGTAGTTTTTCTGATTGAAAACAAGGGGATTGTGCCGGCTGGAGGCAGACAGGGCTAATTCAAAAAAATGCGGCTGTACTGCAATTTTTTTGCAGTGCTGAACTGGGCACCGGGGGCACCAGGCGCGCCCTGGCACTACCGCGCCCTGCGCGGCAACTCGATGCTCACCCGCAGCCCGCCCAAGGGGCTATCCAGCAACGCCAGGCGCCCGCCCCAAGCTTCGACGATGTCGCGCACGATGCCGAGCCCCAGCCCATGCCCGTCGACCTGTTCATCCAGCCGCGAGCCCCGCTCCAGCACCTGCAGGCGCTGGTTTTGCGGAATCCCGGGACCATCGTCATCGACCCATAACCGATAGCCCCCGGCTGTCGGCGCAATCCCCAGCCGCACTTCGCTGTCGGCCCATTTGCAGGCGTTGTCCAGCAGGTTGCCGAAGAGCTCCAGCACGTCTTCGCGATCCCACGGCAGCAGCAGGCCCGGTGGGACATCGTGCTCAAGCCGCAAGCCCTCGCCATGGATCATGCCCAAGGTCGCGAGCAAGCCAGGCAGCTCGGCATCACAGTCGAACTGCGCCCCAGGCAAGGCATCGCCGGCCAGGCGTGCCCGGTTCAGCTCCCGGGCCAGGCGCTGCTGGATCTGCTCCAGCTGTTCACGCAACTGCGCCTGCACCTCGGGCAGGCCCTGCAAGCGCTCACTGGACGCCAGACTGAGCAGCACCGCCAGCGGCGTCTTCAGTGCATGGCCGAGGTTGCCCAGGGCATTGCGCGAGCGGCGAAGGCTGTCTTCGGTGTGGCTGAGCAAGTGGTTGATCTGGTCCACCAGCGGCGCCAGCTCGCTGGGCACCTCGGCATCGAGTTGCGAGCGTTGGCCTTGCTGCAGCTGGGCAATCTGCTGGCGCGCACGCTCCAGCGGGCGCAACGAGCGGGTGACGGTGATGCGCTGCAGCACCAGCACGATCAGCAATGCCACCAGCCCCATCCCCAGGCCGATCTGCTGCAAGCGGCGGAATCCGTCGCGAACCGGCGAATAGTCCTGTGCCACGCTGATCGAGATGTCCTGGCCCAGGCGCCGGTAATCGGCGCGCAAGGCCAACAGCTGCTGCCCTTCCGGGCCCAGCTCGTGGCTATCGGACAACCCCGGCGTGGCCGGCTTGGGCATGTCCAGGTCCCACAGCGAGCGCGAACGCCAGGTGCCCTGGTCCAGATCGATACGGAAGTAGTACCCCGAAAAAGGCCGCTGATAGGCAGCGGAAATGCGCCGCTCATCCAGTTGCAGGCCATTCGGCCCGCGCACCAATGCCACCAGCAGGTTCTCGCTTTCCTTGCGCAGGCCGTTTTCCAGGTAGCGCTGCAAGCCTGCCTCGAACAACCACAGGGTCAATTGCGCCAGCACCACCCCGACCAGCACCAGCACGGCGACCAGGCCCAGGCTCAGGCGCGCCTGGATGGACTTCATCCGGTGCTCCCGGCATAGATGTAGCCTTGCCCGCGACGTGTCTCGATGACGCTGCGGCCCAGCTTGCGCCGCAGGTGGTTGACGTGCACTTCCAGCACATTGGAATCGCGTTCGGTCTCGCCGTCGTAAAGGTGCTCGGCCAGGTGGCTCTTGGACAGGATCTGCTGGGGGTGCAGCATGAAGTAGCGCAACAGGCGAAACTCCGCAGCGGTGAGCTGGATGTCGACGCCATCGCGGCTCACGCACTGGCGGCTTTCATCCAGCTGCAGGCCTGCAGCTTCCAGTGTTGGCTGGTTGGCCAGGCCGCGGGCACGGCGCAGCAGGGCCTGGATGCGCAGCTGCAGTTCCTCGGGGTGAAAGGGCTTGCTCAGGTAATCGTCCGCGCCGGTCTTCAAGCCTTCGATACGTTCCGCCCACGACCCGCGCGCCGTGAGGATCAGCACCGGGGTGGCGAGGCCGCCGGCCCGCCATTGCGCCAGCACCTCCAGGCCCGGCAAGCCAGGCAAGCCGAGGTCGAGGATGATCAGGTCATAGGGTTCGCTCTGGCCCTGGTACACCGCGTCGCGGCCATCGGCCAGCCAGTCCACGGCATAGCCCTGGCGTTGCAGGCTGGTGGTCAGTTCGTCGGCCAGGGGCACGTTGTCTTCGACAAGCAGCAAGCGCATGTCAGTCGTCTTCCTCGTCTTTGAGCAGGGCGCCGCTGCTGGCATCGAGCTTGACCTCGCGCACCACGCCGTCCTTGGTCAGCAGCTCGACTTCATATTCGTAGCGGCCGTCGTCTTCTTCCAGCTCTGCCTCCAGCAGGCGCGCCCCGGGGTAACGCCCCAGGGCGGTATCCAGCAATTGCTCGAGCGGCAGGATGATGCCCTTCTGCCGTAGCTTCAGGGCTTCGTCCTGGTCCAGGTCGCGGGCAACGGCCAGGGAGCACACGGCCAGCAACGACAACGCCAGGTAGCGCGCCGGCCGGGGTAAGCGGATCATCAGTTGTCCCGCTCGTCCTTCAGCACTTCACCGGTCTTGGCATCCAGGTCGACATCCCACTCGACGTTCTGCGAATCGCGCAGTTCGACCTTGTAGACGTAACGGCCGTATTCGTTTTCCAGCTCCGAGTCGGTAACGGTGGCGCCTGGGTGCTTGGCCACGGCAGCGGCCTTGAGCTCGTCCAGCGACTTGATGGTCTTGGCATTGACCAGTTTGACCACTTCGTCAGGCTGGACGTCCTTGGCGAAAGCGGCATTGGCGCCCAGGGCAAGGGCGGCGGCGGTGAACAGGGCAGTCAAAGTTTTCATGGGGGCTCTCCTGAGCGACGTTCAAGTTGTCTACGGGGCCAAGACTAACCAGCAGTCCTTAATTCAACCTGAAAACAGCTGGCGGCATGATAGCGCAGCTGCAGCGCTATCAAGTCTCTATAATGACCGGCTGGTTACCGTCGAGATCCGTCATGAGCGCCATTCACATCAAATTCCCGGCCCTTACCTTCAAGGCTGGCCAGCGCGCAATACGCCAGATTCGTGAAAGGGGACTGCAGGCAGGCGATGTCGGCGTGCTGCCAGGTGCGGCAGGCGGCCCCAAGCCCCTGGGTATCCAGGGCCTGGACCTTGCACTGTTCGGTGAATGGCTGCCATCGGCACCTCGCCAGCGCGCGCTGATCGGCGCCTCGATCGGCTCCTGGCGCTTCGCCAGCGCCTGCCTCGACGACCCGGTCGCCGGCATCCGCCGCCTGGGCGAACTGTACACCGAACAGGACTTCGCCAAAGGCGTTACCCCCGCCGACATCAGCCGCAGTTGCCAGCGCATGCTCGACGACCTGCTGCAGGGCCGCGACGGGCAGATCCTCGCCAACCCGCACTATCGGCTCAACATCCTGGTAGTGAAGAGCCACGGCCAACTCGCGCACGACCATCGGGGCCGGCTGGGCATGGGCCTGGGCTCGGTGGTCGCCAGCAACCTGCTGGGGCGCTCGCGCCTGGGCCGGCATTTTGAACGGGTCATCCTGCATGATCAGCGCAGCGCGCCGCCGCTGGATGCGCTGACCGACTTCCCTTCGCGCTGCCTGCCGCTGGACCTTTCCAACCTGCGCCAGGCCCTGCTCGCTTCAGGTTCGATCCCGATGGTGATGGAAGGAGTGCGCGACATCCCCGGTGCAGGTGCTGGCACCTACCGCGACGGCGGCCTGCTCGACTACCACCTCGACCTGCCCTACCGCGGTGACGACCTGGTGCTGTACCCGCACTTCACCGACAAGGTGGTGCCGGGCTGGTTCGACAAGGCGCTGCCCTGGCGCCGCGGCGACGCCAGGCGGCTGCAGAACGTGCTGCTGATGACGCCCTCGGCGCAGTACCTGGCCGCCCTGCCGTTCGGCAAACTGCCGGACCGCAACGACTTCAAGCGTTTCATGGGCGATGCGCCGAGCCGCAAGCGTTACTGGTACAAGGCGATCGCCGAAAGCCAGCGTTTGGGCGACGAGTTGCTCGAACTGATCGCCACCGGGCGGTTGCACGAACGCCTGCAAGCCTTGTAGCGGCCATGCTGGTAGACTGCGCGCATTATTGATTCACACAGAGTTATGACCGCGTGGAAATTTTCAAAGAGTTCACATTCGAATCGGCCCACCGCCTGCCCCACGTGCCTGCCGGGCACAAGTGCGGCCGCCTGCATGGCCACTCGTTCAAGGTCGGCCTGCACCTGACCGGTCCGCTCGACCCACACACTGGCTGGATTCGTGATTTCGCCGAGGTCAAGGCGATCTTCAAGCCGATCTACGATCAGCTCGACCACAATTACCTGAATGACATCCCGGGTCTGGAAAACCCCACCAGCGAAGTGATCGCCAAGTGGATCTGGGACCAGGTCAAGCCGCTGATGCCGGAGCTGTCGAAAGTGCGCATCCACGAGACCTGCACCAGCGGTTGCGAGTACACCGGCGACTGAACACGCCAGCCTGCATGCATCGCCGCACGCAGGCTGGCATGCCCGTTCAGCGCTCACCGAACGGGTGGGGAATGCTGAGCACCTGCAGTGCAACGAGCCCTGATTCACCCTTGCGGGTGTTGAAAAACCGGTCGCCATCGCTTTCATAGCGCTTCAGTGGGTATCCGCTCGGCGTCGTCAGGCGCAGGTTGTATTGCCTGTCGCCTGGGTTGAGCGCCTCATCGAGCCCGTCGATTGTCCAGAGCCGGGCCCCATCCGGCTTGATAGCGCCGCCTTGAGGCTCATCTGTCCTCCAGATGCCGACATAACCCGACAAAGCATCCAGGCTCGAATCCAGCGCCCACCTGGCAACCGTCCACACGCGGTCGGCCGGCCTGATTTCGTAATAGCGCCGTTTGCCCCGCTCTCCACTGCCTTGCGTGTAGGCGCCAAACCAGAACAACTCGTAGTAGTGTTGGTCCGGTGACAGATAGTCGATTGGTGAAAGCTGCTTTTCCAGCACGCCGTCCTGTTCCGATTGCAGGTAGCGGTCCCAGTGGCCCCGGTTACCTCGGCTTCCCGTCTCCACCCAGATCGCTGCCAGGTGGCGTTTGGCCTCGGCCCAGGCGCGGGGCTCGATGCGTACGCCCGCGCCTTGCCACCAGCAGCGGGCCAGGAAAGTGTCACGGTGGCTGTACAGATACTCGCTCATGCTGACGCTCTTCGTCAGGCCAAAATGAGCGTGAACGCTAGAAAACCGCGGGCATGCAAAGCAGCAGGAAGCGGCTCACTCCAGACCTTGCCGGAGAAACGAAGGTGCGATGTAGCGCTGGTAGTGCGCCTCGGACAACAGGAAGAACTCGCGGTCGATGGCATCGCGCAGTTGCGGCAGCTCCCACTCACGAAACTCCGGCAGCAGCACCATGCCGTAGGCTTCCAGATCGCGGATCATCCGTGCCCCGCGGGCGATCAGCTGGTACGCCCAGCAATATTCCGACTGCTGCTCGACGAAGCGGATCGAGCGTTGCTGCAGTTGCTGACGAAGCAAGCCTTTGTCGAACACTTCGAGCTTGGCCATCATCACTTGTACCAGCAGCTGTTCCAGGCGCAACAAGACGGCGCGCTTCTGCTCGTCGTCGTAACCGTTCCAATGGATCACTTCGTGATGGAAACGCTTGCAGCCACGGCACACGGTATCCCCGTAAACGGTGGAACAGAGGCCGACGCAAGGGGTCTTGATGGACTGGTTGGACATTGGGAAACAACGGCTTGGCGGTGGAACACGGGGCCATGTTAGCCCTTTGTCTAACCAGGGTCACCCGTTAAAGTCATGATCGCTGCCTTACCTTCGGGCTTTTTTTGCCGTAGAATCACCCCGCCTTTTCAAGGCAACAATGTCCGTTGGAAGCTGTTTTCAAAGCGTCACGAGCACAGTTCATCCGGTAGAACGGCGTTGGCCCGGGCCATGCACCCCTCGCATGCCCGCGCCAGCCCTCATCAGCTCCCGTTCTGCAGGCGTAAAACTTTGAAAGCAGCTTCTGTAAGGATTCTCTGCGACTCTGGCTGGGCGGCCCACAAAGCCGTGGCAGCGCATGGGTGCATTGAATGCTGGATGAGCGTCCCGGACTCCCTTTAGGGACCACTGATGAGGGTAATAACTGTGCTTGAAGCCTACCGCAAACACATCGAAGAGCGTGCCGCCCTGGGTATCGTGCCCCAGCCGCTGAACGCCGAACAAACTGCAGGCCTGGTCGAGCTGCTGAAAAACCCGCCGGCCGGCGAAGAAGCCTTCCTCGTAGACCTGATCACCAACCGCGTTCCGCCAGGGGTCGACGAAGCTGCCTACGTCAAGGCCGCTTTCCTCTCTGCCGTGGCCAAGGGCGAAGCCAAATCGCCACTGATCGACCGCAAGCACGCTGCTGAACTGCTGGGCACCATGCAGGGCGGCTACAACATCGAGACACTGGTCGCGCTGCTCGACGACGCCGAACTGGGCGCCGTCGCGGCCGAACAGCTCAAGCACACCCTGCTGATGTTCGATGCCTTCCACGATGTGGCCGAAAAAGCCAAGGCCGGCAACGTTCACGCCAAGGCCGTGCTGGAATCCTGGGCTGCCGGCGAGTGGTTCACCTCGCGTCCGGCCATCGCCGACAAGTACACCCTGACCGTGTTCAAGGTGCCTGGCGAAACCAACACCGACGACCTGTCCCCTGCCCCGGACGCCTGGTCGCGCCCTGACATCCCGCTGCACGCCCTGGCCATGCTGAAAATGGCCCGTGATGGCATCGAACCGCAGCAGCCTGGCTCGGTCGGCCCGCTGGCACAGATCGAAGCGGTCAAGGCCAAGGGCTTCCCGGTGGCCTACGTCGGTGACGTGGTCGGTACCGGTTCTTCGCGTAAATCCGCCACCAACTCGGTGCTGTGGTTCTTCGGCGACGACATCCCGTACGTGCCGAACAAGCGCGCCGGTGGCTTCTGCTTCGGCACCAAGATCGCCCCGATCTTCTACAACACCATGGAAGACGCCGGCGCCCTGCCGATCGAATTCGACTGCACCAACCTGGCCATGGGCGACGTCATCGACGTCTACCCGTTCAAAGGTGAAGTGCGCCGTCACGGCAGCGACGAGCTGGTCACTACCTTCGCACTGAAGACCGAAGTCCTGCTGGACGAAGTCCGTGCTGGCGGCCGTATCCCGCTGATCGTTGGCCGTGGCCTGACCGAAAAAGCCCGTGCCGAACTGGGCCTTGGCCCTTCCGACCTGTTCAAGAAGCCAGAGCAGCCTGCCGATACCGGCAAAGGCTTCACCCTGGCGCAGAAGATGGTTGGCCGCGCCTGTGGCCTGCCAGAAGGCCAGGGCGTGCGCCCAGGTGCCTACTGCGAGCCGAAGATGACCACCGTCGGTTCCCAGGACACCACTGGCCCGATGACTCGCGACGAACTGAAAGACCTGGCGTGCCTGGGCTTCTCCGCTGACCTGGTGATGCAGTCGTTCTGCCACACCGCAGCCTATCCGAAGCCGATCGACGTCAACACCCACCACACCCTGCCAGACTTCATCCGCACCCGTGGCGGCGTGTCGCTGCGCCCAGGCGACGGCATCATCCACAGCTGGCTGAACCGCATGCTGATGCCTGACACCGTCGGTACCGGTGGTGACTCGCACACCCGCTTCCCGATCGGCATCTCGTTCCCGGCCGGTTCCGGCCTGGTGGCCTTCGCCGCCGCCACCGGCGTCATGCCGCTGGACATGCCAGAATCGATCCTGGTGCGCTTCAAGGGCAAACTGCAACCTGGCATCACCCTGCGTGACCTGGTTCATGCCATCCCTTACTACGCGATCCAGAAGGGCCTGCTGACCGTCGAGAAGAAAGGCAAGAAGAACGCCTTCTCCGGCCGCATCCTGGAAATCGAAGGCCTGGACGACCTGACCGTCGAGCAAGCCTTCGAGCTGTCCGACGCCTCGGCCGAGCGTTCCGCTGCGGGCTGCACCATCAAGCTGCCGGAAAAGGCCATCGCCGAGTACCTGCAGTCCAACATCACCCTGCTGCGCTGGATGATCGGCGAAGGCTACGGCGATGCCCGCACCCTGGAGCGTCGCGCCCAGGCCATGGAAGCCTGGCTGGCCAAGCCTGAGCTGCTGTCGGCCGACGCCGATGCCGAATACGCCGAAATCATCGAAATCGACCTGGCCGACGTCAAGGAGCCTGTGCTCTGCGCGCCGAACGACCCGGACGATGCCCGCCTGCTGTCCTCGGTACAGGGCGAGAAGATCGACGAAGTGTTCATCGGTTCGTGCATGACCAACATCGGTCACTTCCGCGCTGCCGGTAAGCTGCTGGACAAGGTCAAGGGCGGTATCCCGACCCGTCTGTGGCTGGCCCCGCCAACCAAGATGGACGCCCACCAGCTGACCGAAGAAGGCTACTACGGCATCTACGGCAAGGCGGGTGCACGCATGGAAATGCCAGGCTGCTCGCTGTGCATGGGTAACCAGGCACGTGTGCAGACCGGTTCGACCGTGGTTTCCACCTCGACCCGTAACTTCCCGAACCGTCTGGGCGACGCCACCAACGTGTACCTGGCCTCGGCCGAGCTGGCTGCGGTCGCATCGATCCTCGGCAAGCTGCCGACCGTCGAAGAGTACATGCAGTACGCCAAAGACATCGACAGCATGGCTGCCGACGTCTACCGCTACCTGAGCTTCGACCAGATCGCCGAGTTCCGTGAAGCGGCTGCCAACGCCAAGATCCCGGTGGTTCAGGCGTAAGCTGAGTTGTAAGCAGTAAAAGAAAGCCCCGGCAGCGATGCCGGGGCTTTTTTGTGTCTGCTGTGCCGGCCTCAGATCACGAACAGATCGACAAACCTGTGCACCGCCATCTGCTCCAGCTGTTGCTGGTCCTTGCACAGTTCGAAAATCTGCTGACACCGCTGCCGCACAAAGCGCGTCGCCAGGTTGTTCCTGAATTTGGCCTCCAGCAGCGGTATCCCCTCCTCACGCCGCCGCCGATGCCCGATCGGGTACTCCACCAGCACCTGCTCGGTACAGCTGCCATCCTTGAAGAACACCTGCACGGCATTGGCGATCGAGCGCTTGTCCGCCTCCAGGTACTCGCGACTGAAGCGCGGGTCTTCAACCACTTCCATCTTCTCGCGCAGGCGATCGATGCTCGGGTGGTTGGCATGAAAGGCATCTTCATAATGCTCGGCCACCAGGTGGCCGAAGATCAGCGGTACCGCCACCATGTATTGCAGGCAGTGGTCACGGTCGGCGGCATTGGCCAACGGGCCGCTCTTGGAAATGATACGGATCGCCGATTCCTGGGTGGTAATCACAATGCGGTCGATCTCATGCAGGCGGTTACGCACCAGCGGATGCAAGGTGACCGCCGCCTCACAGGCGGTCTGGGCGTGGAATTCGGCCGGGAAGCTGACCTTGAACAGCACATTCTCCATCACGTAACAGGCCAGCGGTTGCGGCAGGCGCAGCTCATACTGGCCGGAGGGCTTCACCGCCAGGTCCTTGTTGGTGTGGCTGAACGAGACGTCATGAAACCCCCACTGCGGCGCAGTCAGCACGCCCGGCACGCCCATCTCGCCACGCAGCGCGATATCGGCCAGGCGCACGCCGCGGCTGGAGGCGTCCCCGGCCGCCCAGGACTTGCGTGAGCCGGCATTGGGGGCATGGCGATAGGTGCGCAGCGCCTGGCCATCGACGAAGGCATGGGACAAGGCCGACAGCATCTGCTCGCGGTTGGCGCCCATCAGCCGGGCGCACACGGCGGTGGAGGCTACCTTGACCAGAATCACGTGATCCAGGCCGACGCGGTTGAATGAGTTTTCCAGCGCCAGCACGCCTTGGATCTCGTGGGCCATGACCATCGCTTGCAGCACCTCACGCATCAGCAACGGCGCCTCACCAGCAGCCACGCGCTTCTGTGACAGGTGGTCGGCAACGGCGAGGATGCCACCAAGGTTGTCCGAAGGGTGCGCCCACTCGGCAGCCAGCCAGGTGTCGTTGTAGTCCAGCCAGCGCACGGTGCAGCCGATGTCCCAGGCGGCCTTGACCGGGTCGAGGCGATAGGCGGTACCCGGTACGCGCGCACCATTGGGCACCACGGTGCCTTCCACCAGCGGGCCGAGGAGCTTGGTGCACTCGGGGAAGCGCAAGGCCAGCAGGCCGCAGCCGAGGGTGTCCATCAGGCAGTTGCGGGCGGTGTCAAGGGCCTCGGGGGATTCGACCCGGTAGCCGAGGGCGTAGTCGGCGAGGGTTTGCAGCACCCGATCGTAGTCCGGGCGGTCGTTCAGGTCCACGTTGGCGCTCATAGCCAGCTCCTGTGAAGTTGGGGCCGCTTTGCAGCCCCATCAACGAAAGCCGAGCGCCAGTGGTGCGTTAGAAGCTGTCGCCAGGCACGCGAACCCAGCCCTCCATCAGCACGCGAGCACTGCGGCTCATGATTGCCTTGGTCACCGTCCATTCACCATCCACCTGGCGCGCCTCGGCACCAACCCGCAGGGTGCCGGACGGATGGCCGAACCGCACGGCACTGCGCTCGCCCCCGCCCGCGGCGAGGTTGACCAGCGTGCCCGGAATGGCGGCAGCGGTACCGATGGCCACGGCTGCGGTCCCCATCATCGCGTGGTGCAGCTTGCCCATCGACAGCGCACGCACCAGCAGGTCGATGTCACCGGCCGCAACCGCCTTGCCACTGGACGCAGTGTAGGTGCTCGGCGGCGCAACGAAAGCCACCTTCGGCGTGTGCTGACGCCCGGCAGCCTGGTCGACATGCTCGATCAGGCCCATGCGCACGGCTCCGTAGGCACGAATGGCCTCGAAGCGCTGCAGCGCCAGGGGGTCGCCATTGATCGCATCCTGCAACTCGGTACCGGTGTAACCGATGTCGGCGGCATTGACGAACACGGTCGGGATGCCAGCGTTGATCAAGGTCGCCTTGAACGTGCCCACCCCCGGCACTTCCAGGTCGTCCACCAGGTTGCCCGTGGGGAACATTGCCCCACCGTCGCCCTCCTCGTCGGCGGCCGGATCGAGGAACTCCAATTGCACTTCGGCGGCCGGGAAGGTCACGCCGTCGAGTTCGAAGTCGCCGGTTTCCTGCACTTCACCTTCGGTGATCGGCACATGGGCGATGATGGTCTTGCCGATGTTGGCCTGCCAGATGCGTACAATGGCGATGCCATTGCGCGGAATGCGCGTCGGGTCGACCAGGCCGTTGCTGATGGCGAACGAGCCGACCGCCGCAGACAGGTTGCCGCAGTTGCCGCTCCAGTCGACGAAAGCCTTGTCGATGGCGACCTGGCCGAACAGGTAGTCGACATCGTGCCCGGGCTTGATGCTCTTCGACAGGATGACCGTCTTGCTGGTGCTCGACGTGGCGCCGCCCATGCCGTCGATCTGCTTGGCATAAGGGTCGGGGCTGCCGATTACCCGCAACAGCAAGGCATCGCGCGCCGGGCCTGGGACCTGAGCCGGCTCTGGCAGGTCCTGCAGGCGGAAGAACACGCCCTTGCTGGTGCCGCCACGGATGTAGGTGGCGGGGATTTTCACTTGGGGTACATGTGCCATGTTCAAGTCCTGTTCAAGCGGTCGCTTCGAGGAAGTCCTGGGCAAAGCGCTGCAGCACCCCGCCCGCCTCATAGATCGACACTTCCTCGGCAGTGTCCAGGCGGCAGGTCACTGGCACTTCGACACGCTCGCCATTGCGGCGCGTCACCACCAGGGTCAGCGTCGCCCGGGGCTTGCGCTCGCCGAGCACGTCATAGGTCTCGCTGCCATCCAGGCCCAGGGTCTTGCGGTCGGTGCCCGGCTTGAATTCCAGTGGCAAAACGCCCATGCCCACCAGGTTGGTGCGGTGAATGCGCTCGAAGCCCTCGGCGACGATCGCCTCGACACCGGCCAGGCGCACGCCCTTGGCCGCCCAGTCGCGGGACGAGCCCTGGCCATAGTCGCCACCGGCCACGATGATCAACGGCTGCTTGCGCGCCATGTAGGTCTCGATGGCTTCCCACATGCGGGTCACCTTGCCTTCCGGCTCGATGCGCGCCAGCGAGCCTTGCTTCACGCTGCCGTCTTCGTTGCGCACCATTTCGTTGAACAGCTTGGGGTTGGCGAAGGTGGCGCGCTGGGCGGTCAGGTGGTCGCCGCGGTGGGTGGCATAGGAATTGAAGTCCTCTTCCGGCAGGCCCATCTTCGCCAGGTACTCACCGGCGGCACTGTCGAGCAGGATGGCGTTGGACGGCGACAGGTGGTCGGTGGTGATGTTGTCCGGCAGTACCGCCAGCGGGCGCATGCCGCGCAGGGTACGCTCGCCAGCCAGGGCGCCTTCCCAATAAGGCGGGCGGCGGATATAGGTGCTCATCGGGCGCCAGTCGTAGAGTGGCGCGACCTTCGGCCCGCGCTCTTCTTCGATGGCGAACATCGGGATATAGACCTTGCGGAACTGCTCCGGCTTGACCGCCGCACGCACCACCGCGTCGATTTCCTCGTCGCTCGGCCAGATGTCCTTGAGGCGGATTTCCTTGCCGTCGACCACGCCCAGCACGTCCTTTTCGATGTCGAAACGGATGGTGCCGGCAATCGCATAGGCCACCACCAGCGGCGGCGAAGCAAGGAACGCCTGCTTGGCATACGGGTGGATACGCCCATCGAAGTTGCGGTTGCCCGACAGCACGGCGGTGGCGTACAGGTCCCGGTCGATGATTTCCTGCTGGATCACCGGGTCCAGTGCACCGGACATGCCGTTGCAGGTGGTGCAGGCGAAGGCGACGATGCCAAAGCCCAGTTGCTCCAGCTCCTTCTCCAGCCCCGCTTCTTCCAGGTACAGCTGCACGGCCTTGGAACCGGGCGCCAGTGACGTCTTGACCCACGGTTTGCGGTTGAGGCCAAGTTTGTTCGCGTTGCGCGCCAGCAAGCCTGCGGCAATCACGTTGCGCGGGTTGCTGGTGTTGGTGCAGCTGGTGATGGCGGCGATGATCACCGCACCGTCAGGCATCTGCCCCGGCACTTCCTCCCAGGCACCAGCGATGCCCTTGGCCGCCAGGTCGCTGGTGGCGACGCGGGCATGCGGGTTGGACGGGCCGGCCATGTTGCGCACCACGCTCGACAGGTCGAAGCTCAGGGTGCGTTCGTATTCGGCCTTGGCCAGGCTGTCGGCCCACAGCCCGGCGACCTTGGCATAGGTTTCCACCAACTGCACCTGCTGGTCATCACGGCCGGTCAGCTTGAGGTAGTCGATGGTCTGCTGGTCGATGGCGAACATCGCAGCGGTGGCGCCGTACTCCGGCGCCATGTTGGAGATGGTCGCACGGTCGCCCAGGGTCAGGGCGCGTGCGCCTTCGCCATGGAACTCGAGGTAGGCGCCCACCACTTTCTGCTTGCGCAGGAACTCGGTAAGGGCCAACACCAGGTCGGTGGCGGTGATGTTCGGCGCCAGCTTGCCGGTCAGCTCGACGCCGATGATTTCCGGCAGGCGCATCCACGAGGCACGGCCAAGCATGACGTTTTCGGCTTCAAGGCCACCGACACCGATGGCGATAACGCCCAAGGCATCGACATGCGGGGTATGGCTGTCGGTGCCGACGCAGGTGTCCGGGTAGGCCACGCCGCGGTCGCTATGGATCACCGGCGACATCTTCTCCAGGTTGATCTGGTGCATGATGCCGTTGCCGGGCTGGATCACATCGACGTTCTTGAACGCCTTCTTGGTCCAGTTGATGAAATGGAAACGGTCTTCGTTACGGCGGTCTTCGATGGCGCGGTTCTTCTCGAACGCCTGCGGGTCGAAGCCGCCGCATTCCACGGCCAGGGAGTGGTCGACGATCAACTGCACCGGCACCACCGGGTTGACCTGGGCCGGGTCGCCGCCTTTGTCGGCGATGGCATCACGCAGGCCGGCGAGGTCGACCAGAGCGGTCTGGCCAAGGATGTCATGGCACACCACCCGCGCCGGGAACCAGGGGAAGTCGAGGTCGCGCTTGCGCTCGATCAGCTGGCCCAGCGAGGCGTCGAGGCTGGCCGGGTCGCAGCGGCGCACCAGGTTTTCGGCCAGCACGCGGGAGGTGTAGGGCAGGCTGTCATAGGCACCGGGCTTGATGGCCTCGACGGCGGCGCGGGCATCGAAGTAGTCCAGGGCGGTGCCTGGCAGGTTCTTGCGGAATGCAATATTCATCTTGGGATCAGGCTCGGTCACAGGATTCGGAAGGTTGCCCCCGCTTCCACAGGGGAAGCGGGTTGCCTCTCTTTATCTATTCAGCGCTGCTCGATCGGTACGAACTGGCGCTGTTCGACGCCGACATACTCGGCGCTCGGACGGATGATGCGGTTGTTGGCGCGCTGCTCGAACACGTGCGCGGCCCAGCCGGTCAGGCGCGAGCAGACGAAGATCGGGGTGAACAGCTTGGTCGGGATGCCCATGAAGTGGTACGCCGAGGCATGGTAGAAGTCGGCGTTGGGGAACAGGCGCTTCTGCTCCCACATGGTCTTGTCGATGGCTTCGGAGACCGGGTACAGGACCGTGTCACCGACCTGGTCGGCAAGCTGCTTCGACCAGCCCTTGATCACCTCGTTGCGTGGGTCGGACTCTTTGTAGATCGCATGGCCGAAGCCCATGATCTTGTCCTTGCGCTCGAGCATGCGCAGCAGTTCGGCGGTGGCCTCCTGCGGGCTCTGGAAGCGCTCGATCAGCTCCATCGCCGCTTCGTTGGCACCACCGTGCAGCGGGCCGCGCAGCGAGCCGATGGCGGCGGTGACGCAGGAGTACAGGTCGGACAGGGTCGAGGCGCAAACCCGCGCGGTGAAGGTCGAGGCATTGAACTCATGCTCGGCATAGAGGATCAGCGACACGTTCATCACCTTGACGTGCAGCTCGCTTGGCTTCTTGCCATGCAGCAGGTGCAGGAAGTGGCCGCCGAGGGTGTCTTCGTCGCTGGTGCAGTCGATGCGCACGCCATGGTGGGTGAAGCGGTACCAGTAGCACATCACCGCAGGGAACAGCGCCAGCAGGCGGTCGGTCTTCTCGCGCTGGGCGTCGAAGGTCAGCTCGGGCTCCAGGGTGCCGAGCACCGAGCAACCGGTGCGCATCACATCCATCGGATGGGCGTCGCGGGGGATGCGTTCGAGCACTTCTTTGAGCGCCTGTGGCAGGTCACGCAGGCCCTTGAGCTTGCGTTTGTAGTCGGCCAGTTCCGCCTTGCTCGGCAGCTCGCCGTACAGTAGCAGATAGGCGACTTCCTCGAATTCGGCACCGGCGGCCAGGTCACGGACGTCGTAACCACGGTAGGTCAGGCCCGCGCCGGCCTGGCCCACGGTCGACAGAGCAGTCTGGCCGGCCACCTGGCCGCGCAGGCCAGCGCCACTGAGTACTTTTGCTTCGGCCATGGTGTTTCTCCTTTCTTGAACTTGTTATGGAAGCGATCTGGCTGATTCGGGAGCGGTGCGCTCAACCCTTCTTCTGGGCAAACAGCGCGTCCAGGCTCTGCTCGAAAGCGTGGTAGCCAATGGCATCGTAAAGCTCCATGCGGGTCTGCATGGTGTCGATCACGTTCTTCTGGGTACCGTCGCGGCGCAGTGCGGCATAGACGTTTTCCGCCGCCTTGTTCATGGCCCGGAACGCCGACAGCGGGTACAGCACCAGCGACACGTCGACCGAGGCCAGTTCTTCGGTGGTGTACAGCGGTGTGGCGCCAAACTCGGTGATGTTGGCCAGGATCGGTGCCTGCACGCGGTCGGCGAAGGTCTTGTACATCGACAGTTCGGTGATGGCTTCCGGGAAGATCATGTCGGCGCCGGCCTCGATGCAGGCAGCAGCCCGGTCCAGGGCAGCGTTCAGACCTTCCACCGCCAGGGCGTCGGTGCGCGCCATGATCACGAAGCTGTCATCGGTGCGGGCATCCACTGCCGCCTTGATGCGATCGACCATCTCCTGCTGGCTGACGATTTCTTTGTTCGGGCGGTGGCCGCAGCGCTTGGCGCCAACCTGGTCCTCGATGTGGATGGCCGCAGCGCCGAACTTGCACATCGAACGCACGGTGCGAGCGACGTTGAAGGCCGAAGCGCCGAAACCGGTGTCGACATCCACCAGCAAGGGCACGTCGCAGACATCGGTGATGCGGCGCACATCGGTCAGCACATCGTCCAGGCCACTGATGCCCAGGTCAGGCAGGCCCAGGGACCCGGCAGCAACACCACCACCGGACAGGTAGATGGCTTTGAAACCGGCACGCTTGGCCAGCAGTGCATGGTTGGCGTTGATCGCGCCGACCACTTGCAGCGGGTGTTCGGCGGCAACGGCGTCGCGGAAACGCTGACCGGGGGTGCTGTTCACAGTCATTTCTCACCTCGTGGGCTGTTGTTGTTGGCGTCCAGATAATGACGCTCGATGTTGCGCTTGGACGCGCCGATATGGCGGCGCATCAGGAGTTCGGCCAGTTCGCCGTCACGGTCGGCAATGGCATCGAGAATGCGGTGGTGTTCGGCAAAGGCCTGGCGCGGCCGGTTGGGCGTGGCGGAAAACTGGATGCGGTACATGCGCACCAGTTGATACAGCTCGCCGCAGAGCATCTTGACCAGGGTCTGGTTGCCGCTGCCCTGGATGATGCGGTAATGGAAGTCGTAGTCGCCTTCCTGCTGGTAGTAGCCAAGCCCGGCCTGGAACGCGGCATCACGCTCATGGGTATCGAGCACCCGGCGCAGTTCGTCGATGTCGGCCTGGCTCATGCGCTCGGCTGCCAGGCGGCAGGCCATGCCTTCCAGCGACTCGCGGATTTCGTACAGCTCGATCAGTTCGGCGTGGTTGAGCGAAACCACCCGCGCGCCGACATGCGGTATACGCACCAGCAGGCGTTGCCCCTCCAGCCGATGGATGGCCTCGCGCAGCGGGCCGCGGCTGATGCCATAGGTACGTGCCAGCTCTGGCTCGGAGATCTTGCTGCCGGGGGCAATGTCGCCCTTGACGATCGCCGCCTGGATACGCCGGAAGACATTCTCGGACAAGGTTTCCGTTTCGTCTGACTCGGCAGGGCTTGGGGTGGTGATGTCCAGCATATTGTCGACACCTTGCTAATCGCTTGAGCAGAAATTAGCGAATCAGTGGCTCGCAGTCAAAGACAAAATCAACATTGTCGACAATCGTCTAAGAACGAACTTACCAAATGATGGCGTTGTCAGATCGCTTCACGCTGGCGTCAAGACGTCGGCGTGATAGAATGCCGCGCCTCCAAGGGGGTATCGATAGTGTATTTGTCATCAATTCATGTTGTTGACAGATGAACGAGGAAGCTTGTGCAGCCGTTGCCCGTCACCTTTGCCCCGAACCCTGCACAGCTCAGCACCGCGCCAGGACTATGAGACTTACACCCGTATCATTGCTGTTATGCCTCACCCTGCTGCCGGCCCTTGGCCAGGCGGCGGGCAAGACCGTGTACGGTCTGAACGAATACGCCCGGCTTGGCGACCTCGACCTGGAAGTGGCCGCCAAGCTCGACACCGGGGCCAAGACTGCGTCGCTCAGTGCCCGTGACATCAAACGCTTCAAGCGCAACGGCGAAAGCTGGGTGCGCTTCTACCTGGCCATCGACGCCGCCCATTCGCACCCCATCGAGCGCCCCCTGGCCCGCGTGAGCAAGATCAAACGCCGCGCCGGCGACTATGATGCGGAATCCGGCAAGGCCTACACCGCCCGCCCGGTCATCGAACTGGAAATCTGCATGGGCCAGGCCCGGCGCACCATCGAAGTAAACCTCACCGACCGCAGCGCCTTCCAGTTCCCGTTGCTGATCGGCTCCGAGGCGCTCAAGCACTTCGACGCGCTGGTCGACCCAAGCCTTAAATACGCGGCCGGCAAACCTGCCTGTGCCACCGACGCTACCAAAGCAGAGTAATCCCGATGCGCTCTCTTACCCTCCATCTGAAAGTCCTGATCACCGTGCTGGTGTTGCTCGGCGTGGCGGTCACGGCTTATCAGATCTTCGTGCTCGGCATCCCGGTGACCGAAGACGAGACCGATGACCTGTGGAACATCGACGCCAAGGTCGAGTTCGTCGCCAGCTCCAAGGACCCGGTCAAGATCCAGATGTTCGTGCCGCCGCTGAACCGCGACTACGTCAGCCTCAACGAGAGCTTCATCTCCAACAACTATGGGGTGAGCGTCAACCGCGCCGACGGCAACCGCAAGGTGACCTGGTCAGCGCGCCGTGTCAGCGGTAATCAGACCCTGTACTACCGGCTGGTGCTGACCAAGCGCTACAGCAACGAAAAGTCCGCCATCAAAGGCCCGACCTTCCGTGACAGCCTGGCCATCGAAGGCCCGGAAAAAATCGCCGCCGAAGCCCTGATGGCCCCCATCCGCCAGCACTCGGCCGACGTCGAGACCTTTGTCAGCGAGACCATCAAGCGGGTCAACAACCTCAACGACGACAACGTCAAGCTGCTGCTGGCCGGTGACACCTCGCCGATGAAGAAGGCCCAGGTCATCGACCTGCTGCTGTCGATCGCCCATGTGCCGATGGAAAAGGTCCACACCATCCGCCTGGTTGCCGATACGCCCCAGACCCCGGAGCTGTGGCTGCGCAGTTTCAACGGCAACGACTGGCTGTACTTCAACCCGGACACCGGCGAACAGGGCCTGCCGGCCGACCGCCTGCTGTGGTGGACCGGAGATGACAACCTGATCACCGTCGATGGCGGCAAGAAAGCCAACGTCACCTTCAGCATGAACAACAGCGAGATGAACGCCATCCGCCTGGCCAAGCTGACGGATGAGAACACCGACGCCGACTTCCTCGAATACTCGCTGTACGGCTTGCCGCTGCAGACCCAGCAGACCTTCATGATCATGGTCATGATCCCGATCGGCGTGCTGGTGATCCTGATCCTGCGCAACCTGATCGGCATCCAGACGCTGGGTACCTTTACCCCGGTGCTGATCGCCCTGGCCTTCCGCGAGACCCAGCTGGGCTTCGGCATTATGCTGTTCACGGTGATCACCGCCCTGGGCCTGTCGCTACGTTCGTACCTGGAACACCTGAAGCTGCAGATGCTGCCGCGCCTGTCGGTGGTACTGACCTTCGTCGTGGTATTGATCGCCGCCATCAGCCTGTTCAGCCACAAGCTGGGCCTGGAGCGCGGCCTGTCGGTGGCGCTGTTCCCGATGGTGATCCTGACCATGACCATCGAGCGCCTGTCGATCACCTGGGAAGAACGCGGCGGTGGCCATGCCATGAAAGTGGCGATCGGCACCCTGTTCGCCGCCTCCCTGGCGCACTTGCTGATGATGGTGCCGGAGCTGGTGTACTTCGTCTTCACCTTCCCGGCCGTGCTGTTGATCCTGGTGGGCTTCATGCTGGCGATGGGTCGCTACCGCGGCTACCGCCTGACCGAGCTGGTGCGTTTCAAGGCATTCCTGAAGAAGGCTGACGCCTGATGTTTGGCCTGATCAAGACCTGGAAAGCCCTGGAGGCCCGGGGCATCATGGGGATCAACCGGCGCAACGCGGACTACGTGCTGAAGTACAACAAGCGGCACTTGTACCCGATCGTCGACGACAAGATCATCACCAAGGAGCGTGCGCTCGCAGCCGGCATCCATGTGCCGGAAATGTACGGCATCATCGAGACCGAGAAGCAGATCGAAAAGCTTCACGAGATCATCGGCGGGCGCAACGACTTCGTCATCAAGCCAGCGCAGGGCGCTGGCGGTGACGGCATCCTGGTGATCGCCGACCGCTTCGAGGACCGCTATCGCACGGTGTCGGGCAAGATCATCAGCCACGAGGAAATCGAGCACCAGGTGTCGAGCATCCTCACCGGGCTGTACTCGCTTGGCGGCCACCGTGACCGGGCGCTGATCGAGTATCGGGTGACCCCCGACCAGATCTTCAAGAGCATCAGCTACGAGGGTGTACCGGACATCCGCATCATCGTGCTGATGGGCTACCCGGTGATGGCCATGCTGCGCCTGCCGACGCGCCAGTCCGGCGGCAAGGCCAACCTGCACCAGGGCGCCATCGGTGTGGGTGTCGACCTGGCCACCGGCGTGACCCTGCGCGGCACCTGGTTGAACAACATCATCAGCAAGCACCCTGACACCACCAACGCGGTGGACGGCGTACAGCTGCCGAACTGGGACGGCTTCATGAAACTGGCCGCCGGCTGCTATGAGCTGTGCGGGCTGGGCTATATCGGCGTGGACATGGTGCTGGACCAGGACAAGGGGCCGCTGATTCTCGAACTCAACGCCCGCCCTGGCCTTAACATCCAGATCGCCAACGATACCGGGCTGACTCAGCGTACCCATGCCATCGAGGCGCACATCGAAGCGCTGGCCAAGGACGGGATCACCGAAGACGCCGAACAGCGTGTGCGGGTGACCCAGAACCTGTTCGGGCACGTGCATCCGCGCTGACATTGCCGGAGGGCTGCTTTGCAGCCCTTCGCGGCGGTTCGGCGCCCCGACAAGCCCGCTCCCACAGGGCTAGGCGCTTGTCCTGCACAGGTCTACAATCGCCCTCCTCGCTTTTACATCGCCGTCCACACTGATGCCGACCTGTACGCTCCACCCCCTGCCCTACCAGCCCGACCCCGCTGCCTATTTCGCCCGCCTGCGCCAGGCGCCCGGTGCGATCCTGCTCGACAGCGCCCGCCCCGGGGCCGAACGCGGCCGCTTCGACCTGCTCAGCGCCTGGCCCGTGCAGCACCTGCAGGCACAGCCCGACGAGGATGGCCGCGCCTTCCTTGAACGCCTGCGCGTCAGCCTGGTACAACTGGGTGAAGCACAGCTGCCCGCCGGCATCGAATTGCCCTTCGCCGGCGGCCTGATCGGCTACCTGAGCTACGACTTCGGCCGCCGCCTGGAACAGCTGCCGCAGCTGTCGACCGACGACCTGGGCTTGGCGGATGCGCAGCTGGGCCTGTACGCCTGGGCACTGCTGACCGACCACCAGCTCGGCACCAGCCAGCTGGTGTTCCACCCGAGCCTGGCGCCAGAAGAGCGGGCTCGCCTGGCGGCGCTGTTCGAGACTGTCGACACTTCGACGTGCGGTGATTTCCAGCTGCTCGCGCCCATGCGGGGAGACCTGCAGCCGGAACAGTACAAGGCCGCCTTCGACCAGGTGCAGCGCTACATCCAGGCAGGCGACTGCTACCAGATCAACCTCACCCAGCGCTTCCGCGCCCCTTGCCAGGGCGACCCGTGGCAAGCCTACCAGGCCTTGCGCAAAGCCTGCCCGACGCCATTTTCCGGTTACCAGCAACTGGCTGATGGCAGTGCCCTGCTGAGCTTCTCCCCGGAACGCTTCATCCGTGTCAGCCGGGGCCAGGTGGAAACCCGCCCGATCAAGGGCACCCGCCCGCGCTCGGCCGACCCCGCCGAGGACGCTCGCAATGCCGAGGAGCTGCGCCACAGCGCCAAGGACCGTTCGGAAAACCTGATGATCGTCGACTTGCTGCGCAACGACCTGGGGCGCACGTGCGAAATCGGCTCGGTGAAGGTGCCGGAGCTGTTCAGCCTGGAAAGCTACCCCAACGTCCATCATCTGGTCAGTAGCGTCACCGGCCGGCTGGCCCGCGACAAGGACGCCCTGGACCTGATCGGCGACAGCTTCCCGGGTGGCTCGATCACCGGCGCACCGAAAATCCGCGCCATGCAGATCATCGACGAGCTGGAACCGACGCGCCGCGCGCTGTACTGCGGCTCGCTGCTGTACGTGGACGTGCGCGGCGAGATGGACAGCTCCATCGCCATTCGCAGCCTGCTGGTCAAGAATGGCCAGGTCAGTTGCTGGGGCGGCGGCGCAGTGGTAGCCGACTCGAACTGGCAGGCCGAATACGAAGAGTCGATTGCCAAGGTCCGGGTACTGATGGAAACGCTGCAGAGCCTTTGAGGCGCTCGCCAGGCGTCTGCCCGGCCTTTTTTTGTTACCATCACTCCATTACGAGCGCACAGCGCCACAGCCAAGATGGAAACCGCCTGATGAGCCAACCCTTCGACGTCGCCGCCCTGGCCGCGACCTATGCCAACAAGTCCCCGCAGGACATCCTCAAGCTCGCCTTCGAGCACTTTGGCGATGACCTGTGGATCTCCTTCAGCGGCGCCGAGGATGTGGTGCTGGTCGACATGGCCTGGAAGCTGAACAAGCAGGTCAAGGTGTTCAGCCTCGACACCGGCCGCCTGCATCCGGAGACCTACCGCTTCATCGACCAGGTGCGCGAGCATTACAACCTGCCGATCGAGATCCTCAGCCCGGATCGCGCCAAGCTCGACCCGTTCGTCAAGGAAAAAGGCCTGTTCAGCTTCTACAAGGATGGCCACGGCGAATGCTGTGGCATCCGCAAGATCGAACCGCTGCGGCGCAAGCTTGCCACCGTGAGCGCCTGGGCCACCGGACAACGCCGTGACCAGAGCCCGGGTACCCGCAGCCAGGTGGCGGCACTGGAAATCGACGGCGCCTTCTCCACCCCTGAACGCCCCCTCTACAAGTTCAACCCGCTGGCGCAGATGACCAGCGAGGAAGTGTGGGGTTACATCCGCATGCTCGAATTGCCGTACAACAGCCTGCATGAGCGCGGCTTCATCAGCATCGGTTGCGAGCCTTGCACGCGCCCGGTGCTGCCAAACCAGCACGAGCGCGAAGGCCGCTGGTGGTGGGAAGAGTCGACCCAGAAGGAATGCGGGCTGCATGCCGGCAACCTGATCAGCAAGGCCTGATTCGCAGGTAAAAAAAACCGGCCATCGGGCCGGTTTTTTCATGCCTGCTGCACTCAGTGCACTGGCAGCTCCACGCCCTCGAACAGCTCTTCGAGTTCCTGCTTGTTGTGGCACTGGATGGCCTTGGCCATGACTTCACGGGTCAGGTGCGGCGCGAACTTCTCGATGAAGTCGCACATGAAGCCGCGCAGGAAGGTGCCACGACGGAAGCCGATCTTGGTGATGCTGGCTTCGAACAGCTCGCTGGCATCCAATGCCACCAGGTCGCTGTCGAGCTTGGTGTCGACCGCCATTTTGGCCACGATGCCCACGCCCAGCCCAAGGCGCACATACGTCTTGATCACGTCGGCGTCCGCCGCGGTGAACACCACCTTTGGCGTCAGGCCACGGTGATTGAAGGCCTCGTCCAGCTTCGAACGGCCGGTGAAACCGAACACATAGGTGACGATCGGGTATTCGGCAACCGCTTCCAGGGTCAGCTTCGGCAGCTTGGTCAGCGGGTGACCTTGCGGTACGACCACGCAACGGTTCCACTTGTAGCACGGCATCATGATCAGGTCGCCGAACAACTCCAGCGCCTCGGTGGCAATGGCGAAATCGACGGTGCCGTCGGCGGCCATTTCCGCGATCTGCATCGGCGAGCCCTGGTGCATGTGCAGGGCGACTTCCGGGTACTGCTTGATGAAGCTGCTGATCACCGGCGGCAGCGCATAGCGCGCCTGGGTGTGGGTGGTCGCGATGGACAGCGTGCCCTTCTTCTCGTTGGAGAATTCCTGGGCGATCTGCTTGATGCTCTCGACCTTGCGCAAGATCTCACCAGCGGTGTTGATGATGCGCTCACCGGCCGGGGTCACACGGGTCAGGTGCTTGCCGCTGCGGGCAAAGACTTCAACACCCAGTTCGTCCTCGAGCAGGCGGATCTGCTTACTGATGCCCGGCTGCGAGGTATACAGGCTCTGCGCCGTCGCGGAGACGTTGAGGTCATGGTGCGCCACTTCCCAGATGTAGCGCAGTTGTTGAAGCTTCATAGGTTTCCCTCGAATCGGCGGTAAGTCAGCGGCAGCAGGCAGCGACGAGATATAACTATATTAGTGGTTCTCGAAATAAAACTAGAACTATTTTGTTACACGCGCCTCCGAAACAGACTACGGCCAGCTTCACGATTTCCTACGCCCTAAGTGCTGCGAGAGCGGCACCATATACACCGGCACCGGCGACAGTTGCAGCAGACGCACCGCCGTGCGCCCAATCGGCACATCCACCCCGGCACCGGCACTGTGGCTGCCGAAGATCAACAGGTCGACGCTCAGCCGCTGCGCCTGGTCGAGGATGACCTGTGCCGGGTCACCCTGACGCACCCGCACCGCCCTGATCAGCGCCAAGTCAGCGTCCTCGCCCAATTCGTCACGAAAGTTCTCCAACACCCGTTGTTCGATATTGGCCATCACCGTGTTGACGCCTTCACTGTGCAATGCATCCAGCGTCTGCTCATCGAGGTAACTCTGCAGCAGCGACTCGGCGAACTGGCCCATGGGCTCCACCGCGTGAATCACATAGAGTTCTGCGTTGAAGGCCCGAGCCAGGGTCAGGGCGTGCTGCATGACAAAAGGTGCGTAGACACCGAGGTCGGTGGCGTACAGCATGGAGCGGATCATTCGACCTCCTCGACTGCCGTGGCGGCAGAGCAAGCTTCAGCTTAGCAGCGCACCGGCCCCGCGCTCTGCCGTCTGGCGCACTGCCGATGCGGCCTGCAGAGCATCAGCCAGCTCGGTTGGCGCGGTCGATGAAGGCCAGGGCCTGATACAACATCTGCATCCGCGGCAGACTGCAGCCGGCCGCCCCTGCACGGGCAATCGGCTCGGCATAGATCGCCTGCAGTTCCAGCGGCCGTTGCTGGGCATGGTCGTGGTACATGCTCGGCCAGTAATCAGGCATCTGCTCGGTCATGCGGAACAGTTGCTCAGCATAGCCCGCTGGCAGCTCATACCCGCACGCGGCAGCGCCTTGCACCACTTCAGCCATCAGCGCCTGGACCAGGTCGCGACTCTCGGCAGCGGCCATCAGCGGCGCGGTGCTGGCCCCCAACAATACCGAAAGGCCGTTGTACGGCACGTTCCATACCAGTTTCTGCCAGCGCGCCTGAGCCAGGTTGGCCATCGGCTGGGAGTCGATGCCCGCCGCGCGGAACAGCCCCGCGCCCGCCGCCACGATCGCCGCACCGCCATCTTCGGCCGGCCCACTGTGGTAACCGAGGTTGACCGCACCCAGCGCCTGGTGGCGGATCACCCCTGGTGCCTGGCGGTGGACGCAGATGAAACACAAGCCGCCGAGCAGGTGCAGGTTACCCGGCAACGCCACCCTCAACTGCTCTTCCACGCCCAGGCCATTCTGCAACAGCACCACCTTGGCATCGGCTGTGGCGGCCTGGACGATCAGCGGTGCGAGCTCGACGTTGCTGGTTGACTTGGCACCCACCAGCAGCCAGTCGCAGGGCGGCATGTCGGCAGCGCTGGCGTAGGCACTGACCGGCATCTGCAACATGCCATGCACGGCATGCTCCAGCGTCAAGCCCCGTTCGCGCACCACGTCATATTCGCTGCGCAGCAGAAAATGCACATCGAAACCAGCGCGCGCCAGCATCAGCCCATAGAAGCCACCGATAGCACCGCTGCCAATGATGCCGATGCGTGGTTTGCGAGAAGCCATGGAAATCTCCTGAGTAGGTTGGTTCGCTTTTTTACACCCTTCAGGGCCTTGCAGGCGCACACAAGTGTGTCAGCGCGTACCAAATCCCATTGTCGCGCCCCCTGTAACGCGCTAAGGTTCGGCTCCCCGCTGCGAACATTATTGCTGCTGGGCCGCACGGGGATTGCTGGCGGCCGGCACCCGTGACCTGACGAGTAACACGATGGCTGATTTACCGATCGACGACCTTAACGTTGCCTCCAACGAGACCTTGATCACCCCCGATCAGCTCAAGAAGGAGATCCCCCTCAGCGCCAAGGCCCTGCAGACTGTGACTGCCGGCCGCGAAGTTGTGCGCAATATCCTCGACGGCAAGGACCATCGCCTGTTCGTGGTAGTCGGCCCCTGCTCCATCCATGACATCAAGGCCGCCCACGAATATGCCGAGCGCCTGAAGGTGCTGGCCGAGGAAGTGTCCGACACGCTGTACCTGGTCATGCGCGTGTACTTTGAAAAGCCACGCACCACCGTTGGCTGGAAAGGCCTGATCAACGATCCCTACCTGGATGACTCGTTCAAGATCCAGGACGGCCTGCACATTGGCCGCCAGCTGCTGCTGGACCTGGCCGAAATGGGCCTGCCGACCGCTACCGAAGCACTCGACCCGATCTCGCCGCAGTACCTGCAGGACCTGATCAGCTGGTCGGCCATCGGCGCCCGCACCACCGAATCGCAAACCCACCGCGAGATGGCCTCGGGCCTGTCATCGGCGGTCGGCTTCAAGAACGGCACCGATGGCGGTTTGACCGTGGCCATCAACGCCCTGCAGTCGGTGTCCAAACCGCACCGCTTCCTCGGTATCAACCAGGAAGGTGGCGTATCGATCGTGACCACCAAGGGCAACCCGTATGGCCACGTGGTGCTGCGTGGCGGCAATGGCAAGCCGAACTACGATTCGGTCAGTGTCGCCCTGTGCGAACAGGACCTGGCCAAGGCCAAGATCAAGGCCAACATCATGGTCGACTGCAGCCACGCCAACTCCAACAAGGACCCGGCCCTGCAGCCACTGGTCATGGAGAACGTCGCCAACCAGATCCTCGAAGGCAACCAGTCGATCATCGGCCTGATGGTCGAGAGCCACCTGAACTGGGGCTGCCAGTCGATCCCGAAAAACCTCGACGAGCTGCAGTACGGGGTGTCGATCACCGATGCCTGCATCGACTGGTCGACGACTGAAAAAACCCTGCGCAGCATGCACGCCAAGCTCAAGGACGTGCTGCCACAGCGCAAGCGCGGTTGAGTCAAGCGCGATGAAAAACGCCGGGCATTGCCCGGCGTTTTTGTAACAGGTGTCGCTTGCCCGGTCAGGCCTTGCTCGAATGGCGCTGCTGGCGCTCCATGTAGCGCTCCACATACGAGCAGGAAGGAATCACCGTGTAGCCCATCTGGTCTGCATACTCGAGGGCTTTCTCGGTCAATGCTGCTGCGATCCCGCGCCCACGCAGAGCGTTGGGCACAAAAGTGCGATAGATGTCCAGTGTCTGCTTGCCCAGGTCCATGTAGGTCAGGTAGGCACGATGACCGTCCACGTTGGTTTCGAACTGATGACCGGCCTGGTCATGGTGGATGGTCAGCGCTTCACTCATCACTACTCCTCGCAGGCCTTTCTGGCAGACCCTTACCTTAACCGTGTGGTTTATCCGGCGGAGGAACCTCAACGCCACCTCATGCCCCTTGGACCATCCGCCGACAGCAATTGTTCGACCGGGTCGGGCACTCACAAATAGTAGGCGCCGCAAGCGGGATTGCTCAAGGTGGCAGCGTTAAAAAGTAGCAGCTGGCCACGCCTGGAGCTTGCACACCCTGCAACAGCAATCACGCCCTGAACAGCAACCGGATGTTGTTGTGCTTAAGACGCTGAGAGACAGTTAAAGTCACCGCTAGTTCAGCAAAAAAGTTCCTGTAGCACAATCGCTTGCACCGGCTGCACGGTTTTTTCACAAAACCCCGGCAAATCTTGTCGGCGTGACCCACAGCAACATTTTTTTTGCAGTTCTTGCGCTCTGTCAGTTTACTTACTACAAGTAATGGGTACTATGTACGCCGGCCAGTTTCTCTTTTCCGAGAGATGGCTATTTAATAGAAAGTCCTTGAAGGGGAACACGATGAACAACGTTCTGAAATTCTCTGCTCTGGCTCTGGCCGCAGTTCTGGCTACCGGTTGCAGCAGCGTATCCAAAGAAACCGAAGCTCGTCTGACTGCGACTGAAGACGCAGCAGCTCGCGCTCAAGCTCGTGCTGACGAAGCCTACCGTAAGGCTGACGACGCACTGGCAGCCGCTCAGAAGGCTCAGCAGACCGCTGACGAAGCCAACGAGCGCGCCCTGCGTATGCTGGACAAAGCCAGCCGCAAGTAATAATCCTCACGGATTGTTATGGAGCCGACCCACTTGTGGGTCGGCTTTTTTATTGCCTGAAGGAAAGGCCTCACCGGAAACCAAAAGGCCCGCATCAGGCTGTTAACCGGAGCGGGCCCGAAGGTGTTACAAAAGCGTTACTGCAGTTCGGGTGGGATGCTCGACACCATCGGTGCGGCGCCCTGGTTATTGACAGGTACGGCAATTTCCACCGGCATGCCGTCTTCTGCGGCCACCACGTCACGTACCATGTCCCAGTTCATGCGCAGGTTGTTGGCCAGGTCTTCACGCTTGAGCAAGGCGTTGATGACTGCCGTGTGCTTGTCGACCACGGACGGGTTGCCGTGATCGTCCAGCGGCGTATGAGCCTCAAGATAAACCTTGCCGCCACTGATGCCGAACTTGTAAGGCTCGTTGATGATGCGCACCGGCGTGCCCACCGGGACCATCTTCGACAGTTCCAGCACGTTGTTGTTGAGCATGCGGAAGCAGCCATGGCTGGTGCGCATGCCGATACCGAACTTCTTGTTCGAACCATGGATGAGGTAGCCCGGCACACCCAGGGTGAACTTGAACGGCCCCAGCGGGTTGTCAGGGCCCGCCGGCACCACGGTCGGCAGGATGTCACCGTCTGCGGCGTGCTCGGCACGGATCGAGGCGGGAGGCGTCCAGGTCGGGTTCGGCGTCTTCGCGGTGATCTTGGTCATGGCCACCGGGGAACCCCAGCCTTCGCGCCCGATGCCCAGCGGGAAGGTATGCACCACGTTCTGCCCTTTCGGGTAGTAGTACATACGGTACTCGGCCAGGTTGATGACGATGCCTTCACGCGGGCCCGGCGGCAGGATATAGCGGGTCGGCAGGATGATTTCGGTGCCAGCGCCCGGCAGCCACGGGTCGACACCCGGGTTGGCAGCGATCATTTCCAGGTAGCCGAGGTCGTTGGCAGTGCCGATGTCGGCAAAGGTGTCTTCGTACTTGGCCTTGATCGTCTGGACCTGGCCAACGACGTCTTCACCGGGTGGTGGCAGTGGCAGTTCCAGCGCAGCAGCGGGGCCCGCTACCAGCAGGGCGGCCAGGGACAGGCAACGGGTGACGGCGGGAAAGCGCGGCAACATCCGGTAAATCCTTCGAAAGGTGGTCAAGAAGCACGATTGTACACCCGCCTCGCTGCAAGCGGGAGGCATTGGCGTCTTACATGCGTTTCAGATGATGAAAGGTGCGGGCCGTTTCGTACTTGCCATTCACCTCAGAGCTCGGGCCAGACCGGCCGCATGCCGCGGCGCTGGGCATCGAGGATCGCCCGGCACAGGTCGCACAGGCGCCCGTCACGGTAAATGCTGCGCGACACACCGGACCAGCGCGGTTGCGCCGGCAGCAGGCCACCACACAAGGTACGGTCGACCGGCACGCCGAGTTCGAGCTGACGGGCCACGAGGTGGACGCGGATTTCCTGGCAAGCGAACAGGTCGAGCTGCTCATCGGGCTCGATCAGTTGATAGGCAAACAAGGACCAGGCAGGGCGCGGCATCGGGGGCTCTCGAAACGGGGGGCGCAACATTAGCCGAAAGCCGGCCCCGTTTAAAGCGTCACAGCAAGGGTTTTATCTTGGGCCAGGCATTTTCCAGCAACCGCTGCTGGGCAGCCTGTGCCGGATGGATGCCATCGGCCTGCATCATTCCCGGCACACCGCCAACCCCTTCGAGGAAGAACGGCACCAGCGCCACCTGCTTTTCCGTCGCCAGCTGTTCATAGACGTTGGCAAAGGCCGTGGTATAGCGCACGCCATAGTTCGGTGGCAGGCGCATGCCCAGCAGCAGCACCTTGGCCCCTGCCTGGCGGGCGCTCTCGATCATCGAGGCAAGATTTTGTTGCAATTGCTGCGGAGGCTGACCGCGCAAGCCATCATTACCTCCCAATTCCAGCACCACCAGGCTCGGCTTGTGCGCTGCAAGCAGCGCCGGCAGCCGGGCCTGACCACCTGCACTGGTGTCGCCACTGATCGAAGCGTTGACCACCTGATTGTCGAAACCTTCGTCCTTGAGCCGGGTCTGCAACAGAGAGACCCACCCCTGGCGGGTATCCAGGCCAAAACCGGCGCTGATACTATCGCCGACGACCAGCAATGTTCCCGCCGCCGCGCTCTGGGCCAGGCAATACAGGGCCAGACCGGCACTCAACCACCACATTCGCATCGGATTCTCCATGGGCCCCAGCATTCTCGTTGCGCAGAACCTTAGCAAAGTGGTCCCCAGCGCGGAAGGTGACCTGACCATCCTCCACGCCCTTTCCCTCGACCTTGCCCAGGGCGACAGCTTGGCCATCGTCGGCGCATCGGGCTCGGGCAAGTCGACCCTGCTCGGGCTGCTCGCCGGCCTCGATCGCCCCAGCGCCGGCCAGGTCATTCTCGCCGGGCACGACCTCGGCCCGCTGGACGAGGACCAACGCGCCAGGGTGCGCGCCGAGCATGTCGGTTTCGTCTTCCAGTCGTTCCAGCTGCTCGACAGCCTCAACGCCCTGGAGAACGTGATGTTGCCGCTGGAGCTGGACGGTCGGCGCGACGCCCGCGAGCATGCCCGCACCCTGCTGGAGCGGGTCGGCCTGGGCAAGCGCCTGGCCCACACCCCACGCCAGCTTTCCGGTGGCGAGCAGCAGCGCGTCGCCATCGCTCGCGCCTTCGCCGCACAGCCGGCAGTGCTGTTCGCCGACGAACCCACCGGCAACCTCGACAGCCACACCGGCGAGCGCATCAGCGACCTGCTGTTCGAGCTGAACAAGGAGCGCGGCACCACCCTGGTGCTGGTCACCCATGACGAGCGCCTGGCCCGGCGCTGCCGCCGCCAGATCCGCCTGGACGCGGGCCGCCTGGTGGCGCCGATGGAGGCCTGATGAAGCACATGCCACTGTCTCGCCTGTGTGGCCTGGCCCTGCGCCAGCTGCTGCGCGACATCCGCGCCAGCGAAGTGCGGGTGCTGTTCTTTGCCTTGCTGGTGGCCGTCGCCGCCAGTACCGCCATCGGTTATTTCGGCGCCCGCCTGAATGGCGCGATGCAACTGCGCGCCAGCGAATTCCTCGGCGCCGACCTGGTACTGCAAGGCAGCACGGCGGCCCGCGAAGAACAGCTCAGCGCGGGCCAGGCGCTGGGCCTGCGGCATGCCCAGGTCGTCGAATTCACCAGCGTGGTGGGCGGCGATGCCGGCATCCAGCTTTCCAGCATCAAGGCGGTCGATGGCGCCTACCCGTTGCGCGGGCAGGTACGCAGTGCCGCAGCCCCGTATGCCGAGGAAACCTCGGGAGGCGGCCCGGCTCCTGGAGAAGCCTGGGTCGAACCTCGCCTGCTCGCGGCGCTGGGGCTGAAAATCGGCGACCGCATCGACGTCGGCATGAAGACCTTGCGCATGAGCCGCGTGCTGACTTACGAGCCGGACCGCGCCAACAACTTCTATAGCCTGACGCCCCGGCTGATGATGAACCTGGCCGACCTGCAAGCGACCGGGGTCATTCAGCCCGGCAGCCGGGTCACCTACCGCGACCTTTGGCGCGGCGATGCCGAAGCCCTCGCGCAGTACCACAAGGGCGTGACAAAGCACCTTGCTGCCAACCAGCGCCTGCTCGACACCCGCGATGGCAACCGCCAGATCGGCGGCGCCCTGGGCAAAGCCGAGCGCTACCTGAACATGGCTAGCCTGGTGGCCGTGCTGCTGGCAGGTGTCGCCGTGGCACTGTCCGCCAGCCGCTACGCTGCGCGGCGCCTGGATGCCAGCGCCTTGCTGCGCTGCCTGGGGCTGTCGCGGCACCAGGCATTGGGGCTGTATTGCCTGCAACTGGCGATGCTCGGCCTGGTCGCCGCACTGGCGGGCGCCCTGCTCGGCTGGCTGGCGCAACTGGGCCTGTTCCGCCTGCTGCATGGCCTGTTGCCCAGCGAAGTGCCGGCCGGGGGCATGCTTCCGGCACTGGCCGGCATGGCCACCGGCCTGGTCGCCCTGGCCGGTTTTGCCTTGCCGCCGCTGGCCGCGCTCGGCCAGGTGCCACCGCTGCGCGTGCTGCGCCGTGATCTGCTGCCCGTGCCACCGAGCAGCTGGCTGGTGTATGGCGCCGCCCTGCTCGCCCTGGGCCTGATCATGTGGCGCCTGAGCCTTGACCTGCTACTGACCTTCGCCCTGCTCGGCGGTGGCCTGGTCGCCGCACTGCTGCTGGGCGGGCTGCTGCTGCTCGGCTTGCAGAGCCTGCGCAAGGCACTCGCCGGCGCGCCACTGGCCTGGCGCCTGGGCCTTGGCCAGTTGCTGCGCCACCCCATGGCTGCTGCCGGGCAAGCCCTGGCGTTTGGCCTGATCCTCCTGGCAATGGCAGTGGTGGCGCTGTTGCGGGCAGAACTGCTCGACAACTGGCAGGCACAACTGCCCAAGGACGCACCCAACCACTTTGCCCTGAACATCCTGCCCACCGAACGCGAACCGTTCGCCCAGCGCCTGCATGAGGTCAACGCCAGCTCGGCACCGCTGTATCCGGTGACACCGGGCCGGCTGATTCAGATCAACGATCAACCGGTGCAGCAGGTCGTCAGCAAGGATTCCGCCGGCGAGCGGGCGGTACAACGCGACCTCAGCCTGACCTGGGCTGCCGACCTGCCCGAGGGCAATGTGCTGAGCGCAGGCAACTGGTGGCAAGCGTTGCCTGCCAGCGGCGAAACCCCTGGCGTGTCGGTCGAGGCCGAACTGGCTGCCAGCCTGAAGCTGCAACTGGGCGACCTGCTGACGTTCGACATTGGTGGCGAGCAGCGCCAGGCGCGGGTCAGCAGCCTGCGCAGCGTGCACTGGGACAGCTTTCAGCCGAACTTCTACATGATCTTCCAGCCGGGCACCCTGCAGGGGCTGCCAACCACGTACCTGACCAGCTTCTACCTCGCCCCAGGCCATGATCTGGACGTGGTGGCACTGTCGCGGGCGTTCCCGGCAGTGACCATCTTGCAGGTCGATGCCTTGCTCGAGCAGCTGCGCAGCATCCTCGCCCAGGTCACCCTGGCGGTCGAGTATGTGTTGCTGTTCGTGCTGGCGGCAGGGCTTGCCGTATTGTTCGCCGGTTTGCAGGCAACGCTGGACGAGCGGATTCGCCAAGGCGCCTTGCTGCGGGCACTGGGCGCCGCGCGCCCCTTGTTGGTCAAGGCGCGGCGCATCGAGTTCGGTTTGCTGGGGGCGGCCAGTGGTGCCTTGGCGGCGCTGGGGTGCGAGCTGATTACCCTGGTGCTTTATCGTTATGCGTTCGACTTGCCGTGGAGCCCGCATCCGTGGCTGCTGCTGGTGCCGCTGATCGGGGCGATGCTGGTGGGCGGGGCCGGGGTACTCGGGACTCAGCGAGCCCTGAATGCCAGCCCTTTAGCGGTACTGCGGGAAAGTTGATATCGCCTGTGCCGGCCTCTTCGCGGGTAAACCCGCTCCCACAGGTACATCGCCAATCTCAAGATTTGTGCAATCCCTGTGGGAGCGGGTTTACCCGCGAAGAGGCCGGCACAGGGAATGTTGATTCACTGCCCGTAGTGGATGCTGTTCACGTACCAGGTCGCTTGACCGGTGGGGGTATTCACCAGCACTTCATCGCCCTCCTCCTTCTTGAGCAGGGCACGGGCCATTGGCGAGTCGATCGAGATATAGTCGTTGCGCCCATAGATCTCGTCATACCCGACAATGCGAAACCTCTTGGTCTCGCCGTCATCGTTTTCGATTTCGACCCAGGCACCGAAGAAGACCTTGCCTTCCTGCTGAGGCGAGTAGGCGACCACCTTTACATCCTCGAGGCGCTTGCGCAGATAGCGGACCCGGCGGTCGATTTCGCGCAGCAGCTTCTTGTTGTACTGGTAGTCGGCGTTCTCGCTACGATCGCCGAGCGAAGCGGCCCAGGCCACTTTCTGGGTGATTTCCGGGCGGTACACCCGCCACAGATGGTCCAGCTCCTTCTTCAGGGCCTCGTGACCTTCCGTGGTGATGATGTTGGTGCTCAACGGCGCGTTCCTCAGCGTCGGGTAATCAGGCCCTGGCGCGCGATGCGGGTCAGCTGGCCAATCACTTCGGCCGCGTCCTCGCGGGTTGGCGCCTGGATCACCGCCAGGTCGAAGCGATCGTTGCCGAACTGCTCCAGGCGGCATGCGTCTTCGGCGAACTGGATGAGAAAAGCGCGGGCCTGCCCCTTGCGGCGCGACAAGCCTTCAAGTTGGCGCAAGAGCGTTGGTTGATGCTGGCCACCGAGCAGAATGCGCGGTGTGCGGGAAGCCTGGCCGGCAGGCAACGGGCTCAAGCAGACACTGGTACGTGGACAACTCATGGAGTTTCTCTCCGCCTCGCGAATCCCGCTGGGCAGCGGTGGGAGGCGTCACCGAACCAGCGCTTTAGCGGTATTTCGGACGACCCGGAAAGCGTGCCAGTCCCGCGCCCCGCAAGTAGCTGTTTAAATCGGCGCAGGCGGTATGCTAGAGCGACCAGCGGCAAGCTGCAAGCCCCAAGCTGAAATGCGTTCGGCTGGCGGTTCGTCAGCGACTGACCACACGCTCCAGCGCCGTGCGTTCGCGGCTGAACGCCAGGAAGTACTTGTTGACGCTGTTGACGAAATTGACCGGCCCCATGCCAACCTGCTCCATGGCGATGCGCTCGGTCTGGAAGAACCATTGATTACCGTTGAGGCCGCGCTTGCGGGCCTCGGCGCGCATGGCCTGGACCCGCTCCGGGCCAAGGTTGTAGGCCGCCAGCACAAACGCCATGCGCTCGCGCTCGTTGATCTGCGGGCTGGCGAAGAACTTGCGGCGGATCAGCGCCAGGTAGCGCGCGCTGGCCTGGACATTGCCATCGACCGAGCCAGTGTCGCTGACCCCCACCCGTTGCGCAGCCGACGGGGTGATCTGCATCAGGCCGTGCGCCCCACCGCTGCCGCGTGCCGCAGGGTTCAGGGTGGATTCCTTGAAGGCCAGGGCCGCCAGGTTCAGCCAGTCGATCTGCTGCGCCTCGGCATGCTTCTGCAATACCGGGCGCAGTGAGTTCAGGCGCTGGCGGTCTTTGCCCGCCAACGGGTTGTGTACCCGGTACTGGCGGCGGTAGATGCGTTCGAAGGCCGCATCCTGGTTTTCCGGCGCATGATACCCCTGGAGAAAGCGATCAACCGTGGCCAACAGCATCGTCGCATCACGCCGCACATACCACCGCATGGCCTGCGCCTGCCCCAGTTGCACGCGGGTGTCCAGGCGCAGGTTCGGCATGACCCTGGCCCAGCGCTGGGCGATCGGGCGCTCCACCATGGTCAACGGATAGATGCCGGCCTGGACCATCTCCAGCACGTCTTCCACCGCCAATGTCGCATCGACCCATTCGATCTTGATCGGCGCCCGTTTACGCAGCGCCAGCTGCTGGTTGAGCTGTTGTATCACCGCCCCTGCCGCGCTGGCGCTGGTCAATGCCACCGTACGGCCGGAGAGCTGTTCGGCGCGGGTATAGCTGCGCTCCCCCTTGCGCCCGACCAGCAGCAGCGGCACCTGGTCGAGCACCGGCGCACTGCTGTTGACTCCGCCGGTCAGGGCCGGGTCGAGCAGCTCGCCTGGTGCGGCCAGGTCACCTTCACCGCGCTGCAGGGCACCCAGCAGCTGTTCCTTGGCCCGTGGAATGATCTTCAGGCTGATCTGCTGGCCA
>Ga0153918_1000186_pt1 | contig 39512 bp, 35 predicted proteins | sample TSFL002MetaG_FD_104687 | JGI IMG/M metagenome (GOLD analysis project Ga0153918, IMG submission 104687) | Attine ant fungus gardens microbial communities from Florida, USA - TSFL002 MetaG | ecosystem: Host-associated > Fungi > Mycelium > Unclassified | place: USA: Florida, Paynes Creek Historic... | reverse complement strand
CTAGAAGCTATAGAACTTCCTATCTAGTTAATCAAAACTTCAGATTACACTTATATCTTAGCAATTTTTAAACTACCTTATTATTAAAATGGACAACCAGAAGCTATACATACACTACGGCTGCGGACAATGTGCACCCAAAGAGTGGAAAAATTTTGATGTTTCGCCAACCCTCCGCATCCAGAAAACCCCTGTACTGGGCTGGCTGCTAAAGAAAAGCCTGGGCCAGGTGTTTGATAGAAACGTGCAGTATGGCGACGTAACCAAAGGGTTACCTGGCATTAAAGAGAACACTGCTGATGGCGTTTACTGCTCGCACGTTCTCGAACACATGTCGCTGGCAGATTTTAGAGTGGCTATTGCCAATAGCTACAAAATGCTGAAACCAGGTGGTCGTTTTCGCCTGATTATGCCAGACCTGAAGGTGCTGGTTGACGACTACATTACTGATAAAGAAAAAGGCGACCCAGAGGCATCGGTACGCTTTATCAAACGCACATTGATGGCGATGGAAGAGCGCCCAAAAGATCTGAAAGCTGTATCTAAACTGGCCTATGGTTACCTGAACCACCTCTGGTTATGGGATACCGAATCTACCATTAACGAATTGGAAAAAGTAGGTTTCACCAAAATCCGCCAGGCGGAGTTTAATGACTCTGAAGACGAGATGTTTAAACTGGTAGAAAACCCTAAACGCTTTGAGCTTTGCGTAAAACTGGAAGCCATTAAGTAATCAGATCAATTGTACTGAGCCAGTGAGGCTTGGCTGAAAAATAAAGGCCTGCAGATTACTGCAGGCCTTCTATATGCGCTGATAATATCTTTATCTGATTACCGAGCCATTGCCCACCTGACCGGCCGGAGATACAAAGTAGAGCTTACCCTCGGCATTCTCGGCCATCAGGATCATTCCCTGAGAGGTGATACCTTTAATATCGCGCGGCTCCAGATTTACCAGGATGCTCACTTGCTGGCCAATGATATTTTCGGGCTCAAAGTGCTCGGCGATGCCTGAAACCACCGTGCGCTGATCAATACCGGTATCAATAGTCAGTTTCAGCAGTTTTTTGGTTTTGGCTACTTTCTCTGCCGTCAAAATGGTTCCTACACGGATGTCCATCGTGGCAAAACTTTCGTAATTAATATTTTCTTTAGCGGGAGTAACTTCCGCTTCTTCAACCGCGGCGGCTACAACCGCTTGCCTTTTGGCGTTTAGTTTTTCAACTTGCACATCAATCACCGCGTCTTCTACTTTCTCAAACAATAATGACGCAGCACCCAGTTGATGACCATCAGCAAATACCGGCTCTTCATCAAAACTGATGGCATCGGTCGGCCAGTTCAGCATACCCAATGTTTTCTTTACCGTAAACGGCAGGAAAGGCTGCAAACACGTTGCAATGTGCCCAATAATCACCAGACAATTATGCAGTGCCTCACGGGCTTTCTCCGGATCGGTTTTAAATACCTTCCATGGCTCCTGCTCGGTGAGGTAACGATTACCCATGCGTGCCATATCCATTACTGCCTGCAAACCCTGACGGAACTTGTAGGCTTCCAGGCTATACTTCATTTCATCGTAGTACCCGCCCAGTTCATCGTTCAGTGCAACATCGGTCAGCTTGGCACCGCCAATAATTTTACCGTCGAAAAATTTATGCATCAGCACCATTACGCGGTTCACAAAATTGCCTAAAATAGCCACCAGCTCATTGTTTACACGGGCTTGGTAATCTTTCCAGGTAAACTCGCTATCGCTGGTCTCGGGCAATATAGAGGTGAGTACATAACGCAGCTCGTCCTGTTTATTCGGAAACTCCTGCAAATATTCATGCAGCCAAACAGCGTGATTGCGCGAGGTAGAAAGCTTGTCACCTTCCAGGTTCAGAAACTCGTTAGCCGGCACGTTTTGGGGTAATACATAACCGCCATGCGCATGCAGGATAGACGGGAAGATAATGCAATGGAAAACAATATTATCCTTGCCGATGAAGTGGATCAGGCAGGTATCGTCAGCTTCGTTGGCTTGTTTTTTCCAGTACAGTTCCCAGTTTTTGCCGTTATCTAATGCCCATTGTTTGGTGGCAGAGATGTAGCCAATCGGCGCATCCATCCACACATATAATTTTTTGCCTTTGGCTTCTTCCAGCGGTACATCAATACCCCAGTCCAGATCACGGGTCATAGAGCGTGGTTGCAGCCCAGATTTTAGCCATGAAGTACACTGTCCGTACACGTTCACTTTCCAGTCCTCCTTGGTGGCAATCCAGCTTTCCAGCCAGCCCTGGTATTTATCTAATGGCAGATACCAATGTTTGGTTGGTTTCAGCACCGGGGTTTTTCCACTCAGGGTTGACACCGGATTGATGAGATCAGTCGGGTTCAATGATGTACCGCAACGCTCGCACTGATCGCCGTAGGCACTTGGGTTGCTACAGTTAGGGCAGGTGCCGGTAATATAGCGGTCGGCCAAAAATTGTTGGAAATCCTCGTCATAGTACTGCTCTGAAAATTTCTCTACAAACTCCCCTTTGTTGTACAGGTTCAGGAAAAACTCCTGTGACAGATCATGATGGATTGGCGATGAAGTACGATGATAGATATCGAAAGAGATACCAAACTCTGCAAAGCTATCGCGAATCTGGGCATGGTATTTATCAATAATGGCTTGCGGGGTGGTGCCTTCTTTTTTTGCTTTAATGGTGATAGCCGCCCCATGCTCGTCAGATCCGCAGATATAAACTACGTCTTTTTTGAGCAGGCGCAGGTAGCGTACAAAAATATCGGCAGGTATATAAGCGCCGGCCAGGTGACCAATGTGTAACGGTCCGTTGGCATAAGGCAGCGCCGAAGTGATGGTATAACGTTTAAAATTATCGAGTTGCGACATGAGCGCAAAGATAGGGGTTTAGTCGGGAAGTCCGAAAGTCAAGGAAGTCTGAAAGTAAGTTTGCCGCATTCTATTCATAATTATCTGTTAAAAGCATTTTCGATTTCTAATATTATATTTGAAAATCTCTGACTTCGGACTTTCCGGACTTACCAACTAAATATGACCGACATTCCCTTTCTGCAACCCGGCGATAAAATTGCCATTACCTGTCCCGCTAAAAAACTACCGAAGCCCATGAATAAAGCGGTAGAAATCTTACAGGAATGGGGGCTGGAGGTGATCATCGGCGAAACCCTTACGGCTTCATACCACCAATTTGCAGGCGATGATGAATTACGCGCTCGCGATATGCAGCGTTTTATTGATGACGACAGTATTAAGGCTATTATAGCCGCACGCGGCGGTTATGGTACCATCCGCATTATTGATATGATTAATTTTGACCGGTTAAGAACCAATCCTAAATGGATTGTTGGCTTTAGCGATATTACTTTGCTACATACGCATCTGCATACTAACCTGGGGATACCAACCATACACGGGCAGATGCCGGTAAATATTCCGGATGCTACGGTCATGTCTATCCAAACCCTGAAGAAGGCTTTGTTTGGTGAGCCTATCACCTACAGCTTTACTTCGTTTGGGGGTAACCGAAGCGGCATAGCCAGTGGACAGGTTATTGGCGGCAATCTAAGCTTACTCATAGCTGTATTGGGATCTGTATCTGACATGGATTACACCGGAAAAATTCTGTTTATTGAAGATATAGGCGAGTATTACTACAGTATAGACCGCATGCTGCACACCCTGAAACGCGCCGGCAAACTAAGCCATCTGGCCGGACTAATGGTAGGTGCCTTTACCGAGATGAAAGATAACGAGATTCCCTTCGGTTTTACTGTTGCCGAGATGGTGATGGAACTGGTGAGCGAATACAATTATCCGGTTTGCTTCGATTTCCCGGCGGGCCACGTGGCCGATAATCATGCTTTATTATTTGGCAAAACACTCCACCTGCATGTAAATGAGCAGCAGGTTAATGCATCATACATTTAAAAAACAACACCTATGGCAATGTTAAGCAATTTGGGTAACTACAAAAACTTTGGCTTACTGATTATCCGCCTCGGTTTAGGGGCAATGTTTATTTATCACGGTCTGCCTAAATTAGAGGGTGGCCCTGACGTATGGAAAGGCGTTGGCGGCGCAGCGGCCAATGTGGGTATTACATTTTGGCCTGTTCTATGGGGCTTTCTCTCTGCCCTGGTTGAGGCCGGTGGCGGCGTGCTGCTCATCCTGGGCCTGGGCTTTCGGCCGGTTTGTATTTTGATATTGATCAACCTCATTGTGGCCGCATCTTTCCATTTTCATAAAGGTGACGGCTGGGCAGGTGCAGCGCATCCTATAGAGGATGCCATTATGTTTGCCGGCATGGTGTTTGTAGGGCCAGGTAAATACAGTGTAGATAAACGCTGATATAACCGTGTATAATACAAAAGAAGCCGCTTCAGTATACTGAAGCGGCTTCTTTTGTTATGTTAAAACTTAAATATTATTGAGCCCACCAAACCGGAATGTTTATCGGTTGGGTACCCGGGTAGCTTGCATTTGAAGTTAACTCTGAGTTAGGATAAAGCATACGCATTGGCATTTTGCCTGCGCCAATGGTTGATGCTGCAGACTGAACCAGGAAAGTAGGGAAACCCGTTCTTCTCCAATCGGTCCAGGCCTCAAAGCCCTGGAAACCACACATGGCAAAATACTTTTGCGTAATGATGGCTTTTACCTTATCGTTAACAGTAACAGCGGTGGTTAAAGCAGTTAAACCAGCTGGCGCTGTAGCCAGATAAGTTGTAGGGTCGCCTGCGCCGGTTGCGGTAAAGCTGGCGGTTACACCTTGGGTATATAAGGTGGTTACGTTACCTGTACCATTAGTCCAGCCCCTTGCAACAGCCTCTGCCTGCAGGAAGTAGCTCTCAGCAGCCGAGATCAGTTTTACCGGAGCCGTTGCTGAAGCCGGATTGTCTGCACGGGCACCCACTAATGCAGATGGAGGAGATACTTTTTTACCAGTATTTGCTGCATAACTTCCCTGTGGGATAGAAGTAAGCGTATCTACCGCACCTACTTTATCTACTAACAAATCATAAAACTTGTTTACACGCGGGTCATTATTTGCATTGAACTGATTTACGGCAGTAGAACTAGCCACCAGGTTTTGTACTTTGGCCAAAGTAGGGCTTGTCATCTCGTTATACAAAGGATTCTCATTACCACCGGTAGAGGTGAATTTAATGGTAGCATCTACTGTAAGGAAAGTTGGGCTGGTTTGATACAGCGCCTGGATACCTGCCTGAGCCTTGGCTGGATCTGCTTTAGATAAACGCAGATAAGCACGTAGTTTCAGTGTATTAGCAAACGCTTTCCAGCTAGTCATGTTACCAGAAAATATCATGTCTTGTGTCCCTGGAGATGTAGCACCGGCGGTATTAATCAAGGCGATACCTTTATCAATGTAAACAAAAATGCTATCATATACCTGTTTCTGCGGATCATACTTTGGCGCGCTGTAAACGCTGCCGGCCAATGCCTGGGTAAGTGGCACATCACCAAAAGCATCGGTTGTTAATTGAAAAGCGTAAGCCTTCATTAAATAGGCGATACCTTTATAATACTCTAGCTGAGCGCCCTGGCTTTTAGTAACCAAATCGGCATTAACCAATGCGCTGCGATATAAGGTAAGCCAAGGTCTATCAAAAGCAGAGTTTGCTAAGTTGTACTGATCAATAGTACGATATTGAGATGACCCTGGATTTTGAGTCCAATACTGCGCCCACATGTTACCATAAACCTGGAATGCATTACCAACAATCTGGCTAACAGCAGCTTCAGCAGTAGGCAACAGCAAATCTGGAGTTGCACTATCAGGATTGTTTGGGTTCTGGTTTACATCCAGATATTTTTTACAACCCGAGAAGCCCAGGGCTGTTACAAGCCCTACCAACAGGACCTGCTTCATATTCAATTTATATTTTCTGTTCATGATAGTTTTAATTAGAATGTCACTTTCAGATTGATACCATAGTTACGTACTGACGGCAGGGCTGCAAAATCAAAACCTTGCTCGTTGCCCGCGCCACTTGCATTTACCTCAGGGTCAACATATTTGTTGGATTTTGGTGTCCACAAGAACAAGTTGTTACCAAATACACCGACGGTTAAATTGGTAAATGGCAGGCTTTTTAATTGTCTTTTATTTAATGTATAAGACAAGCTTGCGCTTTGCAGTTTAACATATGATGCATCAACTATGTTCTGGCCTGGCTGCAGATCGGTATAGTAATCTTGCTTAGAGTAGAATATGCTGGTGTTTGGCACACTGTTACCACTAGCATCCAGATAAACTGAATTAGGGAAAGGCTGACCGTAACGTGGGCCGCCAGTTTCAGCAGAAGTACCAACAAACGCAGATAAATCCTTTGTTTGAGAGTACAATACACCGCCATGTTTCATGCTGAATTGAGCATCTAAAGTAAAGTTACTGTAAGTAAATTCAGCACCCCATCCAGCCTGGAACTTAGGATCATAAGTGCCTAAATACTGTGCCGTAGTGGTTGGAATTGGCAAACCTGTAGATTTATTGATAATAGTTCTGCCCTGAGCATCTTTTGAATCTGCAACTGCGTAGAACTCACCATAAGGGTGGCCTTTAGCAGCCACAATAGACATACCGTTAAAACCACCAATAACAATCTGTGAAACACCTGCCGGCAAAGCAACAATCTTGCTGTTGTTTTTTGTAAAGTTAGCATTCAGTTTTACACCAAAGTCGCGGGTTTTAATCAGCATGCCGCTGGCGTATAGTTGAATACCCTGATTCCTTTTTTCACCGGCGTTTACAACGTTAAAACCATAACCGGTTGAGTTTGGAATAGGAATAGACAGAATTTGATCTTTAGTATCGTTAACATAATAGGTAAACGCAAAAGTAATCCTGTCTGCCAGGAAGTTCAACTCGGTACCAAACTCATATCCTGTAGTTTGCTCTGGTTTAAGTGTATTGTTACCAATTGTTGAACCAGCCTGCAAGGCAGCAACATTACCAAACGGAAAGGTTGTGCTACCAAAGGCTCCGTTAATTGTACCTTTTGAAAAAGTAGTGAACAACTGGTATGGATCGGTATCACTACCTACCTTGGCCCAGCTTGCACGCAATTTACCATAGCTTAAAATATTGCTGATGCCAGAATCTTTAAGCAGATCGGTAAATACAAATGCACCGTTTACGCTAGGATAGTAATAAGAATAGTTGTTTTTTGGCAGGGTTGAAGACCTGTCATTTCTAATACTACCTTCTAAAGTCAAAAAGTCTTTGTAGGTCAATGTCAAATCTGCATAAAAACCAACTTGTCTTTTTATAGTTTGGGCGTCTGTAATTACGTTTACAGGACCGTTACTATTTTGCAGGTTATACCAGCCTGGTACAACCAAACCACCGCTGGTATTGGTGCTGGTAAGGTTTGAGTTGGTGTTACGCTGTCTGATGTTATTACCTAACAATAACAATGTTTTAAAGTCTTTGCTAAAGTCATGGGTAATGGTCACCATTAAATCATGGTTCAGCTCGCTCACGTTAAACTGATCTATTTCGTAAGAACCGTTGTTGCTTAACGCTCCGGCGCCAGTCCACAAAGCACTGTTTGCAGATTCATCTGCAGCGGTGTAAGAGTATTTAGGAACCAGCAATCTTCTGCGATCATTATAAGTATCAATACCTAAACGCTCTTCAACGTTAATCCATTTAACGGGTTTATAATTTAAGTCAAAACTACCGGTAACGTGGCTTACATTGTCAAGGTTAGAGAAGTTCTGAATTACCCAATAAGGGTTCAGTGCAAAAGCATTGTAATAACCATATTGTTTGCTTCTGATAACGCCTTTTGAATCAGTGAAACCATATGCATTATAAGGATTGTTCAAATCGCTCATTTTATCAACAGGAATATCCCTTGGCGTTTGCAACAGGTTTTCCCAAAGACCATTGGCATTCTGTCCGTTAGCAATATTGCTTGAGCTTATTTTGCTATAGTTAAAGTTGATGCCAGCGGTAAACTTGTCAGAAAACTTGGTATTGCCATTAAACCTTACGCCATATTTCTGGAAAAGGTCTTTATTGCTCGGCATAATACCATTAGAGTTTAAAGAGTTTAAAGCCAGGTAAAAGCTTCCTCTGTCAGTACCAGATGAAATGCCCAGGTTATTCTCCGTAGAGAAACCAGTTGAAAAAAAGTCTTTTACGTTGTTAGGCAGTGCAGAGTATGGTTTACTTTGTACCACACCTGCAATTGTTTGGCCCCATGGAGCAACTTTACCGGTAAACGGACCACCCCAGCTCCAGTTATCACTACCGTCATCAATACCAGTGGTAAAATCAGCAACAGAGTTATTGTTAGAGGTGCTCATATAACCCTGCCCATACTCGTTCTGCCAATCTGGCAATTTCAAAATACTGGAGAAGGTGTTATTTGAATTAAGAGTTATTTCAGTCTTTCCGTTTTTACCAGATTTAGTGGTAATCATAATTGCACCGTTAGCTGCTCTGGCACCATATCGTGCAGCCGCCGCAGGGCCCTCCAGAATGGAGATATTATCAATATCAGCCGGATCAACGTCGTTACCCCTGTTACCAAAGTCAACCGCGGTTAAGCTGCTGGCGCCGCCTATAATACTTGAGTTATCAACAGGCACACCGTCAATAACCATTAATGGCTGGTTATTACCGGCAATAGACGTACCACCACGCAACACAATCCTGGTAGAGCTACCTGGCGTATTTGAAGTTGATGTAACGTTTAAGCCCGCTACCTTACCAGCTAAAGAGCTAAGCGGGCTTGCACTGCCACCCATGGTAAGCTCTTTGCTGCCCACGCTTTGCGTGGCATAACCCAGCGTGCGTTTTTCTCTCTTAACGTTGTTGGCCGTAACAACTACCTCACCTAATTGGCTGGCCGAAATTGTTAATACCGCATTAACGGCACCACCTTTAATGGGCATGGCTACCGAGCTGTATCCAATAAAAGAAAAGTCTAAAAAAGTAGCACTTGATGGCACACTCAGTGTGTAACGCCCATCTATGCCTGTTTGAGTGCCAATGTTCGCGCCGCGAACTTTAACACTCACTCCGGGTAGTGGCGCGCCATCCTCCTTGGCTGTCACTACCCCGCTTACTGTTCGATTTTGTGCATACAACTGCTGAGCGCAGAGCATAAGAAAGCACAAACTTACTAGTAGAAGTTTTTTCATGTTTGTTAGTTATAAGATCAGTTAATAGTTAATTTATCATAAAAGTAGCGTTAAGAAAGGTGAAAGAGAAATTTTTCATATCATACTTATTCAATAAATCTTGAATAAATTAAAAAACATACGAATTAGTATGTAAAATAAAAATATTTTCAGTACTATGTATTGCATAATACATTCTTTTACATATATCTTTGTATTATGATTGTTGAAAACACCCAAACCCAAATGCGGAAAGGCATACTTGAGTATTGCATACTTTCCATTATAGCAAAGGGCGAGATATATGCTTCAGACATAATTGCCGAGCTGAAGAAAGCCCAGTTGCTTGTTGTTGAGGGTACGCTATACCCCCTGTTAACCCGCCTGAAGAATAATGGATTGCTCCATTACAGCTGGGTAGAATCGGCCTCGGGCCCGCCACGCAAGTACTATTCCCTGTCTGACGATGGGCGGGCCGTACTAAGCCAACTCGACACCACCTGGAAAGAACTAGCCTTTGCCGTACAAACATCTATCGAAGGCAGAGACTAAACCCTAATACCTTAACAAAGAGAAACCGATCATCATCATGAACAAAACAATTATCATCAATATAAACGGCATCGTATTTCACATTGAAGAGGATGCCTACGAAGTGCTGAAAAGCTACATGACCGACGTAAAGCGTCATTTCATGGATTCAGCCGACAGCCTGGAGATCACTACCGACATTGAAAACCGCATTGCCGAAATGTTTACCGAAATACTGAACCGCGATGGCAAACAGGTGATTGTAGACCAGGACGTACACGCCGTTATTGCCCAGATGGGTACCATTGAGGATTTTGCCTCTGTTGACGAAGATGGCGACCCAATCCCCAACGCGCAGTCATTTCAGAGCCGCGTAACCGGTCGTCGCCTCTTCCGCGATAGCGAAAAACATTTGCTGGGTGGCGTATGTGCCGGAATTGCTAATTATTTTAATATCAAAGCTATCTGGGTTCGCCTGCTGTTTGTGCTGATTACCTTTGCTTTCTTTACCGGTGCATTGATTTATCTTATCTTATGGATTGTAGTTCCTCGCGCGGTTAGCCGCGCAGACAAGATGGCCATGAAAGGCGAACCGCTGGACCTGCAGGGTTTTGCGCGCAACTTTGAGCACGAACTGCGCAATGTACAGGGCACTGCCGCCGCACTCAATACCACCGCACAACCGCTGGCCTACAAAACCCGCGATTTTGTAAGCGATTTCTTTCATCATCTGGCAGCATTTATCAGAACCGCCGGCAAAACCATTATTAAGCTGATTGGCATAGCTATCATGTTGATGAGTATTGGGTTGCTCATCGCGCTTACCATAGCCGTATTCACTTTCTTTGCGTTTGGCAATACCAACATATCGCATGTATTTCCATTTAACACCATTAACCATGATTACAACGTGCCGTTTATGATTGGTGGCTACCTGGTGCTGGGCCTGCCACTGCTGGCTATTGCCCTGGGCATGGTACGGTTAGTATTTAACCGTTACACCATGAGCCGTTCATCATGGCTAAGCGCGCTGATTATTTGGGTAGCAGCTATTATGATGGTTACTTACTATACCGTGGCCGTATTTGCAGATATGCGTGCATCTGCCAAATACAGCCAAACCATAAACATTGCGCCAGATAGCGTTTATCACCTCAAAATTAACGACGTAAAATACCTGAGCCGTCTGGATAGCGAACGATTGGATTTGAACAAGCAATTTGCCGGCAAAACCATTATTGACGATGGCGATGGCGACATGAACGCCCTTACCAACATCAACCTGTCTATTGAGCGTGCCGATATCAATCAGCCGCAATTGGTAGAATCATTCAAGGCCCGCGGCAAGAATGAGAATGATGCCTTGAGAAACACCGCCAACATCAACTATCATTTTGAACAACAGGGCGCTACACTACTTTTCGACCGCCATATGACGCTGACTGAAAACAAATGGCGTGACCCAGAAGTGCGCCTGACGCTGAAACTACCTTTAAAAACCAAGGTAATTATAGACAGCAAAATGAACCGCCTTTTAGACGATGTTGACGTTGATGGCTGCAAAGCCGATAACGACAAAAGAAACGCGGAAAGCGCCACCTTCGTAATGACCGATACCGGCTTGCATTGCTGGATAGACTCGCTTGGCGGAGTTGCACCGGCTATCAACCCGGCATTAAATCGCGACACGGTGCAAAACGAGTCACAAAATCAGGCTCAACCAGCAGTTCCGGAGCGTCCGGCAAAGCAGCCAAAGCATAAACATCATTAAAAGATGAAAGCTATCATTAAGCATATCAGCCTGCTCCTATGGAGCGGGCTGATTATACCTTGCTGTTTCATTTGCTGTTTTAATAGCAAAACCACTGTCGCGGCTGATGCCCGAACGTCCTGCCGGCCCAACGCTCCATGTTACAATTTGGTGCATGAAGTAGCGTCCAAATTATTCCCCGTTTTAAACTTTTTTTAAAACAGCTGTAACCTTTAGGCAGTTTGCTGCATCTTATCAGCAAATACATCTGCTCCCCGATTATAACCCGGGCGATCAATAAGGTTTCACTTTTATAATTTTTAAAAAGAAGAACATTCTTTAATGGGATAGCTATTGCCCATTCTTTAACGGACCATACACAAATGAAAACACTTAGACACTACATATACCTGCTGCTAACCGTCCTGTTGCCATACCCGGCAGCTATGGCCCAAACAGCGCCGGTACACGCCAGGCTACATGGCTCGGTGATTAACAACCAGCAGCAACCGGTGGAGTTTGCTACCGTGAGCCTGCTGCGGGCCAAGGACTCGTCGGTAGTTAAAGGCGCCCTGGGCGATGTTAACGGCAAATACAACCTGGAGCGCGTTACCGCCGGTACTTACATTATCAGAACCACTGCCGTGGGCTTTCAAAAAGGGCTCAGCAAAACGTTCACCGTGAGCGACAATACCTCAACATTAAACATACCGGCTATTACCATGCAGAGCGGTAGCAAAACACTAAAAACAGTAGAGGTATCTGCTGCCAAACCACTGCTGGAACGCAAACTTGACCGCATGGTGATGAACGTAGAAAACAGCGTATTGGCTGCTGGCAACAATGCCATGGAAATTCTGGAACGTGCACCCGGCGTTACTATTGATAAAGACGACAACATTAGCCTGCAAGGCAAACAGGGCGTAACCGTGATGATTAACGGCAAGCTTACCTATCTGTCATCAGCACAACTGGCTACCCTGTTACGCTCTACCGATGGCAGTAACATTGCCACTATTGAGATTATTACCAATCCATCAGCTAAATATGATGCAGCGGGCAACTCTGGTATTATCAACATTGTAATGAAAAAGAATAAAACTATCGGTACCAGCGGCAGTGTAGTAGCATCGGTAAATTATGGTAAAAACTGGCGCGGCAATGAAAGCTTCTCCCTTAATCATAAACAGGGCGCGTTAAACTTGTTTGGTAATTTTAGCCATGGAGATGGTAAAAGCGAGCGCGAGTTATACATCCAGCGCCGGGTAGATAGCGCCGATAAATCAACCTATTTTAACCAGTACAATAATATGGGTGAGGTTGATCATAATAACAATTACCGCGTCGGCGCCGACTATGATTTGACCAAAAATCACACTATCGGCTTTGTAGTGAACGGGTATTTTAATAACCAGAACATGAACACGCCGTCAACCACTTACATTGGCACTACGTCTACCGGCGTTGATTCTTATCTGAAAAGCTCATCAATGATGGATCAATCGTTCAAAAGCTTTTCAGCAAACCTGAATGATCGCTTAAAGCTGGATACAGCCGGGCAAGAACTGGGCATCGATCTGGATTACTCACGCTACAACAATAATCAGGTAGGTGATTATGTAACCAACACCTTTAAACCCAACGGACAGACATTAATCCCTCAAACATCATTCCGTAACGTTACACCATCTGTTATTACTATCAAAGCGGCCAAAGCAGATTATACTTTGCCGCTTACCAAGGAGTTGAAATTGGAAACCGGCGCAAAATTTAGTGACGTAAAGACAGATAACAACCTGATTGCGCAACTACCCGACGGCAACGGCGGCTTTGTGAACGACAACAGCCCAACCAGCAATTCCAACCACTTCATTTATACCGAAAAAATAAACGCCGGATACATCAATCTGGGCCAAACCTGGAAAAACACCTCAGCACAGGTTGGCTTGCGTGCAGAGCAGACCATCTCAAAAGGCGATCTGGTAGGCAAGGACGCCCACGCGGTAGACAGAAACTACGTTAACCTGTTTCCCAGCTTATTCATCAACCAAAAACTGGATAAGAAAAATCAGATTGGCTTTTCCTACAGCCGCCGCATTGACCGTCCGAACTATAGCAGCCTGAACCCGTTTTTGTTCTATCTAGATAGATATACTTACTCTAAGGGTAACCCGTTTCTTAATCCGCAATACACCGACTCATACGAGCTGCACTATACCTGGAATAACTCTATTAACGTTAACCTGAACTACAGCCGCACCAAAGATGTAATTACTGAGATTATTTTGACCGACACCGTTACAAAAGCCAGCTACCAGACCAATATGAACCTGCAGGTACAAAACGCCTACAGCATTAACATCAGCTCACCCTTTACTATAGTCAAATGGTGGACTGGCAACGTTAATCTCAATACTTTTTATCTGGGCTTTAAATCGGCAGATTTACTGGGTGCGCACTTAAGCAACGGCCGGGTAGTATTTCAAGGTAAGCTAACCCAAACTTTCAGCGTTATGAAAGATTGGAAAATGGAGCTCTTCACTTATTACCAATCGCCACTAACTTATGGTATTTATGATATCCGCCCACGATATAGTACTGACGCGGGCGTTAGTCGCACGTTTGCTAACAAACGCGCGAATATCAAATTCTCGGTGAGCGATATTTTCAATACCCGCACCAACAATATCAACAGTATGTATCAATCGGTTAACCTGGCCATCAGGCAAAAGGGTGAGACCCGCATATCACGCATCAGCTTCACCTATAATTTTGGCAATACCAAGATCAAGGCACGCGATCATCAAACCGGCGCCGAGCAGGAGAAGGGCCGTGTAGGCGGCAACTAAAAAAGGATTGATTTTTCTATGAGTTAATAAATTGGGAAACCGGCGGGCAGCGAGTGCTTCGCCGGTTTTTACGTTTCTCCTCATCAATCCCACGATGTCATTTCGACCGAGCGAAGTATTGGGAATGAGCGTGCGGGACGACGAGAAACCTTAGACGAGCGGCAAGCCAAAACGACAAAACAAGCATGGGGGCTAAGATTTCTCTCTGCGCCGCGATCTGTTCGAAATGACCAAAAGTAAAAAAAGATATCCCTTAGGCTTTCTCCTCCGGATGTTCAATCCCCAGCTCATCCATCAAACGCTCAACAGACATGTTGATGCCGTTGATAGTATGCTGTGCACGGGTATAGAAACCTTCGCGCTCGGCCAGTTTCTCTTCAATAAAGGCGATTAATTCATCACCGTGCTTACCACGAATGATGGGGCGCTCGTCTTTACCATTATCCAGTCTGCTGGCCAGTACAGCCGGGGGCAAGTTCATGTAGAGGGTTTGTCCGTTGGCGTTCATCCAATCCAGGTTATCAAAAAAGCAGGGCAAACCGCCGCCGGTTGATATAACTGCACGCTGAGGATAATCGCCCGATTTCAGGATCTCTGATTCCAGGTTTCTGAAAGCGGCCTCGCCGTGAGCGGTGAAATATTCAGGGATGGTCATGCCCTCTTTTTCTTCAAGGATGGTATCCAGATCAACAAAAGCATAGTTAAGGCGCGCGGCCAGCTTTTTACCCCAGGTGGTTTTACCGCAACCCATGTAACCTATCAAGAAAATGCGATGCGCAGATGCGTTAACGTTAGTCATATTAAAAAGGTGGTCATTGTAGTTTTACACGTGGATCAACCCAGCGGTAAACCACATCAACCAAAATACTAATAACTACAAATATAAAAGCAATAAACAGAATAGAGCCCATCACCACCGGGAAATCTGATGTGCCCAGCGCATCAACCGTAGTTTTGCCCAATCCATTATAGCCAAAAACATACTCTACGAAGAATGACCCCGCCAAAAGCGAGGCGAACCAGTTGGCAATAGCGGTGATGACCGGGTTTAAAGCATTACGCAGAGCATGTTTGTAGATAATGGCATTGCGGCTCAAACCTTTGGCACGGGCGGTGCGGATATAATCCTGCCCCAGGGTTTCCAACATAGCGCTTCGGGTCAGTTGAACAATAATAGCCAGCGGGCGCAGCCCCAGTGTGAGCATGGGTAGCACCAGGTTGCGCAGGTTGAGTACTTGTCCCTTAAACGGATCATAACTGTATAAACTGCCCGACATATCCAGCCCGGTATACCGGCTTAGCACAAAGCCAAATAACCACGCAATAATAATCCCCGCAAAAAATGAAGGGGCCGAAATACCGATAATACTGAATCCCACCGACAGTTTATCAATCCACGTATTTTGATGCACCGCGCTCAGTACGCCCAGTAAAACACCTATCACAATAGCAAACAGCATAGCCGTAGCCGCCAGAATGAGTGTGTTGGGGATCACCTCCATCAACAGCGCTGTTACATCTTTATGGGTTTGATAAGAACGACGCAAATAGGGCCACTTGAGCGCCAGCACATGATCTTTGGATACCGGAAACAAGCGCACATAGCGATAGCGTTGCTGATCTTCCTGATTATCGCCATGAATACCAACGGGCGAGAGATCATTCAGATAAAAGGCAAACTGCACCGGCACGGATCTGTCCAACCCAAACTCATGTCGTACGGCTTGCAGCGACTGCACATCGGCACGCTGTCCCAACGTCATCCGGGCAGGATCAGCCGGGAGGACGTTGAAGAGGAAAAACACCACTACCACTATGCCCAGCATTACTGCCGCGGCATACCCGGTTTTACGGAGCAGGTAGCGTATCATTTGGTTATTTTCTAAAATACTTTTTTATCAGCACATCATAGCTTGGTACCATGTGATAATGCCACTTATCTACAATGGTGCCTTTCTGCATCAGCAGCACACCAGGGTTAGAGCGTACCATACTTTTTAGCGGCACCTCGTCCACATAAAAAAGTTCAGTTACCAGGTGATTGGCTTTGGCAAAGGCCTCAGCATCCTCGGGCGTGGTAGCGGTGAGCAAAACCACGCGTGTATTATAGTCCTGGTGCAGGTTGGCGGCCAGCGCGTTTATCCTGCCAATGGCATTTACGTTGGTGTGTTTCAGATCATACGCCACAATCACCAAACTGTAGAACGGATTATCCATCAGCTCGTTCAGGTAATCGTTTTTCTGCGCGTCCTGTATTTGCAGGTAAGGAATTTTTGGCGTAAAACCTTTTTTTACCAAACGACTCTCCGGGTCGCCTTTCACTTCCCAGTTATTATCTTTCCAGATTCCTGATTTCAAGTAAGCCGTATTGGTCATGGTTTTCTTTTCGTGCGTGGCTTTATTCTCCAGTTTATAGGTTAGCTCGTACTCATCAGGCACGGCACCCGGCGGGATCTTCATCTCATCAGGAATATTGGCTCCAACTTTATAAGGCAGAAAATCAATCACCGGACCAAAGTTATACGTCATAAAACCCACACCGAACGATACAATAATAGCCCCCAGGAACATCCTCGACCCTGTCTTTTTTGCAAACAACGGATTGATCTGCTTACGGTAAACAAACAGCACCAATATCAACAACAGCAACACCAGATCTTTACTGAACGATTGCCACGGCGTGAGCGGAATAGCATCACCAAAGCAGCCACAGGTTTGCACTACTTTAAAATAAGCCGAGTAAAAGGTGAGGAAAGCAAAAAAAATAATGAGCAGCAACAAACCCCAGGCCACGCGCACCGAGCTATAGCCAATCAACAACGCAAAGCCGAGTATCATCTCAAACGCACAAAGCGTTATGGCAATAAATACCGAGTAGTTATTGAAGAAGGTGATATGAAAAACCTCAAAATACTCTTCCAGCTTGTATGAGAAGCCCAGCGGATCATTGGCCTTGACGAGTCCGGAGAAGATAAAGAGCAAGCCTACCGCAATACGGCAGATCCAGATGAGTGCGGTGGTGGTTTTGTTGTTGGTCATTTTAATCATTTGAATCGGGATGACACACCCCTATTAAAGTCATTGCTTTAGCAGCGCCTCTGCTCCTCTTTCAAGAGAGGATTCTACTGCGAGTGTGTTTGCAATACCTAGAAAACGGGTATTTTAAGCTGCCACTCCCAACTTTATCAGCGCAAAAACCGAATAATTGAGCATATCCTGATAGTTAGCCTTTACCCCTTCTGATACCAGCGTTGCGCCCTGATTGTCTTCAATCTGTTTTACACGCAGAATTTTCATCAGTATCAGATCAGTTAATGAGCTGATGCGCATATCGCGCCAAGCCTCGCCGTAATCATGATTTTTGGCAAACATCAACTCTTTGGTTTCGTTGGCCCTACCGTCAAAATCTTTTTCTACTACATCAGGATCGAGTTCCAACGGTGTTTCGTCTGTGTTCTCCAGCTGCATCATAGCAATAATGCAGTAGTTAATGATGCCGATGTACTCGCCGGTGATATCATCGCCTACTTTTGATACTTTCTTTTCTTCCAGCGTGCGGATGCGCTGGGCCTTAATAAAAATCTGATCGGTGATAGATGACGGACGAAGAATGCGCCAGGCTGTGCCATAATCGCGCGTTTTCTTCATAAACAGGCTTTTGCAGTGCGCAATAACCAAATCGTATTCGACTGATGTGTTTTTCAAAGTTCCTTGTGTGTTGTTTGAATATGCAATGCTGTCAGTACGTAAAGTTATGGGCTTGCCATCAGTTTACTACTTCCCTATTTTAATCGGGTTGTAATATTTAAACTTTAAGCTACCAAAGCCTACCTTTGGTAATTAAAACATTACCGCCTTGCAACTACCGGCTAAAGATACATTTTTTAAAAAAAAGCTAACCATCAACCTCCGCGGAACACTGATTGACCTGACCCGCCCCAAGGTGATGGGCATCATCAACCTCACGCCCGATTCATTCTACGCCGGCAGCCGCAAACCGGCTGTTGAAGATGCACTACAGCAAACCGAAGAGATGCTGAAAGATGGCGCTACTTTTATTGATCTGGGCGCTTATTCTTCCCGCCCAGGCGCAGTGGACATTTCTGCACAGGAAGAAACGGACCGTCTGTTACCTGTTATTGAAGCTATCATCAAAAATTTCAATGAGGCTATTTTATCGATAGATACCTTCCGAGCCGCTGTTGCCGAAGCAGCTGTTAACGCCGGCGCTCATATTATCAACGATATCTCTGGCGGCCAATTGGACGAGGCCATGTTTACTACTGCAGCCCGCCTCAAAGTGCCCTACATACTGATGCACATGAAAGGCAATCCGCAAAACATGGCGCAACAGGCGCAATACGATGATCTTTTTTCTGAAGTATTAGACCACCTTGCCATTAAATATCACGCCCTGAAAGCGTTGGGAATACATGATGTAATCATTGATCCTGGGTTTGGTTTTGCCAAAGAAAGCCACCACAGTTATGAATTGATGCGCCGCCTGCGTGAGTTTGACCTATTGGAACTACCGATACTTGTAGGCATCTCGCGCAAACGCATGGTCTACCACACCATTGGTAAAACCGCCACCGAAGCGTTAAACGGAACTACGGCCCTCAATACCATTGCTTTGATGAACGGTGCTAATATTTTGCGGGTACATGATGTGAAGGAAGCAGTGGAAGCAGTGAAGGTGTTTGAAGCAGTGATGAACCAGGAGGTATAGTACCCAAGGGGCGATCTGTACTTATATGCCGGGTTAGTACAATGATGTTGGGTTTGTGCTAAAACTAATAGTCCGTGCAATTTGATGCTGTAGCCCGCTCATTGCCGCGGAGGCTATTTCTTTTTGCTTGATCAAAAAGAAACAAAAAATCAAGTCAGAACAATCCTTCCGCCCGCCCTGCAATTTTTTATTCTCGCACAGCTCGATAAAAAATTGACATTCCCGCCTACGCTGGCCCGGTGTTCTGACTGGCCGGCGCTTTTTTTCTTGTGCTTTATAGATTTACAAAATTCTGAGACCACGGCGGTGACCGACAGCGGGCAGCTTCTGGGCGAAATCAGGCAGAACATGTTGGTCTTGTGCGGCTGCAGAGGGCATTCATCTTCAACGCCTGACGCTGGACATGTGCGTAGCGCTAGCGGCGGCGTTGAAGTGGCGCCCTGTGGTTCTGCCTGATTTGCAGGGTAAAGGCCTTGTGCGGCAAAAGAAAGCATTCCGCTGTCTTGATTTTTTGGTTACTTTTTTATCAAGAAAAAAGTAACAAGCCCTCCCGCGGCGATTGAGCGGGACAGAAGAACAGAACAGCACGAACCTCTAATATCAGTAAAAGCCGTCTCTCGCTCACGTCTTCTCTTCCTTTAATTCCCCTTTCAACTCCGGATTTTGTGGCGGTAGTTTGCGTACGGTTTCCAGCACCTCCTTTTGCTCTACGTGTACGGCGTATTCAGCAGGCTCAATGTCGCTGCCGCGGGCTTCGGCATAAACCTGGGTAAACTCGGCGCCAATGTATAGGATAGCGGCCGTGTAGTAGATCCATACCAGGATAATGATGATTGACCCGGCTGTGCCATAAGCCGAGCCTTGTGCCGTGTATTTGATGTATAAGCTAATGAGGTACTGACCAATGACAAACAGCACAGCGGTGAAGATGGCGCCTGAGCGTACATCGCGCCATTTGATCTTTACATCAGGCAGCACTTTAAATATGATAGAGAACAGCACCGATATTACCGCCAGCGTAATGCCAAGGTTAACGATCAACAGAAAAGTCTCCCCAATCATATGCGAAAGACTGGTGCCCAGCAACCGTGGCAGGTATTTATCAATCTGATCGCTCAGGGCGCTGATAATGATATTAACCAGCAACGAGGCCAGCAGCAAAAAACCCAGACTAACAATAAGTGAGAATGACAGAAACCTGTTCTTTAACAGTTTCAGCCAGCCTTTTTTGGGTTTGGCTTTTACTCGCCAAATGATGTTGAGCGAGTCCTGCATCTCTATAAAAATACTGCTGGCGCCCAGCATCAGTGTAATCACGCCAATAATCAAGCCCATACCGCTTTTGCCCATAATGTCTTGCGTTTTAATGACGCTCTGGATCTGTAGCGTGGCCTGCCTGCCCATATAATGTTGAATCTGGTGATAGAAATCGATACGGGTCTGCGGATCTTTCAGAAAGATACCGATAACCGAAAGAATGAGAATAAGCAGTGGTGCCAGCGAGAAAATGGTATAGTAAGCCAGCGAAGCACTAAGTTTTAAGCCATTGTCGGCAATAAAACCACTAAAAGTGGCTACCAGTATTTTCCACCAATGGCGCAGAAAGTCACGATTAAAAATTTTCATATCCAATAACCAGATAGCTGTATAATGATTATGTGATTAATAACAATCTACCTCAAAAAAGTTCGCACGCATCTCTCATTAGGAGTAACCAAATTAAGCGGCAAAGCATCACTTATGACTAATAACAGCGTAGCAAAACCGATGATGGACATCTGTTAAAACGCTGGGGATGCACTGCATGCACATTAAGAGCACGCTGCACATCCCCAGCCGCAAATATTAACAGCGCTTTGATTAGCGCATAGCCAGTTCTTTATTATCGGCCTCTACCATCTTTTTAAAGAAGGTATTAAATTCGGCCACTTTTTCTACTGGCACATAATCTTTCTTCAGCTTAAAGGTACGGGTTAGCATTAGTTTATTACCTACCTGTTTTGGGGTAAGACTGTATTCAATTACATCATTACTTAACGCTATCGGGACTACCGCTTCCACCAGTTTCTTGCCGGCAGGCAGATTAACGGTTATTACCTCGGTATCATTATCCAGGTAAAACATGTCATCCAGATTAATGCCGGCTGTGCGTGGCATGGTTACCTGCAAATCATTAGCCGAAATTTTGCTTGACCACGGCAGACTGAAAATAGACATACCGCCGATAGATTTGGTTACGTTGTTCAGCTGATAATCCACGGTTACAAAAACGGTATCACTCGGATTGGTGCGATTTACGTTGCGATAATCCAGCTTGTTCACCTCCACATCCGGGTATGTTGATGCAATGGCTTCTTTAATCTTTTTCAACCGGTCTTTCTGCGATAACTCGCCGTAGTTCTCACGCTGATAAGCGGCCATTGCTCCGGTTTGATAAGTACGCTCGCTAATCACCATATTTTTATCGGCCAGGGTTATGATGGTATTGCGTTTAATATCATTACCATAACGGGTGGTTGGATTCAGATACTTGGTAGCCGCAGTTACCGATGGATCAATATCCAGGATGGTAGAGTTAATTTGTCCGTTATACATGGTACGGAACGGCAGGTACTGCGAGGTCAGTTCTATATAATAATCCTTATTGTCCATGTTCACTTTGGCCATACAATGGTTAAAGTTGATGCTAGGCAGCGGCATGCTCAGCATACCATTATCGCGGGTTTTAACCAATACCAGTTCGGCCTTAATACCCGCCTCCTTACACATAGCCACAAACAGGGTAGATACGTCTTTACAATCGCCAATGCGGGTATTAAGTACCGTTGATGGATTTTGCGGGATGATGCCACTCTGGCGGAACGATACCGAACTGTAAGTAATGTTACCTGTGATGTAATTGTAAATTTTTTCTACCTTCTGCATCGGTGTAAGATTAGCTTTGCCTTTAAATAAATCGGCTACCACCTCCTTTACCTCGTAATCGGTACGGGCTTTTGAAGCACCTATATCATTATACCAATCGGCAATAAACTTCCAGTCGGGGATGTTGGTGAGGTACAGAATATTGGCCACGTCCTCAATAGTTGGCATTTTATCCTCATACTGCAGGCTTTCCTGTTTGCCGTTCTTCCAAACGTATAAATCAAACTCATCTGCCGATGTTTTTACCGGTTCAATAGGTTTTTGCGAGAATTTGTAATTAAACTTCTGGTTCTTTGCAATCAGCAACGAGTATTTGCTGGTTACATAGGGCTTGCCATGCGAAAAATAGAAATCATCCCAGAAATAGCCCGAAAGTTTGGCTTTTGAGTAGTTATCCAGTTTGTAACGGATGTTGATCACATCACCGGCCTCCAGATTGGTAAATACCAGGTTGTTCTCATTACGTTCGGCTGGCACTTTGTTACCGTTGGCCTTGATCACCTCGGCCGTTTCAAAGGTCAGGTCCTGCCAGCTATCATAATCAATACTGTATTCTTTCCAGCTTTCAATGCCCTTTTGAGTCAATATCTTTACAGTAAGATACTTGCGTTCTTCAGAACCGCCGTGCTCATAAACCACTTTCTGCACTTCTTCATTCAAAATAACCGAGTTATCGTCAGGGTAATCTGAAGCTTTAGGCGCATTACGGATAAGTGCATCAACGTTCGGTTCTTCAAAATAGCTGTATACATCTTTCTTATCCTGTAGTTTACGCAACGAGTGGATGCTCTCATAATCATTCGGGTTCAGTTCCAATGCACGCTGGTAATAGTTAACCGCCTGATTCTTTTTATTAGACATCTCATCAATTTTACCTAATGATGCGAAGTAAGAGCTGATGGTTGGGGCAATATCAATACACTTCAGATAAGCTTCTTCGGCTTTGGCATATTGTTGCTGGTCATAGTATTTTTTGCCCAACGTTGCGTAAATTCCTGTTGCATACGGCTTGTTAACCGTTTCCTGTTCCAGCACTTTAGTACCAGAAATGTTATCACCCGCAGCAAAGTAAATATCAGACAAGTCTTTTACAGACGGATAATCCTCGTTACTCTCCAGATATTTTTTGAGTATGGCCAGTGCTTTTGACTGATCATTACGCAACTGCTTTTGTATGGCATACTCCAGGCCAACAAAGGTTTTGTTATCCGGATACTTAGGGTAAGCCTCCTCTCCCAGCCGCACCACCTCTGCCTGGTTTTTATTAGCACTAGCCAGGTTAATTTTGCAGGCATAAATAAACTCCTGCTGCTCTGGGTATGCCGTTTCCATCTCCTTTACCACTTCGGCAGCTTTATCATAATTCTTCTGCTCATACAGCTCGTTGTATTTCAGAATCAATGCCTCGCTACATTTAGGATCGGTATTTTTGATGGTCTCTTTGATCGTTTCGGCGCCAGTACGGTTATCCTCGCGACTAAATATATTGAGGAGCAAAATATTGAGGTAAGTATTGTTAGGATACTTTTTACGGATGCCCTCAATCAGGTGGCGGGCCTCAAAAGTTTGGTCGTTGCGCAGGTAAGCTTGCGCCAGCAGAATCTGCGGCAGCAGGTTATCTGGCGATTTCTTCACCTCAGCCTTAAAATAGGCGATAGATGGCGTCTCGGTACTTTTGCTTACGTAGGCGGTCTCTTTGTTATATGGCTGTGTCTGACCGGTAGCCGTAAGCGGCAATACATGCCCATTCTGGTCCGTTAAACGCACCAGGAAGTTCAACCGGTCTATATAACTGGCGCCTATCTGTACCAATATGCGGTTATACCCCTTATTGAGTTTGATACTCTGGATATAGGTATCCAGATCGTTATTACGCTCTTCGGGCACGGAAAGCACCTGCTCGTCATTCACCCAAACCTTTACCGAGCCGGATACACCAATGCGCAACTGGGCCTCGGTATCATTATCTGCCTTTACAAAACTCTGGCCAAATACAATAGAATTTTCTGAGTTATTGTAATAAGTAAAGTCTACCCACTTATCATGACGGATAGGCGGCACATTGCGCCAGCCAATTTTTGCACCGCGTTTGTTAAAGAAAACGGCATTTGCCTCCGGGTGTGTCAGCACATCATAAGTATGGTCAAAGCCGCTGGTAGAGATGTTATCAAACTCGCCTGTAATGGCCCAATTATCCAGCGACCCAATGTTTTTGAAAGCTTCATCGGCCTTTTCATACTGCTTCATGGATTGATAGTGGTTACCCAGCATGGCAAAGGCCATGGCGTTAATGGTACCGTCAAAATTTTTATTCTGCGCTACGTTTTGCAAAAAGGCAAGCTGCGCAGGAGATTTTTTGCGAAAACTCTCGTTAATAGACGGCGTATCCCAAAAAGCATAAATAAATGGCTGCGGGTCTTTGCTCTGCGCATAAAACTTCTGAAAGTAGCTAAAAGCTTCAGAAGATGGACGATCAAGCTGCGCCAGCATACTCAGGCCCAGCAGGGCATCGCCAGCGGTGGCAGGTTGGTTTAATTCCTGTGTAAAAAGCGTGCGTGCCTGCTCGCGGTTATTTTCAAAAAATGCTTGCCAGGCTTTAGGCATGTTTGTTTGTGCGAACAAGCTGCCGCATGAAACAGAGAATAACAGCGATAACGCTGCTCTTCTAAACGAAGGGGCTGTCATACCGGTTTAGGTGTAATTATAGTTTAAAAATGAAAAGTTACCTTAAAGGTAAATTAATGACGCGACACAATCAAGAGGTCCAGATCTTTGCATGGCAAATTGAACCGGTCGCCAATATATTTATTGGTAAGCTGGCCCTGGTAAATGTATACTGCGTTGCGTACACCCTGTGTTTGCCAGATGACGTTTTTGATGCCGCCCTGCTCGCCAATATCCAATAAAATGGGGGTAAAAATATTGGTCAGCGCATAAGTTGCTGTACGCGCCACGCGCGAGGCGATGTTAGGTACACAGTAATGGATCACATCATATTTACGGAACACCGGTTTGGTGTGGTTGGTTACTTCGGACGTTTCAAAACAGCCGCCCTGGTCAATACTCACATCAATAATTACCGAGTTGGGTTTCATGCGGCTCACTGTGGTTTCTGACACAATACACGGACTGCGGCCGTCTTCTGCCCGCAATGCGCCAATAGCCACATCGCAAGTGGTAATGGCCTTTTCTAAAACGATGGGCTGCACTACCGAAGTAAATATCCTGGTGCCGATGTTGTTCTGTAAACGTCGGAGTTTGTAAATGGAAGGGTCAAAAACTTTCACTTGCGCACCCAGCGAAATGGCCGTGCGGGCCGCATATTCGCCAACAGTACCAGCGCCTAAAATTACTACATCAGTCGGCGGCACGCCGGTAATGCCACCCAGCATCAAACCTTTACCAGAGAACACATTACTTAAGTACTCTGCCGCAATCAGGATAGAGGTAGCACCTACAATCTCGCTCATGGCACGAATTACAGTAAGCGATCCGCCTTCATCCTGCAAGTGCTCATAGCTCAATGCGGTGATCTTTTTATTCATCATGGCCTGCAAACACTCTTTAGTCATGGTAGAGAGTTGCAGGGTAGAGATGAGTATCTGGTTGGGCTTCATCAGCGCAATCTCCTGCATGGTGGGCGGCGCCACCTTCAGTATCAGATCGGCCTCGTAAACCTGTTTGGTTTCGTAAACAATTTTGGCGCCCTGCTCGCTGTAATCTTTATCGTGAAAGTTAGCGGCCTTGCCGGCGTTGCTTTCCAGTATTACCTCGTGCCCGTTATTAATTAACAAGGCCACCGAAAGCGGTGTAAGCGGCACACGGTTCTCCTGAAAAGAAGTTTCTTTGGGTATGCCGATGTAAAGCTTGTCCTTTTTGGCCTTAACCTCCAGCATTGATTCCTGGGGTTGCATCATTGCCTGCTTGGCAACATCCGAAAATCCACTATAGATCCCTGAGCTCATGAAAGATGTAGTTTCCTGAATTTGAAGTTACGCATTTTTTTTGGATTGTTAAATCAGGCGTGGGTCATGCTGATTTGTCTTAGTCCACCGGACTGCTCAGTAATACGCACTTCGGTATAATGTTCTGGCAGCAGATCCGGGATTTTCTCGGGCCACTCAATAAAGCAGTAGTCGCCCGAATAGAAATATTCCTCGCAGCCCATATCCAGCGCTTCTTCTTGCTTTTTAAGTCGATAAAAATCAAAGTGATAGATTTTACCATCTTTCCTTACATACTCATTCACCAATGAGAAAGTTGGACTTGACGTTGTACCCTCTACACCCAATACCTTACACAATGCCTTGATCAGCGTGGTTTTACCGGCACCCATTTCGCCATAAAACAAAAATATTTTGTGGGGTGATGAGAGTTGCAGTAGTTGTTTGGCAACGGCATCAATATCCGGGAGTTGATAGGTGATGGTGGTATGGCTCATTTGTTATTTTTTGTATAAGAATATATTTAATCCGTCAATGCGTTGAAAAGACCTATCAGCCGTTAATAATGGAAGGCTATTAATATGTGCTGAAGTTGCTGCAATGGAATCGGGCAACTTTAATTTATACCCTCGCCTAAAACAAATAGTCTGTTGTGTTACCTTATGATCAATGCCTACAACATCGACAGATGCAATAAATTCATCAAGGATTTGCCGGGCCGATGGTGATGATTGGTGCGTATAAAGCCCCATCTCCGTAATGATAGAGGTATAGTCAACCTGTTCTTGCAGCAATTCAGAAAGAATCAGATAGCCGTTTAACAAATGAATACAGGTGTTGGTATCGATGAATATCTTATTACCATTCATCTCTCAATCGTTTCTGTATTTCCAACACGCTCTCACTTGTTTTCGGTGCACCACAGAATTTTTTGGCGTTAAATTGCTTAGGCTGATTTAACTCACCTAATATCTCTATGATACGTTTTATGTCCTTAATGCTTTTAAAGACCATTACCATATTCAAATTTACCAAAATAATTTTATATCAAACAAAAACGCAGGGCCACATATACATGGCCCCGCGTTTAATATTCTTCCTGTCATTCCGATGAGCGCGATGGCTGGTATGTGCGCAGAAGCAGAAGCAAACCCTTGTACGAGCAATATCTTCCGAGGCCTCCGGCCATCGCATTGGTGTATATTTAGAGATAAACCATCAACCCTACCTCACCATTCTTCCCTTCCATGAGTACTTTCTGGTGCTACCCATCAGGCCCACATACACAAAATATAAAATATGGATAGGCGATAACAGCAGTAGCAAAACAACCATCCAGCTGCGCTTAAAAAATGACATAATGGGCAGTAGAAATGCCAACTCGAACAGAATCTTAAACAACATCTGCCATAAAAACAATTTTATAAATACCGGGTTGAAAAGCCCCATTAACACATCCAGCAGCAGGAACACATTGAATAGCCAGATAATCACCGCCAGCGCCGTTACCTTATGGTCTTTATATTTAATTGATTTTGATGCCCATCGGCGGCGTTGCTGTAAAAAACTCTTCAGCGTGTGCTTGGCATGAGTATAAACTACCGCTTTGCTGCTTTTTAAGAAACCAATGCTACCGGGAAAACGCTCGGCCACCTTTTGCAGCAGCAGCTCGTCATCGCCAGAGGCTACATCGTCAATCCCTTTAAATCCGCCTACTTCATAAAAAATATCTTTTTTGTAAGCCAGGTTAGCCCCGTTACAGGTAGAAGCCCTGCCGTTACCAATAAAAGATGCGCCGATACCTATAAGATAAGAGAACTCCAGCGTTTGCAATAACTCAAACAAATTCTTCTCCTGGAAATAAGTTACCGGCGATGAGATCATATACCAATCATTCGCCTCATAATAATCAACAATAGACGACAGCCACTCCGGCCCCATCCTACAATCAGCATCAGTGGCTACCATCAGTTCGCCGACGGAAAGTTTAATGGCCTCGGCAATGGCTTTCTTTTTATAGGAGTTAAGCGGCTCGGCCTCATTTAACTGCAACAGCTTCACACCATGATCTGCATAAGATGAAACTATAGCGGCAGTTGCATCTGTAGAGTGGTCGTCTACAATGATGATCTCGGTAAGCTCACGCGGATAGTCCTGCGCCAACAGATCACTGATGGTTTTTTCAATATTATCCTCTTCATTCCGGGCGGCTATCATTACCGTAACTTTGGTTTTGAAACGGCGTAATGTTGATTTGCCGCGCTTAAGCGATGCCCAACCGGTAATAAGATAAACTAATATGGCCAGGTAAAAAGCCGTAAAAAGGAGCGATATAATGCTATACGTTGTTATCAAAGAAACGAAGTTTAAGTACAAATACAGAGCCCAGTATAGCGGGCAAAATCAGATTAATGAACCACACAGCGGTAACAGAAGCGATGATGGCAATTTTTTGATCGGTTACATAACCAAACAGCACATCGGCCGTGTAGGCACGCACACCAAAGTCAAACAGATCAAGCGATGGCAGGGCCGATTGGATGAAGAACATCACAAAGATGAACAGCAATATCTCATACAGTGGAAGCGCTGGAATAAACATGTGGATAAGCAGATAATACTGCGATGAGAAAACGGCAAACCGCGCTATGCAAAAGCCCATAACGCGCGTTAGTTCGGTAAACTTATACCGTCCCATAATATCAAAAAAGCGATGATATTTGCGTAGAAACTTAATGCTGTTTAAAAACGATACCATCCATTTAATATTAAAAAAGAAGAGTATCATTACAGACATCAAGGCCAATGCCAGCACCAATAGACCTGCATACAACCAGGGGCCTATATGCAAATAAGTGGCTACAAACCATAAAATGGCAATGGCTCCAAGCACGTTGGTCACTACGTTTTGCCCAAAAGACCCTACTGCCATGGCAAACATGCCATGTACGCGTTTACGCTGCGGTAAAAACATCACACGGCCACCATACTCACCAATACGATTAGGGGTAAAAATGGCCCAGGTTAATCCGCAAAATACAGCTTCAATACTGCGCCAAAAGGTAATATGACTGAGCCGCTGGGCCAGATATCGCCATTTGGCAGCTTCTAATAGCCAGTTAGCCAGCATTAGCCCCAGCACGGCCGACATAACCAGCACGGCCTGCCCGCGGCCGATTTGCGATACCAGTTGTTGAAAGTTGTGCAGGTTGGTGTTGTTGTTTAATCTGCGATAAATAAACGTAAAAGCCAGCAAGATGATTGCAGCCTTTAAAGCATAAGAAACAACACGTTTAACGGTAGGATTCAACAGCAGATAATTTGTGCAATGTTACGAATTTAGTTGAGAAGTATAGGATGTAGGACCGTCCGGAAGTCCGGAAGCGAGGAAAATAAAAAGTACTCTTCTTCTTAATTCCGGACTTCCGGTCTTACCTGCTTTTGGACTATTTCAACTTGCTTTTTAAAAAAGCAATAGTATATCCATAAGCCTCTTTAGTGGCTTTACTATCATAAATCGGGTTGCTGGGGTTTGCAAAACCATGATCGGCATCAAAGGCGTGCACCATTAGTTTTTTACCGGCAGCCTGCATATTGGTCTTAAACTTAGCTACTACCCCGGGGTTAATCCATTGGTCTTTATTGGCAAAATTACCCAATACATCGGCATGCAAGGTTTTCAGCTTTTTGACATCCTGCTCGGGCATACCATAATACATTACGCAAGCATCGGCACGATCAGCAGCCAGTAAGCTGGCCTGCAGGCTCCATCCACCACCAAAGCACCAACCAATAGTGGCAATACGAGCCTTCGCCCCGGTATAAGAAATCGCACCGTTGATGATAGCCCGTGCACGATCATCTTTTACCGCTTGCATCAACGCGCCGGCTTCCTCGCGGGTGGTGGCTACTTTGCCATCGTACAAGTCAAGATCCAGCACATTGACGTTGCCCAGATCTGTAAATAGCTTTTCTGATTCTTTCTTCACCCAATCGTTCAATCCCCACCACTCGTGAATCACCAGCAGGTAGTTAGCTTTGGGATTTGACGACATAAACAAATAACCTTTAGCCGTTTTACCATCAGGCGTTTTATAGGTAATATCCTTACCCAAATGACTTTGGTAATGATATTTCAGTGGCACCGGATGCGAGAGGACAAATTTTTTATCGGCAGCCAACATGGCAAACTGCCGGGTGGCCGATGTTTTTGTGCTGGGTTTGGCACAACAAGCCATTTTGCTTTGCCCAAACGCCACCGAGGCGCAGGCCAGCAACACGAGAGTAAAAATTTTTTTCATTGATAAGATGGTAGCTGGATGTGTAAGATGATTATACAACTATAGAGGATTATTGTTTCAGGAGCCTCATGGTTGAAATAATGACTTATATAACTGTGTAGCGATATGAATATTGTGCACGTATTATACACCAAACCAATTTAAACATGAAAAGCATTGCCTTGTTGCTCGCCACCTGCCTAACGCTGTTATTCACTAACTGCAATAAAGGCGGCATCTTCGGTTCAAAAAAATATACAGGCACCATTACTTTTGTGGGCTGTACCACTATAGCTATTGATATTGACGGCAAAGCCGGCACCGGGCAGGGTGTACCATGGACAGATCGAAATGGAAAGAATCACCCCAACGCTGTGTCGGTTAAAAACTTCTGTTATATATCCGGTCTCCAACTGCAATCGGGCGATAAGATCAGCTTCACTGAAACAACTTCGGATAAAACAAATTCCCCACCTTGCTTGATGGTGATGTGTTTGGCCAGTGGCCCAAGTAGTGAGGTTTTTGTTGATGATGTGAAGAAATCGAATTAAGAAGTCTCGCCAACCCTATATTGCTCTCGCAAGCTTAATAGCTCGCGGAGTTGCATGTTGAAAGTTGCCAACTGTTTAACTTATGATACCGGAAAATTCTATTGAAACCCCTCCTTGGAGAGGATTTAGAGTCTACGCCAGTATATCTCTGATATCCTCCGCTGTCAGCGTCTTTATAAAACTTTCTTCGGTTGTAATTAAGGCGCGGGCCACACTGAGTTTGCGTTGCTGTAGCGCCAGGATCTTTTCTTCAACCGAGTCTTTGGTGATAAACTTGTAAATAAATACGTTTTTGGTTTGCCCGATGCGATGCGTACGGTCTATAGCCTGCTGCTCTACAGCCGGGTTCCACCATGGATCGAGGATGAAAACATAATCAGCCTCGGTAAGGTTGAGGCCCACGCCGCCGGCTTTAATGGAGATTAAAAACACTTTTGTTTTCTCATCCTCCTGGAAGCGTTTTACTATCTCGCCGCGGTTTTGAGTAGAGCCATCCAGGTAGGTATAAGTAATTTTGTTATCCTCAAAATACTGACGATAGATCTGCAATTGCTTAACGAACTGTGAGAAGATCAACACCTTGTGGCCGCCATCCAACACATTGTTCAGCGTGTGGGTTACGTTCTCAAACTTACCGCTGTCGCCCTCATAAGCATCGTCAATCATACTAGGGTGATTGGCAATCTGGCGCAGTTTAATCAGGCCTTGCAACACCTGCATCTGGGTTTGGGCAAAAGTGCCGTCTTCCAGGCTTTTTAACAGCTCGTTACGGTATTCAGACTTTACCTGCTCGTAAACGCTCGACTGCTCGTCGCTCATCTGGCAGTAGAACAAGTGCTCAGTTTTTGGTGGCAGCTCGGTTGCTACCTGCTCTTTAGTGCGGCGCAGTACAAAAGGCTTAATGATAGCTTGTAATTTGCGGGCTTTCTCTTCGTCTTTTTTCTTCTCAATCGGCGTTACAAACTCGTTGATAAAGAATTGTTGACTGCCCAGCAAGCCCGGATTGATGAACGACATTTGCGTCCACAAATCATTAACCGAGTTTTCTACCGGGGTACCGCTCAAGATCAGCTTATGTTTTGATTTAAGCTGCTTTACCGATTGGTATGATTTTGACGATGGATTTTTAATGTTCTGACTTTCGTCCAAAATCACATAATCAAAAAAGAAAGCCTTGAATAATTCAATGTCGATCCGGCTGATGCCATAAGTGGTAATCACTACATCATAATTGGCAAACACTTCCGGGTTTTTATAGCGGAAGGCGCCGGTGTGCACCATCATCTTAATATCTGGCGTAAACTTTTTGGCCTCGTTTATCCAGTTGTAAATCAAAGAGGTAGGCATAATCAGCAGCGATGTGCTTTTGCCGCCTGCTGTCTCGTTATCTTCTTTATTTTTTTGCAGCAGGGCCAGTGTCTGGATGGTTTTACCCAAACCCATATCATCCGCCAAACAGCCACCAAAATGATATTGCTTTAAAAAGTGAAACCAGTTGTAACCGGCCTGCTGGTAATGGCGCAGGCTGCCTTTAAAATTAACAGGCATCGGCACGTCGGCCATTTCCTCAAACTCGGTGAGCTTTTGCAGTTTGCGGTTCATGGTAATGCTGGCCAAATCGCCCTCGGCAAGATCGGTCACCAAACCTATGTGGTGCTTCTTCAGCTTCAGTCCTTCGTGATTTTCAGAAAAATGCAGCAGGTTGCCATATTGCGAGAACCATTTATCGGGTATCACCGCAATCTCGCCCGATGGCAGCACAAATTCTTTCTTACGATTGAGGATGTGGTTGCGCAATTCCAGGAAAGGAATTTTGTACGGACCGAAATGTACTACGGCATAAATATCAAACCAATCGTTATGCTCGGTTACTTCCAGGTCAATTTTGCTGCTGCCAAACAGGTATTTCTTCTGCCCGTCAGGCTGATCTATATCAAAACCGGCAGCTATTAACTCATCGTGATGCTGGTTGAGCCACTCAAAAACACTGAAAGATTGATCGGTCTCTGCATCATTACCTATTACCTCCAGGTTTTGGAACAACGATGAAGTAATGTGCAGGCCCATGCCTTCCAGCAGTTGCAGTTTGCCCTTCTCCCATGTTACCGAACGCTTGATGCGATGGAAAATATAATCGTCTCCATTTTTATCAATCCGCACCGATACATGCCGACCATCTCCGTAAGGGAAAGTATAACCCGCATATCTGAAACACAGTTGAATTTGTGAGGTACCGCCAGGCACATAAATAGGTTTCAGCACCGGCGATGCATCATACTTTTCAGTATTGATGGTAAAGCCCTCGGCATAAACCGAATGTTTCTCAATAAGCGGAGCAACAAATTTCTCAAAGTACGATTGCTCTGAGGCTCGCGGGATAGCGATATAGCGTTTATTGAGGAAAGGCACCAGCTTTTTGCCCTCAATCTCTTTTTCAAAATAATACAGGGTATCGTCCAGCATCATCCACGCCGGGTGATTGCAAATGATCTCGGCGTTTTTGAACATGAACTCGATCCGGTGCCCCTGATATTTAATCGTCGGGAAATAACGGATCTCTTCCTCATCCCTGCGGAAGTGGAACAGTACCGTGGCTACCTCCGTCGCCAGAAACAACTGCTTGCCAGCCGGGTAGCCCTCTTTACTCATCTGGTAGATCTGCTTGCCGGGCAGCAGGGCCAGTGCTTCGGCCATCTTTTTTTCCATTTTAGGGCGGATGGCATCGAACAATTGCTCGTTAAAGATCTTACTGAAAAACTCGAACGGACGAACAGGTTTTTTGTAATATTTTTTGATGATGTTACCCTGCTCCAGGTCTTCCAGAATTTTGATTAGCTTCAAATCAACCTCATCCAAACAGCTGGCAAACTCCTTGGCGGTATTACTGAACAAACGCTGATGGGTAAGGGAAAACTCGCCGTTGGGGTTTAGCTGAACGATATGTGGCTCAATAACGAACGACAGGTATTCATGCCTGGCAACGGCATAAATAATTTGGCATGGCTTGCTGCTGTCGACGCGTAACATTTGCTTCTGGTAAAAAATTAAGAGAAGCTACATCAACAAAAAATTCAAACGTAAACAGAATTTTCATTAATCAAAAGCTTTTTAAGTTAAAAAATTGTTAACAAGCGCTTTGCAAGCTTCAAAAACAAAGAAAAACGCAATATTAGTTATACCTTTGTAGGCCCAAAATGGCTGAGTATGAGCAGAAGACTAACGCGTGATCCTTTCCTGATTTTTTCGCCGTTTCTGTTTATTTACAGTTGGTTTATTGTAGCCCACAAGTGGCCCAAGCTTTATGGCGACGAGATTCGCTATGTAGATTTTGCGCACAACCTCATCCACGGGTTCTATTCTCCCGCTGCCCCGCACATCAACCTGTGGAACGGACCGGGCTTTCCGCTGGTTATCTGGCCTTTTATTGCGTTACACGTACCCGTGCTGTACATTACGCTACTCAACGCCCTTTACCAATACCTGGCGGTAGTACTATTGTACAAATCGACAAAGCTGGTGGCCAATCATACTATTGCGCTAATGGCTGGCTTGCTGTTTGCCATTTATCCCAATGCTTTTTCTGTATTACCCATTTTATATACTGAGGCGCTCACCGTGTTCCTCATATCAGCCTTTGTGTATAGCGTCACGCTATTTTACACAAAGCGCAAAAACAAACACTTTGTTATTGCAGGTTTGTTACTGGGCTTTTTAACATTGGTAAAAATCATCTTTGGCTATGTATTGATTTTGGGGCTGATTGTATCTGTCCTTGCTGTATTATTACAGCGCAGCAAAACCAATGTACTCAAATCAACATATATGTTTTTGCTGGCATTGGGCGTCACCCTGCCTTACCTGGCTTATACCTACCGCCTCACCGGTAAGCCATTTTACTGGGGCAACTCGGGCGGCATGAGTTTGTACTGGATGAGCACCCCGTACGAGCATGAGTATGGCGACTGGAAGGTACCGCAACTCACCAATCATCAGTACCCTATTCTGTTTAAATCGGCAGAAACGGTGGCTATGCTGAAAAAAAATCATTCTAAAGAGATTCAATTCATCCTGAAGCACAACGAGATTGAGCAGGACGCGTTGTTTAAACAATATGCTATCAGGAACATTCGCCAGCATCCGTTTAAGTTTATTAAGAACTACTATTACAATGCTTCGCGGATGCTGTTTAATTTCCCCTATAGCTATTCGTACCAGGATGGGGCTATTGTTACCAATATCATCAGCGGTTCATTAATCCTGTTTTCGGCCATACTGGGCTTGATTGCCACCTGGGTTAATCGGCGCAGCCTTATTTTTCCGGTTAAATTGCTATTGCTCATCAGCGGGATTTACCTGGGCCTGAGTGGTGCCCTGAGCGCCTACCCGCGCCAGTTTGATGTAATGATGCCGGCGCTATTATTCTGGCTGAGTTTCCTGGCGTCACGTATACCAAACCCAACGTTCAGGTTTGATGAGGAAGGTGATAATATTGATGATATCAGTCTGCAGGATCTTAGCGGGACGGGGATCGATATCGGGAACACGGTGAAGGATTAGATCATATATGGGTGTCATGTTGAGCGCCGTCGAAACACGTGCGGGGGGCTTTCGCCGTGCTATTTCCCCACGCACGCCCTTCGACGATGCTCAGGGTGACACCCAAGGGTACGTTTATCATTGATCTACTCCCCCAACAGATCAGGTCTGCGCTCGCGGGTGCGTTCCAGCGCCTGATCAAAGCGCCATTTTTCTATCTCACGTGTGTTACCACTCAATAGAATATCGGGCACTTTATGGCCGCGCCATTCGGCCGGACGAGTGTAAACCGGGGCATCCAGCATATCATCCTGGAAAGAATCCGACAGGGCTGAAGTCTCGTCGGACAGTACACCGGGAATTAATCGCACTACTGCATCTACCAAAATAGCCGCAGGCAGTTCGCCGCCTGAGAGGACGTAGTCACCGATAGAAATTTCGCGGGTTACATACAGATCGCGCACGCGCTGATCAATGCCTTTATAATGTCCGCATATCAGGATGAAGTTTTGCTTGATAGATAGCTGATTGGCAATACCCTGGTTAAGCGTCACACCATCCGGGGTGAGGAAGATGACATCGTCATACTCGCGCTCGCTTTTCAGTTTTTCTATGCACAGCGCAAATGGTTCAATGCTCATGACCATGCCGCTGCCGCCACCATAGGGGTAATCGTCAACACTTTTATGCTTGTTGTTGGCATAATCGCGCAGGTTGTGCACCACAATCTCGGCCAGACCTTTTTTTTGGGCACGTTGCAAAATAGAGTGCGCAAACGGACTCTCCAACAAACCCGGCAACACGGTAATTATATCAAAACGCATGGGGCAAAGATAGGAGAAAGCTGAAAGGCAAAAGGCAAAAGGTTAAAGCTTTTTGCTTTCGGCTTTCAGCTTCGCGCTTAATCTCCCTCGTCCAATTCAAAAATTGCTTCCACTGGCTTACCAAACACCCGCGCTATTTTTAGGGCCAGCACGGTTGAGGGTACGTAGCGGTTACTCTCAATAGTATTGATGGTTTGGCGCGATACTCCTATCAGTTCGGCCAGTTGGGCCTGGGTCATATCTTTTATGGCGCGTTCTACGCGTAGGGTATTTTTACATCGTTACTGCCATGAGTTTGGCTATCGTTATAACACAAGGTTAATTAAGGATGTAACCCGTTTTGAAGATGCGGTTAAAAACGTTAATAACCTGCGCTTGACTTATGCAGATTTAATTAAGTAAATTTGTGTATGGCAAAAGAAGTTAAAAACATATGACCCAAGAGCCGATAAATACGAAGAGAAGTTGAAGTTCGAGGGTACTTTGGAAGATATGATTAAAATTGCTGTTAAACCTAAAAAGCAGGGTGAATAATTAGTGATCGTATAAACTAAAATCTCGATCCAAATAGAGTATATGAAACACAAAAGAACTTTTATATCCTACCATCGGCTTCAATTTATCAAAACGCAACGCATATAAAACCTCGTCTTTCGATAAATGTGTAGGAATGCCAGCCCCTTTAATAGATGTTTGTTTTATTTTCTCCGTACCGAAAGAATGGCGATGCGCTAAATGTATTTCCGACCAGGTTTTTTGGCTCAAAAAATGCAGGGTATCTAATAATGCAACTTTCTCCTTAACCTCACAATGGCTTAAGTCGTATTTTCTATGTAGGTATTTGAAACAAAAGACAGGGTGCTTAATTTCCGTATTTATAGATTTATCCTCGCTCGGCTTTATCCTATTTCCAACTGCGCCCGAGACACTTTTGAATTTCCCTGACATTAATTTAACAAGGTTTTAAAAAACTCTCCCATTAGTTCCTTAGAAATTACATTATTTTTTCCTGTTTCGACCCACGGCCTTTCAGAATGGGTCATGTTTCTTAATTTCCAAGCCGAGAACTGACCGTAAACTTCAAAAACCTCATCTAAAAGTTCTATTTCTTCGTTGCTGTAATTTTTTACATCAACATGTTCCGGCTGTGGCAATTCATTAGCTCCATATTCTCTATAAGTATAATATAGGGACTCAACAACTGGGCCATGCTCCCAAGCAACAATTTCTTCATCAAACAAAGGTTTTCCATACAAAGCTAAATGAAAGCCCTGTGCATAATATACCATTTTTTGAAGTTTAAGGTTTGATATAGCATCCCCGAATTCAGGGTGAGTTTTTTTTAAAAAATAATCGGCTACTTGGGTTGTTGTTAACATGGTTGATAATTTGAGGAGCACAAATATACTAAATATATTAGCAATTATCGATAACTATTTCAGTTTGGTTTCAAGCAAAGATACTTAACTATAGCATATATACAAATTTGCGACTAAAATGTTTAGGTATTCTTGCTAACAAACGTAGTCGACCGAGGGATTCCAAACCTTGTCCCAACTGGTATATAGTTACCAATATTTTTGACAAATAATTTCAAAAAAGAAAGGATAGTCGCTTAAACTATCCTTCAAAATCTATCAGCAGGCTCCTTATGATTCCAGATACAGATCAATCAATCCGTCCGGCAAATCAACATAAATCTCGCCGCCTTCTACATCAATCCCTTTTATAAACTCTGCGTTAAGCGGAAACAGCACCTCACGGTTTTGATAACGCAGACTGGCAATGGTTTGCTGTGGGTATTCAATCACATCGATAATCTCCCCCAACTCACCGTGTTGCTCGTCAATAGCAATGAAACCTTTCAGATCTTTCAGCGTAAATTCTTCCTTCTTCTTTTTAAGCTTCAGCTTCTCGGGCAGGTAAATATCTTTTTTTAACAGGGCCGATGCTTTCTCAATCGTATCCACATCTTCCAGCACCAGGTAAGCCGTGTTTTTTGGCGCAGGTTTAAAGCTGCTTACAAAGTATGGCACCAGTTTGCCGGCTATATCAATAAACACGGCGTTAAATTTTATGGCCTCCAGGTCGTCTATGGCTACGTATAAAACCATCTCGCCTTTCAAGCCTTTGGTTTTGCCTACGCTGGCTATTTTAAAATGTTTGTCGAAACTCATGTGTTAGTTAACCAGTGATCAGTTAATCAGAGATTAGTATTTCCTTATTAGTCCCTCTCCTTTGGGGAGGGATTGGGGTGAGGCTAAACAAAAATAGCGAAGCCATTGGCCTCGCTATTTTTAATGCTCTTTAAAGCGTGCCGATTACTCAGCGCTTTCTGCTGGTGCTTCGGTTTCGGCTGATGCTTCAGTGTTTTCTTCAGCAACAACTTCTTCTTCAGCTGGCGGAGGAGTGTTTTTAGCAGCAATAGCAGCAGCTTTATCCTCTTTCTTTTTAGCTTCAGCAGCCAGGGCAGCTTTCTTAGCGTCAGCTTTAGTAGCTGCTAAGTTTTCTTTTTTACCACTGATCTTGCCATCTTTTTGCTCAACCCAGGCAGCAAATTTTGCTTCAGCCTGTTCTTCGGTCAGGGCGCCTTTTTTAACGCCGCCTTGAAGGTGTTTTTTGTACAGAACGCCTTTGTAGCTCAGAATAGCACGGCAGGTATCGGTTGGTTGTGCACCACTGTTAACCCAGTTTAAAGCCTGGTCAAAGTTGATGTCGATAGTTGCCGGGTTAGTGTTTGGGTTGTAAGAACCTAAACGGGTAATGAAACGACCATCGCGCGGGGCACGAGAGTCGGCCACTACGATGTAGTAAAAAGGTTTGCCCTTTTTACCATGTCTTTGCAGTCTGATTTTAGTTGCCATTAATCTTTTGTTATGTATTCAACATTTTCCCCGGAGTATGCTGCGGGGCTGCAAAGGTAAAAAACTTTTTAATCAATTTATAATAAATGTTTTAGTTAGATGAAGCAGAGCTCAAGGCGGTGGTGGTATATGGAGCATGTTCTTAAAATTTCTTCATTTAAGAAAAATTTCATTTCTAGTTCATTAGAAAATATTATTTTAGTTGACGAAACCTTAACTATTCAAACTCAACCTTAAACCCATCACGCTCTTCTTGCAACCCCTCGCTTTTAATTTCCTATATACAACTTAATTTTTTCACAATTACAATAATGAAAAAGGCTAAAACTTTTATCGCTTTATTTTTTGCAGCCTGCATGCTGTCAAGCTGTGCTACCGTATTTGGTGGCAGTGTTAACCAATATCAACGCACTAAACCCGTTCCTGGCCAATCGCAGCGTAAAGTACGCGCCGGCGCCATGATTGCAGACATCCTGCTGTTTTGGCCGGGCCTGATTGTAGACTTTGCTACCTGCGCCATCTACAAACCACACCCACCGGTTGACGACGCTAAT
>Ga0153918_1000185_pt1 | contig 39534 bp, 45 predicted proteins | sample TSFL002MetaG_FD_104687 | JGI IMG/M metagenome (GOLD analysis project Ga0153918, IMG submission 104687) | Attine ant fungus gardens microbial communities from Florida, USA - TSFL002 MetaG | ecosystem: Host-associated > Fungi > Mycelium > Unclassified | place: USA: Florida, Paynes Creek Historic... | reverse complement strand
GGGTTAACACCCATGCGGTTGACAAGCGCGCTACGTTCATCCTTTTTAGGCTTTTTAGCCCCTTTGGTGGAGGTAGAGTCTGCGCTCTTTTTGCTGGCTGAGCCACTGGTCGGCAAATCGCGGATGTGACCAACGCTGGATTTAACCACGTAGTCATTACCCAGATACTTATTGATCGTTTTGGCTTTTGCCGGGGACTCAACGATAACGAGAGCTTTACCCATATTCACCTTTACCTAATTTAATTCTTCCAGGAATACGCCGCACGTTGATTTCCCTTCCGCTGACGACGAGCTCTTGATATTGAGACTGCGTCAGGGGATATCAACCCCTTTGTCTTACCCTGCGTCAGAAAGATGACGTCCAGGTGATTGAGTTATCGGGTATTTTTCTCAGATAGACGTTAATTCGTGACGAATTCCCGCTCGAATGTCAAGCAATTCTGTTGCCAGAATGACGAAAGCGCACACTGTACCTGATAAAATTCGTTACGCAACTTTATTAGCATGTAATAGCGATTCCCGCCAGCCGCCGGAACCGTGCTTACCCCCTCAGATAACAGGGAAAATTTGCCCCCAAAGCCCCTCAGGCGTAGACTATTGTCACTGTTTAAGGAGTGGATTATGCAGAATACAACCCAACCAATTGACCGAGCATCTCTGCTTATTGAAGCGAACAAACTGATTCGCAACCATGAAGATACCCTCGCTGGCATCGAAGCGACCGGCGTAGAGCAACGAAATGGCGTGCTGGTGTTCAGCGGCGAATATTTCCTTGATGAGCAAGGGTTACCCACCCCGAAAAGCACCGCGGTGTTTAACATGTTTAAATACCTGGCGCATACGCTATCTGAGAAATATCACCTGGTCGATTAACGCAAAACGCGAGGCAGATGCCTCGCGTTTTCGTTTACAGCAGCGGTTTTTGTCCGCGTTGTAACCAGCGTAGCAGCAGGCGATCTGCACTTTCCGCAGCGCTGTTGGTAAACCGGTCGAGCAGGCGTTTACGCTGCGCAAAGCGCACACCGACCAGCTCACGCCCTTCCATCAGCCCTAACAGCAGATCGTCACTGGTACCGACATCATCCACCAGCCCTTTTTCCTGAGCCTGCGTGCCGTACCAGTGCTCCCCGGTTGCAACCTGCTCAATATCCAGGGTTGGGCGCATACGCTGCACAAAGTCTTTAAAGAGATGGTGGGTTTCATTAAGGTCTTCACGAAACTTCTGACGCCCCTCTTCGGTGTTTTCACCCAGCAGCGTCAGCGTGCGTTTGTACTGCCCGGCGGTATGCAGCTCAATGTCGATCTCTTTGTTTTTCAGGAAGCGGTTAAAATTCGGAATTTGCGCCACAACGCCAATAGAGCCAATGATTGAAAACGGCGCGGCTACAATTTTGTCGGCCACGCATGCCATCATGTAGCCACCGCTCGCGGCCACTTTATCCACGGCGACGGTCAACGGAATCTGTTTATCCCGCAGACGCTGGAGCTGAGACGCTGCCAGGCCATAGCCATGCACCACACCGCCAGGACTTTCAAGACGTAATACCACCTGATCCGCAGGCTTCGCCACTGCAAGCACTGCCGTTACCTCTTCGCGTAAGGAGGTCACTTCATGCGCGTCCATACTGCCTTTAAAATCGAGAACATAAACACGTGGTTTAACGTCATCCTGCGGGAGTTGTGATTTTGCTTTCGCTTTTGCCGCTTTAGCTTCCTGCTTGTGCTTTTTCTTTTGCACTTTTGCCCACTGTTTCTGCTGATGGCTATCCAGCAGCGCAAGGGACATCTCTTCCTGCATCTCCTTATACTGTTCGCTTAAGCGGGTGATCCGCAATTCGCCGCGCTGACGTTTACGCTGGGTCAGGTTAACGAGCAAGACCGCGATGACCGCAATGGCAATCACCACCGTCGCGATTTTGGCTAAAAACAACCCATATTCAGTAAGTAATTCCACGTGTTCCACCTTGATTTAACCACGATTCTTCCCCGCCAGTGTACAACAGCCGTTGTCAGGCGTCTTGCTCGTGACAATACCTGTGCGAGCCGCCTTCAGGAATCCCCGTGACTGGATGAAATATTTGCAAATTGTTAATTTCACAGAGAAGCGTCCTGTAGACTGATTGAATTCTCATGCTATTTCGGGCATAAAGCCGAAAAGTGATAAAAAGCAGGCGCGATCTACGTGCAGCGCCCAGAGGAGTCACCGTGCACTATCAACCACAAAAAGATTTACTACAAAACCGCATCATTCTTGTCACCGGTGCCAGCGACGGGATTGGTCGTGAAGCTGCGCTGACTTACTCCCGCTACGGGGCACACGTCATCCTGGTGGGCAGAAACGAAGACAAACTGCGCGACGTGGCGCAAGAAATAGAAGACGAAGGCGGCGCATCAGCCCCCTGGTATACGCTCGATTTACTGACCTGCACGCCTGAGACGTGCCAGGAGCTTGCACAGCGAATTGCAACGCACCACCCGCGCCTCGACGGCGTATTGCACAACGCCGGGTTGCTCGGGGAAGTTCGCCCTATGGATGAACAAAAGCCGGAACTCTGGCAGCAGGTGATGCAGGTTAACGTCAACGGGACATTTTTCCTGACACAGGCATTGCTTCCTTTATTACTCAAATCTGATTCAGGATCGCTGGTCTTTACATCGTCAAGCGTTGGGCGTCAGGGACGTGCAAACTGGGGAGCGTACGCGGTATCAAAATTCGCCACAGAAGGCATGATGCAGGTGCTGGCCGAGGAGTATCAGAGCCGCCATCTGCGCGTAAATTGCATTAATCCGGGTGGAACACGCACAAAAATGCGCGCTAGCGCGTTTCCGGGTGAAGATCCGCAAAAACTGAAAACACCGGCGGAAATCATGCCGCTCTATCTTTGGCTCATGGGTGATGACAGCCGACGTAAAACCGGTATGACCTTTGACGCACAGCCAGGCCGTAAACCGGGGATATCGCAATGAATGAAGACCGCCATCAGCAACGCCAGCAGCGTCTGAAAGAACAGGTCGATGCGCGTGTTGCCGCCGCTCAGGACGAGCGCGGGATTATTATTGTTTTCACCGGCAACGGGAAAGGTAAAACCACCGCCGCGTTTGGTACGGCAACCCGTGCAGTGGGTCATGGTCAGAAAGTGGGTGTTATTCAGTTTATTAAAGGTGAATGGCCTAACGGAGAGCGTAACTTGCTGGAACCACACGGCGTCGAATTTCAGGTTATGGCGACCGGGTTTACCTGGGACACACAAAACCGTGAAACCGATACAGCCGCGTGTCTGGCCGTCTGGGAACACGCGAAAAGAATGCTGGCAGACCCCACGCTGAACATGGTGCTGCTGGATGAAATCACCTATATGGTGGCCTACGACTATCTGCCGCTGGATGCCGTACTGGCTGCATTACAGGCTCGCCCGGCACATCAGACGGTGATTATAACGGGACGCGGCTGCCACAGGGATATTCTGGACATAGCCGATACCGTCAGCGAATTACGCCCGGTTAAACATGCTTTCGATGTAGGTATCAAAGCCCAGATAGGGATTGATTACTAAGAAAAAAGCCCGGTTGATGAGACCGGGCTTTTAAAGATTAACCGTTGTTATTCCGGCTGCCAGAGCGGCGATTATTGCTCACCTGGCTGTGACGTTTTACCGCACGGCGGATCTGGTTCGCTTTCATGCGACGACGGTCTTTTTCAACCGCCACTTTAGAGGTGGTTTCCGGCGTCAGGCCGACCAGTTCACGCAGGTAGTTAGTCTGGGTTAAATCCAGCTCGGTATAGCCACCACGCGGCAGACCTTTCGGCAGCAGGATGTCGCCATAACGTACGCGGATCAGGCGGCTCACCTGCACACCAACCGCTTCCCACAGACGACGAACCTCGCGGTTACGGCCTTCTGTCAGGGTAACGTTGTACCACTGGTTAATCCCTTCACCACCGGTAAATTTGATGGTTTTGAACGCCGCCGGGCCGTCTTCCAGTTGCACGCCACGCGACAGGTCGCGCAGTTTGTTCTCATCAACCTGGCCGAATACACGCACTGCGTATTCACGTTCAACTTCGCGGCTTGGGTGCATCAGGCGGTTTGCCAGTTCACCGTCAGTGGTAAACAGCAGCAGACCGCAGGTGTTCACATCCAGACGACCCACGGCAATCCAGCGAGCGCCGCGCAGTTTAGGCAGGCGGTCGAATACTGTTGGGCGACCTTCCGGGTCATTGCGGGTACACAGCTCACCTTCTGGCTTGTAATAGGCCAGCACGCGGCAGATCTGTTCAGCGGACTCTTTTACCGAGATAAGATGACCGTCGATACGGATCTTCAGCCCCGGTACAATTTCTACGCGGTCGCCCAGCGTGGAGACTTTACCGTCCACACTCACGCGACCTGCTTCAATAATGGCTTCGATTTCACGGCGTGAACCGTGGCCGGCGCGCGCCAGCACTTTCTGTAATTTCTCGCTCATTGAGCTTCCTCAGGTGTCGCCTTCACAGGCGTCGAATCAGGTCAAAACACGGCAGCGCCCCGTTTTGATGGCCGCGTAGTATAGCTGCTTACACCTTTACAAGAAAGGTTTAACATCACCCACGCCTTCGCGAATCACTTCCGGCGCATCGTCAGTCAGATCAACCACGGTAGTCGGCTGCTGCCCGAGGTATCCACCGTGAATAACCAGGTCTACCACCTTCTCCAGTCGATCCTTGATTTCATCCGGGTCGGACTCGGTAAACTCGCTGCCAGGCAGCATGAGCGACGTCGACAGCATCGGCTCACCGAGCGTCTCCAGCAGCGCCTGCGCAATCGGGTTCGAAGGAACGCGCATCCCGATGGTTTTACGTTTTTCCTGCAACAGACGGCGCGGAACCTCTTTTGTCCCTTTCAGGATAAAAGTGTAGTTACCCGGCGTGTTGTTTTTGATCAGACGAAACGCCACGTTATCAACATAAGCATAGGTAGACAGCTCAGAGAGATCGCGGCACATCAGCGTAAAGTTATGGCCGTCTGGCAGCTGGCGAATGCGACAGATACGCTCCATCGCCCCTTTGTCTTCAATTTTGCAGCCCAGCGCGTAACCCGAGTCGGTCGGATAAACGATAACGCCCCCCTTGCGGACAATCTCCACGGCCTGATTAATCAGGCGGGGTTGCGGGTTATCTGGATGAATATAGAAAAACTGACTCATACTTCCCTCTCTTCAAGTTGCTTCGGCTGTTCCCAGAGCTGCCAGACAGGCTCTACGCCTGCGGGGAGCCAGAGTTTGCGACCCAGCTCTATCCACGCACAAGGCTGATGGAAATCAGAGCCCTGTGACGCAAGAAGCCCATACTGGCGGGCATAGGTCGCGAGCTGCGAACGCTCATTGGGTGCCTGCTGGCATTGTGCGACTTCCATCGCGTCTCCTCCGCACTCGGCGAAGTGAGCCAACAGCCTTTTCAGCCATTTAGCAGAAAGATTATACCGCCCTGGATGGGCCAGCACTGCCTTGCCACCAGAATGATGAATCACATCAATAGCTTGTTCTATTGTACACCACTGTGGCGGAACGTATCCGGTTTTCCCGCGCGCCAGGTATCTTTTAAACACGTCGGCCATGGTAGTGGCTTTACCGGCCTCAACCAGAAAACGGGCAAAATGACCGCGCGTAACGGCACCGCCGTTAGCCAGCTTCTGAGCCCCTTCCAGTGCCCCCGGGATATGGGCTTTTTCGAGACGCTCGCCAATCATCTCTGCGCGCAGGTTACGACGCGTTTTTTGTTCTTGCAAAAATGCGCACATTGCAGGATGTTCTATATCGATGTTCAGGCCAACGATATGAATTTCATGGTTTTCCCAGAGGGTTGAGATCTCCACACCAGCAACCAGGTTTAGCGGTAAACCGCAGCGGGCAATTTCGGCACGCGCCGCAGGAATGGCATCCGTTGTATCGTGATCGGTTATCGCCAGCGTGCCAACGCGCATTTCGACGGCACGGTGGACGAGAGCTTCGGGCGTCAGCAGGCCATCAGAAGCCTGAGTATGGCTGTGTAAATCGTAAATTACGGCGTAGGTGGTATCGCTCAAAGCACTTCCCATCACAGGTTAATAACATCTCAGAGGCCTATGATAACGGCTTGCCGCGAAATGCAAACAGCTCCGTGGTGCTTTGTCTTCAGGTCTGCTGTGCGCGGCCAGCCACTCTGCTCCTCGAAATTGCTGATAAAAACATTGATCTTCTTGTGTTTATGGCGAAACAAATAATTACAAATCAATATGTTAGTTGAGAATGGCCTCATTGCCTGCCTGATTCTCGGTTGTAAAATAGCCACAAAGGGATATTTATAGCAGAGCGAGTGAAGGATTATGCCAGTCAAACTAAAAGTCATCACTGTAGGAGATAGCACAACAACAGGCGGTACTGTCGAGAGTGGAGCGCTTACTGTGTTTAGCAACAGCCGTACCGTTGCCCTCATTGGTTCCACATCCAGGTGCCCTAAGTGCAAAACACTCGGGATCATCCGTCAAACCAAACAATTTCGTGTTCTTACTGAAAGCAGGCAGGTTTGTCTTGAAGGTGATGTTGTTGAATGTGCCTGCCTACTGGGATCCAACCGCCTCATTGCGTCTCATGATGCTTTTGAATTTATTGGCTATGACGATGGAAGTATCGGGATAAGCAACGGACTATCCCCTACCTCAGATTATGACCAGTGCGATGATGACATTCAGTCTAACCCTGTAAACATTCTCCCGGAGCAACAGGCGCAGGCAGCAAAGAAGAAGCGCACCGGCATTGATGCTGGCTTTTGTATCCTGCCACAACAGGCAACCACTGCATCTTTCGAAAACCTCCTCTTTGTTGGCAGTCAACCAGACGGCACACGTGAACTTTACCGGGCATTAAACGGTGCGGGTCAGGAATACAAAGCGGGTTCTATTCTCCTGGTGGTTGATCCTGACAAGCAGGACAATGAACAAATTGCCCATATGCAGAAAGCAAAAACGCGAATCGATGCAGCATTAGCACCGTTAACGCATCAAGAAGCCAACTTCCTTCATAAGAACAAAGATACCATCGATCTTTTTACTTCTCGCACCAGTACGACAACCGGGATCGCCTCAGAAACTGCGGGGAAATACTTTGAGAAGATCGAGAGTGTTCTGACCAAGATTCAGCAAGCATACAAAAATCAGTACATAACCAGTGGGTCATTGATCAGCGAACAATTTTATGTTCAGAGACGGCAACTGTTCGGGGAACTCGATAGCATTCTAACGGATTTCACGCGCCACAAACTCGCATTGCAGGACTACCCAGACATTAAACGGGCATTAGGACTTTCAACCAGTTCGATTACACATCGCTGGAATCAGACCGGAGTTGCAGACATTGAGGGCTACGCCACCTTCATCGAGAAAGCTGCAAAGTATGTGAAAATGATGAAAACAGCGGGATATGTCGGAATCACTCTTGATGGCGTGAACAGGCTGGATAAGATTTACGAAGCCTGCACAGTCGGATCTGGCTGCGAGAAAACGGCGTATACCGAGGTTGGAAGTTTTGGTGTGGGGTTAGGCACCGGAATGGGCGCTGGTGCGCTTGTCTCTGGTTCAGTTTCTACCACAGTTTGCTCGGTTGTCTTGGGCGCATTAACTATTGAAGCTGGTGGCGCTGGAATGTTGGCCTGCGGCGTGATCTTCACTGGTTCGGTTGGCTATGCTGGGGGGGAGTTAGGTAGTAAGTTTGGCGAAATGATAGGTGAAAAAATTTATGAGGTCACAAAGTGACAGTTTCTGTTTTCGATGTCCTCGTTATTGGTACTGGGGGAGTGATCCTGCTCTCAGCTGTCACTATGGTTGTACTGTCAATTTTGAACAAAAAACGCTTCCTTGAAGTATGTCGTTTGTATGAAAGGGAGTTTGGCTCTGTGCCACTTGCTGCCACAGTGTTAAGAGATGCTGATTTACTCGGTTTCACTGCTGGATACTCAACAAAAATGGACTTCATTATCCATCCATTGATCTTTGGCAAAAAGTCTATCCAGAGCAAAAATGATGATGTAGATTTTATACGAGGACTGCCTGCAAACATCAAATACTGGTTTATAGCCGAATTCTTGTGTTCATTGGTTATTTTTATTGGCCTTATTATTGGTTGCATCTGCCTTTGGGTCGATAGTTGATCTATTCAGAGGATCTGATCATTTGCCGATTTTGGGGAATTAAGCCTCATCTGTGGTATCGCTCAAAACACTTCCCATCACAGGTTAATAACATCTCAGAGGCCTATGATAACGGCTTGCCGCGAAATTCTGAAATCAAGGGTTGACAACACGCCATCGAACTAGTTAACTAGTACGCAAGTTCACACGAGAAAGGTATCTGAAAATGACAGCACATTTCACTCTGCATGGTTGGTGGCGCACTTCCTGATTATCGGGCAGTGTCACTCGTCTGCGAAATGCAAACAGATACCAGGCCCGCGCTAAAGCGGGCTTTTTTTTGAACAGAATAAATGAGAAGAACATCATGCAAACAGCCAAACCACACCTCGAATTGCTGACCTGCGAGGCGGCCTATCGCCATAACCCTACCGCGCTGTTTCATCAGGTGTGCGGTGCGCGTCCGGCCACCCTGCTGCTGGAATCAGCGGATATCGACAGCAAAGACGATCTCAAAAGCCTGTTGCTGGTCGACAGCGCACTGCGCATTACCGCGTTAGGTGACACCGTCACAATTAAAGCCTTATCTGACAACGGCGCATCTCTGCTGCCGCTGCTGGATGCTGCACTGCCTGCCGGTATCGAAAATGAACATCACCCGGAAATGCGTGTGCTGCATTTTCCTCCGGTCAGTCAGCTGCTGGATGAAGACGCCCGCCTGTGCTCCCTGTCTGTATTCGATGCCTTCCGACTGCTGCAAAATCTGGTTTCAGTGCCTGAAGATGAACGTGAAGCCATGTTCTTTGGCGGGCTGTTTGCGTATGACCTGGTCGCAGGTTTCGAAGATTTACCGGGAACCGAACAAGGCAACCGCTGCCCGGACTACTGCTTCTATCTGGCCGAAACATTGCTGGTGATCGACCATCAGAAAAAATACACCCGCATTCAGGCAAGCCTGTTCACGCCGTCAGCATCAGAAAAGAAACGTCTTGATCACCGCATCGCGCAACTTCAGCAGCAATTGACCGAAGAGCCCCCTGTGCTGCCGGTTCAGCGCGTGGAAAAAATGCAATGCGATGTTAATCAGACTGACGATCAGTACGGTGCCGTCGTGCGTCAGATGCAAAAAGCGATTCGCGCCGGTGAAATTTTCCAGGTTGTTCCGTCCCGTCGTTTCTCGCTGCCTTGCCCGTCACCGCTGGCCGCCTACGATGTGCTGAAAAAGAGCAACCCGAGCCCGTACATGTTCTTTATGCAGGACAATGATTTCACCCTGTTTGGCGCCTCTCCGGAAAGCTCACTGAAATACGATGCCACCAGCCGCCAGATTGAGATCTACCCGATTGCCGGGACACGCCCGCGTGGCCGCCGTGCCGATGGCTCGCTTGACCGCGATCTCGACAGCCGGATTGAGCTGGAAATGCGTACCGACCATAAAGAGCTGTCCGAACACCTGATGTTGGTTGACCTGGCGCGCAACGATCTTGCACGAATTTGTACCCCGGGCAGCCGCTACGTCGCTGACCTCACCAAAGTCGACCGTTATTCATTTGTGATGCACCTGGTGTCCCGCGTGGTCGGTGAACTGCGCAGCGACCTGGACGTGCTTCACGCCTACCGCGCCTGCATGAACATGGGCACCCTGAGCGGTGCGCCAAAAGTTCGCGCCATGCAGCTTATCGCCGAAGCCGAAGGCCGTCGTCGCGGCAGTTACGGCGGTGCGGTGGGTTATTTCACCGCCCACGGCGATCTCGATACCTGCATCGTTATCCGCTCTGCGTATGTGGAAGATGGCATTGCCACCGTCCAGGCGGGCGCGGGTATTGTTCTGGATTCTGTTCCGCAGTCTGAAGCTGACGAAACTCGCAGTAAAGCTCGCGCGGTATTGCGCGCCATTGCTACCGCACACCATGCACAGGAGATTTTCTGATGGCTGACATTCTGCTGCTCGATAATATCGACTCCTTTACTTACAACCTGGCAGATCAGCTGCGTGCGAATGGCCACAACGTTGTTATTTACCGTAACCATGTTCCGGCGCAGACCCTGATTGAGCGTCTGGGCACCATGCAAAACCCGGTGCTGATGCTCTCACCTGGGCCTGGCGCACCAAGCGAAGCGGGCTGTATGCCAGAGCTGCTGACCCGGATGCGCGGTAAGCTGCCTATCATCGGTATCTGCCTTGGTCATCAGGCGATCGTTGAAGCTTACGGCGGCTATGTCGGCCAGGCCGGCGAAATTCTGCACGGTAAAGCCTCCAGCATTGAACATGACGGCCAGGCGATGTTTGCCGGGTTGCCAAACCCACTGCCGGTTGCGCGTTATCACTCGCTGGTTGGCAGCAATATCCCGGCAGGGCTGACGATTAACGCCTCGTTCGAAGGCATGGTGATGGCGGTGCGCCACGATGCCGATCGCGTTTGCGGCCTACAATTCCACCCGGAATCTATTCTGACCTCTAACGGCGCGCGTCTGCTGGAACAGACCCTCGACTGGGCGTTACAGAAACTGGAGCAGACCAATACGCTCCAGCCGATTCTGGAAAAACTGTACCAGGCGCAGACGCTGAGCCAGCAGGAAAGCCACCAGCTCTTCTCCGCAGTGGTTCGCGGTGAACTGAAACCTGAACAGCTGGCAGCAGCGCTGGTCAGCATGAAAGTCCGCGGCGAAAGTCCGCAGGAGATCGCCGGCGCAGCAACCGCACTGCTGGAAAACGCAGCACCGTTCCCGCGCCCTGATTATCCGTTTGCCGATATCGTCGGCACCGGCGGTGACGGCAGCAACAGCATTAATATCTCCACGGCCAGCGCATTTGTGGCGGCAGCCTGTGGGATGAAAGTGGCAAAACACGGTAACCGCAGCGTATCCAGCCGTTCGGGGTCGTCTGATTTACTGGCGGCCTTTGGCATCAACCTGGACATGAAAGCAGAACGCTCGCGTGAAGCTCTGGACGATTTGGGTGTCTGTTTCCTGTTTGCCCCGAAATACCACACCGGTTTCCGCCATGCGATGCCGGTTCGCCAGCAGCTGAAAACCCGCACCCTGTTTAACGTGCTGGGCCCACTGATTAACCCGGCGCATCCACCGCTGGCGCTGATTGGCGTTTACAGCCCGGAACTGGTACTGCCGATTGCCGAAACCTTACGTGTACTGGGTTATCAGCGTGCCGCAGTCGTACACAGCGGCGGTATGGATGAAGTGTCTCTTCATGCACCAACGCTGGTTGCAGAGCTGCGCGAGGGCGAAATCCAGAGCTACCAGCTTGAAGCCGAAGACTTTGGATTAGTGCCCTATCGCCAGGAAGCGCTGGCAGGCGGCACACCGGAAGAAAACCGTGACATTCTGACGCGCTTACTACAAGGTAAAGGTGAGTCCGCTCATGAGGCTGCCGTTGCCGCCAACGTTGCCATGCTGATGCGTTTACACGGTGAGGAAGACCTGAAGGTCAACGCACAAAAAGTTCTGGACGTACTGCGCTCTGGTGCAGCATACGATCGCGTTACCGCACTTGCGGCGAGAGGGTAAAGAATGCAGACCGTTTTAGCGAAAATTGTTGCCGATAAGGCCATCTGGGTAGAAGCACGCAAACAGCAGCAGCCGCTTGCCAGTTTTCAGAATGATGTCGTACCAAGCAGCCGCCGTTTTTACGATGCCCTTCAGGGTGCGCGCACCGCGTTTATCCTGGAGTGTAAAAAAGCTTCTCCGTCAAAAGGCGTTATCCGTGATGATTTTGATCCTGCGCGCATTGCAGGCGTCTACAAACATCATGCGTCAGCCATCTCCGTGCTGACAGATGAAAAATATTTCCAGGGCAGTTTTGATTTTCTGCCGATTGTCAGCGGCATCGCCCCGCAGCCAATCCTGTGCAAAGACTTTATTATCGACCCGTACCAAATCTGGCTGGCACGGTTTTACCAGGCCGATGCCTGCCTGCTGATGCTCTCGGTGCTTGACGACGAGCAGTATCGCCAGCTCTCTGCCGTGGCACATAGCCTGAACATGGGCGTGCTGACCGAAGTGAGCAACGAAGAAGAGCTGGAACGCGCCATTGCGCTGAAAGCCAAAGTGGTTGGCATTAACAACCGCGACCTGCGTGACCTGTCCATTGACCTCAACCGTACGCGCCAGCTTGCGCCGCGCCTCGGTTCCGGCGTGACGGTTATCAGCGAATCTGGCATTAACACTTATGCCCAGGTGCGCGAGCTGAGCCATTTTGCCAACGGCTTCCTGATTGGCTCTGCCATGATGGCATATGACGATCTCAACACTGCCGTGCGCCGCGTGCTGCTTGGGGAAAACAAAGTCTGCGGCTTAACCCGTGAACAGGATGCGCAGGCAGCCTGTGAAGCCGGTGCGATTTACGGCGGGCTGATCTTCGTCGACACCTCCCCTCGGGCCGTTACCATCGAGCAGGCTCGCGCAATTATCGCGGCGGCACCACTTAGCTACGTGGGCGTGTTCCGTAATGCGGATATTGCTGATGTGGCCGCGAAAGCCGAAACCTTATCGCTTAGCGCAGTCCAGCTGCACGGCAGCGAAGACCAGGCGTATATCGACGCCCTGCGTCAAGTTCTGGCGCCACAGGTGCAAATCTGGAAAGCCCAGAGCGTAGGCGACACCCTGCCCGCGCGTAATCTTAATCATGTTGATAAATACGTACTCGACAACGGCCAGGGCGGCACCGGCCAGCGTTTTGACTGGTCATTGCTGAATGGTGAAGTGCTGGACAACGTGCTGCTGGCAGGCGGGCTGAGCCCGGATAACTGTGTAGAAGCGGCAAAAACCGGCTGTGCCGGCCTCGATTTCAATTCAGGCGTAGAGTCCCAACCGGGTATCAAAGATGCCAGCAAGCTGGCCTCGGTGTTTAAAACTCTGCGTGCATATTAAGGAAGAGAAGATGACGACATTACTAAACCCGTATTTTGGTGAGTTCGGTGGTATGTACGTACCGCAAATCCTGATGCCTGCGCTGCGCCAGCTGGAAGAAGCGTTCGTGAGTGCACAAAAGGATCCGGCATTTCAGGCTGAATTTACTGACCTGCTGAAAAACTACGCTGGCCGCCCGACCGCGCTGACCAAGTGCCGTAACCTGACCGAAGGCACAAAAACCACGCTGTACCTTAAACGTGAAGATTTACTGCACGGTGGGGCGCACAAAACCAACCAGGTGTTGGGTCAGGCGCTGCTCGCTAAGCGCATGGGCAAAACCGAAATCATCGCTGAAACCGGTGCGGGTCAACACGGTGTGGCGTCGGCACTTGCCAGCGCCCTGCTCGGCCTGAAATGCCGCATCTACATGGGTGCGAAAGACGTTGAACGCCAGTCGCCGAACGTGTTCCGTATGCGTCTGATGGGTGCTGAAGTGATCCCGGTATACAGCGGCTCGGCCACGCTGAAAGATGCCTGTAACGAAGCGCTGCGCGACTGGTCTGGCAGCTATGACACCGCGCACTATATGCTGGGCACCGCGGCAGGTCCGCATCCGTTCCCGACTATCGTACGTGAATTCCAGCGCATGATTGGCGAAGAGACCAAAGCTCAGATCCTCGACAAAGAGGGGCGCCTGCCTGATGCGGTAATCGCCTGCGTGGGCGGTGGCTCTAATGCCATCGGCATGTTTGCAGATTTTATCGACGATACCAGCGTAGGGCTGATTGGCGTTGAGCCTGCCGGTCATGGTATCGAAACCGGTGAACACGGTGCGCCGCTCAAGCATGGCCGTGTTGGGATCTACTTCGGTATGAAATCCCCGATGATGCAAACAGATGAGGGCCAGATTGAAGAGTCTTACTCTATCTCTGCGGGCCTTGATTTCCCGTCCGTTGGGCCACAGCACGCGTATCTGAACAGTATCGGTCGTGCGGATTATGTCTCTATTACCGATGACGAAGCGCTGGAAGCATTTAAAACACTGTGTCGCCACGAAGGGATCATCCCGGCGCTGGAGTCCTCTCATGCGCTGGCACACGCGCTGAAAATGATGAAAGAAAACCCGGAAAAAGAGCAGCTGTTGGTGGTTAACCTTTCCGGTCGCGGTGACAAAGATATCTTCACCGTTCACGATATTCTGAAAGCACGAGGGGAAATCTGATGGAACGCTACGATAACGCATTTGCACAACTGAAAGCCCGCAAGGAAGGCGCGTTCGTTCCCTTCGTCACGCTTGGCGATCCTGGCCCGGAGCAGTCGCTGAAAATCATCGACACCCTGGTCGAAGCCGGTGCCGATGCGCTGGAGCTGGGTATCCCGTTCTCAGACCCGCTGGCGGATGGCCCAACCATTCAGAATGCGACCCTGCGCGCCTTTGCGGCTGGCGTAACGCCAACCCAGTGTTTCGAGATGCTGGCCGCCATTCGTCAGAAACACCCGACCATCCCGATTGGCCTGCTGATGTATGCCAACCTGGTGTTTAACCGCGGTATTGATGAGTTCTATGCCGAATGTGCCCGCGTGGGCGTTGATTCCGTGCTGGTTGCGGATGTGCCGATTGAAGAGTCTGCCCCGTTCCGCCAGGCAGCGATGCGTCATAACGTTGCGCCGATTTTCATCTGCCCGCCAAATGCCGATGACGAACTGCTGCGCCAGATTGCCTCATACGGCCGTGGTTACACCTACCTGCTTTCCCGTGCGGGTGTGACAGGCGCTGAGAACAAAGCGGCACTGCCACTGCATCATCTGGTGGGAAAACTGGCGCAATACCACGCAGCGCCTCCGCTGCAAGGCTTTGGTATCTCCTCGCCAGCGCAGGTGACTGCGGCGATTGACGCCCAGGCTGCCGGGGCCATTTCAGGCTCCGCGATTGTGAAAATCATCGAGAAGAACGTTGATAAGCCAGAGCAGATGCTGGCCGAACTGAAAGCCTTCGTGACCGCGATGAAAGCCGCTACACGTCAAGCGTAATCGGTGTCACCCGTCTGGCTCACTGCCAGACGGGTATCCCTTAGTGGGCCACGCTTTTTGAAAAGAGATTAATGACCACCACCCCACCGATAATCATCAACATCCCCAGCATGGCCGGGAAATCCAGTTTTTGCCCCAGAAACAGCCAGCCAACCGCGCCGATCATGACGATACCCACCCCAGACCAGATAGCGTAGATAATCCCCGTAGGAATGCTTTTCATCGGGATGGTCAGGCACCAGAAAGCAATGCAGTACCCCAGAATGGCCACCACGCTCGGTAACAGACGCGTAAAGCTATCTGAAAGCTTGAGCGCCGTGGTGGCAATGACTTCCATCACAATGGCTATCGCCAGAAAAAGAACAGCCTGTTGGTTCATAGAGCCCTCAATAAAAAGCCAGCAAATCCGATATTATAAAGCGGTTTTATGACGGTTCAGAGAAGTCTTTGTCATTGATCTTATCTATACTTTGCGTCTTATTGGCTTTTTTGATTGGCCGTGACAACGTTGCGCCCAGCACCAAAGTTATGCTGCTGAGCAAACGCACGCGTTGAAACTGCGGCCACCAGGCGGATGTTTAAGCTTCTCTTTTGCATTCAGGCTATGGTTGTGAGACGCGGGAAAGCGGAGAACAGGCGAAATTTCAACAGGGCTGTTTAGATTTATAAGGTAAGCATGACACTTAAATACTATCTGGGTAACTTATGTTGGGGTTTGGTCGTGTTCGGGATTATCGCCTTTGGCTGGCATGATGAACCTCAAACAACCGCAATGAGGACATTGATGGGACTGGGTTTGCTAAGTGGGTTGATTTTCCCCTTTGCAAAAAAAGCGATTGAACGGATTGCCCTGAAATATTCAACACACGAACAGTGGACTACAGGTTTCTATACTGAAACGCCGATGAAGAGCGGCTTGTACGCATTCTACTTCATGCTGATTTTCGTCGTGGCCATACCGGTTGGCGCAATCTATCTGCTGTATCTTGCAGTATCCAAAAAGAGCACATGACGTTGCCTTTGATTAAGGATAGCGTTGCATCGACCCATTGAACTCGCAGCACAGAGCGGACATTTCAGCTTTTCCCTATCCCGGAAATTTAAACTTAGCTTTGACATAATCACATCAGACTACCCACCCCATGTTACGGAGGATCCAGTAGCGGTTTTCGCTGTCGTCAGTGGTCTTGTCACCGCAGCTGTCAGTGCTGAGATCGCGATAGCCTGATTGAGTTGTATGGCCTTAACGAATACAGCCCTTATCTCGTATGGACGTGACATGAGTTGAACTCACGCCCGCCCATTGACTGTATACATATACAGCTGTATTTTAAAAACCACAGATCAAGCCAAGACTAATTTCATAATCTAAGGAAAGGTAATGTTCGTAGAGCTCGTTTATGACAAACGCAATTTCGAAGGCCTGCCAAGTGCAAAAAACATCATTCTGGATGAGTTAACAAAGCGGATTGGCCGTGTTTTCCCCGATGCAGAAGTTCGAGTTAAACCGATGATGACACTGCCAGCGATCAACACTGATGCAAGCAAGCATGAGAAGGAACAGATAAGCCGGGTTGTACAGGAGATGTTTGAAGAAGCTGATATGTGGCTTGAGGCTTAGTCTTTATTTGATAGTTTTCAATACCAGCAGGCAGTCATTTAATGATACGCCTGCCTGTAAACTGTTATTTTCCACCCACCGGAAAACTCTTTTACAAAGTCCACACGGCAACATCGTAACAAACGCCCCATTAGGCTGGATGTATCAATGCTGTCCGTAAACATTTAATTTTTGTATATCGCTTTCCTACTGAGCATGAACTTTTGATGACTGAGGTCATTAAAATGGCAGGTATTCTGGAGAAATGGTTGGGAGAGGTTTTTGAGAAAGCGCAAAAGCTCTATATTCCAGCCCGTTAAATCCACATACACCTTCTGAGTTCAGAGGCATAGTCATGACATGGCATCATTTCAAACAGACTTACCTGGTTAAGTTCTGGTCACCGGTTCCGGCGGTTATCGCCGCGGGCATTCTTTCTACCTACTATTTCGGGATCACCGGCACCTTCTGGGCGGTAACGGGTGAGTTTACCCGTTGGGGTGGGCAATTATTACAGCTTGCAGGCGTGCATACCGAAGAGTGGGGCTATTTTAAGCTGATTCATCTGGACGGCACGCCCCTGACCCGTATCGACGGGATGATGATTATCGGCATGTTTGGGGGCTGTTTTGCCGCCGCGCTCTGGGCAAATAACGTGAAGCTACGAATGCCGAAAAGCCGGATCCGCATTATGCAGGCCGTCGCGGGTGGAATTATCGCCGGCTTTGGCGCGCGCCTGGCGATGGGCTGTAACCTGGCCGCTTTCTTTACCGGTATTCCACAGTTTTCACTTCACGCCTGGTTCTTTGCCGTGGCAACGGCCATTGGCTCTTACTTTGGCGCGCGCTTTACGCTGCTGCCCTTCTTCCGCATTCCGGTGAAAATGACCAAAGTCAGTGCCGCCTCGCCGCTGACGCAAAAACCCGATCAGGCACGCCGTCGCTTTCGACTCGGGATGCTGGTCTTTTTCGCCATGCTGGCCTGGGGATTATGCACTGCGCTTAACCAGCCGAAACTGGGCCTGGCAATGCTGTTCGGCGTTGGCTTTGGCTTACTGATAGAGCGTGCGCAGATCTGCTTTACCTCTGCGTTTCGCGATATGTGGATAACCGGCCGTACGATGATGGCAAAAGCCATTATTGCCGGGATGGCGGTCAGTGCGATCGGTATTTTCAGCTACGTGCAACTCGGCGTTGAACCGAAAATCATGTGGGCTGGCCCCAATGCGGTGATTGGCGGTTTACTGTTTGGTTTCGGGATTGTGCTGGCCGGTGGATGTGAAACGGGCTGGATGTATCGTGCGGTAGAAGGCCAGGTGCATTACTGGTGGGTTGGGCTGGGCAACGTGATTGGCTCCACGGTGCTGGCGTACTTCTGGGATGATTTATCCCCGGTTCTGGCAACTAACTGGGACAAGGTTAACCTGCTGAATACCTTCGGCCCGCTCGGCGGTCTGCTTGTGACCTACGCTCTGCTGCTGATTGCATTTCTGCTGGTTGTCGCCCAGGAAAAGCGCTTCTTTCGCCGTACAGCCACTAAAACTCAAACCCAGGAGAATATTGCATGAAAGAGATTGTGCCTGACTACCGCCTGGATATGGTGGGCGAGCCTTGCCCTTATCCGGCGGTCGCCACGCTTGAGGCCCTGCCTCAGCTTAAGAAGGGGGAAATTCTGGAAGTGGTGAGCGATTGTCCGCAATCCATTAACAACATCCCTCTGGATGCCAGAAACCACGGCTATACGGTGCTGGATATCCAGCAGGATGGGCCAACCATTCGCTATCTGATTCAGAAATAATCCCGTCGCGCCCCGTTCAGGGGCGCCCTGACCTGTTCCAGACATCACCTGAAAAACGCCCTGGCTCCCATTTTGCGCGCTAATCTCGCCGGTGATGTTTCACCGGGGCTAAACTTAAAGCGGACAAAAAACAAACAGGAGGTGCGGTATGTTCCATTCTATTTTGGTGCCTATTGATATTTCCGAAAGCCGCCTGACTCATCAGGTGATCCCCTATGTTCAGGCGAACGCAGCAATCGACAACGCCAGCGTGCATTTTCTGACGGTTATCCCTTCTTTACCTTATTACTCGTCACTGGGGCTGGCTTATTCGATTGAAACGCCGAAACTGGCGGAGATGCAGCAGCACGCGTTAGCGAAGCTGGATGAGGTGGTTAAACAGTTCAACTTGCCCGCAGACAAAGTGCATACCCATGCCATTTCTGGCTCACCTAAAGATCAGATACTGAAACTGGCGGATTCCATCCGTGCTGATTTGATTATTATTGCCTCTCATCGCCCAGATATTTCGACCTACCTTTTAGGGTCAAATGCGGCGGTTGTTGTGCGTCATGCCACCTGTCCGGTGCTGGTTGTTCGATGAAGTGCTGTGCTGCAAAGCGTAAATCAACCACCTGCCAGGCAGGTGGTTGTGATACTCAGAAACGATAACCCGCCGAGAACATAAAGACCCACGGATCCAGACGGGTGCTAACGCTCTGCTGTTCGCCGCCCGCTTTAAAGCGCACGTCCGTATCGATATCCATATACCAGACGGACATATTGATCAGCCAGTCACGGTTAATCAGGTAATCCAGCCCGGCCTGCCCCGCCACACCCCAGGAATCTTTCAGGCTGAGATCGGAAAGTCCCGCATCTTTACCGGTATCGTTAAATTTCTCATTAAAGAACGTTGTGTAGTTTACGCCCGCGCCAATGTAAGGGCGCACCTTGCTACTGGAGTCGCCAAAATACCATTGCGCCATTAAGGTTGGCGGCAACAGGTTAACTGTGGCGATATTACCGGTAGGCCCGGTGCCAACGTGATGACGGAATGGCGTTGCGGCTAACAGTTCTACCCCGATATTGTCGGTCGCCATATAGGTAAACGTCAGGCCCAACTGGGTGTTGTTACTGACGTTAAACCCACCCAGTTTACCCAATACATTATCGGAACCTTCCGTTGGTCGAACCGTTGCCGAACCTGCGCGAATAAAGAATTCGCCTGCTTCATGCGCATACGCGCCGCCAGAGATACTGCTTAAGATAAGGGCTGCCACCGCTAATTTTTTCATATCCGCTCCATCGTTGTGGTTTTATTTCGGAGCAGAATATACTCACAAATGAGTAATAAGTGATCTAACACAGATCACATAAAAACCAGTAATTTAACATTCATTGATCTGAGTTAATTTTTCATAACTAATCAGAAAGGGGTAACACGCCTCTAAGTCAATTTTTGCCATTTCTCAGTGACACAATATTCTGCTTTCCCCCTCTTGCTCTCTTTTCAGCAGCTGGATAGTTTAGCTGTCTCACCATTTGATTTGATGCGTTCTAATGTGCAGGTGTGCCGACACCCTGCCAGGAAAGTTCAATGTCGAGGGTGGATGGGAAGGTCAAAGAGGCCTGTAATCGGGCGAAGGCAGGCTACGGATTACCTCTGCTTTACAAAGATATGCTTTTCCATACAAGGCTTGATGCTGCCACCGCAGTCTTATCCGGTGTACAATTGCCGGCTAATTAACACCTGCAATACTCAAGGAGAGTGCATGTCTATCACGGCGAAGTCTGTCTACCGTGACACGGGGAATTTTTTCCGCAATCAGTTCATTACCTTTTTACTGATAGCGTTGCTATGCGCATTTATCACGGTGGTGCTTGGCCATGCGTTTTCACCCAGTGATGACCAGATTGCCAGCCTGAGTCAGGGTGACAATCTTGCAGGCAGCGTGGGCTTATTTGAGCTGGTGCAAAACATGACTCCTGAACAGCAGCAAATCCTGCTGCGGGCTTCTGCGGCATCAACCTTCTCCGGCCTGATTGGTAACACCGTTCTGGCAGGCGGTGTTCTGCTGATGATCCAGCTGGTGTCTGCGGGACAGCGTATTAGCGCCCTGCGCGCTATCGGCGCCAGCGCACCCGTTTTACCGAAGCTGTTCATCCTTATCTTTTTAACCACGATGCTGGTTCAGATTGGCATTATGCTGGTTGTTGTGCCTGGCGTACTTCTGGCGATTGTTCTTTCCTTCGCACCGGTGATGGTTGTGCAGGATAAAATGGGAATATTCGTCGCTATGCGCAGCAGCATAAAACTGGCATGGTCTAATATGCGCCTGGTGGCTCCAGCGGTAATCGGCTGGTTGTTGGCCAAAACGCTTCTGCTGCTGTTTGCACCAAATTTTGCCGTACTCACGCCAAACGTTGGCGCGGTAGTGGCGAATACGCTGAGCAACCTGATTTCAGCGGTATTGCTGGTCTACCTGTTCCGCCTGTATATGTTAATTCGTCAGTAATCCTGATGGCCGGGTATGTCGCTGTACCCGGCTCAACGAAGAAGATGGAATCACAGAATGAAGCAGTTTCTTGATTTTTTACCCCTTGTCGTGTTTTTCGCGTTTTATAAGCTTTACGACATTTATGCCGCCACAACGGCGCTGATCGTCGCGACCGCTATCGTGCTTATCTACAGCTGGGTGCGTTATCGCAAAGTTGAGAAAATGGCGTTGATCACGTTCGTTCTGGTCGCCGTGTTTGGCGGGTTAACCCTGTTCTTCCATAACGATGAGTTTATTAAATGGAAGGTTACGGTCATTTATGCCCTGTTTGCCGGCGCGCTGCTGATCAGCCAGTGGGTCATGAAAAAGCCGTTGATCCAGCGTATGTTGGGTAAAGAGCTGACGCTCCCGCAGGAAGTGTGGTCACGACTGAATATCGCCTGGGCGGTATTCTTCATCCTATGTGGCCTGGCCAATATCTACATCGCCTTCTGGCTGCCACAGAATATCTGGGTCAACTTCAAAGTCTTCGGGCTGACCGCCCTGACGCTCATTTTTACGCTTTTAAGCGGCGTTTATATTTACCGCCACATGCCGCAGGACGATAAGCACTGACAGTTTTTACCAGAACGCTCACCCCACGGGCGTTCTGGTCTATTCTCACCAGCCGAAAATCATAGTAGCATCCCGCCTGAAGTCTTCAGTTACGAGTTAAAACAATGACAACAAATGACGCCCCTCAGGGCGAAATGGTATTACGCACACTGGCAATGCCCGCCGACACCAATGCCAATGGCGATATTTTTGGTGGTTGGTTGATGGCACAAATGGACATGGGCGGCGCGATCCTGGCAAAAGAGATTGCTCACGGGCGCGTGGTAACCGTTCGGGTTGACGGAATGACGTTCCTGCGCCCGGTTGCCGTGGGTGATGTCGTCTGCTGTTATGCGCGCTGCGTGAAGCGCGGGAACAGCTCAATTTCGATCAACATTGAAGTGTGGGTGAAAAAAGTCTCTTCCGAGCCTATCGGTCAGCGTTATAAAGCGACCGAAGCGCTGTTTATTTATGTGGCAGTAGATAGCCAGGGGAAACCCCGTCAGCTACCTGCAATTTAATGCCAGTCAAAAAAAAGCCTCCGATACGGAGGCTTTTTTTATTCCATTTTCGCCCCGCCGTTCAGGCGGAACACAATATTCACAATCAATCCGCTGCCCGGTTTACCCGGTTCGTAACGCCACTGACGCATGGCGGTTTTCACTTCACGTTCGAACATGTTTGAAGGCTGCGCAGATAAGACTTCGATGTTATCAAGGCGGCCATCTGGCGTAACGTCAAACTTCACGCGAACACGCCCTTCAATACGCAATGCCCAGGCACGCTGCGGATACTGCGGCTGGTTACGGCTCAATGCGCGCGGGCCTGCTGGCGCGGCTGGCGTTGGTTTTGCTACCGCTGGCGTGTTGTTGGCCACGGCACGCGTTGGTGCAGCGTTTTCAACCGGCTGCGTGGTACGCGTCTCAACAGGGCGCTCTTCACGTTTTGGACGCTCTTCAACCTTTTTCACCGGCTTTGGCTTCGGCTTGGGTTTAGGTTTCGGCTCAGGCTTGTGGATCACCACCGGCGCTTCTTTCGGTGGCTCTGGGACAACTTCTGGCTCTGGCTCGGGTTCCGGCTCAGCAACCGGTTGTGGCGGCGGCGTAACGACCTGCGGTTCAAGCTCCGCTGGCGTTACCATGGTCACAGAAATAGGCTGCGCGGGCGCTGGCATTTCAATAACCTGATGAACCGAGGTGTAGAGCAGACCCGCCACAACAGCACCGTGAATAACGACAGAAAGCAACGTCGGCCAGGGAAAGCGGCGAGGTAAATCTAGGGTCATCGAAGTCATAATCATCAGAGTTAAAAAACCAGACCCTGATTTTAAATGCAAATAGCAATCATATTCAATAAGACACTTTGTCTTCACGCGATTTAAGCGCATAAGAGGCCAAAAAAGGCGCATTCAGATCAGGGTTTTAACATTGCCGTTATCTTTACATTGCAGTCAATTGTGCTTTCACATAACGTAATTGCCACTTTTACTGGTTAAGGAGTTCCGCCGTGCTTTATGTGATTTATGCAGAAGATGTAGCTGATTCCCTGGAAAAACGCCTTTCTGTACGCCCTGCTCATCTGGCGCGTTTACAGCTGTTACACGATGAAGGCCGCTTATTGACCGCAGGCCCAATGCCCGCGGTAGACAGCAACGATCCTGGCGCGGCAGGTTTTACCGGTTCAACCGTTATTGCGGAGTTCGAATCCCTGGAAGCGGCCAAAGCCTGGGCTGACGCTGACCCGTATGTGGCCGCTGGCGTTTACGCAAAAGTCACCGTGCGTCCGTTTAAGAAAGTGTTCTGATGCACCAAAGGCTCCAAAAGGAGCCTTTTATTTATGCGTTTCGGCCTGCCATAACACCGCCATCGACATCCCAGATGGCTCCGGTCACCCAGCCTGCTTTATCAGAGAGCAGGAAAGCAACGGTTTCAGCGACATCCTCTGGCGTCCCTACCCGACCAATCGGATGGAAACTGTCGAAACTGTTCATCACCGCTTTAACATCGTCCTTAGGGATAAATCCTTCATAAATTGGCGTATGTACCACCGCAGGTGAGACAGCGTTAACCCGAATACCGTTACCACCGAGTTCAATCGCCAGGTTTTTCGTCAGCGCATGAAGCCCTGCCTTCGCCATAGAATAGGCGGATGACGGCGTCGCGCCGATAGCCTGCTGCGCCCACATAGAGCCAATATTTACCACAGCGCCTTTAATACCGGCATCGATCATATTGCGCACAACATCGCGGGTGATGAAAAAGGTGGCCCGGTTGATACTCATATACATGTCGTAATCGAGCAGCTCATGTTCGGTAAAGGGTTTCGGAAAGAAGACACCCGCAGCATTCACCAACAGGCTGATATCTTTATGCTCAGCGTTGAGCTTATCAACCACGTGTTTCATACCTGATTCGGTCATCAGATCTGCCACGATAATTGAAACGTTGCCCGCCGTTGAAAGCGCCTGGCGGGCCTGCTCGGCTTTATCCTGGCGATTACCCACCAGCACCACACTGCCACCGCCTTGCAGAACACGCTTCGCGATTTCAAACCCCATACCGCTTGTCCCGCCGACAACTAACAGTTTTTTACCGGAAAAAGATGCGTTCATCGCTCACCTCTTTGAAATCAATTGAATGGTATTGATGAGACGCGTCCGCTCTCATCGGGTGAGGCCAGAATGCCAGTACGGCGCAATACTGACGACTGAGAAGAAATTGCCATCCAAGAAAGAAAATCTTTGTCGGTGACGTATACTGACGGGAAAACTGATTACCAGGAATCATACATGCGTTCCCTTAACCGACTGAAATGGCTACATGCTTTTGAAGCAACTGCGCGCCATGGCAGCTTTACCGGCGCAGCTCAGGAAATGGGTGTAACGCCAGCCGCCGTAGGTCAGCTTGTTCGTTCCTTAGAGGACTGGGTCGGCCACCCACTTCTTCACCGTACACGCAGTGGCAAAGAGCGCCTGACGTTGGTTGATGAAGCCCGAGATGCACTACAGGACATCACGCAGGGGCTGGATAAACTGGAAATGGGGTTGAACAAACTGCGCGGTCGCCGGGCACGTTCAGTTGTGGTGATTACGGCGTCTCAGGTGCTGGTGATGAACTGGCTCATGGAGCGTTTAAATCGTTTCTCGGAAACCCATGAGCACATCGACCTGCGTCTTAACGTGACAGAGAAACTGATGGATGTCTCACACGGCGAGGCAGATATTGGTGTCCGTTGTGGTCTGGGAGACTGGCAAGGTGTCGACAAAACCTGGTTGATGGATGAAGAGGCGATCCTCGTGTGCAGTCCGCGCCTTGTGCCCCCCGAAAAAGTTGCCTGTCGCGACTGGCTTGCTACACAAAAACTCATTCATGACGACACGCCTCACCCCGGCGCGAACTTCCCTTCCTGGGAAGATGTGCTGAAGGCCGTCAATGCGCCTGCGGCACAGGAAAGCGGCTTGCACATTAACTCAACCTCGGCGGTGATTTTATCAGCGCTGAGTGGCCGTGGCGTCGCGATTGTCCGCCATGCGCTGGTGAAACAGCTGATTGAAACCGGCCAGCTTGTTCAGTTGCACCCTGCCCATCACTGGCCGCTGAAATGGTCTTATTACGTCGTCACACCGCAACACGCCGTAATGCGCGGTGAGGTTAAAATTTTTCATGACTGGCTTGTGCAGGACGTGCTTTCCGGCGGGTGAAGAAAAACCTCACACAGGCGCTAATTTCGACGTCTGCCTGGCTTGGGAAATCTACGAGATTCTCTTGTCAGGCAAACACCTGTAGATTACGCAATCTACTTTTATTATCTTAAAAATTAAATAGTTAACACCACTTCCTTCCTGTACAAGGATGCGCTAATCTCGCAATCTCGTTTACGATCAAAACGGCTCATGACCTGTAGGGTAACGTCATTCATGAGAAACAATTTAAGCTAACATTTGATCTGTTATTGCTAATCAAAGGGTAAGAAATGAAAAAAATAATCCCGGAATATACCCCTGTTGACTTATCTCGTTGGGCCAGGAAGGAACATTTTGAGGTATTTCAGGGCTTTGCTCAAAGTACTATTAACCAGACGGTGCTGATAGACATTACTGCCCTTCTTAAAAATATCAAAGAAGCTGGCTGGAAATTTTACCCTACGATGATTTTCCTCCTGTCTAAAATCGTCAACAGCCATACCGAATTCCGTATGGCGATGAAAAACAATGAGTTAGTCATCTGGAATGAAGTACATCCAAACTATACGATTTTCCATAATGAAACGGAGACTTTTTCGTCTTTATGGAGCCACTACGATGGCAATATTCATCACTTCCAGAACGTTTATTCAGAAGACATGGCACGCTATGGCGATAACCTTGCGTACTGGCCAAAGGAAGAGTCGCGGGAGAACATATTTTTCGTCTCGGCCATTCCCTGGGTAACCTTTACCAGTTTTAATATCACCGTTGCTGACATGAAAAACTTTTTCGCTCCGATGTTTACGCTGGGAAAATACTACGAACAAAACGGAAAAGTATTGTTGCCTGTCGCCCTTCAGATTCACCATTCCGTGTGCGATGGTTTCCATATGGCACGACTGTTCAATGAGTTACAAGCAATGTGTGATGATTTGTCAGGTCAGTTAGAGGGAGTTGATGGTTGATGTGGCAGAGGTTAAAAAGGCTCCCTCAGGAGCTTTTTAAAATGCTTCAACATAATGAAATAAAAGGATTTATTTCAGGTCACGTCCACATGTTGACCACATCGATACAATAAGCCCCGCTATTGTGGGGCTTACCACTTTGCTTGGATTGTTTAACCCTTATGCGAGTATACTATCTCTAGTATGTAAAACTTATTTATCATGCTTGAGGACATTAAAGAATGAGCAAGGCATATCAGAGCAGAGATAGGTTAATGGATTTAGTGGGCCTAATACATATTCAGACCACTCATTAGAAAGTTCTTGTACTGCATTCTTATCGTTATTTCTGAGAGACGATATTGTTATTGAATTCTCTACTGCATAAATCAAACCGTCTATAATAGTACAAACATTATCAAACCCAATCACTGATGGTATAGTTACTCGAACCGAGTCTGAAAAAGAATCTAAGCATACATGAATCAGTTCTCGTTTAAATTTCGAGATATAGGTCAGCAACTCACTGTATTTAAATATCTTATTATTTCTTAAAGACACGTTCACATTATAAATATATCCAGCAACTTCTGTCACATCTTTGGTACTTACGGCCCATTTTCTCCTTATTAAATTTATTGATAAAGAATACCTTAATTCACTTGAGGCCACACCTATCCTAGCCCATTGGTTGGGAGCAATCTCTTTAAATGCAAATGGGTCAAGATCTATATATTTTGCAGCGACTTTATCGCTTTCAGGTGGGAGTATAGGGTGAAGCTCATTGTAACTAGTACAAAAAATCCAAAAACCCTTATCGATATCCCTTAAGAATTGCAAAAGCCTATCAATATCATATTCATTAATACTTCTGAAATGTGCAACTCTATTTCTTATGTTTATAATTTCAATCAACTTCACATCCCATATATTTTGGGGCGGAAGATAACAAGAAAACAATTCCCAATTATTATTAATGATTTTTAAAAGGTCAGGGAATGTAATATAACCTAAAGGATTATCATCAACTGTAGTGATATGGGTTAATGATTTATCTTCTTCATAAGTTTTTTTTGTAGTAGTAAAGTTAAACCAATTCTTCCCTTTTTTCGTTTTCAACTCTACATACACCATCTCTCTTAGCCATTTTTCGAGTTGCCATAATCGAGCATACAATATTATTGCACGGTCATCCCTATCTGAAATCTTTTCCAATTCTGATAGCATAATATTAACCTCATATAAAATAACTAACTAAATTACTTATGCAAAGCCTATTATTCCGTTACAAAACACTTGCAAATTATTTATGCTAGCACAGTACATTATTTAAAGCATTTCTTAAATCTTAGAATGATAAAGCCCAGCATTTGCTGGGCTTTTACGTTTATCACATCCAGTGGATTTGCTGCTGTCCTGACGTTGTCGGATGAGGCAGCGCTGGCACGACTTCACCCGGCGATACAATGAAACGCTCGACAGTCTCAGTGGTAACAAACGTGCAACTGCAGTTGATGTTTGTGCACTGATGGTAACGCTCTTTGGTCGTGTCAGAAAAATAGCGACTTGTGCGAGCGTGGGCGGCGTAATGGCATTTTGGGCAGAGGAACATGGCGAGCACCTCAGAACGTTTTTGATGCGCTAATTTTAACCATTAAAACCTTACACATCAAACACATAATCATACTTTATTGTATTATCTCTTCGCTTTCGTACTCCACATCCGAAACCTTAACCTCAAGCTCTAAGCCCGTCGTGTAGCCGTTCCCGTTGAGGTTATGCACCACCCGGCTGATTATCCACGCCTGCTCGTCTATAACGCGCTTAAAGCCTTTAACCGCCACCGGTGTTTCGGGAAATAAATCTGCACGGCCAAACGCCAGAGAGATTGAAAACTCCGCGACACCGCGCTGTATTTTGTCCCACTTCGCCTGAGCGGCACGCATAGCCTGTGCTTTTGTCGCATAACCGCCCCGTCAGGAAAGGTGACGTGAAGCGCATCAGGGGAGGCAGACGGCGCGGGATGGTCTTCAGAGAAGATGCCGGGCAGCACAAACGCGGTGTCGAGTTCACCGCCAACAGCCAGCAAAAGCACCTGCTCACCAACGGACAGAGCCCACCATACGCGCGAGCGACCGGCGCGACAGGTAAGCCAGTTCAGCCAGGTGGTTTCCATGCCACCGGTCTGGACACGACACAGCCCCTCGTCGTAGTCGACGTCGGTCACGATGCCGGTGCGGATAAGGTTGCGGATCGCGCGTGCGATTTCCTGCAGAGAATTTAGATTATTCATGGAGAAAGGATGCCTACGACAGCTAAATAACTCAAAGCCAAACTCACGGCTAGTCCATGACACAACATTGAAATAATTCGCAATAAACACTTCCATCATGAAAATCAAAAGCATATATTATTCATGGGCAAACACCCCACCTAAGCCAAATTTAAACCCTTCAACCCAATCATTTAAAATGGAATTAATTATGACCACATGCATTATTTGCAGATTAGAGAAAGATAATATGTCAGATGAACATGTTATCCCTGACTCGCTTGGCGGTTACTATCACGTACACACAGTATGCAGAGATTGCAACTCTCTATTGGGAACAAAGGTGGACACTCATTTAATAAATAATAAATTTGGTGAGTTATATCGTAGCCGATACAATCTTAAGGGGAAACCGGTGGCATTCCTAACCCATTAGGTGGAGTCTTCACAAATGAAGAAGACCCAGAAATAAAGGCAACCTATAGGAGGAAAAAAGATGGGAGTTACGAACCTTATTTCATGCCGTATTCTAAACTCATAAAGGATAACGCAGGAAATGTTATTGGATTAACCATGTCATTAGATGAGTCTGATCTAGACCAGCAAGAGTCAATTTTAAAAAAAATACTTGAGAGAAACAATCTAAAAGAATCTGATATTATAACAGCAGAAACTAAAAAAGTTGAAAATAACTCAGCATACAAATCAACATGGAGTATGAACTTTGAAAAAATGAAAATTGGAGCACTGAAGATCGCATATGAGTTTGCAGTTGATTCTATTAATGGATACTTCCATGACACAACCGCAATAAAAATCTCTCAGATACTACTCCAAGGTGACATTGAAGCTGCAGCAAAATATGTAAACATTGGTGACGGACTGAATGACGAAATCATTATACCATTCGAACCATATATCGACATGGAAAGAAATAGACATCTTTTAATTCTTACAACCAACAATAATTCACTTTTTTGTCTAGTGCGAATCAATGGTGTTTACACCATTGGCATCACACTATCAAAGAAAAATTACTTAACCATCGAACAGTCAATTATTGGTATAAATGATGTTGAAAACAAAAGGTTTGAAAAAGTAAAATTTATTGACGGCCTAAATGCCATTCAAGGACCTATTACATTGAGCTTCTTATTTAAAGGAAAAGATATCACTGAGTTTGAGCATGGGTTTGAGCCATTTGAGCACTCCAATGCCAACACTCCAAAAGATTTAATCCCCTTATATGACCAACATAAAACCTACATCACTCTATTACATGAGATAATTGAAAAAACCGATCCATACAAGGACATACTTGCAAACATTTGTAAAAAAGGCTCCGTTTTTAAAGTTCCCTTACCACGTTCTCGCATAAAATATCACGTACTATCTAAGCACACAAATAAACACTATGAAATAGATGAGATTGAATTTAAACAAAATTGGCTTGGGTTTTTATAAAGACCTTCACACATTATAATAAGCCCACTGAGATTAGTGACTGCACTAAAAAAGCAATCACTAATCTTAAATTCATTTATTAGACAAACATATATAGACTTCCTTCATAATCATCTTGATATCATAATCAATTACTCCAACTAACTGACGAACTGGATAAGTTATAGTTTTACCATTTTTGTTTGGTGCGTCTTCTAACCCAAATTGATGCACCCGTGCAATCCGTTGTTCCTTTCCGGTAAATCCCACCACAGCCGCATCATTGCGGCAACTGGCTTTCATGTAGCGGTTGGTACGCAACTTCGCAAACATCGCCCGTTTAATTCGCCCGGTTTTAGCCCTGAGAGGCTGACGCTTTCGCGCCTGATACGGCGAGCCGTCCGGGGCTTTTTGCTGTTTGATACGTTGCTGTTGCGACTTTCGCAGCTCCTTTGCTATCTCTCCAGCCAGCTTCCGGCGCGCTGCCGGTGACAGGGCAGCAATTAGACCATTGAGCTGGTCGTCAAAGGGTTTAAACTCAATCATCCCACTTGCTCACCAGTTCGCCGTTGATATAGAGCTCTTTTGGTCGGGTGACGGGCTCAGGCAATGGCGGTTCAGGGGCATAGCTCACATGCAGCGCGCCGTTTTCCTCTTTGATGAGGGTGCGCTCTGTGAACGGGAAACCGGATGGCATCAAGATCGTGCCACTGAGTGAAGTCGCCACGAAGGATGATTTTTTCAATATCAAAAAGGTGAGTGCCGCCGACCTGCTCGATGCGCACCGTGTACCCTTTCAACTGATGGGCGGTAAGCCTGAGAATATCGGCTCAATGGGGGATATCGAGAAGGTGGCGCGGGTGTTTGTGCGTAACGAGTTGACACCGCTGCAGGAGCGTTTCAAAGAAATCAACGAATGGTTAGGCATGGAGGTGATCCGCTTTAAGGAATACAGCATCGATACCGAGTAAACCCCGCCCAAAATGCCGCCTCCGGGCGGCACTTTCACAGAGCGCACCAGACGCCCCACACGCGCCGAAATCCCTCGCACACCTCGTCGCCCGACGCGAAAGCCCAGCGCACCACCACGACGCGCACAGACGCGCAAAATAAATGCTGTCACCACGTCTGGCGCGCAGTGCTATCCCCGCCTCGCCTGCCCACTTGATGGGGCGGATTTAATGCAGGTGCACTTTAGTAGCCTAACCACTCGACTCATGGGTTTGTTTGAGTAAACAACTATCAAACAACGAATGCATTTTCACGCAAGGAAATGCACACTAACTACTTGAACTCATGGTTAATTACCTTACAATCTCAATACATCAGAATTTTTCGACAACCTATTTACATCACTTCGGATGATAAGAAATGACTAATTTAGACTCCAGCGAAAAAGGTTTTTTAAAAATAATGAGTGATGTTAAAAATAACATTACAAATATCCAATCAGAAGAAGATGCTAAAATTCAAATTATAACTCGAATATTAACAGAGACTCTTGGTTGGATGCACTCTGATATGGCTTGTGAAACTTCTCATGATAATGGCTTCTCCGACTACATTCTATCCACCGATGGTCACCCTTCCTTTGTTGTCGAGGCAAAGAAAATAGGCATTTTAGAAGTTGAAACAGCTCAAAAAAACACTGTAAGACATTTAAAAATATCAGGTTCTGCTTTAAAGAAATGCGAGGCAGGTATTAACCAAGCATTTAGCTACGCTTCGCCTAATGGCATACCTCTTTCTATCCTAACTGATGGGTTGTGTTGGGTACTATTTAAAACCTTTATACCTGGTGAAAACTTCAAGAACAAAGAGGCTATTGTATTCCCGAGCCTCGAAGCAGTCGAAAAATCATTTAGCATATTTTATGAATTACTATCAAAAGAAGCATTTAACAAAAGATTATATAACACAATATTTGATGATATCCACAATAAGCGTTTATTATTGAACAATGAATTAGCAGCGCCCATTTCCGGGTCTGACATAAAAATAACAAGAAAAAGTGAAATAGCTTATGATTTAGAAAGGGTATTCTATAGTTTCTTCTCACGTCTTGAGGGGGATGATGATATGATGATGGAATGTTTTGTGGAGTCATATGAAAGCAGAATTGCAGATTATTCCCTTGAAAAAATAACAACCAGTGTCTTATCAAATATAAATCACAATAAAAATAAAGTAGGAGATGAACTTTCTGATTTAATAATGTCAAACATCGAATCCGATATAAACCTCGAGTCAGAACAATCCGTTTTTATCGTTGGGCCAACTGGTTCTGGGAAATCTACTTTTTTAGACCGTTTTTTCAGTCGCACCCTTAATAAAACAATTCGAGATCGATGCTTACTTATTAAAATAAACTGTTTAGAAGCCACAGGCCGAGAAGATACAGTTCTCGATTGGATGACAGAAGAAATAATAAAAAACCTTGAAATTCAGTTGTACAAAGATGGTGTTCCTGAATGGAACGATCTGCTTGGACTTTACCACAATGAATATAAGAGGAAATCACGGGGTGCTGATGCAGCTCTTTACAACAGAAGCAAAGATGAATTTAAGGAAAAGTTCGGCCGTTATTTAGATGAAGCGGTTGAGAACGATCGAGAAGGATATTTAAAACGTATTCTGCATAATGTTGTGAGCAATAGGAAAATGCTTCCAATAATAGTTGTCGATAATACAGATGAATTTACTCTTGATTTCAAAATAAAGGTTTTCCAATTTAGCAACTCAATTAAAAAGAATATTAAGCATTGCCTTGTTATTTTCCCCGTGACAGATAAATCAGCTTGGTTTTTTTCCAAGACAGATATATTTAGCATATATCAATCAAAATCATTTTTCCTGCCTACTCCTTCTCCTCGGGAAGTTTTCAGAAAGCGAATTAACTTTATTACTTCACAACTTGATAATAAAAACACAAATGAAGAAAAAAAGAGTTATCTTTTAGGGAAAGGGATTAAAGTTTCAATTGATAACATAAATAGATTTTCTAAAGTAATTGAAGATATTTTTGTGAATCATGATTACACATCACAAACTCTCGGGGAGCTTGCCAACTATAATATAAGAAGCACCTTGCTATTATCAAAAAGAATTATCACCTCCCCTGCAATTAAAATTGAAGACTTGATAAAGTCTTATGTCAGTGGTGAATTTCTTTCAACGAACTTCACTCGATTCATGGACGCATTGATCCGCGGTGATTATGAAGTTTATAAAAATGGTGACATCCCAGAAATATATCCCGTATTCCAAGTTGACAGTCAAATAAGGCAATCACCATTACAAGCCTTAAGAATACTTACTTTACTTAATTCAATTCAAGTACCTGAGAAAAGCATTGAAGATAAACATTTAAGCGTGCAATCTATTAGCAGTTATTTTGATGCTTTAGGCGCAACAGAGCTAGCCGTTGATAAAGCTTTAGAGAGCTTAATTATGGCAAAATTAGTAGAACCCTACGATATGTCATCGACTACACTCTCATCAAATCAAAAATTAGCCATATCTTATAAAGGTCGAGCTCATTTAAAACTTGCATCTCGTAATAGTGTTTACTTTTATCAAATGGCATTGACTACTGCCATTACCGATAGTGCAATCGCAAATAAAATCAGAGACATTTATACTTCAAAAGGCAATCACATCTCGAAAATGTATAATATAAGGAATCTTTTTTTAGAGTATTTAATTTCTGAGGATTCCGTTTATATTAGCAATGATATAACACATGAGAAATATGAATGCCAAAAAGAATTAATAAACCGACTATTAAACTTCAAGCAGAATAGATATGATGAAAGTGAACCACCGGAGAATACTCTAGGTGAAACTTACAAAGTAGGCACACTGAAGAAACATGCCAGAGCGCTTGTGGATAGCTATGATGTTGATCGTGGCATTGGGCATCTAATTGTAAATGATATTGATGGCCACATAGATATTTCACAAAACCTATTAAAACAGTACAAAATAGACTCTATTGCTGATGGCGACACTTTGGTGTGTGACATTTCCAGAACAGAGACAGGAATGGTAATTAGTCATATTTATGGCAAAGAGTCACCAAATGTTGAGGCTGTCAATTCGGAGTGCGTAATTAAAAGATATTTCCCTCAGAGAGGATATGGATTCTGTGGATGTGATAAAGTTCCTGTAGATGTATTCTTCCATGTGACAATATTTTCCGCTGATAGCAGGGCGTACCTGAGAGAAGGACTTACATTCACTGGGGAGATAATCCCATCTCATAATGATGGATTCCAGGTTAGAAAGGTTATTAATTCCTTATAACATTACAGAGAGGGGGGGTAGCCCCCTCTAACTATAATAGTTAGTAAAATTCTCAATAGCCTTTCCAGAAATCCATTTACTTAAAAATTAAACCCAGTTTCGACGTTCCCCCCTGCAATCCTCCTTAAAATATTTGACAAGGCAATGATGTGTATTTAAATGTAACTTTCAAAACCATATCAACGTTCATTATTATCTCTTCCTCTTTTTAACAAAAATATTGTTCGCTTATCCGATCTGTCATATACCATTGGTATCAATTTCGTATCACTGTCCAAAGTACCCAACCCACAGTTATTGACAGAACTCCGAGGCGCGGCAATGCCGCTTTTTAAAGTCAAAGGCTCAACGGCCAAAAGCTTTGGAACGATGCGCCATTCGGCTGTCCGGGTAACATGTACCAACTCAGAGCCCAAGTGCGGGGCGTAGATGCCCACAACTCTCTCTATATCCTCTTCGTAGGCATTGACCTCGTCAGTCACGTTACGAGCCACGCGGACTGTCTGGCTATCACGTGGAACATTCGCCCCACCCTGCGCTGCGATATACAGGTCAAATTCACCTTCATCAGCTGCAGCTCTGGCCACCTCGACACGCTCATCAAATTCATCAGCGATACTCACACCACGGGGCAGTTTGCGGAGCTCTCGGTATGCTCCCATCGTCGGCAGGCCAATAGATTTGAATTGCGGGATGCGCCATGTTGACGCCCATGCGGTTACAGCTGCTGCTGTATCAGTGAGAGGCTTGCCGGTGTCGTGATCCATCTGACCATCGAGCGCGTAACCATCGATATTCTTCGCAATGTACTTTGCGATATAACCGGCCGCGCCACCTTGATTGAGGTGCTTCGCTTCAAAGCGCTGTGCTGCAGCGCCCTTTTCATCGCCATCCTCTTTTAAGGCATAACGACGCATGATTTCGGTGATGTGTTTCCCCGTTGCTCTGGTTTGCAAAAAAGCATCATGTGCCAGTGCGGAGTTCCGTCATGATGCGGTTCAACTACACGCATCCCATAGACCTGCAGTTCGTTATCTTTAAAAGCTGTGCGCATCAGGCTCCAGACTCGGCATAAATACCGCTGTCCATCCTTAGGCGTAAAGGCGGTTTCATTCCATCCGTGGTTAAGCTGCACCGTCTTTTTGTCGCCTTTTCCAACCTGACGTGTCGGGTGATACTTCGACGGCGTAGTGATAGTGATAAACATCCCGACGTCACCCTGACCGGCCGCATAGCGTTCAATCCCTGCGATAGTATTCATCAGTTCCATACGACGGATTTCGGGGTTTGAAATACTTCCCATGACTTTACTGATGAAATCGATGCGCTCACCGGTGACTTTGTTTTCCAACTCACACGACTTCAAGTATTCGAGATTAGCCTGACGGCGAGAATGCACATCGCGGATCGCCGTTTTGCTGGCGTATGGGGAGCGGTCTTTGTTCACCTCACCGGCGGCAATCAGCAAAGCCTCGTGCCAGCGCATACGCTGCGCCTTAAACTGATTAACCCACCATTCATCGTTAATCAGACGAGCGATAGCGGAAAATGCCTGGCGGATCGTTATTTGCCCTTTGCGGTATTTCTTCCAGAACATTGGGGTGATGTTGAATGCACGAGCTGCACCGGCAATGTGACCATATAAGTGCGCCTGCGCTTCATCGGTGAAAAGGGTTTCTTTACCGCCGTGAGCATCTGTCCATGCGTCGCTAAGTTCCTCATAAGCGACATAGGTTTGCTGAGGCCAGTTATGCTGAATTCAGGCGAATCCTCAAAGCGGTTAAACCAGATTTACCGGCCGGGCAAGCGACACATGCGCTGCGACACTCTTTCGCCACGCACTTTATGATTAACGGGGGCAACATCATCACACTGCAGAGGATCTTAGGTCATACGAAAATTGCGCAGACAATGGTCTATGCACACTTCGCTCCTCAGTACCTGCAGGATGCGATTTCGCTTAACCCGTTGAAGGGTGCTAACGGTGGTCAGAGTGTCCACAATGTGTCCACACCCTAGCCGCTTTTTATGGCTTTTGACTGCTAGTAGTAAAACTTGAAGCCTTGTCTGGCGCGGCTTTCCAGTTACGCCAGACATTAAAAGGCCCCCTCAGGAGCCTCATCTCAGTGCAACGACGCAAGTCGCGCAGCAAATCCTACAAACAGCAGCCCTATCAGGCCATTTCCCAGCTTCGCCAGTTTCTTCTTGGTTTTCAGGTAGCGAGTGACAAATGCACCAGAGAAAATCAGGAAACTCATGTAGGTAAAGCTAATCAACTCAAGCGTGGTGGCGAGGATCAGGAAAGAGGTTCCAGTGTTTTCTGCACGCACATCAATGAACTGCACAAAGAACGACACATAAAAAAGAATCGCTTTCGGGTTCGTCAGGCTTAACACCAGAGAGCGCTTCATGATCATACTTGCTGGTTCAGTACCGGCATCATGGCCATTGTTCTTGCGGGTGATAACCGACCACAACATTTTGCCGCCGAGCCACAGCAAATAGAATGCGCCTAAATAACGCACAATGTTAAATAACACAGGTGTGGTCTGAATTAACGCAGCGACCCCTGCCCATGCCAGAAACATCAGTACGGCATCACCAATAAAGACACCGGTCGCGGCCAGATATCCTTTTTTGACGCCATGGCCAATACCCGTTTTCAGCACAAACAGTGTGTTTGGCCCTGGAACCAGGACGATAAAAAATGCGCCTACCACATAGGTCCAGAAATTAAGCACACCAAACTCCGCAAACACAGCTCCCTCCTTTTGCTATAAAACAAAGGGAATAGCGCTGCAACGGCGCTATTCCCAACAGTGAATTAACCTATTGTACGCCGTTAAAGCCATCAAGATAAGTCGCAGCTAATTCGTTACCAAACAACACGGCATCTTTCTGGTCCATATCTGAAGACCATTGGTCATTCGCATTGCCCGAGAAAGACTGTTTTGTCACGGCACTTTTCTTTAGCTGATCGCGAATACTTTGCGCATACGCATTGGCCTCGGCCTCTGTGTGTCCGGCAGCGCGGTCGGCTTTGCCGCTAGCGTACATCTCGCGAAACTGCGGTACGTTCAGACGATAATTCTCGGGCACGCTGGAGGCAAAATTCCCACCAGTGAAACTCGATTTATGTGAGACGAAATAATACGCATGTCGTTCCGGTGCTGTTTTGGTACTGGCACACCCGCTCAACACCGCAATGCTCAATAGAGCAGCAACAACTTTTCCGTTCATCCCTTGATCCCTTAGTAAAACCACTGTGACACCCAGGCAAATATAAAATCTGCCAGCGAGGAAAATGACGACAGCCCTAAATTTTCTCTGAGCGCATCCAGCGCAAAAAGCACAATAAATACCCAGAGGTATGGATTCATCTTTTATTTCATAAAGTTAAACGGGGGTAGTATATCGCGGAATCACGTCGGGGGAGACTGCGAAAATTAATAGCCTTATATAAACATCGGGCACCTTAACGGTGCCCTCGTGGTTTTCAGAGTTCCTGGAATGCAAACAGTAACGCGTTACGGTGTTTGCTTAACCCACATTTTCTGATGGCGTGTATACGCATATTGCGGCGGGATTGTGCTTCCAGCCAACGAGCCTTACGACGACTCACCTGTCGCAACATGCGCCAGCGCCCTACTTCTGTTCTACTGCGCTTCATGTCTACAACTCTTTCTCTAACACTTTTTCTCTAAAAGAAAGGCCATTATAAACCCAACCCTGCGGCAAACCAGCGCTTTTATCTGCCGTTTTTATTTGCCAGATGAATCCGGATGCGTACACTCATAACAATACGCTTTCAAAAGGATTTTTTATTTATGACAACCTTCTACACCGTGGTGAGTTGGCTGGTCATTCTGGGATACTGGCTGGTCATCGCGGGGGTGACGTTACGCATCCTGATGAAGCGCAGAGCCGTACCCTCTGCCATGGCCTGGCTTTTGATTATCTATATCCTGCCTCTGGTCGGGATTATTGCTTATCTGTCCTTTGGTGAGCTGCATCTGGGCAAACGTCGGGCAGAACGCGCCCGCGCCATGTGGCCTTCTACGGCGAAATGGCTGAACGACCTTAAAGCCTGCAAACATATCTTTGCTGAAGACAACAGTAGCGTCGCCTCTTCACTGTTTAAGCTGTGCGAGCGCCGTCAGGGGATTGCCGGTGTAAAAGGCAACCAGCTTCAGCTGTTGACCACTTCAGATGATGTGATGCAGGCGCTGATCCGCGATATCCAGCTGGCTCGCCATAATATCGAGATGGTGTTCTATATCTGGCAGCCTGGCGGTATGGCAGACCAGGTTGCAGAATCACTGATGGCGGCTGCCCGTCGCGGCATTCACTGCCGCCTGATGCTGGACTCCGCTGGCAGCGTGGCGTTTTTCCGCAGTCCGTGGGCCGCGATGATGCGTAACGCGGGCATCGAAGTGGTCGAGGCGCTGAAGGTTAATCTCCTGCGTGTGTTCTTGCGCCGTATGGATCTGCGCCAGCACCGTAAAATGATCTTGATTGATAACTATATTGCCTACACCGGCAGTATGAACATGGTTGATCCTCGCTTCTTCAAGCAGGATTCCGGCGTTGGACAGTGGGTTGACCTGATGGCGCGTATGGAGGGGCCGATCGCCACTTCCATGGGGGTTGTCTATTCCTGCGACTGGGAAATTGAAACCGGGAAACGAATTCTTCCCCCGCCGCCAGACGTCAACATCATGCCGTTTGAAGAGGCCAGCGGGCACACCATCCATACCATCGCCTCTGGCCCGGGTTTCCCGGAAGATCTTATTCACCAGGCTCTGCTCACTGCGGCCTATTCCGCCCGTGAGTACCTGATAATGACCACGCCTTACTTTGTTCCGAGCGATGACCTGCTGCACGCCATATGTACCGCCGCGCAGCGAGGCGTGGATGTTAGCATTATTATGCCGCGTAAAAACGACTCGGTTCTGGTGGGCTGGGCCAGCCGCGCCTTCTTTACTGAACTGCTGGCCGCAGGGGTAAAAATCTATCAGTTTGAAGGCGGTCTTCTGCACACGAAAAGCGTGCTGGTCGACGGTGAATTAAGCCTGGTCGGCACCGTTAATCTGGATATGCGCAGCCTGTGGCTCAACTTTGAAATTACGCTGGTGATTGACGATGCCGGATTTGGCGGCGATCTGGCGGCCGTTCAGGATGACTATATTTCCCGTTCCCGCCTGCTGGATGCCCGACTGTGGGTGAAACGCCCGCTATGGCAGAGAATTGCTGAACGACTGTTTTACTTCTTTAGTCCGTTGCTGTAAAACGTGCCCAACGATGTTAAACAGGTAGTCATCATGGAAATGGATCTGAACAATCGCCTGACCGAAGACGAAACGCTCGAGCAGGCC
>Ga0153918_1000184_pt1 | contig 39756 bp, 38 predicted proteins | sample TSFL002MetaG_FD_104687 | JGI IMG/M metagenome (GOLD analysis project Ga0153918, IMG submission 104687) | Attine ant fungus gardens microbial communities from Florida, USA - TSFL002 MetaG | ecosystem: Host-associated > Fungi > Mycelium > Unclassified | place: USA: Florida, Paynes Creek Historic... | reverse complement strand
TCCTGCTTTATTTTCCCTGCCATTGGTTTATGCAGGTTAAACAGCGGCGGCGCAATTGGTGGCTCAGTTATATATAAGCCGTTACCGACTGTTCCGAGTTTCGCACAAAAAACATAACTTCGCCGACTGAATTACCATTGACAATGAAATTATTAGAAGGAAAAGTAGCGCTTATAACCGGCGCATCTAAAGGAATAGGCCGTAAGATTGCCGAGAAATTTGCCGAGCACGGCGCCAATGTAGCGTTTACCTACCTGTCATCAGTAGAAAAAGGCCAGGCCCTGGAGCACGAGCTGCAAAGCTTTGGCACCCAGGTAAAAGGTTACCGCTCTGATGCCTCTAAATTTGACGAAGCCGAGAAACTGATAAATGATATCGTAGCTGATTTTGGCACCCTGCACATTGTTGTAAACAACGCCGGTATTACCAAAGACGGTTTGCTGATGCGGATGACCGAAGAGCAATGGGACGAAGTGCTGGACGTTAACCTGAAATCAATCTTCAACGTTACCAAAGCCGCTTCTAAAATTATGATGAAAAACCGCCAGGGCGTGTTTATCAACATGAGCTCTGTTGTTGGTGTGCAAGGCAACGCCGGTCAGGCTAACTATGCAGCTTCTAAAGCAGGCATCATCGGTTTCTCTAAATCGATAGCAAAAGAGCTGGGCAGCCGTAACATCCGTACCAACGTGGTAGCACCGGGCTTCATCAAAACCGAAATGACCGAAGTGCTGGACCCTAAAGTGGTTGAAGGCTGGGAAGCCAACATCCCGCTGAAACGCGCCGGCGAAACTCAGGATATTGCCAACGCCTGCGTTTTCCTAGCGTCAGACATGGCTGCTTACATTACCGGTCAGGTAATTGCGGTTGATGGTGGTATGTTATAATTGGATTTGATTACACTGATATAAGAAGCGGCTTTAGGGCCGCTTTCTTTGTTTTTACCCTGCCCCATGTCATTCGAACGAACCGGGGAAGGCTTGTGCGGCGGCGTGAGGAGAAATCTTAGACGCGTGCCAAGCCTTCGAACAAGCATTGTGGGCTAAGATTTTTTCACTTCGTTTAAGAGAGTAGTTCTCCCGTTGGTCGAAATGACATCGAGGATTGCAGTCGCCCCTGATTAACTCCGCACCAATCATTACCTTTGCCCTCGTATGGAAACCATCTCCTGGCACGATTTTGAGAAAGTAGAACTGCGTACCGGCACTGTTTTGCAGGTGCTTGATTTCCCCGAGGCACGTAAACCGGCGTATAAGTTGCAGGTTGATTTTGGCGAGTTCGGCATTCGCTGGTCAAGCGCGCAGATCACTAAGCATTATACCAAAGAGGAATTAGTGGGGCGACAGATCATCGGGGTGGTTAATTTTCCTAAGAAGCAAATTGCTAACTTTATGTCGGAGTTTCTGGTGACGGGCTTTGCCGATGAAAACGGCGATATTGTTTTATCCGCCGTAGAAAAACCCGTGCCTAACGGCAGTAAACTGATCTAAACTATGCACCTGAAAGAACTGATATATGGCCCTCAACTGCTCGGACTGATCCTGCTGATTGCCGGACTGATCCAGCAGAAATATCCGCCTAAAAAAATAAATGGCTTATACGGTTATCGTACCATACGGTCAAAAAGCAGTCAGCGCAACTGGGACGAAGGTAATCGCTATTCTGCCATTTTAATGGTGCGCATCGCCTGGATCTTGCTGATTGGTGGTCTTATTGCTGCTGTGTCACTGCACTTTGTGGAGAACAGAAAACTAAAAGAAGGATTGACATTTTTGCTGATGACCGGCGGCACTATGGCCGGCGTAATTATAATGATTGGCAAAACCGAGCGCCATCTGGAAAAACTTGAGGAAGACGAAGAATGAGATATTACACCTTCGGCGATGAACCCAGCATCTCGCCCGACGAATTCTTTATGGAAGAAGCCCTGCGCGAAGCGCGACAGGCGCTGGCCGAAGATGAGATTCCAATCGGCGCCGTGGTGGTAGCCAAGGGCAAGATTATTGGGCGCGGGCATAATTTGACCGAGCGCCTTACCGATGTATCGGCCCACGCAGAGATGCAGGCCCTTACCGCAGCGGCTAACTACATTGGCGGCAAATACCTGAAAGATTGTACCTTATATGTCACCATGGAGCCTTGCGTCATGTGCGCGGGGGCATCTTACTGGTTCCAGATAGGGCGTATTGTTTTTGGTGCGTATGATACCCGCATGGGCTTTGGCCGTATTAATCAAAAGATCACTCACCCTAAAACAATCATCACCGGCGGCATCAAAGAGAACGAGTGCGCCGAACTGGTGCGCGACTTTTTCAAGAGCAAACGCATGAAGAAAGGATGAGGATTTTTGCAGGTAAGCACAATATAATTGTTAAATTGAGGTTCTGGCGGTATATTCAACCACTATCTGTCATAATTATTAAATGCGGTTGCTGAAGTCTTGTTTTTGGGGTGCGCTCTGTTTGTTTTTTCCGCTGTATTCGTCGGCGCAATACATGTATAAAGAAAAAGTTGCCGATACCCGGGTAACCAGCTTTTGCTACAATTGCGGTACGCCAAAAGCACAGTATGATCCTGAAATGTTTGAGCGCATTGCTCATGCCGTTGAGCGCAGGTACAACCTGGCTGCGTCTTGGGGTTCTATTTCTTACCAAATCCTGGTAGATACGGCGGGCAACGGACAAGTGCTTAGCTATAATGATGCCTCGCACAGTCAACTCTCTCGCGATATTATAGGCTACCTCAACGTGTTCCGCTGGAAACCGGCAAAGGTTAACGACAAGTCTGTTTTTTCATCTGTAGATGTTACTTTCACCATAGGCAGCGGCATGATTACCGGCAAAGTGAGCGATGCGTCGTTGGATGATTTTGCCGATAACGTTATTGCCAACCATCCGCTTATTATCAACAAAAGATATTTTTACCAAAACCAGTCGTTAGGCCGTTACCAGCTCACCGTTTGGAATAAAAACAACTCCTTGCTACCTGATAACGTGAGCCAGTGTAACGCGGTAGACCGCACGGGGGTGCTTTGGTATGCCACCGGCCACGGCATTATTACTTTTGCAGGCGGCACGTTTAGAAATGTGCCGCAAGTAGGTACACCGGGCATCACCAGCCTGGCTATTGATAACACCGATGTAAAATGGATGTACTCTGGCAACGCGGTTTACCGCAATGCGGGCAGTACCTGGCAAAAGTATGATTTGCCTAAAATGGGCTTTACATCTGTAAACAACATTACGGCTACCAAGACCGGCGAGGTAATCTTTTCTACAGAAAAAGGCCTGCTGATTATAAAAAACGGACAGTTTACGCTGGTAAACAAACAACGATTCGGCAAGCTGCCTACCAACCAGATTGAGTATGCCTATTATGATAAACGCGGCCGCCTTTGGGTGGGCACCAATCTGGGATCTGTACTGATTGACAAATCCAGAAAGGTAACTGTATTTAACGGCATGGCCAGTCCGCTAAACGGCACCTGTATTACCGCGGCAACCGAGGACCCTGCCGGGAATCTTTATTTCGCGCTCCGATCCATCCGCCCGTACAGTAAAGATGCCGATGGCAACACCCTATCTGAAAGCGACGCCGAAGGCATTGCTGTGTATACTACCAACGGCAGATGGCTGCATTATAACGATAAGAACTCGGGCCTGCCCAGCAACCAGATTAACAGCCTGTTGTATGACCGCTTTGAAAAAGTATTGTGGATAGGCACCCACCGCTCTGGCCTGGCACGCTACAACCCGCGTAATTACACCTGGGAGCTGTACCATAACGAGAACTCAAACGTGCCTGATTATGATATCTACCAGCTATCGCAAGATGGCAATGGTAGTATCTACGCATCAACCTATAAAGGCTTGCTGGTGGTGAGCCGGAGGATTGGAGGGTAGTGTTTGTTTAAATAACCTCGCAATGACGTTGGTGCGGTGCCCCCCCCAAAAAGTTGACAATAAATTAGAACAAATACAATACTCGTCACTTATATTTGCGACGATACGATCTGTTAACCTCATAAAAACAATACTATGGCTTTTGAATTACCAGCGTTACCATACGCAACTGACGCTCTTGAACCACACATTGATAAACTGACCATGGAAATTCACCATGGCAAACACCACCAGGCTTATGTTACCAACCTGAACAAAGCTTTGGAAGGTAAACCAGAAGCTAACGGCAACCTGGAAGATATCATCAAAAATATCTCTAAATACCCTGTTGCTGTGCGCAACAATGGCGGCGGTCATTATAACCACAGCCTGTTCTGGACTTTGTTGTCGCCAAACGGCGGTGGCGAGCCAACCGGCGATCTGCTGACTGCTATCAACAGCACTTTCGGTTCTGTAGCTGAGCTGAAAACCAAAATGAACGAAGCTGGTGCAACCCGTTTCGGTTCTGGCTGGGCCTGGTTAATTGTTACTGCAGACCACAAACTGGCGGTAACTTCAACTCCAAACCAAGATAACCCACTGATGGACATCGCCGAGGTTAAAGGCACGCCTATCCTGGGTATTGACGTTTGGGAGCACGCTTACTACCTGAAATACCAGAACCGTCGTCCGGATTACTTAGGAGCTATCTGGAACGTGATCAACTGGAACCACGTAGCAGAGCTGTACGCAAAAGCAAAATAAGCTAAGCTTAAAAAATAAAAAAAGCCCCGGAATATTTCGGGGCTTTTTTTTGTCCTGAACCGGGATTTTTAGGATTTTAGAGATTTACAGGATACATTAGCGCCACGTCATGCCGAAACAAGTTTGGTATGACATACGTTCCATCACAGATCTCTAATCGCCCAATCACTGATTAACCAAACACCATGAAAGCCATCGTCCTTGAATCTGCAGAAAACCCAATAGTTTATAAAGATGTTGAGAAACCAACGCTTGCCCCCGGTGAGGTGCTGGTGCAAATAAAAGCTGCGGCACTTAATCGCCGCGACTATTGGATTACAGTTGGCAAATACGCCGGATTAAAATACCCCACCATTTTAGGTGCCGATGGCGCAGGCATTGTGGTAGAAACCGGCGGTGATGAAGGCAAGGAATGGCTGGGCAAAGAAGTAGTGATCAACCCGGGGCAGAATTGGGGCGACTCGCCCGAATTTCAAGGCAAACATTTTAAAATTTTAGGACTGCCCGATGATGGCACCTTTGCCGAATATGTAAAAACCCGTGCCGAATACATTTATGCCAAACCCGCTCACCTTAACTGGGAGCATGCGGCAGCGTTGCCTTTAGCTGGCTTAACTGCCTACCGTGCGTTATTTACCAAGGGTCGGGCTAAGAAAGGCGACAAAGTATTGATTGTGGGCGTAGGCGCAGGCACTGGTTCCCTTGCTTTGCAAATGGCCGTAGCGGCAGGTTGCCAGGTATTTGTCACCTCGGGCAGTGGAGATAAATTGCAGCAAGCCAAAAAATTGGGCGCAGCAGCAGGCGTAAACTACAAGGCGCAGGACTGGGCCCAGCAACTGCACGAACTGGCAGGCGGCTTTGATGTGATTATTGACAGCGCACTAGGCGAAGGCTTTGCCAAGCTGCCCGATCTGTGTAATCCTGGTGCGCGGATTGTTTTCTTCGGCGGCACGGCGGGCGATATCCCACCTATTAACGGGCGCAAGATTTTTTGGAAACAACTACAAATTCTCGGCACCACCATGGGCAATGCTGATGATTTTAAAGGTTTATTAAATCTTGTAAGCGAGCATGAGATTAAACCCGTGGTTGACGAAATTTTCACTCTGGCCAATGCCAAAGAAGCGTTTAAACGGATGGAACAATCATCTCAATTTGGCAAACTGGTACTGACTGTTTAATGCCAGAAATAATTGTAGAAAACATAATCCGCGAGGCGGCGGACACGGCCACTTTTCAACTGCGCCCTGCGAACGGCCAGCCGCTGCATTATAAAGCGGGGCAGTTTATCACGCTGATATTTGACCATCATAATGAAGAATTACGCCGGTCTTATTCCATCAGTTCGTCCCCTGATGAACCCTTGCTCAGCATCACCGTAAAACGGGTACCCAACGGCGAGCTTTCACGTTTTCTGATTAGCCACACCAAACCAGGCGACCGCTGGAACATTGTCGAACCCACCGGCAAGTTTATATTGGATGGCAACGAGGATAAAGATCTTTTCTTCTTCGCTGCAGGCAGTGGTATCACACCCATATTTGCTCAGCTGAAATACCTGTTAAACCGACCGGGGCAAAACAAGTTCACACTTATCTACAGCAACCGGAATGCTACCGGTATCTTGTTTAAAGAAGAGTTGCAAGCATTAGTTAACCAGCATCCGGACCGTCTTAAAGTGATCCATTTTTTAAGCGATGAAGCGCGTCGGCTCAATAACTACATTATAGAACAATTGCTTCAACCCTTTGCCGGCAAACTGGATAATATGGCCTTCTACCTCTGTGGCCCGTTTGATTATATGCGCATGGTACGGCTCTCACTCACCTACATGGGCGTTGCAGCAGATCGGATCCGTAAAGAGAATTTTGTGATTGATACCGTGGCGGTGAGCAGCTTTCTTCCGGCTTTTGCGCCGCATAAAGTGCAAATCATCTACAAGGGCGAAACTTATAACATAACAGCCGGCGAGAACCAGTCTATCTTACAGGCGGCTTTGCAAAACAAGATTAACATCCCCTACAGCTGCCGCGTGGGCATTTGCTCGGCCTGCTCAGCCATTTGCAGTAATGGCAAAGTGCAGATGACGGCTAACGAGGTGATTACACCGGCAGATGAAGCCAAAGGCTGGGTACTTACCTGCACTGGCTATGCGCTGGATGATGATGTGGTGATACGGTACGATTGATCCTTATTCGACGGCGGCCTGAGGCGCGTGATAGCCATCACTCGCGAGGACACGAGCGACTGCGGTAAGCTAACTGCGTGCGAAGGCTTTCTTCCTCTGTCGAAGGGCGCAATGATTTTCGGGGCCGCGCTGCGCTTCGACGGAGCTCAACAGACATATGGGAGATAAAATGACTCTCCTTTATGGCGTCGGCACCCTCTTTACCCTTGTATTCAACTCACTGATCGGCATGGTAATCATCCTGCCAATGGGCTTGCCTCCGCGATAGGTGATCACACGCATCAAGGCCGCATCCTTTGGCACGATGAGCGGCGTGGTGTATCTCGGGTAAAACTTATCGGGGTACGAGTTATCAAAGCTGTAATAAATATCCAATCCCGGTATCTCGGTACTCAACTCCACCCGCAATTGGTTGCCCGGAGCAATAGACGGACTAAATGCCGGATCATAAACCGCTGGTGAATATTTAACCTGTGCCTCATCCAGGCGGGTAAAGTGCTTTTCTACCCGACCAAAGAAATCCGGCCAGTTTTTACTTCCTTTAGCCGACCATACCGCCTCTGACACTGCCATAGCCCTTGGCCAAAGCATATATTCTACCTGGCGGAAGTTGTAAATCTGCTCGGTCCACAGGTTAGCCTGGCCGCCTTTGATCAACCGGGAATCTACCGTATCAGACGGTACAGGATCAAATTCATAGGTTTTATTGAGGCGGAGCGAAGCATACACATGCGGTTCCATCACCCGATCTGACTGCATATAATCCAGGTAAGTGAACGCTGTTGGCGTCATCACCACCTCGTGCCCCATTTTAGCGGCGTCCATACCGGCCTTCTGGTTGCGCCAGCTCATTACTGCCGCGTTAGGACCAAGGCCACCTTCAATAATTTCGTCCCAGCCCATAAATTTCTTACCTTTTGATTCTACTATTTTTTCCAATCGTTTCTCAAAATAGCTTTGCACCTCTGGCATGGTTTTGAGACCCTCGCGCTGCATCAGGGCTTTTACCGAATCGCTTTGTTCCCAGAAATTTTTAGCGCATTCATCGCCGCCCATATGCATATATGGAAAAGGGAACAGCGGCGCCATTTCGCCCACCACTTTATCCAAAAAGGCGTAAACGCGCTCATTAGCCGGGCAAAGGGTATTATCCACCAGGGCAGTCAATCCACCGGTAAAATTCATGATCCGCTCGCCGGAACGTACATGGTATTGATCAGCACCCGGAGTACATGAAAGTTCCGGGTAGGAGGCAATGGCAGCCAAACTGTGACCGGGCACATCAATCTCCGGCATTACATTTACAAAGTTAGCTTTGGCATAAGCCACTATTTCGCGGATGTCATCCTGTGTATAAAAGCCACCGTAATTGCGTGGTTCATCCGGTTTAGGTGGAGTAAACGTACCAAAATCGCCCACTTTGTTTACGCGCCAGGCACCAATCTGCGTTAGCTTTGGCAGGCTTTTAATTTCAATGCGCCAGCCCTCATCATCGGCCAGGTGCAGGTGCAGCACATTAAATTTGTATTGCACCATCTCATCAATAAATCGTTTGACCTCTGCCTTGGTAAAGTAGTGACGCACCACGTCAAACATCAGTCCGCGCCAGGCAAAACGCGGGTAATCGGTGATCTGGACGTGCGGGATAGTCCATTTTACATCAGATTCTTTTTGTAGGCTTTGCACCGCCGCTGGCAATAATTGCATCAGCGTTTGGGCGCCGTAAAATAAGCCGGCTGGCTCGTTAGCCTTAATAACTACGCCCTGCGCTGTACTCGTCAGGTAGTAGCCCTCGGTACCAATAACGGGATCATTCTTGGTCAGCAAAATCATTTTTACCGGCCCGGTAATCCCTGGTTTTACACTTACTTTAAAACCTGCGGCCATCAATCGTTTAAACAAATAGGCCGATGCATCTGCCGCTTTGGCCGGTGCGCAAATGGTAAACGTTTTGGGTAGCGTAAAGCTCCCGGGCTTGACCACCATTTTTACTGGCTTGGGTATAATAGACGGTTTGGGCTGTGCAAAAGTGGTAAGACTGATAATGCAGGTGCAGGTTAAAGCAAAAAATCTTTTCATCGCGATCTGGTTTTTCAACAGGTTATGCCAGCAGCGGCAAAATCTCGCTGATAGTGTTCACCATTTTAAAGTTTTCGTGTTCAATATTGTTTTCTATCATTTCGTGCTCCCAGGTGATATGATAAGGCACATGGATGGCATGCCCTCCAATATTCAGCACCGGCAACACATCTGATTTCAGTGAGTTACCCACCATCAGCAACTCATGCGGGTGGATGTCCAGGTGACGCAGCAGCTTCTGATAATTAGCCTCATCTTTCTCAGACATAATTTCGATATGGTGAAAATAATGACCCAGGTTAGATTTACGCAGCTTACGCTCCTGGTCAAGCAGGTCGCCCTTTGTGGCAACCACCAGCCGGTATTGGCCTTTCAGCGTTTTCAATACCTCTTCCACGCCTTCCAGCAATTCAATCGGTTCATCCAGCATGCTCTTACCCAACTGCAAAATGCGGTCTACCACCTCTATGCTGATGGTTTTGTCTGATACTTTGAGCGCGGCCTCAATCATGGAGAGGATAAAACCTTTCACTCCATAACCATAAAGCGGCAGGTTACCAATTTCAATCTTCATCAGCTCGCGCTCTAAAGAGCGCTGCTGCAAATAATCGCTCATCAACTCAAAAAAAGCCTCTTCGGTTTTCCGGAAGTATGGCTCATTCACCCAAAGGGTATCATCGGCATCAAAAGCAATAACCTTTATATCCATAAACAATTATAACAAAATAGCTTGGCTTAATCTGGTAGTTAAAATGTACAGCCACTATTTTAACCCGTAAACTGAAAACAAAAATGAGGGCAGATGTTTTAACATTATGGCCTCTTCCCAGCTCTCCCCAAAAAGAGAGTTGGTGAACACCAACTGGCAAACCAACATTAACCTAAAACAACAAAGGCCTCTCTCTTGGAGAGGTTTAGGAGGGGTATAATCATGGAACACATTGTTAGAATTCTGGACATTGCGCAGGTTACCCACAATGTAAAAGCCTTCAGGGTAGAGAAACCCGATAATTACGTTTTTGAACCCGGTCAGGCTACCGAGGTATCCATCAACCAGCAAAGTTGGGAAGACGAGAAACGCCCGTTCACCTTTACCAGTTTGAACGAGGAACACTTCCTGGAGTTTACCATCAAAGGGTATTTTGATCATAATGGTGTTACCCAGAAACTGCACAGCCTGGTACCTGGTGATGAACTGATCCTGCGCGATATCTGGGGTGCCATTGCCTACAAAGGCGAGGGCACATTTATTGCTGGCGGTGCGGGTATCACACCATTTATTTCGATACTTCGGCAGCTTTATAAAGATGGCCGATTGCTAGGCAATCAGCTTTTCTTTGCCAATCAAACCGAAGACGATATTATTTACAAAGATGAGCTGGACAAAATGCTGGGCAACAACGTGCAATACCTTCTGAGCCGCTCGTCAGGATCAAGCCGGTATTATGTTGGCCGTGTGGATGCTGATTATCTGAAGAGCCACGTCAAAGATTTCTCGCAGCATTTCTATGTGTGCGGGCCCGATGAAATGGTTAAGGACATCAGCGATTTACTCACAGACCTGGGTGCACAGCCGGATGCGGTTGTGTTTGAAAAGTGAGGGATTGAAGGTGGGTGGATAAAGATTAAAGATTAGTACTTAATTGCAGTTGCTGGCGTTCTCGTCACAAGTGCTGTGAAAGGCCTTTATAAAAAATTTGCACCATGTCAGGCTGAGCCTGCCATTAGCTATTAGCCGCACATCTGATCGGTTTTCGTAAACGAAATTTCTTATATTTGGTCTTGTTTCTGTTTAAAAATGAGACAATAAGGGCCCCCTTCACCATTTTATGATGGCGTTCCAATCGGGCTTGGGCTAAAAACTTAGGAGTGGTCGCAACACTTCTAAGTTTTTTTGTTTAAATAGGCTAATGAATGCCGTGTTTTCAAAACAGCCGTAACTGATTACTATCGCCTTTCATCAACGGTTGCCGCTCCACCTCTCCAAAGTTTGATAACGATATCCCCAACAATCGGATGCGCACATCGTCAATCCCACTGGCTAGCAAAAGATTTTTTGCGGTAGAAATAATGGTTTCGGCATCGCCTACAGCATGAGGAAAAGATTGATTACGGGTAATTTGCCTAAAATCGCTGTATTTTATTTTGAGGGTGATGGTGCGGCCTTTTAGTCCGTAGTGTTCGAGGCGTTCGCAGACCGTTTTGGTAATTTTTTCTAATTCCGGATACATCTCCTCAGTGGTGGTGAGATCATAAGGAAAGGTATCTTCTGCACCGAGCGATTTGGTTTCGCGGTGCGGGTTTACCGGTCGCTCGTCAATACCACGCACAATACGATAGTAGAAGCGGCCAACCTTGCCGAAGTTCTGCTGCATTTCGTCCTCTGTCAGTCGTTTCAGATCAGCGCCCGTGTGCAGGCCCATCCGCTTCATTTTGTCGGCCGTCACCCGGCCAACTCCGTAGAATTTATCTACCGGTAGCTGCTCCATAAAGGCTTCGATGGAGGAGGGGCCGATAAATTTCAACCCGTCGGGCTTATTGATATCTGAGGCAATTTTGGCGACGAACTTATTGATAGACACCCCAGCAGATGCCGTCAGGTTCAGTTCATCTTTGATGGCTTGTTTAATTTGGGTAGCCACCTCTATGGCTGAGCCAATGCCCAACTTATCTTCGGTAACATCCAGGTAAGCTTCATCGAGCGAAAGCGGCTCAATCAGATCGGTATACCGACTAAAAATCTCGCGGATCTTTCGGGAGGCTTCTTTGTAAACTTCAAATCGCGGTCGCACAAAAATAGCTTGCGGACAAAGCTGTTTAGCCTTCTTAGACGGCATGGCCGAGCGCACGCCAAACTTGCGCGCCTCATAACTTGCCGTAGCCACCACACCGCCACGGCCTTCGGGCAAGCCACCTACTACAATAGGTTTGCCCCTATACTCGGGGTTATCACGCTGCTCTACCGACGCGTAAAAAGCATCCATATCTATATGGATAATCTTTCTGACTACGGTGGCGACGGCATCGGACATATTTGATGAACAAATATGCGGAAGAAATGGGACAGACACTTAAACACCACGTGATTTCCTTTAGCTTATCTTCATCAATAATAACCTCTATTATCTCTTTGAAGCTAAGCTAAAGGAAATGACATGATGGATCTGATTAATACAAAGGGTTACTTCCTCTCCAGATAAGATTTTCCTAAATCAGTTTCCAGAAAATTCTCAGACTCGGTATGATCGGTAGAAATACTTACCGGTAGCCATTTTTCCATTTCCTCGCGGCGGGCTCCATCGGCATTTTTAAGGAAACCGATAGCTTCGCTACCCAGCACCAGGTGTACCGGTGGCTCAGGGTGTACAGCCAGCTCTACCATTACTTTGGCGGCTTTGTCTGGATCGCCCACTGGCACAAACTTGCCGCTCTGGAACATATCTTTACGCCAGCCTACAGATTTTTCATACCCTTCAATATCCTGTGCGTAACTCATCGAATTGCCTGCCCAGTCGGTACGGAAACCACCGGGCTCAACACTGGTTACCAGTATACCCAGATCGCGCACCTCTTTGGCCAGTGCTTCACTAAAACCGCTTAAACCAAATTTGGCAGCCTGGTAAATACTTACGCCGGGATTACCTACACGGCCACCAATTGAGCTGATCTGTAAAATCCGGCCTGAGCGTTGTTTACGCATATATGGCAATACGGCGCGAGTTATTTCAATAGGGGCGTACAAATTGGTTTCCAATTGGCTGCGCACCTGCTCATCGGTAAAAGCTTCTGCCGCACCGGTGATGCCGAAACCGGCATTGTTTACCAACACGTCTATCGAACCAAAGTGTTTAACTACATCTGCCACCACCTGGTGCACCTGTGGATAATCGGTAACATCCAGTTTTATAGCAAAAAGCTGACCGGGGTATTGTGCTTTCAAATCGTCTAATTGCTCCGGAGTACGTGCTGTTGCAGCAACATTATCGCCTGCGGCCAATACGGCCTGGGTTAAGCTGCGGCCTAAACCGCGTGAGCTACCTGTTATTAACCATGTCTTTTTCATAAATCGTTTTTTATTCAAAGATCGGGAGGACAGGGGACGATCGCTTTGTTATAAGGCTCATTGTTGGTTTGTTGAATGGCTCAAAACGTTAAACCAACAATGAGTTTCAATTTATATTTTTTTACTTTTATTTTATAATGTATATAATAAGTGAACTAGACCGTGGTAGAGACAATAATTTTAACCTGCTCCGGTTTTTGGCGGCTACAATGGTTATTTTCTCGCATTCCTACTGGCTTACAGGCAATCAGCTTGCTGAGCCCTTGCATAACATTTGTGGGATGCTTGATTTTGGTTCACTGGGCGTTAAGTTGTTTTTTTGTATCAGTGGCTTTTTAATAACCAAAAGTTTATACCGGCAGCAAAACCTGGGAAACTTTGTATGGGCTCGTTTAATCCGGATTTTTCCGGGGCTTTTTTTCTCTTCTGTATTTTGTGCATGGGTTATAGGCCCCTTAAGCACCACGCTTTCTACTAGTAGTTATTTTGCCGATAACAGGGTTTATAGTTTTATATGGCACACTACCTTACTGTATAACTGGCCCAACACGCTGCCCGGTGTTTTTTTAACCAACCCTATTAAAAGCAATGTTAACTCTGCGTTGTGGACCCTGCCCGGCGAAATTTTTATGTATAGCTGTGTGGTGATATTTGGTGCGCTTATATACGTGTTTAAGCTAAAGTTTAAACAGCTGATCTTGTTTCCGGTAATAATTACCGTTTATTTATTGCTTTGGGGCATCCCTGGATCCGGCCAATTATTAAAGTATATCGCCTCCTGGGGTGTCCTGTTTGCCGCTGGCGCAGTTTGCTTCCTGTTAAGGCATCGTATTAAACTCAGTATTCCAGCATTTTTTGTGGCCTGTATAGTTTTCCTGCTGCTTTTTCATTACCGCTTTATATTAATTGCATACGCCTTTGATCTTTTACTGTGTTATGGCATCATGCTGTTTGCCTATCATCCTCGTTTAAAATTCCGTGCTTTTTTAAAAATAGGCGATTTGTCTTACGGTCTATATATCTATGCTTTGCCTGTGCAGCAACTCATTATTGCTAAATTTGGCATACATGCCCCGTGGAGAGAATTTATGATCTGCTATCCAATTGCGCTGATTCTTGCGGCGCTGTCATGGAACTTTATTGAGAAACCGTCTCTAAGATTAAAAAATGTTTCGCCGGTCAGCCTTCTAAACAAAAAAGAAGGCAAACCGGATCTGCAGAAATCATAACTTAACATCTTTTAACATCCCCTGCTGCCTTTTACCTTTCGGCTTTCGGCTCAAAATACTACTTTTGCTCACTTTATTACGAGAGGACTATGCTACGTACACATACTTGCGGCGAATTAAATATCAGTCATTTAGGCCAAACGGTCACTTTATGCGGCTGGGTGCAAAAATCGCGCGACCTGGGCGGCACTACTTTTATTGACGTGCGCGACCGTTATGGTTTAACCCAGATATTATTAAATACAGATACCGATGCTGCCGTGCGCGATAAAGCACGTGGTATGGGCCGCGAGTTTGTAATTCGCGTAACCGGTAAAGTGCTGGAGCGTACCAGCAAAAACCTGAAGATCCCAACCGGCGAGATTGAAATTGCTGTGGAAGAACTGGAAATTCTGAATGAATCAAAAATTCCACCTTTCCTGATAGAAGATGATACCGACGGCGGCGAGGAACTGCGCGCCAAATACCGCTACCTGGATCTGCGCCGTAACCCTATCCGCAACAATCTTATCTTGCGTCATAAACTGGCACAAGAGGTGCGCCGTTACCTGAGCGATCTGGACTTTATGGAGGTGGAAACCCCGGTGCTGATCAAATCGACCCCGGAAGGTGCGCGTGACTTTGTGGTACCAAGCCGCATGAACCAGGGCGAGTTTTATGCCTTGCCGCAATCGCCGCAAACATTTAAACAGTTACTGATGGTAAGCGGTTTTGACCGTTACTTTCAGATTGTTAAATGTTTCCGCGATGAGGATTTACGTGCCGATCGTCAGCCTGAGTTTACCCAGGTAGATTGCGAGCTTTCATTCGTTACACAAGAAGATATCCTGAATATTTTTGAGGGACTGATCCGCCACCTGTTCAAAACTACTAAAGGTATTGATCTGGGCGATTTCCCACGCATGCAATATGCTGATGCCATGCGTCTATACGGTTCAGATAAACCAGACCGTCGTTTCGGGATGGAGTTTGTGGAGCTGAATGATATTGTTAAAGGCAAAAATTTCGGTATTTTTGATAGTGCAGAACTGGTAGTGGGTATCAACGCTAAAGGTTGCGCCAGTTATACCCGTAAACAAATTGACGAGTTGACTGAATGGCTGAAACGCCCACAAATTGGAGCTACCGGCCTGATCTACTGCCGCTACAATGAAGACGGTACACTAAAATCATCTGTAGATAAATTTTATAGCGAAGATGATCTTACCAACTGGGCAGCTGCCTTCGGTGCAGAGAAAGGTGACTTAATGCTGATCCTGGCCGGCAATACCCAGAAAGTACGTAAACAAATGAATGAACTGCGCCTGGAAATGGGCAGTCGTTTAGGTTTACGTAACAAAGATGAATTTGCACCAATGTGGGTATTAGACTTCCCCCTGCTGGAGTGGGATGAAGAAACCGAGCGCTATCACGCCATGCACCACCCATTCACCTCGCCAAAACCAGAGGATATACCAATGCTGGATACCGCTCCTGGTGATGTCCGCGCCAATGCGTATGACCTGGTGATCAACGGTTCTGAAATTGGCGGCGGCTCTATCCGTATCCATGACCGCGAGACACAATCGCTGATGTTCAAACACTTGGGCTTTAGTCCGGAAGAAGCGCAGAAACAATTTGGCTTCCTGATGGATGCTTTTGAGTATGGCGCACCTCCGCATGGTGGTTTGGCGCTGGGCTTTGACCGCTTGTGCTCTATTTTTGCAGGCCTGGACTCTATCCGCGACGTAATTGCCTTCCCGAAAAACAACTCGGGCCGCGATGTGATGATCGACTCGCCATCTACAATTGCACAAGCACAGATGGACGAACTGAAAATAAAAACGACGATATAATTTTTTACCCCATTTTGAGTTAGATAAGCGATGAAAAAATTTATACTGATTTTGCTGGTAGTTGCGACCGGATTTAGCGGATGCAAGAAAGATTCTACAGATACTTTTGACACAGAAGCACAGGCAGCAACAGATGACGCGGCAATACAGGCATACATCGCAGCCAATCATCTTACCATGACCAAAGACGTGTCTGGCTTTTACTATAAAATAGTTACTCCAGGTACAGGCAAATATCCTACCGCAGCATCAAGCGTAACCGTATCTTATGTAGGTAAGCTGCTAAACGGCGCACAGTTTGACGCGAACGATAATTTTGCTACCGCACTTACAGCGGTAGTACGCGGCTGGACGCTGGGTTTGCAGCACATTAATGAGGGTGGTACCATTTACCTCATCATTCCATCGGCTATGGGCTATGCCAACGTAGCTAATGGTGCAATACCGGCAAACTCCGTGCTTACTTTTACCATTACTTTAAAGAGTGTAGATAAGTAATCTTATTTACAATACGAGAAGAAAGGGGATAGCTGCAAACTATCCCCTTTCTTCTTTTATGCGCATCTTCAAATCTGTGCTTATATCTTATAAGATCGGTATTTTTGACTTAATAAATATTTATGATACTCCACATCCTTAACGGCGATGCCATGCTAACCGACTTCCAGGAAACCGGTATAGAAGGCGCTATACTGGTTTGGCGCGAAGCCCTTTCTGAAGGCCCGCTCATGGTTGACATTTGCGGTCTTGAATTCTGGCAAATGCGCAGCGAATGGATTGTTAAAGCCTATAATGAAACCCTCGATAATTACAACGGTCATATGATCAATGAGCTGACCAAACTCAATAATATTTATAGCGAGTTGGTCCTTTGGTTTGAGTTCGATCTGTTTTGCCAGGCTAATTTGCTGGGGACGCTGGCTTACATCCGCTGCCAGCCACATCTGCAAAATGCGCAAATTTCATTGATCTGTCCTGACAGCTTTCCCGGCATGGCCAATTTTAGGGGCCTTGGAGAGCTTAACGCCTCGCAACTGGCATCGTTGTATCCCGACAGGAAAACATTGTCTGCAACCGATCTGGAAACGGCAAATGGCGCATGGCAAGCATTCACCAAAAAAGATCCGTTCGTTTTGTGGGATTGGTTGGTAAATGCCCATATATCTGATAACCTGCCATCGCTTCGGCAGGCTATGATGGTTAAGGTAAAGACTCTGACTAAAAATGAAGCTGGATTAGATTACGTTGAACAAAAACTGCTGGACATTTATCAATCCGGCGCAAGATCTTTTGCCGATATCTATCGTGAATTTTCGCAGGCAGAGCCCCTGTTTGGCTTGGGTGATGCGCAGGTATTGACTTATTTGAAAAATTTACGAGCAAAAGGGTTTAAAATAAATATTTCCGAGTCCGGCAACATCTCTTTTTAAATGGCGCGAAGCGCCGGAAATTTTTTTAAAACCGACCCCCAACCATTATTTATTGAAAAAGGGCGCTTTGCGCCCCAAAATTTTTTTTAAAAAGCAGTTAATCGCCGAAGGCGAAAAAAATTTTTTATTTTTTGGCCTGTGCTATCACTTCATTGTTCAGGCGCACATATTCATCAGTTTTACTGGCTTCAGCGGCCTTTACACCCTCGGTAGCAGCTGCAATAGCGCCGGCTTTATCTCCTTTTTTTAACAGAATACGCGCTTCCCATAATTTGGGCAAAAAAGGAGGGAACCTTTTATCCTTTTCAATCTCTTTGGCCCAGGCCAGCGCCTTATCCATGTCTTTATTATTGTTGTAATAATAAATCACCGATTCAAAATATGGCTTATTGTCGGTCTTCATTGCCGAGTCTATTTTAGCCATTACCCTGGCATCAATATCAGTTACAATATGAAAAGCGAAACCAGAATGTTCCCATTTCATTTGTAAATCGCAGGTGGTCGGGCTTACGTTTATAAAGTCCAACGTCATCGTTTCGGTTAAATCTTTCAGCTTATCTGTTTTTACTTTAAAGCGCATCAGGTCATCGCTTTCTTTGTAAGTATAAGCACCCCACTGTTTAGGGTTCTTACTGATGATGATCGTCCACTCATCCGTACCTGGAATGCTGAATAAACCGTAATCGCCGGCCGGCACCTTTTTACCATCAATAATTACTTCATCACTAAACTTTAAAAGTGTGGCGAGTTGGCTCCCGTGCGCCAAACGGTACCATAGGGTTCCATTCCACCAAAAATCTTACGGCCTTTAACATTAGGGCGGGAGTAGGTAAGGGTAATTTGTCCTAATCCAAAACCTTGCGTTACGGTTTGTGATGAGCTGGGTTGTGGCGTGACTTGCGCCTGTGATTGAAACGCGCTGAATGATAACGCTGCTACTAAGCAACGCATTAAATTCGTTTTCATGATGTATTAGGTTTGCTTAGTATAAAGTTAGGGTCTTTCGGTCCTGAAAGCAAGGATAATAATAATCGAACTAAAACAATAGTATTTACCTAACGTCATTGCGAGGAAAAAAAGAGCCACAATATCTTGTGGCTCTTCAAATTATAACTCTTTATTAAAGTTGTAAAAACTACAACCCTAGCTGAGCTGAAATCTCCAGCATACGCTCAATTGGTTTTACTGCTTTCTCAATAATATCAGCCGGTACAAATACTTCCGGTTGTTCGTTTTTCAAACATAAGTATAACTTTTCCAGCGTGTTACGTTTCATGTGCGGACAATCGTTACAAGCACATTGGTTATTTGGTGGTGCCGGAATAAACGTTTTATCCGGATTGGCTTTTTGCATCTGGTGCAGTATGCCAGATTCGGTTGCTACTATAAATTCTTTCTCCGGACGTGAGCCTGCATATTTTAAAATGCCTGTGGTAGAACCAATATAGTCGGCCATTTCCAGTATTACTTCTTCGCACTCGGGGTGGGCCAGCAGTTTTGCACCTGGATAACGTTCTTTCAGTTTAGTGATCTTTTCTCGAGAGAATATCTCGTGAACCATACAGGCACCATTCCACAACACCAACTCGCGACCGGTTTTCTTTGCTACATAAGCACCCAGATTTTTGTCAGGGCCAAAGATTATTTTCTGATCTTTCGGCAAGCTTTCTACAATCTGCACGGCGTTGCTTGATGTACAAACAATGTCGGTCATTGCTTTCAGTTCAGCTGTACAGTTTACATAAGTAATCACCAGGTGATCCGGATAATTCTCTTTAAACTTTTTGAACAAATGCGGCGGGCAGCTGTCGGCCAAAGAGCAACCGGCTTTTACGTCCGGCAGTAAAACCTTCTTTCCGGGTGAGAGGATCTTGGCTGTTTCGGCCATGAAGTGTACACCGGCAAATACAATAATATCGGCGTCGGTTTTAGCAGCCTCTTGCGAAAGACCGAGACTATCGCCAATATAATCGGCAATATCCTGTATTTCTCCGTCCTGGTAATAGTGGGCCAGTATAACCGCATTTTTTTCTTTTTTAAGTTTTTCGATTTCCGCATAAAGATCCAGCGACGGATCAATATACTCGTCGACGAAACCTTTCATGTTTATTTCTTCAAAAGTATCCATTTCAACAATTCAAATAATAACAACTAATTTTTTAAATAAATAAAACTATTGTTTATTGGTGTGTTAGTTTTGTGTAAAACCAACGTTAAAAATATTTGTGAAAGCTACTTATCCGCAGGTTATCCACATTTTTAACACGGTTTTTATTTTATATTAATTTGATTTTTAGATTGATGTGAGAACCAAGTTTTTTCTTCAAAAGATTTATGTGGAGATTTTAGTATGTTTAAAAATGTTAATTAACGCACTACATCTGCCAAGAAATTTCTCAAAAGTAATCCGTTCTCACGGTAAAATTGGCACTTATCCACATGTTCAACATTTTTTAAATATTTCCTTACACAAAATTAACACGTTTTAGGAAGCTTATTCACATACAACTCGATTTTTAAACATCCTATGATTTTGATATGACCAAAAATGTGGATTTCCTGGTAGTTGGTTCTGGCATTGCCGGATTGAGTTTTGCACTCAAAGCTGCCAAACATGGTAAGGTACTGATAGTTACAAAAGCAAATGAAGACGAAAGCAACACCAAATATGCCCAGGGAGGCGTTGCGGTGGTTGTGGATAAAAAAGAAGATTCGTTTGAAAAACACATAAATGACACCTTAATTGCCGGTGACGGCCTGTGTGACGAGGCGGTTGTGGAAATTGTGGTGAAAGAAGGTCCGGCCCGGATTAATGAAATTATTGACTACGGAACCAACTTTGATAAAACTAACGACGGCATTTATGACCTGGCCAAAGAGGGCGGACATAGCGAATACCGGGTATTGCATTATAAGGATATCACTGGTTTTGAGATAGAGAGAGCATTATTAGAACAAATTCATCAAAACCCTAATATTGAGATACTTACACATTATTTCGCCGTAGATCTGATTACGCAGCATCATCTGGGCAAATTTGTGGATAAACAAAGCGAGGATATCACTTGCTATGGTATCTATGCTTTTAACACCCATACCAATGTGGTGGAAAAGATTCTCTCAAAGGTAACGGTGATGGCTGCGGGCGGTGCAGGGCATATTTATGCCATAACTACTAACCCGACGATTGCCACTGGTGATGGTGTAGCCATGGTTTATCGTGCTAAAGGAAAAGTGCGTAATATGGAGTTCATGCAGTTCCATCCTACAGCCTTATATAATCCGGGCGAGTATCCGTCGTTCCTGATCTCTGAAGCTGTACGCGGTTTTGGCGGGGTATTGAAAAGGATAAACGGCGAGGAATTTATGCATGAGTATGATGAACGTGGTTCGTTAGCGCCGCGTGATGTTGTAGCCCGTGCCATTGATGCCGAGATCAAAAAATCAGGTGAGGATTATGTTTACCTGGATGTACGTCATCGCAGTAAGAAAGATATTCTGGCGCATTTTCCTAATATTTATGCCAAGTGTTTAGATATAGGTATAGATATGACCAGGGATATGATTCCCGTATCGCCAGCCTGTCATTACATGTGTGGGGGGATTATGGTAGATCATAGCGGTCGTTCGTCTATATTAAGATTATATGCCTGCGGTGAGTGTTCATCAACTGGTTTGCATGGAGCTAATCGTTTGGCTTCCAATTCATTATTGGAGGCCTTGGTTTTTGCGCATCGTATTTATAAAGATGCGATGACTCAGTTTGAAACCAATGTAATTCCTGATAACATTCCAGATTGGGATGAGAAAGGGGTAACACTTTCTAATGAGGACATCCTGGTTACCCACAACCTGCGTGAGATGCAGAAAGTAATGAATGACTATGTAGGTATTGTGCGCTCAGATTTCCGTTTAGAGAGAGCCATGCGCCGACTGGGCTTGTTGCATGAAGAAACAGAATCATTCTATAAACAAACCAAGCTCTCGGTAAAACTTTGTGAGTTGCGTAACCTCATCCAGGTTTCTTACATCGTTATTAAATCGGCCATGATGCGGAAGGAGAGCAGGGGGCTACATTATACTACAGATTATCCGGAACATTCACCGGTGTTGCAGGATACGGTATTTTAAGGAAAAAAGGAGCTCTTATGTTGAGCTTAGTCCAAACATGTACGATGGGCCTCTGTGCGCCCTTCGACATGCTCAGGATGACGCCCTGCGCTTCTTTTGTTATTTGAGAGCGAAAAACGGGGTTCGAACCCGCGACCTTCAGTTTGGGAAACTGATGCTCTACCAGCTGAGCTATTTTCGCTTTTGTTGTGAGCTAAAGTAGGAAAATAAATATAAAGTGTGCAACTTGCCTGTAGCTTTATCATTTACCTTTTAAACCGAGACTATGCCGCTGATACTTCCCGTTAAAAATAAAAAGCCTGATTGGGGCGATGATTGCTTTATTGCCGAGAATGCTACCATTGTTGGTGATGTAATTATGGGCGATAATTGTTCTGTGTGGTTCAACGCCGTTATTCGCGGCGATGTTAATTATATCCATATTGGCGATAATACCAATATCCAGGACGGTGCCGTTATTCACGCCACTTATATGCGTGCTGCTACCACTATTGGTAACCATGTAACCATTGGCCATAATGCTATTGTACACGGCTGTACCGTGCACGATCATACGCTGATAGGTATGGGATCCATCGTAATGGATAATGCCGTGGTAGAAGAATATGTAATTATTGGTGCAGGTTCAATTGTACTGGAAAATACTATTTGTGAGTCCGGTTACTTGTATGCCGGCAATCCCGCAAAAAAAATAAAGCCTCTGACTAATGATCAGAAGGCTTTATTAGATCGTTTACCTCAAAATTACTTGTTGTATTCCAGCTGGTTTAAGGGATAAATACTTCAGGCGGTATAGCCACATCCTGATCCATTTCCCAGTTAGGTCTTAACGTAATTGGGGTAGGGGATACCCATATATTTTCAGGGTATCTTTTGGCTTTTATATTGCCCGTATCCCACTTGCCGTTGCCGTTGGTATCATAGGTTACCCTGACGAACAATCTGCCGGTAGGATAATCTTTATATACCAGGGATGTGTTTTTCTTAATTGCATCGCTGCGCAGCACTTCTTTTTTATCGTTTAAAAGTTCTACCACATAGCTTTTGCTGGTATCCGGTACGGTAATTTTTAGAGTCAGCGTTCCGTAATTATCTATTTTATCAACTGTAAATTTCTTGACGATACGCTTGTTATGGTCGCCGTAGATATTTACAAAGGTGCCTTCATTAAAAGAAAGTTCGTACCGCTTATCCTGTTTCCATCGATACTTTAGCGTAAACTTAGTTTGCTTCAGCGAGTCTTTTTGGAGAGTAAAATTGCTAACGTCAACAGAGTCTTCCAATAACAATACACGTGACCGGTCAAAGCTTTCAATCGGGCTATTTAATGTTAATTGAAGGTCTGTATTGGGCTTTAATCTGCCCATATTACTGATGTTAGCGCTAATAGAGATATCTCTTTTAAAGGCTTCTTTACGGCCTTTTCTAAGGTATGTAGTATCAATAGGTTTGCCATGATCTGTTATGGCAACAGATACAGAGTCGAAGTCCATATTACGCAAGTAAATCAATGCGGTATCCCGAGTTTTGCTGAAGTCTACATATTTTTGGTCATTAGAACCTTTCGGGTAATTAATAGTGATACCTGGTTCAGCTAATTTCTTATTAAAGGCCAAAAGAATTTTACCATCTGCGTCAAAACGTTTAGCTAATATTCTAAAACGGTCAGGTTCTTGTTGAAATAAGCTAAGTTGTACACCTGAGGTATCTTTATCTAAAACGATATCATTTTTAAGAAAACTAACCAGCTCATTCTCGTTATCATAAATGCGATTGGCGCTTTGTTCTTTAAGTGCATAAATGCGGTAGCGGCCATCGTGAAGGTAAGACATGCTAAAATTACCCGAGGAATCAGTAGACGTAAAAATGCTTGGTTTATGTTTTCCCCAAATGCTATCTTGTTTTATGGGAACCAGCATCACTGTTACATCTTTCTCTTTTTCCTGGGTGAGGGAGTTAACAACGGTTCCTGATAGATTGAGCGAATCAATGTGCGGGCCGGTAGAAAAAACGTAAACAAAATTTTTAATCACATTCCCTTCATTCACGTCGGCAACGGCTTTCCCAAAGTTGATAACGTAGGTGGTATTTTTTTGCAGGGTATCCTTAAAGTTGATGTACAAACTTTTTTGGCGCACTTTAAACTCCGGCATTTTTTCCATAGCCGGGCTCACCGTGATTTCCTGGAATTGATTGACCAGTTTAAAATATTCGTCAAAATCCATGCGGATTTGTTTCGCATTAAAATTACGGGTTTCGTTGATGGGGGTAGCCAGCAAAAGCTTAGGAGGTGTACGGTCACGAGGTCCACCCAATGGTCTTTGGATGTTGGCGCAACCAATGATGTTAATGATGACCAACAAAAGCCCTAAAATTTTGACTAAAAAAAGCGATTTTTTATTTAAGCCCATTTTTGTGCGATATAAGCCACTTTTAATGTTTTTGGAATATTGATATTAAAACTTTCTAAAAGTGGTTTATAATGGATATTTATAATTAATTGATTATCAATTGTTTATATATTATCTACTCATATGTACCATCAAAACCGAAATATCAGACGGCGACACGCCAGAAATGCGTGATGCCTGGCCCAGAGTTTTCGGTTTTATCCTGATCAATTTTTCGCGAGCTTCTTTTGAGAGCGATACCAAGGTCTGGTAATTAAAGTCTGGGTCGATATTGCGGTCTTCCATTTTCTTCATGCGCTCTACAATGTCCATCTCTTTTTCAAAGTAGCTCTCGTATTTAATCTTGATCTCAGCCTGCTCAATCGTCTCGTTGTCGTAATTTGATAACAGCTCGTCGAGTTGCTTATCAGCCTTGCGCAGATCATTAATAGTCACTTGCGGGCGACCGACTAAAGCGTGCAGTTTCACACCTTGGGTGAGAGGAGTGGTACCCAGCTCTTCCAGTAGGCTATTTACTTCCGACTGACTAATCGATTTTTGACGGGTGAAGGCCACAATATCATCAGAGTCTTTTACCTTTTTGTTTACTTTCTCCAGGCGCTCATCGTTGATCAAACCCAGCTCATGACCTATCGGACTGAGTCTGATATCGGCATTATCCTGTCTTAAAAGTAAACGATGTTCTGCCCTTGAAGTGAACATACGGTATGGTTCTTCGGTGCCCTTAGTCACAAGGTCATCTATCAAAACACCAATGTATGACTCTGATCTTTTTAAGATCAACTCATGTTTGTCATGTACTTTATTGTGTGCGTTGATACCGGCGATGAGTCCTTGCGATCCTGCTTCTTCGTAACCGGTAGTACCATTGATCTGTCCGGCAAAGAAAAGATTACTGATAAGTTTGGTCTCCAACGTCAAATTTAATTGCATAGGAGGGAAGTAATCATACTCTATGGCATAACCTGGCCGGAACATTTTGGCATTCTCAAAGCCCGGTATTTGGGTCAATGCACGGTACTGTACATCCTCAGGTAGCGAGGTAGAGAAACCATTTACATAGATCTCAACCGTGTTCCATCCCTCTGGTTCAACAAAGATCTGATGACGATCTCGCTCTGCGAAACGATTAATTTTGTCTTCAATAGAAGGACAATAGCGCGGACCCAAGCCTTTGATTCTACCCGTAAACATAGGCGATTTTTCAAAGCCTTCCTTCAATGTTTCGTGTACAGCAGTATTGGTATAAGTGATCCAACAGCAGCGTTGATCCTGAGTTACCGGAGTATCAGTATAGCTAAATTTACTTCTATTCTCATCACCCCATTGCTCTTCCATTATCGCATAATTCAGACTGCGGCCATCTACACGGGGTGGGGTGCCTGTCTTCATACGGCCGGCTTCAAAGCCTAGCTCAATCAATTGTTCGGTTAAACCTGTAGCTGCTTTCTCACCTGTACGGCCACCACCAAAGCGTTTTTCGCCGATATGAATAAGGCCGTTTAAGAAGGTGCCATTGGTTAGTACTACAGCCTTAGCCTCAATCTCTACGCCTATAGATGTACGTACGCCTACTACAGTATTGTTTTTAATCAACAAACCTGATACCATATCCTGCCAAAAGTCAACGTTTGGTGTTTGCTCTAAGGCTAGGCGCCATTCTTCGGCAAAGCGCATACGGTCTGTTTGTGCTCTGGGGCTCCACATGGCAGGGCCTTTAGATAAATTGAGCATCCTGAATTGGATTGTAGATTTATCTGTTATAATGCCTGAATAACCCCCTAACGCGTCAATCTCTCGTACAATTTGGCCTTTGGCTACACCACCCATCGCGGGGTTGCAGCTCATTTGTGCAATGGTACCCATGTTCATGGTAATCAGTAAAACTGATGATCCCATGTTTGCAGCAGCAGCGGCAGCTTCACAGCCCGCGTGCCCAGCACCAACTACAATTACATCATATTGCTTAAACATCTCTTTATTTGCTTACGTTCCACGTGGAACGTATGTTTATTCTAGTTTATATCACATTCCATATGGAATGAATTGATAATAGTTATCCTTGTTTTTCTGATGTTCCACGTGGAACTCTAAAAAAAGATATCAGAGCGAACGTTGCCCAAACGGTTTCTAATACCACAAAAGGGTAAAATCGGATCATATAGGAAGATAAACAGCATAAGCCAGCACCAATAAAGTTCATTGCCGTATACGGGCGACTATTAGCCGATAATTTCTTCTGTACGTTTAATACAAAGGCAATTAGTAAGATAACTACGCCAACTGATGCTATAATATCTGATAGTTTCATGCTTCTTTTAATTCTTCCAGTTCCATCCAACGCATGCTTTTCTCGTCTATCTCGTTAGATTTATCTTCTATTTGCTTAGCCAAATCTATTAACTCCTCATGGTCTGTAACATTTCCAGAGTTCATCTTTAACGTTAATCCTTTTATTGCTGATTCTAGCTTAGCTATTTCGCTTTCCAGGGTTTCATATTCTTTTTGCTCTTTAAAACTGAGCTTACTCTTTTTAGGGGCAGGGGTAGGAGTTTGTGTTACCTGTGCAGGCTTATCATTAACGCTTTGTTTCTTGGCTAATTGTTTCTGCTCTTCAATTTCTTCGCGATAGGATGAGTAATTGCCATTGAAGATGCGTACATCGCCATTGCCCTCCATGATGAAGAGCTGATCGGTTAGTTTATCCAATAGATAACGATCGTGTGATACCAGCATCAAAACGCCTGGGTAATCAGTCAAAAACTCTTCTAACACATTCAGCGTATCAATATCCAAATCGTTGGTAGGCTCATCGAGGATGAGGAAGTTTGGATTCTTCATCAATAAGCTCATCAACTGCAGACGTTTCTTTTCGCCACCGCTCAGATTTGAAATAAACCCATGTTGCTTTTTAGGTGGAAACAAGAATAAGGTGAGCAGGGCAGAGGCCGAGATGGTTTTGCCATCGGCCATGGTAATAAATTCTGCTACGTTTTTTACCACGTCAATCACGCGCTCATCTTCTTTAAATACAATGCCTGATTGATGAAAATAACCTAATACCGTTGTTTCGCCTTTAATGGCCTCGCCACCGTCGGGACTTAAACTGCCGGTGATAATATTGAGTAGGGTAGATTTACCACTGCCGTTCTTCCCTGCCAAGCCAATACGATCACCTTTCTTAAATATATAAGAGAAATTGCTGATGATCTCACGGTCACCGAAGTGTTTGTTCAGATGATGCAGTTCCATGATCTTATTACCCTGCCGAGCGGCCTTAACGCTTAGTTCTACCTTGGCTTTCGGGCCGGCGTTTTTGGTTTTCTCTTCCAGATCATAAAAGGCATCAATACGCGCTTTAGATTTAGTACCACGGGCCTGGGGCTGTCTGCGCATCCATTCAAGCTCTTTTTTGAGCAGGTTGCTGTTCTTGGCAAAGGCAGCAGCATCGGCACTTTCGCGCTCGGCTTTCTTTTCTAAGAAATAGGCGTAGTTGCCCTGGTAGGTAAACATTTTGCCATTGTCAATCTCCATGACCTCGTTGCATACGTTATCTAAAAAATAACGGTCGTGTGTTACCATGATGATGGTTTTGTTGCCTTCGGTCAGCAGCTTTTCCAGCCACTCAATGGTGTCAATATCCAGGTGGTTGGTAGGCTCATCCAATACATAAACCTCTGGGTTCTCAATTAGCAAACGCGCTAATGATAAACGTTTGCGCTGACCACCCGATAGGGTAGCGATGGGTTGATTGAGATGGTGAATGTCCAAACGGCCTAAAATGGTTTTGATCTGATATTCATATTCCCAGGCATCCAGATCGCTCAATTCAGTAGTGAGACGTTCTATCTCTCCCAGGTTTTCAGGATCGTTTTCTAATAGTTCTTCATACTGGCGTATCAACTGTTGTTGGCGGTTATCTGCATGGAAAATATAATCGCTGATGGTAACCGCGTTACCAAAAGAGGGATCTTGCTCCAAATAGCCCAGTGACAAATCGCGTGAATGCACAACTTTGCCTTCAACGGGCATTAAACGTCCAGATAAAAGCTTTAATAAGGTAGACTTGCCGGCCCCATTAACACCCACTAAAGCCACCCTGCGCCCACGGTTAATGCCGAGAGTAAGGTTGCGAAATAACCAGTGGTCTTGAAATGAATGCCCTAATTGCTCGGCCGATATTAACGTACTCACGCGATGTTTATAATTTATCTGTTTGATAATCAATTAATTAAAATAAAAAACAATGCTTTTAGCCTACTACATGGGTACACTTTAGCCAGTTTAATAATTGGTGCAAAAGTACGGATTTTTGAACCAGATTGAGAATTAGGATTTTTGGATTAGTAAGATTGACAGGATTTTGATAAACGTACCGGCACCACGTATAAACGATGAGTATAAATCAATTGCTAATTGACTATTTTGGAAAGATGCTGAAAAGTAGCCTTGATAATCCATAATAACCTATAGTTAATAAATGAACTAACTAATAATATAATATTAACACTAACTCTTCTGATGCGAAACAAAATAAACCCTGAATTGTCATGCTGATTGAAATCCGGTTATAAACTGAACAATTAAGTATAAAAATTAACAATATGGCAGAGGCAACAATAACAACGGGTTGGCGCAAATGGCTGGAGAGTGTTGGAGAGCAGGGCGTTTTTTTTATGCGCTTTGTGCGTAACCTTTTTGCCGGCGGTTTTGAGTGGAATGAGTTTGTTCGCCAATGTTATGAAATTGGCTACCGGTCTTTAACATTAGTAGGTATAACCTCTTTTATTATGGGGTTGGTGCTCATTTTGCAACTGCGCCCAACATTGGTTGGTTTTGGTGCTGAAAGTATGTTGCCACACACGCTGGCAGTATCGGTAATTCGTGAAATTGGGCCGGTAATTACAGGTATTATCTGCGCAGGTAAAATAGCATCAAGCATTGGCGCGGAGTTGGGTAGCATGAAGGTAACCGAACAGATTGATGCCATGGAAGTATCAGGCGCTAACTCGGTCCAATATCTGGTGGTTACCCGCATATTGGCCACCAGTTTTATGATACCGTTACTGGCTATGATTGGTGACCTGATTAGCCTGGTAGGTGGATTTATAGCTCTTAATTTAACCGATGATATTAGTCTTACCCTCTATCTGCATAAATGTATAGCAGCATTAGATTATACCGATTATATGCCAGCCCTTATCAAAACCTTCTTTTTTGGGTTTGCCATTGGTTTTGTGGGTTGTTATAAGGGTTATCATTCAGATCATGGTACCGAGAGTGTGGGCGTTGCGGCTAACTCGGCGGTAGTAACGTCCTCTTTATGGATATTTTTTATTGATATGCTGGTGGTGCAGGTTACTAGCCTCTTATTTTATAAATAATGGAAGAAGTAGCGGAAAAAGATAAAGCAAAACATGCTGCTTCTGATCAGAAAGAGGTGGTAATTGAAATTAAGGGATTAAAGAAATCCTTCGGAAAAAAACAGGTGCTTAAAAACATTAACCTCAGCGTAAAGCGGGGTGAAAACGTGGTAATTCTGGGTCGATCAGGTACCGGTAAGTCAGTGACCATACAATGTGTGGTTGGCATGTTAACGCCAGACGGTGGTACAGTAACCGTATTAGGGCAGGAAGTGGAGCAACTGAATGATAAAGAACTAAAAGAACTACGCACTAAAATAGGCTTCCTGTTCCAGAGTGCAGCCTTATATGACTCTATGACCGTACGCGAAAACCTTGAGTTTGCGCTGAAGCGTGTAATGCGAGTGACTAATCAGTCTGAACTCAAAAAACGCGTAAAAGAGATGCTGGAGAACGTAGGATTGCCTGATGCAGCCGAAAAAATGCCGTCGGATCTGTCAGGCGGGATGCGTAAACGGATTGGCCTGGCGCGAACGCTGATTGTTCATCCGGAGATCATGCTGTATGACGAGCCCACTACGGGTTTAGACCCGATTACCTCGCGTGAGATTAGTCAGTTGATTCTTGATATGCAACGCAAGTATAAAACAACCTCAATTATAATTACGCACGATATGGACTGTGCCCGTGTGGTATCAGACCGGGTGCTGATTATGGATGATGGGGAGTATAAGGCCGAGGGTTCTTTTGACGAACTCTCGAAGTCAAAAGACGAATTGGTGAAATCTTATTTTATCTGATTATGAAAGCAACATCGGGACAAAAAATAAAAATAGGACTCTTTGTGGTTATCGGGTTGGTGGTGCTGTTTCTGGGCATCTTCCTGATCGGCAATCAAAAGAGCATGTTTAACGCCACCTTTAACGTTTACGGTATATTTAAGAACGTTAGCGGCTTGCAGGTGGGCAATAATGTGCGTTTTGCGGGCATAAACGTGGGTGTAGTAGATGATATTACCATTGTAACCGATAGTTCGGTAAAAGTGACGCTAACGCTTAATAACTCAGTTAAACAGTTTGTAAAGAAGGACGCTAAAATGGCAATAGGCAGCGATGGCTTGATGGGCGATAAATTAGTGGTGATTAACCCCGGCGGCATAAAAAGCCATGAAGTAGTTAATGATGGCGATAAGTTGGCTACCGTTAACCCGCTAGACGTAGACAAACTGATTAACAAGTTTACCAAGATTGCAGATAACGGCGCCACGCTTACTGAAAATCTGGGTGGCATAGTAGAAAAGATAAACAAGGGCAAAGGTAGCCTGGGCCGTTTGTTGAATAACGATAAAATGGCTAAAGACCTGGAAGGTACTGTAAAACAGGCCAAAACCACCATTGCCAGCGTACACACCACAAGTAAAACCCTCAATGAGGATTTAACCGCCGCACAGCATAATTTCTTATTAAAGGGATTCTTTAAAAAGAAACAAAAAGCCAAACAAGACTCATTAAAGAAAATCCAGGAGGCTAAGAAAAAGCAACAAGAGGATAAAGATAAACAGTGATATAAGTCCCATATCAACAATTTTAAACAGGTAGCTCATTATCGGCTGCCTGTTTTGTTTTACACTAGAGAGGTGTCATGTTGAGCTAAGCACAAAAAAACCACCAAATATTTGCATATTACCGCTTTAGAATGATTAAATTCATAGACCGATTAATCACTCTAAGCTATTGGACAAGCAGACACAAATATTAGCAACGGCACTTAAGCTTTTTGTAAGATTTGGTTTTCATGGAACGCCTACAGCCAGAATTGCAGAAGAAGCCGGAGTAGCCAATGGCACGCTCTTTCATTACTATAAAACTAAAGATGAGCTGGTAGTAGGGCTTTATAACAGCATTAGAAGCGAGTTCTCTGCCGCCATTACTAAAATTATTCATGCTGATGATTTTATGGCTGTGCGGTTCAAAAAAATGTTTGTAGCCTCGGTACACTGGGCATTGGATAACCCTGATAAGTACTTTTATTTGCAGCAATTCCAGTTATCACCCCATGTATATAAAATACCGCCAGAAAAGCTGAAAGAGCAAAGCAGTATACAAAGTCAGCTGATTGCCGATGCCATCCACAAACGCCTGCTCATTCAACAGCCGCCAGAACTGGTGTTTAATATTTACAATGGCCAGGTAATGGCTGTTTATCAATACCTGACATCTTTTGAACTGGAAGAAGATGAGCAGCGCAAAATGATTAACCGTGTTTATGAGTTGATGTGGGAAATGTTGAAGTATAATGGATGAGTAATATCTATCGTAGAGCCACATATTTGTGGCTCCCGTTAGATATTTAATAATCGCAAGATGAGCCACAAATATGTGGCTCTACGGTGATAATCGAAAAAGCCGCTTCATTGAAGCGGCTTTTCTATATGTAAATCAAAATCTGATTAATTCAGGTATTTGGTTAATTCTGCAGACATAGGAGTGGTTTTTGAGCGGAAGCGGTGGATCAGTTTACCGTTTTCGTCAATCAGGAATTTTTCAAAGTTCCATTTAATCTCACCGGTAAAATCTGGGTTTGGTGCTTCTGTCAGGTATTTAAACAGGGGGGCAATGTCATCACCCTTAACACTCACTTTCTCTGCCATAGGGAAGGTAACATTGTAAGTGCCGGTGCAAAAGGTTTTAATTTCTGATGCTGTGCCAGGTTCCTGTCCGCCAAAGTTATTGGCCGGGAAACCAACTACTACCAGCTTGTCTTTGTAGGTTTCAGATAATTGCTCCAACTCTTTGTATTGCGGGGTGTAGCCGCATTTAGAGGCTGTATTGACAATCAGAATCTTTTTGCCTTTGTAATCAGACAGTTTAAAGGCTTTACCGTCTATATTTTTTAGTTTAAACTGATAAACTGAGCTGGGTGCTGCAACAAACAGCAACGCAACCATAATGGAGAGGATTTTCATAACTATACCAGGTATTTAAATTAATACGCAGTGAAGTTAGTCAAATTGCTCCGGCTTTAAAAAGTTCTGGTTGCCAGATACTCATCTTCCTTCTGTGTCATCAACTTTTTACTTTCGGCGGTCTTATCCGGATAGCCAAGCAGGTGTAAAGCGCCATGTATCATTACGCGGTGCAGCTCGGTTGCTTCAGTAACTTTAAACTTTTCGGCATTCTCGCGGATGCGCTCTGCCGAAATAAAAATATCGCCCACAATTACCTTTTCCTGTTCAGAATTATCAAAGGTGATGATATCGGTATAAGTATCGTGATTAAGATACTGCTGATTGATCTGGAGCAAATAAGCGTCAGAACAGAAAATATAATTTAGTTCTTTCAATCTGAAACCTTCGGCAACACAGGTGTCTTTAATCCACTGCCTCAAGGCAGCTTTTTGTTTGGGTTTAAAGACAATATCTTCTTCAAAAAAATTAATTGAGGGCATTTAAATCTTGAAATGAAGCTCGATCTCGTTTCCGCGATCGTTAAAAATACACTGGTCTGCCAGTTGTTTCATAATAAATACACCACGACCGGTTAGTGCTTCCAGATTTTCAGGAGCGGTAGGGTCAGGCAGTTGGTTTGGACTGAAGCCTTCACCCTCGTCTGTAACCGTCCATACAATGCGGCGTTGGTCTACCTCAGCGTTCACAATCACCAGTTTATCAGTATCCAATTGGTTACCGTGTACCATTGCATTGATAACGGCTTCACTCAGACAGGTCATCATATTGGCAAAGGTGTCATCAGCCACCTGGTGTTTATCGGCTATATTTTCTATCAAACTCTCAAGCTGTATAATGCTTGCAGGCCTTGACGGCAGTTGCAGGGTATAAAGCTCAGTAGTTGGCACTTTAGCAGTTTGCATACTATTTAGCATTAAGTTGATCAAAGTACGATTTAATTTTTTGCTTATAATACAAATTCAATGCCGCAGGTACAGTTTTTATTTGTTCGGTTTGTTTTGACCGGGTTTGTTGATAGTTCTGCAAGGCCTTGATGTATCCGGGAGGCATGTCTTTGCCGGCGTTACTCTGGCGTTTCTGGTCTTGTTCGCGTTCCTGCTCGGCTTTTTCGGCTTCCAGCAAACGCGATTGTATTTGCTGCTGCCGTTTTATAGATTCCTCCGTTATTTTCCTGTTTACGAGATCGTTCTCAGTTTGTTCCATTTGCTTAGCAATTTTTTGCAGATCGCCCATACCACTGCGACCGTCTTTATTTTCTTCCTGGTTAATACGCTCCAGTTCCTGACGTATCTGTTGCTGGGCCCGTGCCATACGCGCCAGTTGCTCACTTTGGCTCTGGTGCTCGCTGCGGCTCATGTTGTTGCCTTGTTGTTGCATTTGCTGGCGCATGCGCTGCATGTTATCATTTAGTTGCTGTTGCATGCGGCTTAGTTGCTGCATGTTGGGCTTGCTTTTACCCTTGCCACTTTTTGATTTGCTCATCTGATCCTGCAGATGATCCAAAGCTTCGGCCAGCATCAGCGCCAGATTATTCATAGATGTCATGCTGAACTGCTGGTTGCGGTTGGCCTCGGCGGTGCGGCGGTCACCCAGGTTTTCCAGCGCCTTGTCTATATGATCATTGATGCTGCTAATCTCGGTATTTACTGTGGATTGTATTTGCTGAATGCGCCTGCTTAATGCATATAACGTATCTTCTGCCGTTTTAAGATTGTCTTTGATATCTTTTTGTTTTTGGGCCAGCATTACATAGCTGGGATCATTGATATTAGTACTCTTCAGCAATTGCATCAGCTTTTCCTGATCAAACGAGCTATTGACCAGGCTCTTCAACAACTCGCGCAATTGCTGAGCATCAACCGTATTTTGTTCACTCTCACTATCCTGACTGCTCTGACGCATTTGCTGGGCCATTTTCTGCATCCGCTGTGCTGCCTGGCGCTGAGATTTTGAAGCATTCTGCCGGTCATTTTTTTGCAGGTTTTGCTTGCTGTTCTCCATGTTCTGCTCTACTTCCTGCTTATCCTGCTCGTTATTAGGCATATCCTGCTTTTGTTCCAACTGGTCGTTCTGCTTTTTCAGATCGTCCATTTGTTGCTCTACCTGCTTAAAATCTTCGCTCAGCTTTTGTTGCTCCTGCTGTAATTGCTGCTGGTTGGCTGGTTGCTGGTCTTTATCGTTATTTTGCTGCTGATTGTTTTGTTGTTGCTGACTTTTGTCGCCTGATTGCTGCTGTTGATTCTGTTGTTGCTGATTTTTCTGATCTTTTTGCTGCTGGGTTTTATCAGCCAGTTTGTTCTGATCATTGGCCAATTTTTCCAGTTGATTGGCGGTTTGGTTTAACTGCTGTTCAAATTGCAGGCGTTTATAGAGGGCCTGCATGCGGTCTAGCTCTTTACGCAGATTTTTATTATCACTCTGCATTTGGTTCAGGGCATCACGGGTGGAGTCTTTACGTTCTGCATCCAATAGTTTTTGCAGTTGCTCTAACAATTGCTGTGTTTGCGGATCGAGCACATTGTTGAGCAGTTGTTCCATCTGCTTCTGCTTATCGGTGAGCGACTGATCCTGCTGCTGGTTTTCCTGGCGGTTGTAGTTGTTTTTACGGTTCTCGTCCTGGATTTGCTTTACCAGGTCATTCAGATCTTTCTTTTTCTGCAGCAGATCCTGGATCTGTTTTTTCTCGTCGAAAGACAAGTTATTTTTATTTAATAGTAGTTGATTTAGCTTTTGCGTTTCACGCTCCAATTGAGTAGCCATTTTTATGGCCGATGCCATTTTATCCATCACACCCTTGCTGCCGGCATTCAACTGTTCATTTAGTTCTTTTTGTGATGGGACAATAAGGCTATGCTCTGCAGTGCGCGCTTTTTTCGGACCGGTAACAGCATCGTTATCGGCTACTTCAAAATAATAATGCACCTGGTCGCCAGGTTTTATGTTCAGGGTCTTCAAATCCCAGAAGTAGAAAAAATCGGTTTGTGTTTGACTCAGGTCTGTTTTAACTGGTTTACTGTAATTCTTTTCGCCCGTTACGCCTGCCGCATTAACGGTATAATGAAAGGTAAGTGATGAAAAGCCGTGGTCATCCTGCGCCCGACCGTTAAAGTAGATGGCCTTGGTACTTACCGAGTCGGCACGTTCATCAGCCGTAATACTTGGTGCTTCATCGGTAATTACGTTGATACGATACCCGGCTGAGTCGCCGCGGGTAATGCTGCCATTCTCCGGTTTTAAAGAATAGATAGCATTGCTGCTGATGCGTTCAGTATGTTCAAACAAGCCGTCTTTACTGTTTTCAATAGGGGTGGCGGCATCATTCAGCTTAAAAATCACCCGGTCGGCATTTTGCGTATGCAGTTGCCATTTAACGGTAGTGCCTGCCGGGATATTCAAATCGCCGGCATTTAAAACCGTTTCGTTCTTTTTATGCAGATAGGCAGGATAAATTAGCTGCACATCAAAATGTAGCAGCGAGGGTTTCAAATTGACCTTTATTTGATAAGGTTGAGAATAAAACCCATTGGCCGACAGCCTGAACGATGTGCTCTGCTGTACATTATTAAAGATATAATGGAACCGGCTGAGGTTCTCTTTATCCAGCTTAAAGGTATTATTGGCGGTTTCTACATAAACATCGGCAGGCAGGTTGTTACCGGTTAGTTTTAGTTCCAGTTTAACATCTTCACCCTGCACGGCCGACAGGCTTTTATTCAGCACCACAAACTGAAAAGGGGCCATTGACGCAAAGTACTCGTCATGATGGATGAGTCGCTTAGTACTCTCTGTCAATACTGATGGCGCTGCCAACGCAATTACACAGATAACAGCCGCCGGGAAGATGACCCACTTGAGGTATTTATTATTCTCTTTCAGATTGATGGCCGATGGAAAGCTCACCGGTTTTAAAATCTCTATTTTTTGGTTGATGCTGGCCTCAATCAGCTGGCGATGACGTTCGTCTTCACCCGCTAGTTTTTTGAGTTGAAGGGTATTGAGCAGTTTATCGCTTACATCGCTAAAATGTTTGCCGATGATCTGCGCCGCCTCATCATGCGAAATGGTTTTACCCAGCCTGAGCCAGGCCAGCAGTGACGGTACTACCAACCAGATAAGCAACGTAAGATTGATGAGGATAAACGCATAGAACAGCAGTGTGCGCAGCGTGCTGCTGAAATTGCCGAAATACTCACTCAACGTAATAACCACGTAGGCTGAAAACAGGCCAGCGCCCAGAAAGATCAGTCCACGCAGCAAGTTATTAAAGTAATACTTGCGGATGAACAGGTTGATCTTTTCAATAAGCAATTCATAGTTATTGTTTGAGTCCATACCTGAATACTAAATTAGCAGATATACCTTACTAAACGGAAATTGCGACGTAATAATTATATAAGGTTGACGAAGAATAACGGTTAATTAGTTTTGTATTAGTATAGTAGTAAAGTTTATTTGCTGACGCAAGTTTAGCGGGCCACAACCCGCATACTACTTATGCCTAAGTTTTCAACTTCATAAAGCTACAGCTTTAACCATATTGCGGTCACGAGTTGTGCTTTGCTAAACTTGCGACCGCAATGGGCAACATTCATGAAAATGTATCATTTTATTGGCCTATTGATCCTTAAATGCAGATTGTAAGGCGCAATTTTGGTTCTAATGCTCAATATGGCGTGCAATTTTGTTAGCCTCGGTATGCAATTCTTTAAATTCCGTTCGATTTTGCCATTTATAAGCAGTTCAATTTTAAGAAATTGTAAAAAATTAGCTTCTTTCTAAAAAAAAATGCAATCTGTGACTGAGGGGGTTAAAAAATTTTTAGCTTTGCGACAATCAAAATGAAAAATACATGAGCGTCCTTGTAAACAAAGATTCAAAAGTTATTGTGCAGGGTTTCACCGGCACCGAAGGTACTTTCCATGCTTCACAAATGATCGAGTACGGTACTCAGGTTGTAGGTGGCGTAACCCCGGGTAAAGGTGGCCAAAAACACCTGGACAAACCTGTTTTTAATACGGTAGCCGATGCGGTTGCAGAAACCGGCGCCAATGTATCTATCATTTTCGTTCCTCCGGCTTTTGCTGCTGACGCTATTATGGAAGCTGCTGAAGCTGGTATCAAAGTGATTATTTGTATCACCGAAGGTATCCCAACTAAAGACATGATCCAGGTGAAAGAATACCTGAAAGGTCGTGACAGCCGCTTGATCGGTCCTAACTGTCCGGGTGTGATCACTGCTGACGAGGCTAAAATTGGTATCATGCCAGGCTTCATCTTTAAAAAAGGTAACGTAGGTGTAGTATCAAAATCTGGTACTTTAACTTACGAGGCTGTTGATCAGGTTGTTAAAGCTGGTCTGGGCATCACTACCGCTATCGGCATCGGTGGCGACCCAATCATTGGTACGCCAACCAAAGAAGCTGTTGAGTTGCTGATGAATGATCCTGAAACTCATGGCATCATCATGATTGGTGAGATTGGCGGTGGCATGGAAGCTGAAGCCGCTCGTTGGATCAAAGAAAATGGTACTAAACCAGTTGTAGGTTTCATCGCCGGTCAAACTGCTCCGGCAGGTCGCCGTATGGGCCACGCCGGTGCCATTGTAGGTGGTGCTGATGATACTGCTGCTGCCAAAATGAAAATTATGGCCGAATGTGGTATCCGCGTAGTAGAATCGCCAGCTGAAATTGGCGCTGCTATGGCTGAAGAACTGGCTAAATTAGCGTAATATCGGATTTCGGAATTTCGATTTCGGATTTAATAGAATAAAAAATGCGGCTATTGGCCGCATTTTTTATTTATGCCCATTGCTGTCGCGAGATTATATATCTCGTGACTGATCACAAGGCTGTTGAAAACTGCCTTGTGATTAAGTTGAAAAACTTAATCAATGATGAGTCTGCAAGCAGGATACTCGCGACAGCGGGATAAAAATAAACAGGAAATGTGGCCGCGGCCGCATTTCCTGTTTAAACACAGTTCATTTCGAGCGAGCGAAGGACAAGGAATGTGCGGACGGGCGACGAGAAATCTTAGCCCTCATACTTGTATCCCAATGACTCAGTTAACGTCTAATATTTCTCCTCACGCTACCGCGCATCCCAACCCCGGTTCGTTCGATGACAAACCGGTAAGAAGAGAAAAAAAGGAAAAAACGAGCTTAGACCGAAATTTCTTTATTCCGCATTGCTAAATTAATCACCCACGCAATCCCTATCACCGAAAAGCAGCCAATGGGGTTAAGCCACAAATAAGCCACCGTTTTGGTAAATCCTAACACCAAAACTATCAATTCGGTCATTATCGCAGCAATAAATACCGGCGTGCCGCTGATGCGTTTAAAATAAAATGCCACCAGAAAGACGCCTAGGATGGTGCCATAAATGTACGAGCCCAGCAGGTTCACCGCTTCCAGCAGGTTGCCCATTTTGCCGGCAAACAGCGCCATACCTATACAAACCAATCCCCAGAAGACGGTGGAAAGGCGGGAAGCGGCAACATAATTTTTATCACTGCCCTGGGTGTTGATCATCCGCTTATAAATATCAACTACCGTGGTAGATGCCAGCGAGTTAAGCGCGCTGGCTGTTGAACCCATAGACGCCAGGAAAACAATGGCAATGAGCAGGCCCACTAAACCCTTAGGCAGATGACGTTTTACAAAGCTGAGGAAGATGTAATTAGTATCGTCCGTATTAGCATTGGGGTTATTCAAAGTCATCAGCTTTAAACCCGCGCTACGGATGCTATCACTCTTAAAACTCAACTGATGTAGGTTTTGATTTACTGCGTTGGTTTGGGTTTGATCTTTTTGGTTTATTGAGGCAACAAGTTTACCCGTTTGCTGCTGTTTGAGCACGAACAGGCTATCGTACTGTTTTTCCAGGTGAGTATAAGCCGATGCGTACGTGCTCTTTTTAATTTGCTCCGTCTCGTAACGGTTAAAAAACATGGGCGGCCTATTGAACTGGTAAAAAGCAAATACCAATATACCAATCAATAAAATCAGAAACTGCATGGGGATTTTGATTAACCCGTTCATAATCAGCCCTAGCCGACTTTGCGCTACCGAGGCACCTGCCAGGTATCGCCCCACCTGGCTTTGATCTGTACCAAAGTAGGAAAGTTGCAGGAAGAACCCGCCGATAAGGCCGCTCCAAACCGTGTAGCGATTGTTCCAGTCAAAATGCCAGTCGATGACGTTCATCCGGCCCGCTTTGCCGGCTACTTTGAGTGCTTGCACAAAGCCGACACGCTCGGGCAATATTTTTACCACCACTATGCCCGCCAGAAACATGCCGCAAAATATGATGCTCATCTGTAGCAACTGGGTATAGCTCACCGCTTTGGTGCCGCCGTAAACGGTATAAAATATCACCAGCAAACCGATGAAGATAGTGGTATAAGTAACGT
>Ga0153918_1000181_pt1 | contig 40726 bp, 37 predicted proteins | sample TSFL002MetaG_FD_104687 | JGI IMG/M metagenome (GOLD analysis project Ga0153918, IMG submission 104687) | Attine ant fungus gardens microbial communities from Florida, USA - TSFL002 MetaG | ecosystem: Host-associated > Fungi > Mycelium > Unclassified | place: USA: Florida, Paynes Creek Historic... | reverse complement strand
TCGAGCAACGCTTGCAGGTCGCTGTAGAAGCGCTGCTTGGCCGGGAACTTGGTAGGGTGGTCACGGCTTTCCCCTTGTGGGAAGTAGCCATTCATGATCGTGATCGGGTTGCCGTCGGCATCGGCGAAAGTGCCCCAGATGAATCGGCGCTGGGCGTCTTCTTCATCCGTGGCGAAGCCCTTGAACACGCTCAACGGTGCCTGGCGCGAGAGCAGGGCGACTCCATAGTGGCCTTTCTGGCCGTGGTAGTGCACGTGGTAGCCCAGCGCCTGCACATCGGCGAGAGGGAACTGATCGTCGCTGACCTTGGTTTCCTGCAGGCCGATCACGTCCGGCTGGTGCTTTTCGATCAGCGCCGCCAGCTGGTGCGGACGGGCCCGCAGGCCGTTGATGTTGAAACAGACGATCTTCATTGCAAAGACAATCCTGGTAAAAGGCCGGATGCTAGCCGACATCGGCGATGATCACCAGCATGGCGGCCAGGCCCTGGCACTGCTAACGTGCTGGGTGAGGTGAACGATGCGCAGTGGAGCACCTCCAAGGCACTGACATGCCCTTTCCAGGAGGACGACCCACCATGCTCGAAACCGCTGACGCCCAGGCGCGTGTCTGCACCCTCGATGACGGCTACAGCCGTGAGGCACGCTCGCTGTTGTACAACGCCTACCGCCACGAACCGACTTTTGCCTATATCTTCGAAGCCCAGCGCCCAGGCTACGAGCGCCGGTTGCGGGTGATGGTGCGCGAGTGGGTACGTCAACATTTTTACCTGCAGCTGCCGGCCATCGGCCTGCTGCTGGAAGACCGCCTGATCGCCATGGCCCTGATCGTGCCGCCGCAACGTCGCCTGGGTGTGGCCGACAGCTGGGCCTGGCGCTTGCGCATGCTGCTGGGCACCGGCCAGCGCTGTACCCGACGCTACATGGATTACCAGGCAGCGCTGGCCAGCTGCCTGCCGAGCGGGCAGGTGCACATGCTGCCGCTGCTGGGGGTGCATCCGCAATTTCGAGGCCGTCATTATGGCGAGCAATTGTTACAAGCTGTTCACGATTGGTGCGCGGAAGACCCCAACACCCAAGGCGTGGTGCTGGACTCTGGCAACGAGCATTACCTGGCCTTTTACGCGCGCCAGGGCTATGAAGAGATAGGGGAGGTAGCTGTAGGGCCGATCCGGGAAAGGGTGTTCTTTCATCCCAACCCAGTGTCATCCATTTCATCAATTGCTTGAACTGTGCCGCCAGGCGCCTCCCTTGAGCGCCTGGCTCTGGTAGCATGCGCCGCATGACGTATTCAGGAAGACTTACCTGGGGCCTGGTTTTCTGGGCTGCCAGTTTTGCAGCATGGGGCCAGAGCGAGTTGCTGGTGAAGGTCAAGCCCGCCAACAAGGAACTCAAGGCCAATGTCGAAGGCTATATCGGTACCCTCGGAGACCGCGATGAGCAAGCGCTGCTGCGTTTCAGCCGCGGGGCCCAGGAGCAGGCGCGCAAGGCCGCGCAGGCCCTTGGCTACTATCAGGCGCAGATCGACACCGAGGTCAAGCCGCCAGCCAAGGCCGACCAGCACCCACAACTGATCATCGAGATCGCCCCCGGCGAGCCGGTGCGCCTGCGCAACGTGACGGTGCGCATCGAAGGGCCGGCCAGCGAGATGAAAGCTTTTCGCATACCCGACAGCAAGGCCCTGCGGGCGGGTGAACAGCTCAACCATGGCGTGTACGAAGATGCCAAGCGGTTGATCCAGAACCAGGCGTCGCGCTACGGCTTCTTCAGTGGCCACTTCACGCGCCAGCGCCTGGCGGTCGACCCTCAGGCCGGCGTGGCCGATATCGAACTGGTTTTCCAGAGTGGCCCGCGTTATCGCCTCGGGGCCGTGAAATTCACGGGTGACACGCCGCTCGATGAAGACCTGCTGCAGCGCATGGTCTCGTTCAAGCCCGGCACGCCTTACGACTCCGAACTGATTGCCCAACTCAACAACGACCTGCAATCGAGTGGCTATTTCGAAGGCGTGCGGGTCGATGCCGCGCCTACTGCGGCAGTGGGCGAGGACATCCCGGTAGAGGTGCGCCTCGACACCCGCAAACCGCGCACCATGGGCCTGGGCCTGGGCTTCTCGACTGACGTGGGGCCGCGTGGCAAGGCCAACTGGACACGGCACTGGGTCAATCCGCAAGGCCACAGTTATGGCTGGGAAACCGAGCTTTCGGCACCGCGGCAGAACGTGGGCCTGTGGTACGACGTGCCGCTCGATCCACCCTTGACCGACAAGCTGCGCTTCGCCGGTGGGTACCAGAACGAGGAAATCGCCGGCACCGACACCCTCAGCAAGTTGCTGACCGTCGGCCCGGAGTGGCACAGCAAACTGGCCAGCGGCTGGCAGCGGGTGGTCTCGCTCAAGTACCAGCGCGAAGAGTATCGCCTGGGCGATGACTCGGGGCTTAGCAATCTGCTGATGCCGGGCGTGAGCTTTTCCTACCTGCGCAGTGACAACCGCATCGACCCGCACAACGGCTACCGCTTGCAGTTCGACACCCAGGTGGCCAAGGAGGGGCTGGTGTCCGACACCAACCTGTTGCACGGCAATGTCCTGCTCAAGGGCCTGACGACGCTCGGCCACAATCACCGTTTCCTCGGCCGGGTGCAGTTCGGTGGCAGTGCCACCAACGGCTACAAGAACAACATCCCGCCGTCGCTGCGCTTTTTCGCCGGTGGTGACCAGAGCGTGCGCGGCTACGACTACCAGACGCTCTCGCCGAAGAACAGCGACGGTGACCGCATTGGCGGGCGCTACCTGGTCGCGGGGAGTGTCGAGTACCAGTATTCGCTGGCCGAAAAATGGCGGGTGGCAACCTTCATCGATCAGGGCAACGCGTTCAACACGCTGGAACTGCCCAGCCTCAAGACCGGGGTCGGTTTTGGTGTGCGCTGGGTTTCGCCGGTAGGGCCGCTGCGCCTGGACCTGGCCAAGGCGCTCGATGACGACGGCGGTATTCGCCTGCACTTCTCCATGGGGCCCGAGCTGTGATGCGTGTGTTGAAATTCGTTCTGCTGGGCGTGCTCGGCAGTGTGCTGCTGGTGGCCCTGGCCCTCGGGCTGTTGCTGGGTACCGAAGGCGGCAGCCGCTGGGTTCTCGGCCGGGTGCCAGGGCTGACGATCGTAGAGTTCCAGGGCCGCTTGGCAGGCACCTGGCAGGCCAGCCAGTTGCGCTGGGTCGACGGTGGCAATACGGTGCAGCTGCAGGCGCCGCTACTGAGCTGGTCTCCCGCTTGCCTCATGCGCGCCACGCTGTGTATCGACCAGCTACATGCCCAGCGGGTCGACATGGCCTTCGCGCCAGGCGACCAACCGGCCGAAAGTGGCCCGCTGCAGTTACCCGCCCTGCGCTTGCCGGTGGCGATCGAGGTCGGTGAGGTGAACGTGGGGCAGTTGCGCCTGGATGGCAGTGATCTGCTCGGCGATCTGCACCTGGCGGCGCACTGGACCGCGAGTGGCCTGCGCATCGACAGCCTGCAGTTGCAACGTGACGAGTTGCGTGTGCACGTACAGGGCGATGTGCAGCCGGAGGCCGATTGGCCGGTACAACTTCAAGGCCAGGTGCAGTTGCCAGCGGTGGAGGGCAAGGCCTGGCAACTGGCGCTGACCGCCAAGGGTGAATTGCAGAAAACCCTTACCCTCGACGCCACCAGCAGCGGCTACCTGGATGCCCGCCTGAACGGGACGCTACAGGCCCTGGCCGAACACGTGCCGGCGAAGCTGCAGATACGCGCCGACGCCTTCAAACCAACGGCCTCGTTGCCCGACACGTTGCAATTCAACCAGCTTGTGCTGGATGCCCAGGGCGACCTCCTCAAGGGCTATCAACTGTCTGGTAGCGCCAGCCTGCCGGCCGAACAGGCACCTATCGCACTTGCGCTGGCCGGCAAGGTGGACGCCAAGGGCGCCAAGCTGGATGCCCTGGACCTGACAGCCAGCGACACCCAGCGCGTCAAGCTGCAGGCCAGCGCTGACTGGCAGCAGGCGCTGAAGGCCGACGCTCAACTGGTTTGGCAGGACTTTCCGTGGTTGCGTCTATACCCGCTGGAAACACCGCCGCAGGTCACCCTCAAGCGTTTCAATGCCCAGGTTCAATACCAGGATGGCAACTACCAGGGCACCTTCAACGGTGACCTCGACGGCCCGGCAGGGGCATTTACCCTGGCCAGCCCGTTCCAAGGTGACCTGGGCCAGGTGCGCCTGCCGCAGCTGGCGCTGACCGCCGGGCAGGGCAAGGCGGCGGGCAGTGTCGCCGTGCGCTTTGCCGATACGCTGGCCTGGGACGTCGACCTGCAGCTGTCAGCGCTGGACCCCGCGTACTGGCTCGCCGAGTTGCCGGGCACCCTGGCCGGGCCTTTGCGCAGCAAGGGTGAGATGAAGGGCGAACAACTCAGCCTGGATGCCCAGCTCGACCTCAAGGGGCGCCTGCGCGGGCAGCCGGCGCTGCTCAAGGTCGAGGCCCAAGGGGCCGGGCAGAGCTGGACGCTCGGCGCGCTGGCAGTGCAACTGGGCGATAACCGTATCAACGGTAGCGGTAGCCTGCAGCAGCGCCTGGCCGGGCGTGTCGACCTCGATCTGCCACGGCTTGGCCAGCTGTGGCCCAGGCTGCAAGGGCAGGTCAAGGGGCGCCTGGACGTCAGCGGCACGCTGAACGCACCGCAAGGCAACCTGACTCTGCAGGGCCAGCAACTGGCGCAGGAAGAAAACCACCTCCAGCGGCTCGAGCTGGAGGGGCGTCTGGACAGCGCCCAACGGGGCGTGATCAACCTCAAGGCCAGCGGCATCCGCCTGGGGGACACGGTGCTGGGTACCTTGCAAGCCAACGGCAAGGGTGATATCCGCCAGCAGGCGCTGACCCTGGCCCTGGACGGCCCGCAACTCAAGCTCGACCTGGGCCTGGATGGCCAGCTGAGCAAGGGTGACTGGCGGGGTCGCCTGGCCAGCGGCAGGATCCAGGCCGGTGGCCAGGACTGGCAGCTGCAGTCACCGGCGCGCCTGCAGCGCCTGGCCAGTGGCCAATTGGATTTCGGTGCCCATTGCTGGCGTTCAGGCCAGGCCAGCCTGTGCGGCGAGGACCAACGGCTGGCGCCCGAGCCGCGTCTGCGCTATCACCTCCAGCAGTTCCCGCTGGATAGCCTGGCGCAATGGCTGCCGAAGGACTTCGCCTGGCAAGGCATGCTCAATGCCGACGTCAACCTGGACATTCCGGCCAGCGGCCCGAAGGGCAACATCCGTGTGGATGCCAGTGGCGGTACGTTGCGGGTTCGCGACAACGGCCGCTGGATCGACTTCCCTTACCAGGCCCTGCGGCTGGACAGCACCCTGGCGCCACGCCGGGTCGATACGCGCCTGGATTTTCGCGGTGAGCGCCTGGGTGAGCTGAGCCTGAACACGCGCCTCGATCCGCTGGGCAAGAACAAGCCGCTGTCGGGCGACTTCCGTCTCGCGGGGCTGGACGTGTCGATTGCCCGTCCGTTCGTGCCGATGGTCGAACGCCTGGCCGGGCAGTTGAATGGCAGCGGCCGCTTGACCGGCACCTTGCTGGCACCGCAGGTCAACGGCAACCTGACGCTCAGTGGTGGCGAGATCAGTGGTGCCGAGCTGCCGGTCAGCCTGCAGGACCTGTCGCTGCAGGCCTTGATCGCTGGGGAGCAGGTGCAGATCAACGGCGGCTGGCGCAGCGGCGATGCCGGGCGCGGCCAGCTCAACGGCCAGCTGACCTGGGGCCAGGCACTGGGCATGGACCTGCATCTGCAGGGCCAGCAACTGCCCGTGACCGTCGAGCCCTACGCCACACTGGACGTCGCGCCAGACCTGACCCTGCGCCTGATCGACGACAAGCTGGCGGTTACCGGCAAGGTGCTGGTCCCCAAGGGCAAGATCGTGGTGCGCGAACTGCCACCCTCGACCGTCAAGGTCTCGGATGACACGGTCATCGTCGGCCACCAGACCGAAGAGGGCAAGCCGCCCATGGCGATGGCCATGGACATCGACGTGGTCGTGGGGCAGGACACGCTGTCGTTCAGCGGCTTCGGCCTGACTGCCAACCTGCTTGGCCATGTGCACATTGGCGACAACATGGACACCCGCGGCGAACTGAGCCTGGCCGATGGGCGCTACCGTGCCTATGGCCAGCGCCTGACCATTCGCCGTGCACGGTTGCTGTTTGCCGGGCCGATCGACCAGCCTTATCTGGACATCGAGGCCATCCGCAAGGTCGACGATGTGATTGCCGGTATCCGCCTGAGCGGCAGCGCCGAGCAACCAACCACCACGGTGTTTTCGGAACCGGCCATGAGCCAGGAGCAGGCGTTGTCGTACCTGGTGCTGGGGCGCCCGCTGGGGACTTCTGGCGAGGATAACAACATGCTTGCCGAAGCGGCATTTGGCCTGGGCCTGGCCGGCAGTGCCGGGATTACCGGCAGCCTGGCCTCGGGCCTGGGGATCGATGATTTCCAGCTGGACACCGAAGGCTCCGGTAACAGCACCAGCGTGGTCGCCAGTGGCAACCTGACCGAGAAGCTCAGCTTGCGCTACGGGGTCGGAGTGTTCGAGCCGGCCAATACCATTGCGCTGCGTTACAAGTTGAGCAAGAAGGTTTACCTGGAGGCTGCCAGCGGGCTGGCAAGCTCCCTGGATATCTTCTACAAGCGAGACTTCTGAGGGGGGCGTCAGCGTACGGTGGCCGCCTCGATGAATTCATTGCTGTCACTGGGTGGAGGGGGGGTATTCGTGCGTACTGGAATGATCATGTTGGTGTACTGCTCAATCAGCCGGTTCAGCGCTTCAGGGGGCTCGCAGGCCTGGAACTGCATGCGAATCTGCACTTCGTCAGGGTCGCGCGCTTCACCCTGACGCCCCTGCGAGCCTATGGAAACCTTGAAGTTCGCCGCGGAGTTTTTCTCCGCTTCTGCATTCAGGTCCTGCGCTCTATCGGTTCCTTTGACACGTACCGACAAGTCGACTTGCATACGTTCAAGTGCCAGCCCTTTGGGGGATACCAGTGCAAAGAGGGGCACACGCATGATATGGAAGTCGTCCATGGCGACTTCTACCATCTTTGCCCTCATGGGGGCACCCAGCGCCTGATCATCGAAATCGAAAAACTGGTCGAAGAGGTTTATATACTGTTGCGCGATCAGGCTGTTCGTCGCCGCCGCAGCCTCTTGCAGGCCGCGAGTGATATCGCGCAGGTCAAGCGAGGTCATGGGGGAGGGTGACGTGTCCACTCAAAGTTTCCTCTTTGCCAAAAGGTCCCCCGCCGCGGGCGGCGGGGGTAATGACGCAGTGTTCAAGGTGCTGCCGTATTTGCATCAGCAGGTGCTGCTGTATTGGCCGCGGCGGCACTGTCGATCTTCAGAACGTCAGCGTCGGATATCTTTTCGAGACTGCGCGGTGCTTCGTCACCTTTGACCACGACGGGTTTGGTACTTGCGCTTACCAGGAAATCAATAACTTTCATCATGGCCTCAGGCGGTTCCTGGCGCGCGATTCGAGTATTGAACTTATAACGGGCAGTCGTGTCGGTTTTGCGTGTTTGCTCGGAGTGGTTACTGATACTGCCCTTGACGCTTACGCTGAAAGGCCCCCAGCCCACTTTGCCGTCCAGGCTGCCTTCTTTTGTGCTGTTGCTCTTGTCTTCGGCAAACTGGTTGATGGTCAGTTCGAACTCTACATTACCCTCCATGATCGAGATGTTCGGGTGAGTGATGGCTGCCAGCAGGGGCACCTTCATGGTTTTGCTGACAACACCTTGGTATTCGCCTTGCTCATTGACGATCGTTTCGTCGTAGTCGAACTGGATAGCGACTGCCTTGCCATCCTGAATACACACTTGCATGAGGAAGTCAGCGTAGGACTTACTGGCGCTCACTTGAGCCTTGATCATCGCCTGCAGCGGGGCAGCGATCATTCTATCCATTGGCAGCGAGTTGATCACGGAGCCGATGAGACTGCTATCTATCATGGGTATTTCCCTGTGTGGATATTAAGTTTTCGATAGGGTCGTTGTCCGGCGCTGCATTCCATCATTAGCGACCGTCATGCTCCTGGCGCCGGATGTTGCCAATCTGTCGCAGGCTCAACCCATACTTGTTGGCGAGCAGACTGCGAGACGAACCTTCGGCGCTTTCTTTCTGGATTTGCAGATTGCGCAATTGCCGCAGGAAATGGTCTGCCTTGGGTATTTCCAGCGCCACGCCGGCAAATCGCTTGATCAGGGCGTCGAGAGCGTCTGCCGGAAGCACATCGGCGAGTTTGGTGCGCGCTCGATGCTTGGGGATGTACTTGGGCCTGCCGCCGTAGGCGCAGGTCAGCTGGTAGGCGTTTTCAAGGCCGATGCATTCGATCAGGGCCTGCAACGAATGCGGTAACTGGCCGATGTCGATGGATGTGAGATCTGGCAGTTCCATAGGAGACTTCCTCGCGGTGGATTGGGCGCGATGCCGTCGTTGGCATGGAGGGATTCTCGGTGAGCGCCGAATGGTGCCGCTAGGCGCCAAGTGGGCTGGCAGCTGTAGCTTTGGTGAGCAGGGGTTGCAGGGAATGATGTCGCGCGATGTAGGACGTTGCGTCAACGCTGCTTTGCAGGCCCGATGACTCGTTGGGTTGCATTTCCATCGCGCTAGTGAGTGCCCGAACCCTTATTCACACGGATAACTGTGCAGCAGGCTTGCACCTGGAAGATAGGCGTGGGCGTTACCTGGCTGCACGCGGGGCAAGGTGCGCCAGTCGATGTCCAGGCAGAGGCTGCTCAATGGCTGGTCATCGAGCATGCCGATGACCCGGTCGGGAAACGTCCGCCGATAGCGGGCGACGGTTTTGCCCAGGGGTTCGACTTGATCGGCCTGTGCCAGCGCCTGGCGAGCGAGTCCGGGCAGCAATGGGTGCGCGATGGTGAAGTAGGGGTGGCCGGGCCTTGCTTGCAGGTGCCCGGCTGCGCGGGTTCTCTGCCACAGTTGTTGCCATTGGCTGCTGCCAGCATGTGCAGCCAGTTGGTGACCTAGCTTGAGCAATTGCTCAGGCGGCGCCTGGCCGGTGTCGAGGGCTTGAACGGGAAGTGATGGTGCGAGCAGTATGACGAACAGCGCGAATCTGTGCATTGGTGCCACCAGCATGGAGTGAGGAAGCCCAATGCTTTCAGGCATGCCTTGCCATGCTAAGCAGGAAATACAGCGCTGCAAGGCGTTGACGTTGTATCATCGTCGCCGCTCGTTGTGAGCAAATACCCCCGATTTTGAAGGATTTTTCGATGACTCACGTGCAGCGCCTCAAATATTCGCTTCTGATCATCCTGGTGGTGCTGGGCCTCATGCTGGGCCTGTCGCATCTGCAGAAGCAAGGCACGATCAGTGAACAGACCTTCCAGATGCTGGCTATCGCGATTGCCGTGGTGGTGGTCGTGATCAACGGGATTCTGCGGCGCAAGGTCAAGCCCTGACGCCTGCCCGGCGGCAGCGTCAGGCGGTCTGCAGTCAGCGCGGCAAGGGCTGTTCGAGCACGGCACGTGCTTCGGGCTTGAGGCTGTAGCACTTGTCGCTGCCAAGGCTGATCACACCCTCTGTGCACAGCCGTTTGAGCACCTCGCGCACGCTCAGGAACGACAACGGGATGTCCAGTTGTTCCAGTTGCGCATGCACACCGCGCACGCCGATGCTGCGCCCGGTGCGATCTGCGTGGTACAGCGCATCGATCACCTTCAGGCGAATGAGGCTGGTGCGCAGGCCGTAATTGCGCAGCAGTTCGCGAATCTGCTCGTTGCCGGTACGCTCGTCCACGCAGGCGGCCGCGCCGTTGGCCGCCTTTCCCGGAATGCACCCGGTCTGCAATGAGGGTTGCGGGTCGTACATGTGAATGCTCCTTTTCGTGGACTGTCCCGAAATATGGGTGGCTCACTGATTAGGACGAATGAGAACGGCAAATCTGCAGCGTCTGCCTGCAAAATTTTCTGCCGGTGTTTCTTGAAGACGGTTCGCGGCGCCACTGCGCGTAAAATTTTCATCCGGCCGTTCGTTTGATCGGGAATGATCCCTGAATCCGAGGAATGCCCGTGTTGTCAATTCGTCCTTTGACCTGTGCCAGCCTGGCGGCTGCCCTGGTCGCCTCCAGCGTAGCCGTGCAGGCGCGGGAAACCGGCGCTGATGCCAGTGCGCAGATCCGTCGCACCAGTTTTGGTGTGCCGCATATCGTCGCCAAGGATGAGCGCGGCCTGGGGTATGGCATTGGCTATGCCTATGCCCAGGACAACCTGTGCCTGCTGGCCAATGAAGTGCTGACGGTCAACGGTGAGCGCTCGCGCTATTTCGGCGCTCAGGCCAAGACCCTCGAACAACGCGACAACCTCGCCAGTGACCTGTTCTTCAGCTGGCTCAACACGCCGACGGCAGTCACTGGTTTCATGCAGGCCCAGCCAGCGCAGGTGCGCGAATTGCTGGAGGGTTATGCCAGCGGCTTCAACCGCGCCTTGGCCGAGCGACGCAGGCAAGGCCTGCCTGCGGAATGCGGTGACGGCCAGTGGGTACGCCCGATCACCAGCCAGGACCTGGTCAAACTGACCCGTCGCCTGCTGGCAGAAGGGGGCGTGGGGCAGTTCGCCGAAGCGCTGGCGGGCGCCCAGCCGCCCAGGCTGGCAGCCCAGCGAGCAACCCCGGCCTTTGACGTGGCACTGGCCCGGCAGCAGCGCTTCGCCTCCGAGCGCGGCAGCAACGCGGTGGCTGTGGGGGCGCAGCGCTCGGCCAATGGCCGCGGCCTGTTGCTGGCCAACCCACACTTCCCGTGGATGGGTGGCATGCGTTTTTACCAGATGCAGCTGACCATCCCAGGCAAGCTGGATGTGATGGGGGCCGCTTTGCCTGGCCTGCCAGTGGTGAACATCGGCTTCAACCGTCACCTGGCCTGGACCCACACGGTGGATACCTCAAAGCACTTCACCCTGTATCGCTTGCAGTTGGACCCCAAGGATCCGACCCATTACCTGCAGGATGGCAAGTCCATCCCGATGGCACGGCAAACCGTGAGCGTCACGGTCAAGGCCGCCGATGGCACCCTCAGCCAGATCGAGCGCCAGGTCTATAGCTCCCGTTTCGGGCCGGTTGTGCAGTGGCCGGGGCGACTGGACTGGGACACCCAGGCAGCGTATAGCCTGCGCGATGCCAACCTGGACAACACGCGCGTGCTGCAGCAGTGGTACCGCATCAATCGTGCCGACAGCCTTGAGGCCCTCAAGGGTTCCATCGAGCAGTTGCAGGGCATCCCGTGGGTCAACACCCTCGCCGTCGATGCCGCAGGCAAGGCGCTGTACCTGAACCAGTCGGTAGTGCCTTTTGTCGATCAACAGCTGCTCAGCGCCTGCAGCAACCCGGCCGCGCAAGGCCCTTTGGTGGTACTGGACGGGTCGCGCAGTGCCTGCCAGTGGAAGGTCGATGCCCAGGCCGCGCAGCCTGGTATCTTCCCGGCGCGAATGCTGCCGAGCCTGGAACGCAGCGACTTTGTGCAGAACTCCAACGACCCGGCCTGGATGGCCAACCCGGCCCAGCCGTTGACCGGCTTCTCGCCATTGATCAGCCGCAGCGACCAGCCGCTGGGCATGCGCGGGCGTTTTGCCCTCGAGCGCCTGCAGGGTAACGCCAAGCTGGGTGTCGACGACTTGCAGCGCATGGTGCTGGATGACGACGTTTACCTGGCCAGCCTGGTGCTGCCCGACCTGCTGCAGTGGTGCAAAGGGGCTGAGGCCGAGGTGCAGGCCGTGTGCGTCAGCCTCGCTGCCTGGGACGGCAAGGCCGATGTGGACAGTGGGGTCGGCCTGGTGCATTTCCAGAACATGGTCGAGGCCATGGCCAAGCATCCGCAAAGCTGGCGCGTGGCGTTCGACCCGGCAGACCCTCAGCACACCCCGCGTGGCCTGGCGGTGGAGCAGGCGGCAGTGCGCAAGTTGTTACGCGAAGCGGCCTTGGGCTCGCTGCAGCAAGTGGCCAAGGCCGGTGTGGAGGAGGGCAGCCGCTGGGGGCAGATCCAGCAGGCTGCCGATGGCACGCCGGTGCCGGGAGGGCCGCAGCAATTGGGGGTTTATAACGCGATGTTCAGCGTGCCGCACGGGCCGGGCAAGCGCCTGGTGGTCAGCGGTACCAGCTATCTGCAGCTTGTCAGTTTCACGGAGGACGGGCCACAGGCGCGTGGTTTGCTGGCGTTCTCCCAGTCCAGCGAAGCTGGCTCGGCGCACTTCAGCGACCAGACCCAGGCGTTTGCCGCCAAGCAGCTGGCAGCGATACCGTTTACCGAGGCGCAGATCAAGGCGGACCCGGAGTATCGGCAGTATGTGATCAGTGAGCGGGACGAAGGCGCGGTGGCCAGCCGGCCTTGAGACGCTAACCTGCTCCGGCCTCTTCGCGGGTGAACCCGCTCCCACAGCAAACCACTGAGCTCAGGCCTGTGGAGTTCCCTGTAGGAGCGGGTTCACCCGCGAAGAAGTCAACTCAGCCCGTCAGGAGAACTCGAACGGCTCCAGGGCAAAGCCTTGCCCATCGACCTGCAGGGTCCAGCCCCGTCGGTCCCAATCCCCCAGCACGATGCGCCGGGCCGGTTCGCCTTCCACCACCAGCTTGTGAATCGCCGGCCGGTGGGTATGGCCATGCACCAGCGTGCGTACGCCATGGGCCGCCATCACCTTCGGCACTTCTTCCGGCGTGACGTCGACGATTTCGGTGGCCTTCATGCGCGTTTGCGCACGGCTTTCGCTACGCAGCTTGCGTGCCAGTTTCTGCCGGGTGGCCAGCGGCAGGTGCCGAAGGATCCACAGGCTCACCGGGTTGCGCAGGTAACGGCGCATCTTCATGTAGCCCAGGTCGCGGGTGCACAGGGTGTCGCCATGCATCAGCAGCACCTGTTCACCGCCTAGTTCGATCACGCTGGGGTCGGCCAGCAGTGTGCAGCCAGCGGCCGTGCAGAAGTCCTGGCCAATCAGGAAGTCGCGGTTGCCATGCATCAGGTAGATCGCCGTGCCGCTGTCGCTGAGCTGGCGCAAGGCCTGGCAGATCGACTGCTGGAACGGTGTCATGGCGTCGTCGCCGATCCACGCTTCAAAAAAATCACCGAGGATGTACAACGCCTTGGCGTGACGGGCGCGGCCGTCGAGCAGATCAAGAAACGCCCGGGTGATGTCCGGGCGTTCTTCTTGCAGGTGCAGATCGGAGATCAGCAGGATCACTCAATGATCTCGGCTTTCTCGATGATCACGTCGTCTTTCGGCACGTCCTGGTGGCCAGCCTTGGAGCCGGTGGCAACTTTTTCGATCGCATCGACGATCTCACGGCCTTCGGTCACTTCGCCGAACACGGCGTAGCCCCAACCCTGTACGTTCTTGCCGCTGTGGTTGAGGAAGTCGTTGTCGGCGGCGTTGATGAAGAACTGCGCCGAGGCGGAGTGCGGCTCCATGGTGCGGGCCATGGCAATGCTGTACTTGGTGTTCTTCAGGCCGTTGTCGGCTTCGTTCTGGATGCTGGCACGGGTCTTCTTCTGGTTCATGCCGGCTTCGAAACCGCCGCCCTGAATCATGAAGCCCTTGATCACACGGTGGAACACGGTGCCGTTGTAATGGCCGTCCTTGACGTACTGAACGAAGTTTTCGGTGGTCAGCGGCGCTTTTTCGGCGTTCAGTTGCAGAACGATGTCGCCGTGGTTGGTGGTCAGTTTGACTTTGGACATGCTGAAATTCGCTCTTTCAAGGCATACGGGAATAGGGTGCGCAGGGCGCGTTTAGTCACCTGACGCAGGATCGGGCAACCGCGACACATGTTGATGGTTCATGGCGCGCAGCGGCCATTTTGCACGGATCGCGATAAATCGCGCCAGTTTGTCGGTGCCCGGCTGTCAGCAGCTTGACTGCTTCGGCTATGATAGGCCCTTTGATTCAATCGGCCTACCCAGGCCGGACACGTGCATTCAAGGATCCTATGAGCAAGCCCACTGCCGACAACGCGCCCAACGCCGCTGCCAAAGGCGCTCCCGCCGTCCCTGCAAACTTCCTGCGGCCGATCGTCCAGGCCGACCTGGACTCGGGCAAGCACAGCAGCATCGTCACCCGCTTCCCGCCGGAGCCCAATGGCTACCTGCACATCGGCCACGCCAAGTCGATCTGTGTCAACTTCGGCCTGGCCAAGGAGTTCGGCGGCGTCTGCCACCTGCGCTTCGACGACACCAACCCGGCCAAGGAAGACCAGGAATACATCGACGCCATCCAGCGCGACGTGAAATGGCTGGGCTTCGACTGGGCCGGCGAGGTGCGCTATGCCTCCGACTACTTCGACCAGCTGCACGACTGGGCCGTTGAACTGATCAAGCGTGGCAAGGCCTATGTCTGCGACCTGACCCCTGATCAGGCCAAGGAATACCGTGGCAGCCTGACCGAACCCGGCAAGAACAGCCCGTTCCGCGAGCGCGGCGTGGAGGAAAACCTCGACCTGTTCGCACGCATGAAGGCCGGCGAGTTCAAGGACGGCGAGCGCGTGCTGCGTGCCAAGATCGACATGGCTTCGCCGAACATGAACCTGCGCGACCCGATCCTCTACCGCATCCGCCATGCCCACCACCACCAGACCGGTGACAAGTGGTGCATCTACCCGAACTACGACTTCACCCACGGGCAGTCGGATGCCATCGAAGGCATCACCCACTCGATCTGCACCCTCGAGTTCGAAGGCCACCGCCCGCTGTACGACTGGTTCCTCGACAACCTGCCGGTCCCGGCGCACCCGCGCCAGTACGAGTTCAGCCGCCTGAACCTGAACTACACCATCACCTCCAAGCGCAAGCTCAAGCAGCTGGTCGACGAAAAGCACGTCAGCGCCTGGGACGACCCGCGCATGTCGACCCTGTCGGGCTTCCGCCGCCGCGGCTACACCCCGGCGTCGATCCGCAACTTCTGCGAAATGATCGGTACCAACCGTTCCGACGGCGTGGTCGACATGTCGATGCTCGAATTCAGCATCCGTGACGACCTCGACCGCACCGCGCCACGCGCCATGTGCGTGCTGCGTCCGCTGAAGGTGGTCATCACCAACTATCCGGAAGGCCAGGTCGAGCAGCTTGAACTGCCGCGCCACCCGAAGGAAGACATGGGCGTGCGCGTGCTGCCGTTCGCCCGCGAGCTGTACATCGACCGCGACGACTTCATGGAAGAGCCGCCGAAGGGTTACAAGCGCCTGGAGCCGGCCGGTGAAGTGCGCCTGCGCGGCAGCTACGTGATCCGCGCCGACGAGGCGATCAAGGATGCCGACGGCAACATCGTCGAGCTGCGCTGCTCGTACGACCCGGACACCCTGGGCAAGAACCCGGAAGGCCGCAAGGTCAAGGGCGTGATCCACTGGGTACCGGCCGAAGGCAGTGTCGAGTGCGAAGTGCGCCTGTACGACCGCCTGTTCCGCTCCGCCAACCCGGAAAAGACCGAAGACGGCGGCAGCTTCCTCGACAACATCAACCCGGATTCGCTGCAAGTGCTGACAGGCTGCCGCGCCGAGCCATCGCTGGGCCAGGCGCAGCCTGAGGACCGCTTCCAGTTCGAGCGTGAAGGCTACTTCTGCGCCGACCTCAAGGACAGCCAGCCGGGTCGTCCGGTGTTCAACCGCACCGTCACCCTGCGTGACTCCTGGGGCAGCTAAGGAACCGCCGTGCTTACCATCTACAACACGCTGAGCAAGACCAAGGAAGCCTTCAAGCCGCTCGATGGCAACAAGGTGCGCATGTACGTGTGCGGCATGACCGTGTACGACTACTGCCACCTTGGCCACGGCCGCAGCATGGTGGCGTTCGACCTGGTGACCCGCTGGCTGCGTAAAAGTGGCTACGACCTGACCTACGTGCGCAACATCACCGATATCGACGACAAGATCATCAACCGCGCCAACGAAAACGGCGAGGCGTTCGATGCCCTGACCGCGCGCATGATCGACGCGATGCACGAAGACGAGCGCCGCCTGAACATCCTCAAGCCGGACCTGGAGCCGCGTGCCACCGACCATATCGCCGGCATGCACGCGATGATCCAGACCTTGATCGACAAGGGCTACGCCTACGCGCCCGGCAACGGTGACGTGTACTACCGGGTCGGCAAGTTCGCCGGCTACGGCAAGCTGTCGCGCAAGAAGATCGAAGACCTGCGCATCGGTGCCCGCATCGAGGTCGACGAGGCCAAGCAGGACCCACTGGACTTCGTCCTGTGGAAAGGCGTCAAGCCAGGCGAGCCGTACTGGGATTCGCCATGGGGCCCGGGCCGTCCGGGCTGGCACATCGAGTGCTCGGTGATGTCCACCTGCTGCCTGGGTGAGAGCTTCGACATCCACGGCGGTGGCAGCGACCTGGAGTTCCCGCACCACGAGAACGAGATCGCGCAGAGCGAGGCGGCCACTGGCAAGCAGTACGCCAACAGCTGGATGCACTGCGGCATGATCCGTATCAATGGCGAGAAGATGTCCAAGTCGCTGAACAACTTCTTCACCATTCGCGACGTGCTCGACAAGTATCACCCGGAGGTGGTGCGCTACCTGCTGGTGGCCAGCCACTACCGCAGCGCCATCAACTACTCCGAAGACAGCCTGCGCGATGCCAAGGGCGCCCTGGAGCGCTTCTATCATGCGCTGCGTGGCTTGCCACGGGTTGCTGCCAAGGGTGGCGAGGCGTTCGTCGAGCGCTTCAGCGTGGCGATGAACGACGACTTCGGTACCCCGGAAGCTTGCGCCGTGCTGTTCGACCTGGTGCGCGAGATCAACCGCCTGCGTGACAGCGATGTCGATGCGGCGGCGGGCCTGGCTGGCCGCCTGCGTGAGCTGGGCGATGTGCTGGGTGTGCTGCAACTGGAGGCCGATGACTTCCTGCGTGCCGGCGCCGAAGGCAAGGTCGATGCGGCGCAGGTCGAAGCCTTGATCCAGGCGCGTCTGCAGGCGCGTGCGGACAAGAACTGGGCTGAGTCCGACCGTATCCGTGACCAGATCACGGCCATGGGCGTAGTGCTGGAAGACAGCAAGGGCGCTACTACCTGGCGTCTGGCTGACTGATCGGTGTAACGGGGGCTGCTTGGCAGCCCATCGCGGCTAAAGCCGCTCCTACATGGATCGCGCAGCGTGCAAGCGTGGTGCAGTCCCTGTAGGAGCGGCTTTAGCCGCGATGGGCCGCAAAGCGGCCCCGGCTTTTACTTGCCCAGCCCGGCCAGCGGGCAGTGCAACACCAGCTTCGCCCCACCCAGCTCGCTCTCGCCAATCTCCAGCCCGAACCCGTGCAGGTCGACGATCGCGGCAACGATCGACAACCCCAGCCCGAACCCGGAATGGCGGTGGCCTTCCTCGCTGCGATAGAACCGCTTCAACACCGCAGCACGCTCCTCTTCGGGAATCCCCGGCCCGCTGTCTTCGACGGCAATGTGCACCCCCAGCTCATCCTGAGTCGCCTTGATGGCAACCCGGCCGTCTTCGGGCGTGAACTTGATGGCATTGCCCACCAGGTTGGCCAGCGCTTCGAACAGCAACTCGCGATCACCGTGCAGTGCCGGTAACTGGGCCGGCTGTTCCAGGTTGAGGCGAATGCCGCCATCTTCGGCCAGCGGCAGATAGAAGTCGTGCAGTTCCACCAGCAAGTCGTGCGGATCAAGCTGAACGAAGCCGGCGCGGCGCTGGCGGTCTTCCAGCTCACTGATGCGCAGCAGGCCACGGAAGCGCGCCATCAACGTATCGGTCTCACCAATCGCCTGGTCCAGCGCTTCGGCTTGTGGTGAATCGTGCGCGCTTTGCTGACGAATACGGTAGAGCTGGGCCCGCAAGCGGGTAAGGGGGGTGCGCAAGTCGTGGGCAATGTTGTCGCATACGCCTTTGACTTCGTGCATCAGCCGCTCGATGCGGTCGAGCATGGCGTTGACGATATCGGCCAGCATGTCCAGCTCATCGCGGCGCGCTGACAGCGGTAAACGGTGGGTGAGGTCGCCGGCAACGATCAGCTCGGCCTGGGCCTGAATGGCACGAATGCGCTTGAGCGGGCGGCGGCGTAGCAGGTACCAGCCGGCAAACCCTGGAATCAGGGTCAGCGAGATGCCCCACAGCAAGGCATGCAGGATGATGCGGGTGACCACGAACAGCGAGCCATTGTCGCGGAACAGTACCAGCCAACGGCCATCTTGCACCCTGATCGCCACCGCATCGCAGCTGTCACGTGGCATGTGCGGGTCATCGGCATCCAGGCAGCGCTTGAGTTCGTGCACCTTGCCGTCCAGGCCCAGGTCCGGGGGGATCGCGCGAATCCGGCCGCCCACCGGGTTGAACTGGGCGTCGAACAGGCCGTAGGCATCGAAACTGCGTTCCTCGAACGCCTGGCTGGCGACCAGGGCGTCGTCGAGCTGCTTGCCGCTCATGTGTGCGAACAGGTGCTGGCGCTGCAGCATCGAATGGCGGGTCAGCTTGTTCAGGTAGCTGGATACCTCGAAATACAGCACCCCCATGAGGATGCTGCTCCAGGCCACGAAGAGGAAACTGTACAGCGCCAGCAGGCGGCTGGTGGACGAACTCCAGCCCTTAGACGGGTTCAGCAATGGCATAGCCCGAGCCCCGTACCGTACGGATCAGCGGCGACTGGCCGGGGGAGTCGATTTTCTTGCGCAGGCGACCGATGTGCACGTCGATCAAGTTGGTGCCCGGGTCGAAGTGGTAACCCCAGACTTCCTCGAAGATCATCATCCGCGTGATCACCTGGCCGCTGTGGCGCATCAGGTATTCCAGCAGCTTGTACTCGGTGGGTAGCAGGTTGAGGGTCTGCTCGCCGCGGCGGGCTTCGTGGCTGATCAGGTCCAGCTGCAGGTCGGCGACCTGCAGGCGGGTCTGGGTCATCGGTACACTGTTGCGGCGCAACAGCACTTCGACCCGTGCCGCCATTTCGTCGGAGGCGAACGGCTTGGTCAGGTAGTCGTCGCCGCCGGCGCGCAGGCCGCGCACGCGCTCGTCCACGTCGGACAGGGCGCTGATCATCAGGATCGGCGTGGTGATTTTCAGGTTGCGCAGGGTGGTGACGATCGTCAGGCCATCGACCTCGGGCAGCATCCGGTCTACGGTGATCAGGTCGTAACCGCCGGCGATGGCCTTGGCCAGGCCCTCGCGGCCGTTGTCGGCCCAATCCACTTCCAGGCCGTGGCTGGAGAGTTCGGCGACGATTTCCTGGCCGGTGACGGCGTCGTCTTCGATGGTCAGTACGCGTGGCATGCTCGTTCCTGGGCGTCTATTGGAGACTTGATTGTGCCAAAGAATAGCCAAACGGCGATTTAAGAAAAATTCATCTACGCCGGGTAAAACAAAACGGGGCATGCCAGTGTCTGGCATGCCCCGTCGATCAGCGTGGCGCAGCGTCTCAGGCGACCTTGACGATCCAGCCGGCTGGCGCTTCGACGTCGCCGCTCTGGATGCCGGTCAGCTCGTTGTAGAGCTTCTGGGTGACCGGGCCGACTTTTTCCAGGTCGTGGAACACGTGCAGCTTGCCGTTGTACTCGATACCACCGATCGGGGTGATCACCGCAGCGGTACCGCAAGCGCCGGCTTCGACGAAGCGGTCGAGCTTGTTGATCTCGACGTCGCCTTCGATCACGGTCAGGCCCAGGCGCGCTTGTGCCAGTTCCATCAGCGACAGGCGGGTGATGCCTGGCAGTACCGAGGCCGATTTCGGGGTGACGAATTCGTTGTTGGCGGTGATGCCGAAGAAGTTGGCCGAACCGACTTCCTCGATCTTGGTGTGGGTCAGCGGATCGAGGTAGATGGCGTCGGCGAAGTTGGCCTTCTTGGCCTCGGCGCCTGGCTGCAGGCTGGCCGCGTAGTTACCACCGACCTTGGCTGCGCCAGTGCCCTGAGGGGCGGCACGGTCGAAGCTGGAGATCTGGAAGTTGTGCGGTTTCATGCCGCCCTTGAAGTACGAGCCAACCGGGATGGCGAAGATCGAGAAGATGAACTCGGGGGCGGTGCGCACGCCAATGTTGTCGCCGGTGCCGATGACGAACGGGCGCAGGTACAGCGCACCTTTGCCGTGCGGCGGGACGAACTTCTCGTTGGCCTTGACCACTTGCTTGCACGCTTCGATGAAGACATCGGTCGGCACCTGCGGCATCAGCAGGCGCGCGCAGCTGCGCTGCATGCGGGCGGCGTTCTGGTCTGGGCGGAACAGGTTGATCGAGCCGTCTTTGCAACGGTAGGCCTTGAGGCCTTCGAAGCACTGCTGGCCATAGTGCAGGGCGGTGGAGCCTTCACTGATGTGCAGCACGTTGTCTTCGGTCAGGGTGCCTTTGTCCCACTCACCATTGCGCCATACGGACAGGTAGCGCTTGTCGGTCTTGATGTAGTCGAAACCCAGCTTGTCCCAGTTAATGCTTTCGTTACTCATGACACCCTCGATTGTCTTGCAAGTGCCCGATCGCTCGGGCTGCTGTTATATGCGCACCTCGCCACGATAATACATCCATCGCGGATCGGGAACGGTCAGTCACGAATTGGGGGGGCTGGCAGGGGTATGGCGGTGGTTTTTCATGGTGTGTGAGATCGAGCGCCGCCCGCGCGGCGCTCGATCTCACAGGCGCTGAACCTCTATCGGCTGGCTCCTGCAAGCCGCCGACTCCAATCGCCACCATGGCTGCGATCACAGGCCTCTTCACTGTCGAATCGTACATGCCAGGCAACGTGGTCCAGCTTCACACCGGCCTCATCGAGCGCCTGTGTCGTCAGCGCCAGCATGCGTGCCTTGGTCTCGCCTGCCAACGCTGCTGCTTTTTCGGCCTCACGCTCGAACACCCAGGTAATGCGCAAGCTAGCCGGAAAGTCATCCGGATCCAGCCGATGGGTCAGCCAGCTGAACCCCACGATCTCTGCCTTGGCGGCTTCGCAAGCATCAGTCAGGCAGGCGACCAGCTCACGCTCAAGGCGCGCCAGGTCGCGTTTGCTCATGTTTTTCAAACCGGGTTCCCATACCGAAGGCTAGTGAAAGACTTTAGCGCAGCACCGAAACAGGGCCAAGTGCCGCCCCCGCAATGTGCGATGTAACCCCGTATGCCCCATGCCAGAGCCGTCGCGGTGAAGGTTTCATCTTCATTCACCTGCGTAGTTGGCCCGCAACCTGCTATATCCAGCCAACGAAATTTGATCGAGTGGTCAGCCTGCCAGCGTCGCGCTGCAGGGTACCGGTTCCCCCGATCAACCGGCAGGCCGCGCAATTCAAGGGCTATAGGATGTCTCTGGCAAAGCAGGTGGAATTCGCTGAACAAGATGCAGGCTGGAGCGCCCACCTGCGCCTGCGCTTTGTTGCGCGCGATGGGGTGACCCGCATTGGTGCGCGCCGGCATTTCGGCCCGCTTTTGGTGCAGCGCCCGTTCTACCCAGAGGGTGGACCGTGCCACGTGTATGTGTTGCACCCGCCGGGCGGCATCGTCGCGGGTGACCGGCTGGAGCTGGATATCCACCTCGAGCCGGGCAGCCACGCGCTGCTGACCATGCCGGGTGCCAGCAAGTTCTACCGCAGCATCGGCCCCACCGCCCGGCTGGCCCAGCGCTTCCACCTGCAGGCCGGCAGCACCCTGGAATGGCTGCCGCAGGACAGCATCTTCTTCAACGGCGCCCGCGCCAGCCTCGACAGCCGCTTCACCCTGGAACCGGGGGCGAAGCTGTTGGCCTGGGAGACCCTGTGCCTGGGCCGGCCCGTGATGAACGAGCGTTTCGAGCAGGGTGCACTGGACAGCCGCCTGTGCATCGAGCTGCCCGGCGATCCCGGCCTGCACGAGCGGCTGCGCATTGCCGGCGGGCAACTGGCCAAGGTCGGCGGCCACCCGCTGGTCGCCACCTTCTGCGCAGCGCCGGCAACCCCGGCCGTGCTGGAGCAGGTGCGCGCGCTGCTCGATGAACTTGACACCCCCGCAGGCGCCACCTTGCTCGGTTCGCTGCTGGTGATCCGCCTGCTCGATCACGACAACCAACACCTGCAACACACCCTGCAGCGCCTCTGGCATGCCCTGCGCCCGGCCGTTCTCGGCCTGGCCGCATGCCCGCCGCGCATCTGGGCCACTTGAGAGAGCGCCATGGAGCTGACCCCGAGAGAGAAAGACAAACTGCTGTTGTTCACCGCCGCGCTGCTGGCCGAACGGCGGCTGGCCCGTGGCCTGAAGCTCAACTACCCGGAGGCGGTGGCGCTGATCAGCGCTGCGGTGCTCGAAGGCGCCCGCGATGGCCGCACGGTGGCCGAGCTGATGAGCCTGGGCCGCGAAGTGATTGGCCGCGAGCAGGTCATGGAGGGCGTCGCCGAGATGCTCCATGACGTGCAGGTCGAGGCGACCTTCCCCGACGGCACCAAGCTGGTGACCGTGCACGACCCTATCGTCTGACCTGGAGCAGGAGCCCAGCATGATCCCAGGTGAAATTCAGGTCGCCGCTGGCGACATCGAACTCAACGTTGGCCGTGACACGGTCAGCGTCAGCGTGGCCAACCATGGTGACCGGCCGGTGCAGGTAGGTTCGCACTACCACTTCTACGAGGTCAACGATGCGCTGGTGTTCGAGCGTGAACCGACCCGTGGTTTTCGCCTCGATATACCGGCTGGCACCGCCGTGCGCTTCGAGCCGGGCCAGGCGCGCACCGTGCAGCTGGTGGCTTATGCCGGCAAGCGCGAAGTGTACGGCTTCCAGGGCAAGGTCAATGGCGCACTGGAGGGTAGGGCATGAGCCGTATTTCCCGTCGGGCCTACGCCGACATGTTCGGCCCCACCGTCGGCGACCGTGTTCGCCTGGCCGATACCGCGTTGTGGGTTGAGGTCGAAAAGGACTTCACGGTCTATGGTGAAGAGGTCAAGTTCGGTGGCGGCAAGGTCATCCGCGACGGCATGGGCCAAGGCCAGATGCTCGCGGCCGAGGCCATGGACCTGGTGCTGACCAATGCGCTGATCATTGATCACTGGGGCATCGTCAAGGCCGATATCGGCGTCAAGCGCGGGCGCATCGCTGCCATCGGCAAGGCCGGCAATCCCGACGTGCAGCCGGGCGTGACCGTGCCGGTCGGCCCCGGTACCGAGGTGATCGCTGCCGAGGGCAAGATCGTCACCGCCGGCGGCATCGATTCGCACATTCACTTCATCTGCCCGCAGCAGGTCGAAGAGGCGCTGACCAGTGGCGTCACCACCTTCATTGGCGGCGGCACCGGCCCGGCCACCGGCACCAATGCCACCACCTGCACGCCCGGGCCCTGGTACCTGGCGCGGATGCTCCAGGCCGCCGATTGCCTGCCGATCAACATCGGCCTGCTGGGCAAGGGCAACGCCTCGCGCCCCGAAGCGCTGCGCGAGCAGATCGCCGCCGGTGCCGTGGGCCTGAAGCTGCACGAGGACTGGGGGTCGACCCCGGCCGCCATCGATTGCTGCCTGGGTGTGGCCGAAGAGATGGATATCCAGGTGGCGATCCACACCGACACCTTGAACGAGTCGGGCTGCATCGAAGACACCCTGGCTGCCATTGGTGACCGCACCATCCATACCTTCCATACCGAAGGTGCCGGTGGCGGCCACGCCCCGGACATCATCCGTGCGGCAGGGCAGGCCAACGTGCTGCCGTCCTCGACCAACCCGACCCTGCCGTACACGGTCAACACCGTCGACGAGCACCTCGACATGCTGATGGTCTGTCACCACCTGGACCCGAGCATTGCCGAGGACGTGGCCTTCGCCGAGTCGCGCATCCGCCGCGAGACCATTGCCGCCGAAGACATCCTCCACGACATGGGCGCTTTCGCCATGACCTCGTCCGACTCCCAGGCCATGGGCCGGGTCGGTGAAGTGGTGCTGCGCACCTGGCAAGTGGCGCACCAGATGAAGCTGCGTCGCGGCCCGCTGGCGCCGGACAGCGCATACAGTGACAACTTCCGGGTCAAGCGCTACATCGCCAAGTACACCCTCAACCCGGCTCTGACCCACGGCATCGCCCATGAAGTCGGTTCGGTGGAAGTGGGCAAGCTGGCCGACCTGGTGCTCTGGTCACCGGCGTTCTTCGCGGTCAAACCGGCCTTGGTGATCAAGGGCGGGATGATCGCCACCGCGCCAATGGGCGACATCAACGGTTCGATTCCAACCCCTCAGCCCGTGCACTACCGGCCGATGTTCGGTGGCCTGGGTGCGGCCCGTCACGCCACGCGCATGACCTTCCTGCCCCAGGCCGCCATGGACCGTGGCCTGCACCAGGCGTTGGGGCTGCAGAGCCTGATCGGTGTGGCCCACGGCTGCCGCCGGGTGCGCAAGGCCGACATGGTCCACAACACCTTGCAGCCAGTGATCGAAGTCGACTCGCAGACCTACCAGGTGCGCGCCGACGGCGAGTTGCTGGTGTGCGAGCCGGCCAGCGAACTGCCGCTGGCCCAGCGTTATTTCCTGTTCTGAAGGAGTGAAGATGATTGTCCTGACCCGTCGGATCGAGGCATCCGAGAGCGTCACCGGTACTGTGACCCTGGACGTCGACAGCCGCATCAAGAGCCGCCTGCGCGTGGTCCTCGATGACGGCCGCGAAGCCGGCCTGATGCTCGAACGTGGCCACCTGCTGCGCGGTGGCGAGTTGCTTGCCGATGCCGCAGGCAACCAGGTGATCCGCATCCTCGCTGCACCTGAAGCGGTGTCGACGGTGCGCTGCGACGACCCGCATCTGCTGGCCCGTGCCGCCTATCACCTGGGTAACCGCCATGTGCCCTTGCAGATCGAGCCAGGCCTGCTGCGTTACCAGCACGATCATGTGCTCGACGAGATGCTGCGTGGCCTGGGCCTGACGGTGCTGGCCGAGCAGGCACCGTTCGAGCCTGAAGCCGGTGCCTACCAGAGCGCACCGCACAGCCACAGTCACAGCCATGGCAACGACCATCCGTTCGTGCGCCTGCCAGCCCATTCCTGAATCCCTCATATAAGGAGCCCACCATGAAAAAGACTTTCGCCCTTGCCCTGCTGATGGTCGCACTGCCAGCTTTTGCCCACCCCGGTCACGACGGCAACCCGCTGCAGGATGGCTTGCTGCACCCGCTGACCGGGCTTGACCACCTGCTGATGCTGCTGGGTACCGGTGTGCTGGCTGCGCTGACCCGGCGCAACCTCGCCCTGCCACTGGCCACCCTGGCGTCGATGTTCGCAGGTGCCGTGTGCGGCCACCTGTTCGGCGATGTGCTGGGCATGGAAAGCATGATTGCCGTGTCGGTGCTGGTGGCTGCCGTTGCCGTGCTGCTGCCGCGCCGTCAGTTGCTGCTGGCCCTGGCCATGCCGGTGTTTGCCTTGTTCCACGGCTGGGCGCACGGCGTGGAAGCCACGCCAAGCGCCTTCTGGATGTTCAGCGCTGGCTTCGTCACGGTCAGTGGCCTGCTGCTGGCCGTCGGCTTCGGCGTCGGATGCCTGCTGCGCCGTCATAGCGGCCTGCAGAAGGCCTTCGGTGGCGGCATGCTGGCTGGCGCCGCGCTGGTGCTGGCCGGTTGATGAACAGCGACCTGGCACTGCTGCGTCTGCTGCAGCTGGCCAGCCCTGGCCTGCCGGTAGGTGGCTTCACCTACTCGCAAGGGTTGGAATGGGCCGTGGAGGCTGGCTGGGTGCGTGACACTGCCAGCTTCAGCGCCTGGCAACGGGAGCAGCTGCACGACACCCTGGCTTGTCTGGACTGGCCGGTGCTGGCGCGCCTGTATCGCGCCTGCGAGGTCGGCGATGCACAGGCGTTCGGGCACTGGAGCAGGTTCCTGCTGGCCAACCGCGAAACCGCCGAGCTGCGCCTGGAAGAACAGCAGCGCGGCTCGGCCCTGGCGCGCCTGCTCGATGGCTGGCAGCTGGGCCAGGACCCGGCCTGGCGCGCCAGCCTTGAACTCAGCCAGCTCGGCGGCATGGCCTGGCTTGCCGCCCATTGGCAGATCCCGCTGCGCCAGTTGGCCCTCGGCCATGCCTTCGCCTGGCTCGAAGGCGCGGTGATGGCCGGGGTCAAGCTGGTGCCGTTCGGCCAGCAGGCGGCGCAGACCCTGCTGCGCGACCTGGGTGCTGAACTGCCCGGCGTACTGGACCAGGCCTTGGCCTTGGCCGATGACCAGCTCGGCGGCGGCCTGCCGCTGCTGGCAATCGCATCTTCGCGTCACGAAACCCAATACACCCGTTTGTTCCGTTCCTGAGGACTGCCTACATGCAAAGCTATCAGCAACCCCTGCGCGTCGGTGTCGGCGGCCCGGTCGGCTCTGGCAAGACCGCGCTGCTCGAATGCCTGTGCAAGGCCATGCGTGATCACTACCAGATCGCCGTGGTCACCAATGACATCTACACCAAGGAAGACCAGCGCATCCTCACCGAGGCCGGTGCCCTGGAGCCTGAACGTATCGTTGGCGTCGAGACCGGTGGCTGCCCGCACACCGCCATCCGCGAAGATGCCTCGATGAACCTGGCGGCCGTCGAAGCGTTGGCGCGCAAGTTCGGCAACCTTGAAGTCATCTTCGTCGAGAGCGGTGGCGACAACCTCAGCGCCACCTTCAGCCCTGAACTGGCCGACCTGACCATCTATGTGATCGACGTGGCCGAAGGCGAGAAGATCCCGCGCAAGGGTGGCCCTGGCATCACCAAGTCGGATTTCCTGGTGATCAACAAGACCGACCTGGCGCCTTACGTGGGGGCTTCGCTGGAGGTGATGGAGCGTGACACCCAGCGTATGCGCCCGCAGCGCCCGTGGACGTTCAGTAACCTCAAGAAAGGCGAAGGCCTGCAAGCCGTGATCGACTTCATCGTGGAGCGGGGGATGCTGGGTGTGAGGGGCTGAAGTCCAGCACCTCGACGCGGTTGCGGCCATTCTGCTTGGCCTTGTACAGCATCTCGTCGGCCTGCTTGAGCAGGGTCTCGGCCTGTTCGGTATCGGGCTGGCGGCAGGCCACACCGACCGACAGGGTGAGTTTGCCGCAGTGGGGCGTGTCGGCCTGTTCGACCGCCTCACGGATGCGCTCGGCGATACGCCGGGCATCGGCCAGGGTGGTATCGGGCAACAGCATGGTGAACTCCTCGCCGCCTACCCGGCAAGGCAGGTCATGCAGGCGGGAATTCTGCCGCAGCACTTCCCCCAGGTGCTTGAGCACGTCATCGCCGGCGTCATGGCCATAGGTGTCATTGACCCGCTTGAAGAAATCGATGTCCAGGGCCAGCACGGCATAGGCCCGTTCGCTTTCCATCAAGGCATCCAGTGCCAATTGCAGCGCCCGGCGGTTGGCCAGGCCGGTAAGGGCATCGCTCTGGGCTTCCTGGCGCAGTTTGCCGAACTTTTCCTGCAACAGGCGTTCGGCGGTGATCAGCGCGCGGCGGATGGCAGCGGCTTCGGCATACCAGGCGTCGATGCCGTGCAGTTCATTGGCGGTTTCGCTGGCTGAAAGGTGCGTGGCGCCGTGTGCCAACTGGCGCAGCGGCTTGATCAGCCAGTAGGTCAGCCACAACAGCAGGATAAAGCCGATCAGGCTGGCCGGAATAATGTACAACAGCACCTTGCGCATCAATTCATGCAGCGGGGCCAGCGCCAGTTCGCGTGGCTGCTGGGCGACGACTGCCCAGTGCGTGTCAGGCACCGGGGCGAAGCCGGCGAGCATGGGGATGCCGATGTAGTTGGGTGCATCGAGGTTGCCGGTCTCGCCGCGCAGGGCTGCCGCGATGGTCGGGCTGCCGGTGGCCAGGGCGCCGATGCGTTCGTGGTCGGGGTGGTACAGCAGGCGTTCGTTGGCGTCGGCGACGAAGGCAAACGTGCCGTCATGTTGGTAGTGCTGGCCGATCACCGTGTGCAGTTCGCTTTCTTTCTTGAGAAACACCGAGCCACCGACAATGCCCAGATAGCGGCCATCCGCGGCGAAGATCGGCTCTGAAATGAACACCACCAGTTCGTCACCCCGTGATGTGTAGGCGGGGCTGACCAGTGGCTTGCGGGCATCGATGGCCTGTTGAACCTCCGATGATCGCTGGCGGTGGCTAAGGATCTGCCGAGCATCCGGGTACGCCACCCGCACTTGCCCTTGCGCATCGACGATGACGATAGAGTTGAAGTCTTCATCCTGGGCTTGCAGGCGCTTGGCTTCGGCTTGCAATAACGCCGGGTCGTCCAGGCCGCCGGCAAGCTGCGAGGCGCTGTAGTTCAGGTGGCTGCGGGCCGAGCGCAGGAACTCGGTGATGCTCGAGGCCACCTTGCTGGCGTAGGCCTGGTTGGCCTGCAGGGAGAACTGCACCAAGGTGTTGTGCTGCACCCGGTAGGCGACATACAGGGCATTGCCCAGCGTCGCCAGGCATGCCAGCACGACGATGCCGAGTACCAGGGTTCGCAGGTCGATCATGGGCAAGCGCTTGGGCATGGTGGGCCTGTCTGGCAAGGGTGACGGGCTCAAGTATGGCCGGTTTCTGCCCGGCTGCTGCCCAAGTGCCGCTACTGAGCGGCAGGCGGCACGGCCAGCTATTGGTCGCGTGAGGCGACCGGGTGCTTTTGATCGGGGGGCTGACTCCGCTTGAGGGGGGCAGCTTTTGGTCGATTTCAGGGGCAGGGGAATCGACAGGCAGGGCGGGTGGGCGATGGGGGGTTGGGGGCGTTTGGCTTTGGATGTGTGCCGCCTGTGAGATCGAGCGCCGCCCGCGCGGCGCATCGCGGATAAATCCGCTCCTACAGTTTGTTGCAACGTGCCGAACCTGTTGCGCCATGGTCGCCTGCCTTGGCGCATGTCTCAAGCCTTGCGAACCCGCTGACAACCATGGCCTCACAGGCATGGCCACGTTGCAACAAAACTGTAGGAGCGGATTTATCCGCGATGCGCCGCGCGGGCGGCGCTCGATCTCACGGGCGCTGAATGTCTCCCGGCGGTCACCGGCTGGCCCTCACCCGCGCATGCTGTCGATCAATGCCCACAGCTCAGGATCATTGAAGTCCTTCACCACCAGTTTCGCCCCCGCAGCCCGCAGCCGCTCCGGCGTCTGGGTCGTGGCAACCCCCACGGTAAAGATCCCGGCCCCACTCGCAGCCGTCACGCCCGGCAACGAATCCTCGAATGCCAGCGCCTCGCCAGCCAACGCCTCCAGGCGCTGCAGCCCGGCCAGGTAGGGCAACGGATCCGGCTTCGGCCGCTCCAGTTCCTCGGCCACCAACACATGTTCGAAACGATCGCCAAGCCCCATGGCCGTGAGCATATGCTCGGCATTCAGCCGCGGCGCATTGGTCACCACGCACATGCCGATGTTCCAGGCCCGCGCATGGTCCATCAGCCGCAACAGGCCGGGCATGGGTTGCAGGGCGGGTGACAGGTCGCGGAAAAGCGCTTCCTTGCGGTCGGCCAGCGCCTGGCGCTCGGACGCACCAGCAAGTGGAAACAGTTCGGCAAACAGTTCGCCATTGGCTCGGCCGCTGACCTGGGCATCGAATTGTTCCTGGGTCAGCTCGCGGCCGTCATGGTCGTGCAGCAGTTGCCGGAAGGCCTGCAAATGCAGGGTATCGGTGTCGGTCAAAGTGCCATCGAGATCGAACAGCAGGGCAGTCAGCATCAGGTATCCAGGGATTGAAGAACAAACGCCAGGGGATGATAACCAAACCTGACGACAAAGGGGGCTGTTCAGCGCACACTGAAAAGAGTACAAATGTGCTCCATGGACAATCTCACCCCAAAACGCCGTGCAATCCTCGAATTCATTCGCGAGCGTATTGCCGACCACGGCCAGCCACCGAGCCTGGCCGATATCGCCAGCCGCTTCGGTTTTGCCTCGCGTAGCGTCGCGCGCAAACACATCACTGCGTTGTGCCAGGCCGGCTACATCGACGTCACCCCCAACCAGGCGCGGGGCATTCGCCTGGCCGAGCCCTTGCGCCGGCCGGAAATCCTCGAAATTCCCGTGCTCGGGCAAGTGGCTGCCGGCGCGCCGATCGGCCCGGACCTGGGCATTCACGAACAATTGCTGCTCGACCCCAGCCTGTTTCGCCGTACACCAGATTACCTGCTCAAGGTGCGCGGCGATTCGATGATCGAGGACGGCATCTTCGACGGTGACCTGGTCGGCATCCTCCAGCAGGGCGAGGCACGTGATGGTCAGATCGTGGTTGCGCGGCTGGACGGCGAGGTGACCATCAAGCGCCTGCAACGCCAGCCCGGCGGTTACCGGCTGTTGCCACGCAACCCGGCCTATGCGCCAATCGATGTGGGGCCTGAGCGCGAATTCTTCATCGAAGGCGTGTTCTGTGGCCTGTTGAGGCGCGACTGATGGGCGCGGTGGTCGACCTCGATCGGCTGCTCGACCAGCGTCAGGTCTGGCGGGGGCGGCAGGGCCAGGTGCGCCCGGCCGGTTTGCAGCCCACCGGCCATGCGCTGCTCGACCAGTGCCTGCCGGACGGTGGCTGGCCAGCCGCAGCCCTCAGCGAGCTGCTGCTGGCCAGCCCGGGCTTTGGCGAATTGCAGTTGCTCTGGCCATCCCTTTCACGCCTGACGGCTGAGGGCGGGCGGGTGGTGTTGGTGGCGCCGCCGTTCATTCCCTATGCACCGGCCTGGCAGGCAGCAGGGGTGGACCTGCGCTGGCTGGTGCAGGTCGATGCCGGGCAGGCCGATGCCCTGTGGGCGGCCGAACAGTGCTTGCGCTCCGGCAGCTGCGCGGCGGTGCTGTGCTGGCCTGAGCGTGCCGATGACCGCGCCTTGCGCCGCCTGCAGGTGGCCGCCGAGACAGGGCAGGCATTGGCCTTTGCCTGTCGGCCGCAGCAGGCGGCGCACAACCCGTCGCCCGCTGCGCTGCGTATTGCCGTGGATACGCGCCCGGCACAATGGCGTGTACTCAAGTGCCGTGGCGGCATGCCCCCGGCCTTGCCCATCGCCTGCCCTGGGCGGGGCTGATGCGCCATGCTCTGGGCCTGCATCCTTCTGCCCCAGTTGGCGCTGGACTCGATCCTGCGCGAACGGGACGACGCCGATACGCCACTGGTGCTGATCGGCGGCCCTGTTCAGCGTCGTCTGCTGCAAGCCGTCAACCCGGCCGCTGCGGCACTTGGCCTGCGGGCGGGGCAGACGCTGACGGCAGCGCGGGCCCTGGCCGATGGCTTCCACTGTGTCGAGGCCGACCCGGCCCGCATCGAGCGGTTGCAGCAATTGCTCGCGGCCTGGGCCTACCGGTTCAGTGCCCAGGTCAGTCTGCATTACCCGCGTGCCTTGCTGCTTGAAGTCGGCTCCAGCTTGCAGCTGTTCGGCCCATGGCCACTGTTCGAGGCCCGCTTGCGTGAAGAGCTGACTGCCCTGGGCTTGCGCCAGCGCATCGTGCTCGCGACCAACCCGGTCGCGGCTCGCATGCTTGCCAACGGCCATGATGGCTTGGCTTTGACCTGCGCCGAGCAAACCCGGTCGGCACTGGCGCGCATGCCTGTCGACCGGGTGGGGTTGCCAGCGGACGCTGCCCAGGCCTTTGCGCGTATGGGCCTGCGCCAGTTGGGCCAAGTGCTGGCCTTGCCGCGCGATGCGCTGGCCAGGCGGTTTTGCGCCGATGTGCAGTTGCACCTGGACCGATTGCTCGGGCTGCGCTCCATGGGGTTGGACTTCTATCAGCCGCCGGACCGCTTCGAATCGCGCCTGGAACTCAACTTCGACGTTGAATCACATCAGGCCTTGCTGTTCCCGTTGCGGCGCATGCTCAATGACCTGGCGGCCTTCCTCGCCGGGCGCGACTGCGGGGTGCAGCGCTTCAGCCTGCACCTGGAGCATGTCGAAGGGCCGGACACCCTGCTGCACGTTGGGCTGCTGTCTGCTGAGCGGGATGCCGCCCTGCTGTTCGAACTGGCCCGCGGGCGCCTTGAGCCGCTGCGCATCCCGGCACCGGTGCGCAACCTGCGGCTGGTCGCCGATGACCTGCCTGCCTTCGTGCCCCAGCATCAGGCACTGTTCGACCCCCGCGCCAAGCAGGCCCAGCCCTGGGAGCAACTGCGCGAACGCCTGCGCGCTCGCCTCGGCGATGAAGCCGTCAACGGGTTGCGTGCCGAGGCTGACCACCGCCCCGAGTGCGCCTGGCAGCAGGCGGAGCAGGGCGCCCAGGGTAGCCTGCCGGTGATGCCGGGTAGCCGCCCAGGCTGGTTGCTGCCCACGCCGCAGGCCTTGGATGCGGCTGACCACAAGCTGCTGGGCCAGGCCGAACGGATCGAGTCAGGTTGGTGGGACGGTGGCGACGTGCGCCGTGACTACTACCGCATCGAAACCCGCGATGGCCTGCGTGGCTGGGCCTATCGCGACCTTGCTCAACCCGGCCCGCTGTGGCTGCAGGGCTGGTTCGCATGAGTACTCCGGGCTACGCCGAGTTGCATTGCCTGTCCAACTTCAGTTTCCAGCGCGGTGCATCCAGCGCCGAAGAGCTGTTCCGCCGCGCCCGCGAGCAGGGTTACCAGGCGCTGGCGATCACCGACGAGTGCACCCTGGCCGGTATCGTGCGCGCCTGGCAAGCTGCCAAAGACCAGCAGATGCGCCTGATCGTCGGCAGCGAAGTGCGCCTGCAGGATGGCCCCAAGCTGGTGTTGCTGGTGCAGAACCTCACGGGTTACCAGAACCTCTGTGCCTTGATCACCCGTGCCCGACGGCGGGCCGAAAAGGGTGACTACCAATTGTTCGCTGACGATCTTGAGCCACACCACGAAGGGTTGCTGGCGCTGTGGATCGCCGATGATGCCGACGATCAGGCGACAGGCCGATGGCTGTGCGAGATGTTCGCCGAGCGCCTGTGGCTGGGCGTGCACCTGCACCGGGGCAGCGATGATGCCCGGCGCCTGGCCCGCTTGCGCGAACGGGCGGCGCAGCTGGGTGTCCGCGCTGTGGCCTGTGGTGACGTGCATATGCACGTGCGTGGCCGGCGCGCCCTGCAGGACTGCATGACCGCGCTTCGCCATCACTGCAACGTGGCCGAGGCAGGGCGCTACCTGTTCGCCAATGGCGAGCGTCACCTGCGTTCGCTGGAGCAACTGGGCGAGCTGTACCCGGCAGATCTGCTGGCCGAGAGCCTGACCATCGCCGAACGTTGCCAGTTCGACCTGGCCGAACTGCGTTACCAGTACCCACGCGAACTGGTGCCCGAGGGCCAGACACCCGCCAGCTGGCTGCGCGAATTGTGCGAGCGGGGCTTGCCGCAGCGCTGGCCGTCAGGCCCGAGCAGCAAGGTCCGTGCGGTGCTGGACAAGGAACTGACGCTGATCGAGGAACTGGGCTACGAAAGCTATTTCCTGACCGTTCACGACATCGTCGCCTTTGCCCGCAGCCAGCATATTCTCTGCCAAGGCCGTGGCTCGGCAGCCAACTCGGTGGTGTGCTTCGTATTGGGCATCACCGAGCTTGACCCGATGGAGCATCGGCTGTTGTTCGAGCGCTTCTTGTCGCGCGAGCGCAACGAGCCTCCCGATATCGACGTGGACTTCGAACATGACCGGCGCGAAGAGGTGATCCAGTACGTGTTCCGCCGTTACGGCCGGCATCGCGCCGCGTTGACCGCCGTGGTCAATACCTACCATGCTGCCGGAGCTGTTCGCGATGTGGCCAGGGTGCTGGGCCTGCCGGCCGACCAGGTGGATGCCCTGGCCAAGTGCTGCGGGCGCTGGAGCGACCGTATCCCGGACGAGCAACGGCTGGCCGAGGCCGGTTTCGAGCCCGGCAGCCCTTCGCTGCGGCGCATCCTGGTGCTGGCCGGTGAACTGATCGGCTTTCCCCGCCACCTGTCCCAGCACCCGGGTGGCTTCGTCATTTCCGAACAGCCGCTGGCCCACCTGGTGCCGGTGGAGAACGCCGCCATGGCCGAGCGCACGGTGATCCAGTGGGACAAGGACGACCTGGACATGGTCGGCCTGCTCAAGGTCGATGTCCTGGCCTTGGGCATGCTCAGCGCCTTGCGCCGCTGTTTCGACCTGCTGCAGCGGCACCGCGGTCGGCAGCTGACCCTGGCGACCATCCCCGGCGAAGACCCGGCGACCTATGCGATGATCAGCCGCGCCGAAACCATGGGCGTGTTCCAGATCGAGTCGCGGGCACAGATGGCCATGCTGCCGCGGCTCAAGCCCGTGACCTTCTATGACCTGGTGATCGAGGTGGCCATCGTGCGCCCCGGGCCGATCCAGGGTGACATGGTTCACCCTTACCTGCGTCGGCGCCTCAAGCAGGAGCCGGTGACCTACCCCTCGGCAAAGCTCAAGGAAGTCTTCGAGCGCACCCTGGGCGTGCCGTTGTTCCAGGAACAGGTGATGGAGCTGGCCATGGTCGCTGCCGACTACAGCCCCGGCGAGGCCGACCAGCTACGCCGCAGCATGGCGGCCTGGAAGCGCCATGGCGGGCTTGAGCCCCATCGCCAGCGGCTGGTGGAGGGTATGCTGCGCAACGGCTACGACCTGGCGTTCGCCGAGCGCATCTTCGAACAGATCAAGGGCTTTGGCAGTTACGGCTTCCCTGAATCGCACGCGGCCAGCTTCGCCTTGCTGTGCTATGCCAGCAGCTGGCTCAAGTGCCATGAACCGGCGATCTTCACCTGTGCCCTGGTCAACAGTTGGCCGATGGGCTTCTACAGCCCGGATCAGCTGCTGCAGGAGGCGCGGCGACAAGGCATCGAAGTACGTCCGGTGGATGTGTTCCATAGCGAATGGGACTGCACGCTGGAGCCCGATCAGCACGGCGTCCTGGCCATACGCCTTGGGCTGCGGCAGATCCGTGGTTTCAGCGAGGCGGATGCCCGCCGGCTGGAGCAGGCGAGGGCGCAACGCCCCTGGCGGGATGTCGAAGACGTGTGCCTGCGCGCTGGGCTCGACAGCCGTGCCCGCGCCCGGCTGGCCGATGCGGGGGCGCTGCGAGCCCTGGCCCGCGACCGTCACCAGGCGCGCTGGCAGGTGGCGGCGGTGCAGGCGCAGTTGCCGTTGTTCGCCGAGGTGCAGGCAGTGCCGGAAGCACAGGTAGCATTGCCCGCACCCACGGTCGGCGAAGACCTGGTTGCTGACTACACCACCTTGGGGACCACCTTGGGGCCGCATCCGCTCAGGCTGTTGCGCTCACGGCTGCGGGCGTTGGGGTGTCGCAGTTGCGGCGAGCTGGCGGGGCTTGAGCATGGCGATGCGATTGCCGTGGCCGGGCTGGTGGTGGGGCGGCAGCGGCCGCAGACCGCCAGCGGGGTGACATTCGTTACGCTGGAGGATGAGTTCGGCATGGTCAACGTGGTGGTCTGGCGTGACCTGGCCGAGCGGCAGCGGCGGGCGCTGGTGGGGTCGCAATTGCTCAAGGTGAGTGGGCGGCTGGAGCAGGACAACGGGGTGCGGCATCTCATTGCCCGGCGCCTGGAAGACATCAGCCCTTTGCTGCAAGGGCTGGATGTAAAGAGCCGGGACTTTCACTGACGCGACGGGTGTCTGTCAGACCATCGCCAGCTGCTGCTTGCGCGTCGGTGCCGGGAAAGCGCGGTCGATCGCGCGCAAGTCCTCGCTGGTCAAGGTCAACGCCCCGGCAGCTGCATTCAGCCGCACATGTTCCGACGACACCGCCTTGGGAATGGCAATCACATCATTGTCCCGCGTCACCCAGGCCAGGCTGACCTGCGCCGGCGTTGCGCCATGGCGCTCGGCGATTTCGCTCAGCACCGGGTGCTGCAACAGCCGCCCGGCCTGGGCCAGCGGGCAATAGGCCATGGTCGGCAGGCCGCGCTGGCGGCTCCACGGCAACAGGTCGAACTCGATGCCCCGCTGCGCCGGGTTGTACAACACCTGATTGGTGGCGCAATCCGGGTTGTGCAGTTCGCGCAGGTCGTCGACATCGAAGTTGGACACCCCCCAGCGGCCGATCTTGCCTTGCTCGCGCAAGCGCTCGAAGGCCTCGACCGTTTCCTCCAGTGGATACCGGCCGCGCCAGTGCAGCAGATAGAGGTCGATCATTTCGCTACCCAGGCGCTTCAGGCTGCGCTCGCAGGCTTCAGCCACACCGCGGCGGCTGGCGTTGTGCGGATAGACCTTGCTGACCAGAAACACCTGGTCACGGCGTCCGGCAATGGCTTGGCCGACCACGGCTTCGGCGCCGCCCTCTGCATACATCTCGGCGGTGTCGATCAGGGTCAAACCCTGTTCGATGCCTTGTTGCAAGGCCGCCACTTCGGCGGCCCTGTGCGCCGGGTCTTCGCCCATGTACCAGGTGCCCTGGCCAATGGCCGGCACGCTGCAACCTGCCAGTTTCACGTAACGCATGTCACCTCCGGAGTCTGGGTGTGGGAAAGCAATACGTCGAGCAGCGCCTGGGCTGCAGTGGAAAGCTTGTGGTCGGCCAGGGCGATCACGCTGATGCGCCGTTCGACCGTGGGTTCTACCAGCGTCACGCAACGTGCGCCGAGTTCCTGCATCTGGTTGATGCACAGCGCAGGCACAGCGCTCACGCCAAGGCCACTGGCAACCATGCGGCCGATGGTCGAAAGCTGATGGCTTTCAAAGGCCACCGCCAGTTTGCCGTGGCGCGCCGCGACGTTCTGCTCCAGCAGCAGGCGCACTGCCGACGGGCGTTGCAAGGCAATGAAGTCTTCGGCCAGCAACTGCGCCCAGGTAACCTCGGTCTGCAAGGCCAGTGGCGAGTCTGCCGGCACCACGGCGACGAAGCGGTCCATGTATAGCGGGTGGAAATTCAGGCCTTCGCTGTTATCCGGCTCGAAACCGATGCCCAGTTCGACGCGGCGATGGCGCACCAGTTCCAGCACTTGTTCGTTGATCACGTCGTGCACTGTGACGTTGACCTTGGGGTAACGCTGGCGGAACACCTTGAGCGATTGCGGCAGCAGGTTGCCGGCAAAGGCTGGCATCGCCGCCACCGAGACGCGGCCAAGCTGCAGGGTGAAGCGCTGGCGCAGCATCTCTTCGGTATCGTCCCAGTCGGCAAGCAGGCGCCGGGCCAGCGGCAGCAGCACCTCGCCCTCGGCAGTCAGGCTGACGCTGCGGGTGGTGCGGGTGAGCAGGGCGCCGCCGAGGTTGTCCTCCAGCGCCTTGATGGTCAGGCTCAGGGCCGGTTGCGACACATGCAAGTGTTCACCGGCCTGGGCGAAGCTCTGGTACTTGGCGACGGTGACGAAGGCACGCAGTTGCTTGACGTTCATGACAGCCTCGAGCGCTGTTTTGGAAAAGTTATCAATCGATGACGAAAACAAAATTAACAAATCAGTCGCCAGCGGTGAAGATGGCTTCACACGCTCACCGACAGCCTCGTCGGTTCAACAACTACAAAAGGCGGATCAGCATGGCCGGACTGGACAAGCGCGTAGCAACCTATGAAGAGGCCCTGGCAGGCCTGACCGACAACATGACGGTACTGGCCGGCGGCTTCGGCCTGTGCGGCATCCCGGAAAACCTGATTGCCGAAATCAAGCGCCGTGGCGTCAAGGGCCTGACCGTGGTCTCCAACAACTGCGGTGTCGACGGCTTCGGCCTCGGCGTGCTGCTGGAAGACCGACAGATCCGCAAGATGATTGCCTCCTACGTTGGCGAGAACGCCGAATTCGAACGCCAGCTGCTCAGTGGCGAGCTGGAAGTCGAACTGACCCCGCAAGGCACCCTGGCCGAGAAGATGCGCGCCGGCGGTGCCGGTATCCCGGCCTTCTTTACCGCGACCGGTTACGGCACCCCGGTTGCCGACGGCAAGGAAGTGCGCGAGTTCAAGGGCCGCAAGTACATCCTCGAAGAGTCCATCACCGGCGACTTCGCCATCGTCAAGGGCTGGAAGGCCGACCACTACGGCAACGTGGTGTACCGCAACACCGCGCAGAACTTCAACCCGCTGGCGGCCACCGCTGGCAAGATCACCGTGGTCGAAGTGGAAGAAATCGTCGAGCCTGGCGTGCTGCTGCCCAGCGAAATCCACACCCCGGGCATCTATGTCGACCGGGTGATCGTCGGCACCTTCGAAAAACGCATCGAAAAGCGCACCGTCAAGGCCTGAGCGCCGTCCATCAGAACAACAAAGAGATCCTGACCATGGCACTGACCCGCGAACAGATGGCGCAACGCGTCGCCCGTGAACTGAAGGACGGCTACTACGTCAACCTCGGCATCGGCATCCCGACCCTGGTGGCCAACTATGTACCGGCCGACATGGACGTGATGCTGCAGTCCGAAAACGGCCTGCTCGGCATGGGCGAGTTCCCCACCGAAAGCACCCTCGATGCCGACATGATCAACGCTGGCAAGCAGACCGTCACCGCCCGCCGCGGCGCGTCGATCTTCGACTCGGCGCAATCGTTCGCCATGATCCGTGGCGGCCACGTCGACCTGACCGTACTGGGCGCTTTCGAAGTGGATGTGGAAGGTAACATCGCCTCGTGGATGATCCCTGGCAAACTGGTCAAGGGCATGGGCGGCGCCATGGACCTGGTCGCCGGTGCCGAGAACATCATCGTCACCATGACCCACGCCTCCAAGGATGGCGAGTCCAAGCTGCTGCCGCGTTGCAGCCTGCCGCTGACCGGTGCCGGCTGCATCCGCAAGGTGCTGACCGACCTGGCCTACCTGGAGATCGAAGACGGCGCCTTCATCCTGCGCGAGACCGCGCCGGGGGTGAGCGTCGAGGAAATCATCGAGAAAACCGCCGGCAAGCTGATCGTGCCGGACGATGTGAAGGAAATGACCTTCTAAAACGTCACACTGTCCCCTGTGGGAGCGGGTTCACCCGCGAAAGCGTCGGTACTTTCACCGCCGCCTTCGCGGGTGAACCCGCTCCCACAGGGATTTTGCATTGCCCATGCAAAACTGCTCCGCCTCATAAAACCAATAAAAGGAAGTAACCGTGGCCGCTGAAATCCAAGACAGCCGCTCCGCCCGCTTTGCCCTGCGTTGTTCCAACTGGGCTGAACGCTGGTTCCCCGACTCCTGGGTATTCGCCGCCCTCGCCGTGTTGCTGGTGTGCATCGGCGCCCTGGCCATGGGCGCCAAGCCGACCGACACTGCCAAAGCGTTCGGCGATGGTTTCTGGAGCCTGATCCCGTTCACCATGCAAATGGCTTTCGTGGTCATCGGCGGCTACGTGGTGGCCAGCTCGCCACCGGCGGCCCGGCTGATCGACCGGCTGGCGCGCATCCCCGGCAACGGCCGTTCGGCGGTGTGCTGGGTTGCGCTGATTTCGATGCTCGCCTCGCTGCTCAACTGGGGGCTGTCGCTGGTGTTTGGCGGCCTGCTGGTCCGTGCCCTGGCCCGTCGTACCGAGCTGAAGATGGACTATCGCGCCGCAGGTGCTGCCGCCTACCTGGGCCTGGGCGCTGTCTGGGCGCTGGGCCTTTCGTCCTCGGCCGCGCAGTTGCAGGCCAACCCGGCCAGCCTGCCGCCATCGATCCTGTCGATCACAGGTGTGATCCCGTTCACCGAGACCATTTTCCTTTGGCAGTCCGGCGTGATGCTGGCAGCCCTGGTGATCGTCTCGCTGGTGATCGCCTATGCCACGGCACCTGGCCCGAACAGTGCTCGCAGCGCCGAAGCCTGTGGCGTCGACCCCAGCTTCACCGCGCCAGCGCCAGCCAAGCGTACCCGCCCCGGTGAATGGCTGGAGCACAGCCCGATCCTGATCCTGATGCTGGTGGCCCTGGCCGCTGGCTGGCTGTACCAGGAGTTCGCCACCAAGCCGGCGATCACGGCGATTTCCGGGCTGAACACCTATAACCTGCTATTCATCATGCTCGGTGCCTTGCTCCACTGGCGCCCGCGCAGCTTCCTCGATGCCGTGGCCCGCGCCGTGCCAACCACCACCGGAGTGCTGATCCAGTTCCCGCTGTACGGCTCGATCGCAGCGATCCTGACCCAGGTCAAGGGGGTGGATGAACAGACCCTGGCCCACCACATTTCGCTGTTCTTCACCCAGATCGCCACCCATGACACCTATGCGCTGCTGATGGGCGTTTACTCTGCCGTGCTGGGGTTCTTCATCCCGTCGGGGGGAGGCAAGTGGATCATCGAAGCGCCTTACGTGATGCTGGTGGCCAACGACCTGCAGTACCACCTGGGCTGGGCAGTGCAGATCTACAACGCTGCCGAAGCGTTGCCGAACCTGATCAACCCGTTCTACATGCTGCCACTGCTGGGCGTGCTTGGGCTCAAGGCGCGTGATCTGATTGGCTTCTCGTTCGTGCAGTTGCTGGTGCATGTGCCGCTGGTGCTGGTGTTGCTGTGGGCACTGGGCACTACCTTGCAATACGTGCCGCCAGTAATGCCCTGAAGTCATTGCCTTGCCTGAACCGGCCTCTCGCGGGTAAACCCGCTCCCACAGGTACTCCACCGCCCTTAGGCTAGCGAGAATCCTGCAGGAGCGGGTTTACCCGCGAAGAGGCCGGCTCAGGTCTCAATCAGCCAGCGTTGCCAACAATGCCGCCAGGGTCGCTCGCCCTGGCTCATCCAGCCCGAACACTGGCCTGCGTGGCTCACCCACCGGCAACCCGGTCAGCCCCAAACCCGCCTTGATGGTCGCCGGCAAGCCGCCCTTGAGAATGAAGTCGAGCAACGGCAGTTGCCGATAGAACAGCGCCTTGGCCCGCGCCAGGTCTCCCTCACGTACTGCCTGGTAAAGCGCCTGGTTCAGTGCCGGAATCAGGTTCGGCGCTGCCGTGCACCAGCCTTTTGCACCGGCCACGAACGCTTCCAGCGCCAGCGGGTTGCAGCCGTTGTAGAACGGCACCTGGCCTTCGCCCAGCAACTGCAGCTTGTGCATGCGCTGGATGTCGC
>Ga0153918_1000180_pt1 | contig 41016 bp, 39 predicted proteins | sample TSFL002MetaG_FD_104687 | JGI IMG/M metagenome (GOLD analysis project Ga0153918, IMG submission 104687) | Attine ant fungus gardens microbial communities from Florida, USA - TSFL002 MetaG | ecosystem: Host-associated > Fungi > Mycelium > Unclassified | place: USA: Florida, Paynes Creek Historic... | reverse complement strand
GCGTGCCGATGAGGTAACTGCCGCCACCAAATGGAACGATTATAGCCTGGTGATCTGTTATCAACCTACAGGCCTGTTGGCCGCACAGGTGGCTAAGGATCGTGTGCCCGTTTGGTACATAGCCGGGACCCAAACAGATCTAAACTCGCTCAATAACTCAGAAAAGCTACTGCAGATTAGTGCCGGACGTGTCGATGTGCAGGAGGTTTTTGCCCAACCGGCTGATGGCTTTGCCTTGTTTACTCTGTCCGACTCTACGCAACAGAAAATCAAGCTTTTCCCTCCGTTAATGGCACCGTTCGGCAGTTTCAAAGCTGCGGGCGGAGCTACCGTGTTTATGAATCAACGGATAGGCAGCATTGTTACCAAATATCCGCTGCTGGTTTTTGGCGATGAGGGCGGTCGCCGCGAGGCGGTGCTGGCCGCCGAAGGTATCTGGCGCTGGCAACTGGCGGAATTTCAGACCTATGGGAGTCACCAAGCGGTGGAAGATCTGTTCAGTCAGGCCGTGCAGTATTTAACGGCCAATGCCGGGCAGCAACGGTTCCGGGTGTATCCGTCAAAAACGGTTTTTGACGAGGGCGAGAATGTGCTGATCAACGCTGAACTTTATAACGATGCGCTGGAACTGACCAACACGCCCGATGTAAAGATTAACCTGCAAAATGATGCGGGCAAAAATTTCAGTTTTCTGTTCAGTCGCGCCGGGCAAAGTTATCAACTCGATGCAGGCGTGCTCCCGGCAGGTGAATACACTTACGCCGCATCTGTAAAATTGGGCGACAAACTCCAAAGCGCCCGCGGGCAGTTCACCGTGAAAGCGCTTAACCTGGAAACTCGTCAAAGCACTGCTAACCACCAATTGCTGTACGCATTGGCCAAACAATCAGGCGGGCAAATGCTGCAATCATCACAGATTGGTGAGCTGGCCAAACTCATCCGCAAGAATGAGAATATCAAAACGGTAGTTTATGAAGATAAACGCTACAGCGATCTGATCGACTCGAAATTGGTTTTCTTCCTGATACTGGCGCTACTGAGTGTAGAATGGTTTTTGAGGAAAAGGGAAGGCTCTGTCTGAGCCAGGATTGTCTGAACCAGGATTTTAATAAGATTTTAAGGATTTACAGGATGCCTGCAAACGTGGATGTCATGTTGAGCCTGTCGAAACATGTGCGGTGGACTGGTACACATTCTTGGCATATTGAAAGGCCCGCGCGCGCGCTTCGACAGGCTCAGGGTGACACCTGGCCCGCGTCAATGAGATAGATACAAATATGTCTTTACATATCTCGTAAATCCTAAAAACGACTAAGTCTTCTTGAGTACCTTATAAAAATATTGAACTTACGAAAAATCCCATGAGTCCTGGTTCAGACAGATTAAAACACCCTGCACAACAAGCCCTTCAAATACTCCCCTTCGGGAAACGATGACCGTACCGGATGATCTTCAGGCTGGCAGAATTGGTGGATAAACTGCACCTGCTTGCCGGCATCCAGCGCGGCCCAGGCCAATACCTGTTTAAATGATTCCATATCCATAGCCCCAGAGCAGGAGTAGGTAGCCAGCAGGCCGCCGCTGTTCAACAGCAACATTCCTAACCGGTTCAAATCTTTATAGGCACGGGCAGCGCGGTCTAAAGCCGAGCGTGACGGTGCATATTTTGGAGGATCGAGTACAATCACATCAAACGTTTCTCCCGCCTCGCGGAAGGCGCGGAGCTGTTTATTAACGTCTGACTGGATAGCGCGGTGCCTATCGGCAGACAGGTTATTGAGGGCGATGTTCTTTTTCAGGGTATCAATGGCCAGGGCAGAGCTATCTACACTGGTTACCGATGCTGCACCCTGGTGCAAGCTATTGAGGGTGAAGCCGCCGGTATAGCAAAAGCAATCCAGCACAGATTTGCCTGCTGCAAAGCCTGACAAAATACGGCGATTATCGCGCTGATCGCAATAGAAGCCTGATTTTTGCCCTTCGGCAATATTGATGCCGTAGGTAATGCCATTCTCTTTTACCTCAACCAGTTCAGGTGGGGCTTCGCCGGCCAGTACGCCATGCGATGCTTCCATACCTTCGTGGGCGCGGGCGCCGGCATCGCTTTTATCAAAGATGCCTTTCGGGTTGAGTAGTTTTTGCAGTTCGTCAATAATAACGGTCATGCGTTTTTCCATGCCCGAGGTGAGTACCTGTACCGAAAGATAGTCGGCATATTTATCAACGATGAGGCCGGGAAGGTAATCCGCTTCACTGAAGATCAGGCGGCAGGTATCGGTAGTTTTATCGGCCAGCAAGTGGGCGCGGCTGTCAACCGCTTGCTTTACCTTGGCACGAAACCAATTGTCATCAACCGCTGTATTTTCATCCCACTCCAACAAACGCACCGCCACACGCGACTGATCATTATAAAAACCCCAGGCCAGAAACTGCCCTTTGATATCAGCCAGGCGCACAATATCGCCATTGGCAGGGTTGCCTTTCAGTTTTTCTATCGCTCCTGAAAATACCCAGGGGTGGCGTTGCAATACGGCTTTTTCTTTGCCTTTCTTCAGCAATACGTTGATGATCATCGTGCAAAGGTAAAGATTAGTTTGATGAACGAAAGAGCAGGCCGCTCCTACAGAGCTTTCTTCAGGCAATAGCAAGCTCTACAAGCAGGTCATCCCTACGGGATTGCAGATAGTTCTGTTAGGAGTGCCTCGTTAACTAATCCGTTTTCGCCACAAAAGCCACCACGGTGTGCCCGGCGAGTCATGATGTTCATAGTGATACCCAAAGAAATAACAAGACATAAAAGCCCAAAGATGGTTACGCTTTTGGCTGCGCGATTGATGCACGTTATCGTGCTCACCCCGGTGAGGAAGATAGGTGCCGAAGTAGAACAGCTGCAAAGTACTAAGCAACGATGGAGCTACCCAAAACAAAAGCAGGTTGGGCTGCGGGATCCATATTTTGAGGATGTTGAACAGGGTAGCCATCCAGATGATTTGCCAGATAGAAAGGTAATTTTTCATGAATTGAAAATACCAGCGCCAAAAGCTGCCATCATAATAATCAGGATCCTGTGTGGTATGCACATGTTGGTGATGTTGGTGATGTTTTACATACAGCCGCGGGTACCAAAATGCGGCATACAAAAAGGTACAGCAATAACCGATGATATTATTGATAGATTTATTTGGAGAGATGGTGCCATGCATGGCATCATGCGCGGTAATAAACAAACCGGTATAAAAATGCATTTGCACCAACACCAGCAGATAAACCAGCGGATTGGCAAAGCTAAAATGCCATTGCATCAATAGAAAGGTACCCGCCACCCAACAGCCTAAAACCGCCAGGGCAATAAAGGTACCGGTATGAGAAACTTTGCCAGGCATATTTATTTAACAGGCGCAAGCGGGTATTGTTGATAGGTGGAGCAGATCAATTCACCACCTTTCCGTTCACGTCAACTTTAGTTTTAAACGGATTGACATATTTGTTCATCAGCACTGCAAACTCGTAACGGGTACAGGGGCGATCCATATCAAACGGCTTGTTGAATTTATAAACATCTTGCCATTGGTTCTGCATCGTCATCTGGAACGATTTGGGGTCGGTCAGCGTTTGGTCGCAGATGAAGGATAGCAGGTTGGCCACCGTAAATTGCTCGCCAGGTTTATTTCTGCCAAACCAGATAAAGGCACGGGTGTACAAATCCATCAACATGGGCTTAACATCGGCAGTGCTGATGACAGAATCCGGCTTAAACAATGTTTGGGCCGTGCGGCCTTTAGTTTCATGCACCAACTTGATTAATCCGGTGGCACTGATCTGCTCTAAGGAGCGAAAATATTTATCGGTTACAGGTACGTCCGCAAAAGAATATAGCATACCGTGATAATCCAGTATCTCTGTTTGAATGGTGCGCACATCAAGTGTTTTAGTGGTCTTTTCAAAAAATACGCAATAAGCGGCGGCGGCGCCTACACCTTGTCCAAGTGTCATTTGTACCGATGGATAAAATGTACTGGCGTTTACCAGATGCGTGGTAGACATGCCTTTCTCCGTCACAAACAAATTGGTAACGTTGCGGCAAACCGCTGCCCCCAGCGGAATGGTGTAAGCCGGCAGCGGCGGATAATCCGTCTTCGGCGCTTCCGGATGTTCATAGTGCTGACCAAAACCAGCGTCCCCCACGCCAATACTGGTGCGGTATAGATTGTTAGTATATGGCGTATAAATCTCGTTCAGCGTCATACGTACATCGCCGGTCATGCGGCGGTATTCACGAATGTAGGGCATGTAAGGCAGGTTGTCCGGCGAACCAAATTCACGATCATCAATCCCAATATTTTTAAAACCCATCTCATTCTGCAGAAAATAAATCATACCCATGGTATGCAGGCGCAGCTTTTTATAGAATGCCTCGCGTTTCTCTGGCAACAAATCCTCTACCGTTATGCCATATGTGTTAGCACACTCTCCCCACTTAATCATATATTTACTGTTGGGCAGCCTGGCACCTTGCAGCATCTTGTTAATATCCATTCCCTTCAGACAGGCATAGCGTGAGGGATCATAATCATCAGGCTTGGGCATTAGGTAGTGGGCCGTTTTGCCGTAGTCTTTTACCACGGCCACCCAGGTTACGTCTTCAATCAATGGGAGTGCCTTTTCGGGAGCCAGTGCTTCGCCCGTTTCCGCGCGACTGTCAAATCCACTGGTCATGATGGCACCAGCCTTAGTGGCCAGATCGGCCCAAGGCGTGGCATCTACCAGCACTTTGGCTTTTATAATTACCGGTTTGTTATTGATGGTAACGGTTACTTCCCAGCCATCTCCGTCTTTCTTTACATCGGTATAAGGGGTGTTTAGTTTTACGGTGAGGTTTTTTACCGTGTCGCAAAGCTTCTTTAATATGGCTGCACCCACAAAGGGCTCAAAACGCACGGGCGCAGTTGCGCTGGTATCAAACCCGGGCTGGTGGCGGTAAAACTCGTTCACCTTACTTCTAAATTCACCCCACACGCCCGAGGGCATGGTTTTGTTGCCCTCCAGTATGCACATGCCGCCAGCAGTCATCTCACCACCCAACCACGGACCAGGTTCTATCAGCATCGTTTTTACCTTACTGCGTGCACTTTGTACCGCAGCAGCTGTACCGCTAGCCGTACCGCCCACAACCAAAACGTTGGTTTTAATGGTTTCGGCAAAGGTGGAGGTAGCAAAAAGCAGGATAAAAAGCAGAACCGGGAGTTTTTTAGTCATGGGGTAAAAATAACATCTGTAAAACGTAAATTAGGGCTAACCATTATGTTACGCAAAAAATAATACCCTAATGTACACCACTATAATTACAATGCACCAGAAGGTTTTTGTTTTAGATAGATTCATAACGGTTAATTTAGCCCGGCACAACAATAATTAAACCTGATACACAGAAAGTTTAAAACACCTATGCTTACTGACGAACAAATGCGCTACCCTATCGGAAAATTTGAGGCGCCGCAAGCCTATACACCACAACTAATTAAAGAATGGATTGACGTACTGCGCAACCTGCCCGCTCAAATGCGCACGGCTACAGCCGGACTAACTGATGCACAACTTGACACGCCCTACCGCAAAGAAGGCTGGACATTACGACAAGTGGTGCATCACGTGCCAGACAGCCACCTTAATTGCCTGCTGCGCGTTAAATGGACGCTTACCGAAGATAACCCCACCATTAAACCATACAACGAAGCCGCCTTTGCCCAATTGCCAGATTACAGCGCGTCGATCGAGCCATCGCTGGCTTTATTGGAAAGCCTGCATGCCAAGTTGGTAATTGTACTGGAAGCTTTAACAGAAGCCGACTTGGAGCTAACCTATTATCACCCCGAATCTAAAAAAGCATCGCCATTGAAGCAGGTAATTGCCATGTATGCCTGGCACAGCCGCCATCATTTGGCGCATATTACCGAAACGGTAAAGAAGTTTGCATAATTTATTGACACTGTCATTATGAGCGATAGCGAGGAATCTCTGAGGACGAGCACAGCGGACGGTCCTTAGAGATGCTTCGTTCCTCAACATGACATGATTAATTAAGTATTTGAGATTGCTTCGTTCCTTACAGCAATGACGTATTGGCGGTCCGCTTTATAGCCCCCCACCGACATCAGCTTAAAATTTCCTCCAGCACCTCGTGCGAACGGATGTGACCGAAACCCTCAATATGCAGGGCATAATACTCCAGTAACTTATCCAGAAGGTAGCGGCGTTCGTCATTTTTTAGACGGATGCTACCCAGATTCTCAAAGTTGAGCTGCAACAGATCATAAAAGTTTTGAGTATGGGGCGGCGATAGGTACAGCCAGCTTTCGGGTTTGTAACGACTAAACGTACCATTTTTCAGATCGAAGTAATCGGCGCCTTCGGGTTTGTTTTTGTCAGGGTAGAAGCCCAGGTAGCGGCACAATCGCAGCAGAAAAACCAGGTGAAAGTTGGCCAGGTTATCGTCGGCATTATCCAACAGTTCTATAGCGTGGAAGATAAAATTGAAGAGCGGCTCATCGTCTGTTTGTTGCTTAACCGATTTATAGAGCACCTCGTTCAAAAACAGTACAATGCTGGTTTTAATCATATCATAGGGGATGCTTTGCAATACAGGCAACGGCTTCAGTTCAGAGATTCGCTGGATGCCCCCGTTGGGTTTGTGGTAAACCACCAGGCTAAGCAAATGCAGCGGCTGCAGCATATTGCGGCTCACTTTTGCACGCGGTTTATTTACCCCATTGATGATGTAGGACTGCAGCCCGAAAGCCTCGGTATAAAGCTGAACGATAACGCTGGTTTCGCCGTAATCGGTCACTTTAAAAACGATGCCCCGGGTTTTATGCAGCATGAACGAGGGTTATAATTTTAGGAAGAAAAATAACCAGCCCAACGCCCAGCGCAAAAATGGCAATGATGAGTACTGCAGCGGCGCCCATATCTTTCACATGCCCCGCTTTGGCATTGTATTCTGGCGATACCAGGTCGGTAAGTACTTCAATAGCCGTATTAATTAACTCCGCCGAGATGACAAGAGCTACGCAAAGCATCACCCAAATCCACTCACCTGCAGAGATGTGCAGCGCATACCCAAGCAAGCAAGCCGTTAGCGTAGCTATCAGGTGGATCCTGAAATTAAGCTGTGTAGCTGCAGCGTAACCAAAGCCTTTAAAGGCATAACCAAAACTGCGAAAGAGTTTTTTCATGTGGCGGTAAAGATAGTGCCTTCGGCGGAATACTCAATACCTGTTCATTTTGACCAACGTGGGAACGATCTTTTGAATGGAGTGAAAATGTCTTAGACGAGCGCAAAGCTGGGTACCCCACAAATATTTAGCTTTGTGGTTTATCCTACGTCTAAAATTCCCCCTCACCCCACTACATAGCCTTCTCATGTTCGTTCGGAATGACAAACGCTATGTCCAATCACTAAAAAAAACAATAAATTAGTGTAACCCCTTATCCTTTTACTGCGTCAGAGTGGTTTAGCAATGCAAAGCAAGCTTACTGATATAGAATTGATAGCGCAAACCCTGGGTGGCAACCAATCGGCTTATGCCGACCTGGTGAAGCGGCACCAGCGTTTTGTGTTTACGCTGGCTTTGCGTTTTGTAAAAATCCGAGAGGATGCCGAAGAGGTGGCACAGGATTGCTTTGTAAAAGCCTACCGGTCATTGAGCAATTTTCAGCAGCAGTCAAAATTCAGTACATGGCTGTATAGCATTGTGTATACATCGGCTATGACGCATTTGCGCAAAAAGCGAGTAGCTACAGATTCTATACACGATGACGAAACGTTTATTCAAGTGGCCGACCGCTCGGGTAGCTTTGATAATAACCTGGCCGAACGCAAATCGCGGTCACGCTATCTCCATATGGCCATTGAGCAATTACTGCCGGATGACGCGGCTATTATTACCCTGTTCTACAATGGCGAGCAATCGCTGGAAGAAATAGCTGAGGTTATGAACATGGAAACCGGCACCGTAAAAGTAAAATTGTTCAGGGCGCGCCAGCGTTTGAAAGAAAAACTGGAACGCCTGCTTAAACATGAAATAAACGAACTGATATGAGCAATATAGAAGAAAAACTGTGGGCCTATATTGATGGCACCTGCACGCCGCAGGAGCATGACGAGATTGCACAGCAAATAGTACAAAATGAGCAATTGCGACTACAATATGAGGAATTGTTGCGTCTGCACCAGGAGTTTGGCCAGCTGGAACCAGACGAACCGCCAATGGCTTTCACTTACAACGTAATGGAGACCATCCGCGCCGAAACTGCTCTAAAACCTCTGAAAGCGGGTATCAATGCAGGTGTAATACGCTTTATTTCAGTGTTTTTCATACTCACTATTGTAGTTTTACTTGGCATTGTGATAGCTAATATGGCCGGCAATGGCAGTATTATACATGACGCACCGTCAGTTCACTTTAACATAGATGGCACTATCAGCCAGCTATTTAAAGGTCCGCTAATGAAATGTTTTGTACTTTTTGATGTAGTAATCGCCCTGCTTTTAACTGATACATGGCTGCGGCGACGGACGAGAGCAGCCGAAAGTGCATAGATAAATGTTACGAAAACGTTTAAGTAGAATATTTCATCCTTTTTTCATGAAATTTTTGGCAGAACCGTTTTTGGTACGTTAATTGTATTATTCTATTCGAACTGGTAAACTTACCAGTTTAATTGTGATAAGGTTTAGGTTGAAAGTCCCGCGGAGCAAGTCTGCGGGGCTTTTTCTTATATGCCTCGTTCCAACTTCCGGATTTTCAGCGTTATAACTTTGCCTATAAGTTAAATTACAAGATCGCCAAATTTTGTCTTGTTCAATTCGCCATTCATAAGTTTTGCTACGGTGGTTGAAAAACCTAGGAACCACTGATCAGAGCTCTTCTGCTATAAACAGGTAGTCGCCCTCAAAACTGATAGAAAACCAGCCGTCATGTACTGTTTTATAAACATTATCTGTTACCCTGGCCAAATTAGTGTACACCAATTGAGGCAAGTGTTCCAGAATGCGGACAGCCCTGCCAGCCGGCAGCCACTTGCTGAAACCAGAACGCACAGCGACAATTTTTTGCTGTTGATAATAAACAACCACGTCCATTGCCGGTAAAAACGGACGGACAACATCAGCATTAAATCTATTGGAAACAATATTAACAGCAGGATAACCCTCGGTTTGAAGCAACTTTAAGGCGGTTAGCAATATATCTTCATTAATTACAGATACAAACCTTACATGCTCCTGGGTAGGTAAAGTTTCATCGCTTAAAACAATATCCACTTTAATATCCTGACTTTGCAGACTTTCGGCCACATCGGCGGTAGCCAATACTGTTGGGCTCCATTCCAGCAGTTGGCCCAGCCAATCATCCGGAAAATCTTCCAGGCTGAGTATGACCAAAGCAGGCTCCTGCTTTTCGCGGATGATGTGATGTGATGACATATTAAGTTAAAATGCAAAAGTCAAAATTAAAAGCCAAAACGCCCGACGATTAAAACAGCTTTATTCATTACCATATTCAGCATAATAAATAGCATAAAAAAAGCGCCTTTATAAGGCGCCCGATCTATTTGGTTTAAAATAGTTGCGTAATAATATCGTCTGCAGTCGATCCTTCGGCCTCGGCGTGGTAGCTGCGCACAATACGGTGTCGCAGGATGGGTTTGGCAACGGCCTGCACATCCTCAATATCCGGCGAATACTTACCGCAGATCACGGCGTGACATTTTGCACCCAGTATCAAAAATTGCGAAGCACGCGGACCGGCGCCCCAGTTTAGCAAACGTTTTACCTGCGCAGGGGCAGACTCGCTTTGCGGGCGGGTTTTACCCACCAGTTTTACGGCATATTCCAGTACATGATCGGTCACCGGGATATTGCGCACCAGTTGCTGAAAGTAGATGATCTGCTCAGCATTCAGCACCTTGTTTACCTCGGCCTTGCTGCCTCCTGTGGTATTTCTTACCACTTGCATTTCTTCTTCAAAAGTTGGGTAATCCAACGCCACATTAAACATAAAACGATCCAGCTGGGCTTCGGGCAAAGGGTAGGTACCTTCCTGCTCAATAGGGTTCTGGGTGGCCAGTACAAAGAAAGGCTGTGCCAGTTTATGGGTAACGCCTGCGGCGGTCACCGCTTTTTCCTGCATGGCCTCCAACAGCGCCGCTTGTGTTTTTGGTGGCGTACGGTTTATCTCATCGGCCAGAATGATGTTAGAGAACACCGGGCCTTTAATAAATTTAAAATTACGATCCTCACCCAGAATTTCTGAGCCGATAATATCTGATGGCATCAGGTCAGGCGTAAACTGGATGCGGTTAAACTCCAGATCAAGTACCTGGGCCACCGTTTGCACCAAGAGGGTTTTAGCCAGTCCGGGAACGCCCACCAGCAAACAATGCCCGTTGCTGAAAATAGAGATCAGTACGGATTTCACTACATCATCCTGCCCAATGATTACTTTACCAATTTCTGCTCTTATCTGCCCGTAGGCATGTTTCAAAGCGTCGGCGGCTTCAACATCGGTGCGGTGCTGCATAGTTGTTATCAGTTAGTTTTTGCGGTAGATGACGCGGTAGCGGTGGTAGACCAGTCTTTCAACTGTTTACACTGTGCATATTCAGGATCAATACGAATAAAAGTCTCCTTACGTTTTTTCTCAAACCACTCGCTCACGGTACGGTTGATCTTGTCGTCCTGGGCAATTTCTTTCAAACGCGGAAAATCCTGCTCCAGGTTAGCTTTATGCGCCTCGGTTACTGATTTAAGGTACAGAATGCGGTAGCTTTTTTTACCAGCCTGATCGGTGTAGATAAAAGGCTTAGCAATCTCGCCCACTTTCATGGTATCAACTACGGCGGCCACTTGGGGATCCAATCTGTCAGTCGGGATGTAGGTAGAGCGGTTTTGTACGTTTTCCAGGTTCAGCATCATGCCACCGTTAAACTTGGTATCTTTATCGTCAGAATAGAATGATGCCGCGCTTGAGAAATCGATCTTTTTGTTCCTGGTGATCAGGTTATAAACGCTATCGGCCTTTAACTTGCTTCGGTCTAAACTTGTAGGCGTGCCTTGCGGAATAATCAGGATGTGGCGGGCATGCACCTGCTCGCCACGACGCTCAATTACCTGCAAAATGTGGAAACCATATTCGGTTTCAAATACCGGCGAAACTTCACCTGCTTTCAATTTGAACGCCATAGCGCTAAACTCTTTTACCAAACCAGAACGGTCCTGAAAACCCAGGTCGCCACCGTCAGGGGCAGAACCTGTATCTTGTGAATACAGGGTAGCCATGTTACCAAAGTCGGCACCGGCTTTAATACGTGCACGAATATCTTCCAATTTTTGGCGATATATTTCTTTTTCTTCTTTGGTAAGGGTAGGATTAAAGGCAATCACGCCAACTTCAACTTCTTTGTTGTACAGAGGTAAGCTATCTTTAGGGATCGCCTCATAAAACTTCTTCACGTCCATTGGCGTAACGCTCACCTTTTCGGTAATTTTTTGCTGCATGCGCTGAGCAATCATTTGCTCTTTAATATCCGGACGGATCTCATCTTTATACTGGATAACCGAGCGGTTAAGGAACTGTTCAAGGCGCTCCTGGCCACCCGCACGTTGGATCATGCCGCGCATACGGCGTTCTACTTCGTTATCTACCTCGTCGTCCTTTACGTCAACCGAGTCAATCGCCGCCTGCTGGGCCAGTAGTTTCTGGGTAACCAATTGCTGTAACAGCTGACATTTAAAAGCCGGCTGCATTTGCTGCCCCTGTAAAATGTATTGTGCGTATGTAGATTCTATATCAGACTGTAAAATGATGCTGCTGCCTACTACCGCGGCCACTTTATCCAACACACGCTGCGCGTGCGCTACCGATGTAAATAAAACTAAACTTAAAACGGCTATGCCAAACTTTCTCATGTATCCTTCTTTATGCTGTACAAGCCGTTACCGGCCAACAAAGCCCACGAATTTCGTAAAATTATTTGATTATGAAGCCATAACACACGCCAAAACGCGGTTACGCCAAATATTTGTTGCGAATATGCTGATAAAGCCTCAATTGCTTTAACTATTTTTGGTTAAAATTTGTTAAAAAATGTTAGTCGAAAACCCGCTTGCCCTGCGCTATATTTTGCCTGATGATGTGTACCTGCTGCGCAACGAAAAGCCCGTTTTTGCTATTGCCGAATCTAAAGCTCCATCGCCAGAACCAATCGTGCAGCAAGCCGTAAACATTGCTGAGACGCCTGCGCCGATTGTTGCAGAGCCTTTGATCAACATCACCCCTCTGCAGCCGACAGTGCAAATACCAGCTATGCCCGAACCTACAACCCAAACGCCAATGTCAGCCTTTAAGTACCTGGGCGGATTTGGCAAGCAGTTCCTGGTGCTGGTAAACTATCCGGCGCATGAATTTATGGACGATGCGCACCTCAACGCCCTTGAAGCCACCCTTGGCCGCATAGGCTTTACCCGTGCAGACATTGCCATATTTAACCTGCACCAGCACGCCGGTAAAACCTATGCCGAAATACGCGAACATTTTAAACCCGAGCGCACGCTGATTATGGGTGCAGACGCCCTGCCGCACGGTCTAAAACAGCCTCCAACCAATCAGGTGATCCGCGCCGGCAACCGCTCGCTTTTATACACTTTTAGCTTTACCGACATGCTGGGGAACAAAGAGAACACCCGTGCCTTTTGGGAGCAAGTAAAAACCATTTAATACATGCCGCATCAATTAGTTTTTGCCACAAACAACCGCCACAAAATGGATGAGGTTACCGCCAAAGTGGGCGATGATTTCAAACTGCTTACGCTCACTGATATTAACTGTACTGACGATATTGAAGAAACTGGCCTCACGTTTAACGAGAATGCTTCCATTAAGAGCCGTTACATTTTTAATAAATACGGCCTTGATTGCTTTGGCGACGATAGCGGCCTGGAAATTGACGCACTGAATGGAGAACCGGGCATTTACTCGGCCCGTTATGCAGGCACGCATGGCGATCATGCCGCCAATATAGCCAAGGTGCTGCAAAACCTGCAGGGACAAGCAAACCGCAAAGCCCGTTTCCGTACCGTGATCTCATTAATGTGGCAGGGACAGGAACATTTTTTTGAAGGCACGGTAGAAGGCACCATTCGCCATGAACTAAGCGGCAGCAGCGGCTTCGGGTACGACCCGGTCTTTCAGCCCGATGGCTACAACATCACCTTTGCCGAAATGAGCATGAACGAAAAGAACGCCATTAGTCACCGTGCAAGGGCACTGGAAGGGCTGATTTCATTTCTGAAAGCGCAATAATTGCTCAAGACTCTTTGCGCATAAGCCCTAAACCCAAATTAACTGGCTGACAATCTGCATTTAACATATTTTTTTAAATATTTTTTGGTAAAACGCTCTAACACCCTATATTTGCAGTCCCAAACGCAAGGGAGCATAGCTCAGCTGGTTCAGAGCATCTGCCTTACAAGCAGAGGGTCACAGGTTCGAATCCTGTTGCTCCCACATTTAAAAGCCCTTCAGAGATGATCTGAGGGGTTTTTTGCTTTAATAGCTGCTTGGTCAGCTATCTGCATTACCCTTCCTGATCGTACGTTGTTAGTACATTGTTAGTACATCAGTTGACCATAACACCCCAGTTCATGGTTTACTTTAAACTACTCTTAAATGACAAGAGAGAAAATTCAAACGCTGTCTACCCCATTATTGTAAGGGTAACATTCAACAGAAAGAACACTTCATTTAGTACCGGCATTAGAGTACATGCCGATCAATGGGACACCTCCTCACTTCGCGTAAAGTCAAGTCACCCCAATGCTCAGGCTTACAACAAAACAGTAAGCGAATTCAACAGTCGCATTCAAAATCTAGCTTACAAGCTACTTGATGAGGGCGAGTTTTCTTTTGAAGAACTAAAGGCTCGCCTGAGAGATGGAGACACTAAACCCCAAGCACAGAAAGCCGCAACCTTTAAGGTATTCTCAGATCAACTGGTAGAGGACATGTTGTCAGTCAATCAAACAGGCAATGCGATAGTCTACCGCACTACCATTAACAGATTTATGGCCTATACAGCCAATCCGAAACTCCGGTTTATTGACATTGACTATAAACTACTGGAGGGATTTAAACGCCACCTGTTAAAGGATGGAATGAAGCAGAATACAGTAAGTAACTACTTTAGAACACTCAGGGCCATTTATAACAAGGCCATCAAAGCGAAGCTGGTAAATCGCTCTAAGTATCCCTTCCTAGATATATCTGTTAAAACCGAGAAGACTGCCAAACGTGCCATAACAATAGACGACCTAAAGGCTATCGCCAATATCCATTTGCCTATTAAATCCCCCAAGTGGCATGCACGAAACTACTTCCTGCTGAGCTTTGGACTAATTGGCGCGTCATTTACAGACTTAGCCTATCTAACACCTGCCAACATAAAGAAAGGCCGTCTAACCTATAAAAGGAGAAAGACAGGGAAAGAGTTAAACATAAAATTACACCCTCACACCGAACAGATACTTTTATTCTACTCAGGAAACGATAGTAAATATCTTCTACCTGTCTTAGAACCAACCGTAACTGAAGATAGCATGCGCGCCAAAGCGCTGATAGCTCAATGGATAAAAACAACAAATAAATGGCTAGGCAAGATAGTTGAAGATTGTAAGCTTGAATGTGACGTTACTACTTATGTTGCAAGACATTCCTGGGCAACAACCGCTAAACGTTCGGGTTATTCCATTGAAATCATTGCGGAAGCAATGGGGCATGAACATGGTAACAGAATCACTAATATTTACCTTGACACATTTGATCAAAGCTTGATCGATGAAGTAAATGAAAAGGTAATTGGACTTATAAATTAATAAATTTACAATCCTATCTTATAACAGGTGGGATTGTAATTCAATTTATAATGCAGCAACCCGACTCTCAGATATTACACTTTCTAAATAACTGCTATATCAAAGATGAGGAAGTCCAACCTTTTATGTTTGCCTGGGAAGCGTTAATGAGCCGGTTTAATATTTCGCCGATACATCATAAGCCATTCTTAGAAATCGTTTCAGATACTTTCGAGTTGATCGACAGGGACACACTTTACATTTATGAGCTTAATAGCGCCATTGATGCAATAGATTTTCTAATTGAGTATTCAGAACGGTTTGATAAGCTTGCTAAAGAAAAATCGATACCTAACCTTGACAATTTGGCAAAAGTGAGAGTCGAACTTAATCAGCGCGAAATAGAGTTTAAATACCCTAGCGCAGCCCAAGTCATTGTAAAATCGCTTTATCATTATCTCCGCAACAACGATAATTTCCTGCACTCCGAATTCTTTACAGCCGAAGCTTTGCCATCGACTGATTTTTTAAAAACTGTACGGCAACGATTAGGTGACAAGTTGAAATACGGCAATCAATATTATGTTATCAGACTTTCAAAAGACCTGCAAACCTATATCGAAGAGCATTTAAAAGCACCTCTATCTCGCAAGGTGAACTTATTCATTTTTGAAATACTTTACCTGTTTAACCTACTTCGCTATGCCGGTAAGGTAAAGAAAAGAAATTGTGAGGAGTTCTCTTTAAATGATAAAACAGGTACTGATAAGTACGCATCATACATTGGTTTAACAGGTAACGAAAAAAGCCAGCTCGTCACAGCAATTGTCGCCAATGCCAATGCAGCCGACAAAGCAAGACAATAATTATAAGTCGAAAATTTACCCTTCATTTCCTGATTGATTCCAGAGTCATAGCTGCCGTTGCTTTGGGGTATGCAAACAGCAAATAACAGCAATGAGAACCCAAGGGGTTTAGCATTGCAATCACTAAAGATAACTTCCTATCAAATCCTTTCAGTTGAGGTAGTTAAAGATCAAACCCCTCGGTTTGCAGTAGCAACCGTTATCACAACAAACAGCCAGGGACAATGGGATGATTCTACTATCCATTTGATCGAACTTAAACACTGTTACAATAAGTATTCTAAAGGCCCGAAACAAACACAATACGAAAACCTACCAGGCCTAATTTTGACAGTTAGTCACATTGCGCCTCCCATTTACGGTAATCTGGACACCATAACATGGTCATTATTCTCACCGGAAGTAGCTGATGCAGATGATTTTGGGGAGGACAATTTTATAAACTATCTATAGACAAGTCAATAAAAAGTCCTTCATCTGATGAAAACTATAACCTTAAAAATTAGAAATAAGCAGTACATGGAACAAATCGTTCCTGTACTGCAAACCAATACGATCTATAATAAAAGGATTCCGGGAATAGGTGCAACAACTTTAGAGATCAATTCCGAACGCAACTCCATATTGATATTACCTTTTATACCTGTAATTGAGGGTAAATGTCGTAAAAAAGACGGCGGTCTAAGAAATGACATTATCGGCGTGTTCGGGGATAAAAACATCGATGATATTATCAGCTACTTAGAACACAGGGGGGATCTAAAAAAGAAAATCCTTTGCACCCCTGAAAAATTTGAAATGGTATTGCAGGCCATCCGTGATGAAGATGGCGATCCTTACGCTGATTACTTCCTATTGATAGATGAATGCGAGACGATTATAAAAGATGTGGATTATCGCCCGAAGATCAAAGGCCCTTTAAAGCACTTCTTTCATTTTAAAAACAAAGCAATGATCTCCGCTACACCAATCATCCCTAGGGATGCGAGATTTGAGTATCACGGATTTAAATATGTAAAGATTGAACCACATAAAAACCGCAAGTATAAAGTTGACCTTGAATTATTAGGGACTAATAACGTGGTGTCGGTTCTACGCCAATATATCAATGAGCATCCCGACGAAACCCTTTGCATATTTACCAATTGCGCCAAGACGATCACTAAGATCATTAATGATCTTAATCTGCACAACGAGGCCAAAGTGTTTTGTGCCCACAGGTTACTTGTGAAAAGATTTAAAGTGACTGGCGTTAGTCAGGCTTACACTTCACTTAGTGACAGCAAAGACGGCTTGGCTAAAATAAATTTCTTTACCAGCAGGTTCTTTTGCGCGGTGGATATGATCTTTCCAGAGATCAGGCCACACGTTATTATGGTTACTAATCTTTATTATTCAGATCATTCCCAGATTGACCCAGCAACAGATGCAATTCAAATATCAGGCAGGTTTCGTGAAGGTATAAACAAGATGGTTCACATCTCAAACTTTAACCCCGACATTCCCAATAAATCGTATGCTGAAATAAAAAAGGAGGACGAAGAAATCATGTTGCTATATAAGCACTTGATAGGTTACCGGAAAGCGCAGCCTGAAAACAAAGCTCGTTCTTTAGCAGTAGAAACTATACTGGAAGATGCTGCATTCGCTTCCGTTATGACAGACGGTGTTTACGATACTTACTTAGCAGATAATAGGCTACACCAAAGTATGGTCAGTGTAAATTACTGTTATTACAACCGCTTAAAAGCAATCTATGAGAAGACAAATTATTTCAACCTGTCGGGTAAGTACGAATCAAGACGTGTAACCGATGATGATATAATGCGGAAAGACGCAGTAGCCGGTGCAAAACGGAGAAAAGCGGTAGCGGAGGCATTGCACCAGTTCTATACAGAGAACGGTCCATTCAATTTGGACTTAATCTTTTACTCTGATCTGCATGAGTTCTACTATATGGATGAGATCGTCTTTACTGCTTATTTTGAATTAGGGATTGAATTTATGCAGTCTGTAAAATATGTACTAAAAAGCATTAAACGAGGATTGTTGAACGCCCATAAAGCAAAGCTGAGGGTTGCAGATCAGATCATTTCAGCAGTGTACATCGAGTTTGTAAAGAACCAAGTAGTAACCAACAACGAGGCAAAACTAAAATTACAAGCTATTTATAACGCCTATTCTCCAGAGCACATTACTGCTACCGGTACCGACATACGTTTATATTTCGAGACGACCGAACTTCACAATATCGTTAGAAATGGCACCGGGCATCGCGGCTACAGGCTAGGCAATCATAAATTCACGCAAACCCATCAATTGGCAGACGAAAGTGCACACTTAAACCTAAATTAATTTTTACAACATGACACGAGTTTTTACAACCAACATTGAAGATTATAACCGCTGGCTCAAATTTAAATCGTTCGGCTATCACGTCACTTTATTAACTAAGCCGGATGAAATTGAAAGGTTTGAGCTGTCCAAAGCTTTTACATTAAACGCGATACCGGATGATTGGTCAAGTAGTTTCGGCAATGGCATTTATAAGATCAATAAAATAGAAACCAAAGCAAACGGCTACGGTTCAACAAATTACTACGCGGAGGCTTATTACAAAACTGAGCGTCAGAAAGAGTTTAACACTAAGTTTAAGGTCAATATGTACCTGAATCCTTTAATTAGATATAAGTCCGTTGGCAGGTTTGATTTCCCTATTGAAAATCTGGAGGGTGCCATAATCGAGGTTTTAGGCGCCGAGCACATATCTCCCGACACTAAAAATGAGAAGTCGCCGAAGCTACATTACAGTTGGAGGATTTTAGCATACCCGGTGCGGGAGGATGGAATACCCAACAGGACGATTGATGTAAACGATGATGCCATATTAGATTTTTAGGGGTACTAAATGAGAAAGCCCTAGTCTGTTAGGATTGGGGCTTTCAAAGCTAATGGCATCTCTAAATAATAATTAACCGACTTCTATTAAATAATCTTCGGTAGATTTCCTTTCAGGAGCAGGCAAATCCCATGGAAAATACCAATCGAAAAGATCGGTTAATTCATAAGAGGTTTTCTTACCAAATGTCTTTTCTACTAAATAGCCTTTCTTAATTAATGCTTGCGCCTGGGTATAAACAGTTTTATAAGTTACTCCTAGTTCTTTTGCAATCCAGGTAATATCACGCATGATATAAGTTATAGTACCGGCATCAAACTGCCTTAGTATGATAAGCATCGCTTTTTCATATATGGAAAGATCTAAGGCTAATATCTCAACAGGTATCTGACATGGCAACATTTTACCGTTGCTTTTGAAATAGTATTTATTAGAAGTGTGATAGCGATTTTGTTTTGCCATTAACCCGGATTTCTCTAACCGGGAAACGGATTCCGCAACAAATGATCTTGAAGCGCCTATCAATTTGCCTACGGTTTCGTAAGCCGGATAACAACTTTTATCCTGATGGTTCAAAAATGATTTGATGGCTACGTACGTTAAAAGGTCAACATATTTCAGCCCTAATTTATCTAAGCCTATAACATAAGGCTTAGTAACATAAAAATGATTCAATTAAATAATTGTGTGAAGAAAAATAAAGCAGCTCGAATGAGCTAATATCTCGGAGTGTTAATCTTTTGATTATGATATAAAGATACGAGATTTCGGGGTGACTTCCTAAGACAATCGCTAATAATGAAATGTTTTAGTCGTTGAAAATCAACGTGTTAAAATTCAGCAGATAGGCGATTTATTCCTGACAAACCCACTAACAAAGTAGTCGTTACGAAACCGTTAACTATTGAGATAGAGTATATGGTTTAGGGGTGTGCCAGGAAGTTTTCAATTTTTATCGCCTTATTTATTTGATCTTCAGTTACTTAAATAAACAGTTTTATTCCTGACAACTACACCTCATTATAAGCACACTTTAAAAGCGAAACCGACTAAGGCCTGAATAATTTTTTATATATAAAATCGGCCTCGATTTAAAACCCACCCCTCCCATGAGTGCGCCGAGCGCAAGGGTTATCGAACCCGATCACCCTCTCGGGGTGTTGATTCGAAAATGAAATATTCACACTCAACTCTTAATACACAGTGTCCGAAATGATTACAAATCATTTAACGGGATAAGTCGCCATCATGCAACATCTCATTTTCCAATCCACATCAGGCACCGAAAACGTGAAAATTGTTGACCGCTGCCATGCAATTACCCACTTCCCCAACCCTATATAACCGTCAATTAACATCATTTGAACCCTTAAATTCCATCGAAATGTCAAAGACAACAACTAACCCATCTCAAAAAGAAGATGCTTTAAAAGCCAAATCAGAGGCCGTAAAGACCGCCTATTCCAACATCTTAGCTGACATAAAATCAGCGTTACCGCAGTACCCTACAGAATATCTCCGAACCTTCGTAGAGGTCGATTATTCCAGTTTAGGATTAAGAAGTCAACATGGTTTCTTCAACGCCTTAATCCATATTCAATTGGAAGAAGTTGAAGGACAATTAACCATCATTTTCTCGCGTAACCTCGCTTTAAAACAGCAAGTGAGCAACCATCTTGATGGGTTACTATCTCGAATCGTTTACAAACATACAGCAGAAGCCAACACCGAAATCTTTATCGAGGATATGGTGAGTTGTGAGCCATTTAAAGTTGACGACTTTAGAAATGCCAACAACCTTGTCCTCAAAGGTTTCAAGGATGGCAAGAAGGTTACGGTTTAACAATTTATTCAATTACCAATAAAGCGGGGCTTATTAGTTAGGCCCCGCTTTTTCATTTTAAAACGTTATCGATGAACATCCTACACGATATACTAAATCCACCGGAACCATACTTGCCAATTTTAGATGTGGTTAACCTCAAACCTTTTGTTAGTACAAGACAAAAGAACATTGAGATTGCTCGTGTTTACACTTGCATAGTCACTGACCTCAGATACCTTTTATCTCGAATGAGCTATTCAGATCATCGCACTTATTTACTTAGCAGTTACGAGGTGGGAAATAAGTACGAGGATCAGGTTTTGTTTGAGTTCACTTGTGTTTTGTGTGAGCTAAGGTTATCCATCAAACATTACGATTACTACCTGGAATTAGATACCGACAGCGACATTCAAAAGATTGTTGGCAGGTACAATTACAGGCAAATGCTTCGCATTGCTTACAGAAATACGGATTACCAATCAACACACTACGATCTGGAGGACTGCATCTCTATAGAAACGAATATGCAGAATCACTATGCTTATTTTAAAAACAGACTGGCTAATGCCAGGGAAGAGAACGCCATCATTTTAGAAGAAGATGCAATTGTGGAATAATTAAACATTAACATTTACACCTATGAACGCAGAAAGATTAAACACATTAAATAATTACCCACTCCATAAACGGGAGCCATCACTTTGGGAGAGCAAAGATACACCCTTACAAAAAAGGGTAATCGAGGCATATAATACTATCCGAATCAACATCATCAAACTTTGGGGATTCGACTTTAACCAAGGCTGGGAAAAGTTTCCGAGCGATTGTCACATTCAATCAACCGAACTAGGAGTAGATAAATTCATTTACATGAATTTCTGCAGTATCAAATTGGTTTGGGGTAAGTTTGGCTACACCATCGTACTCACTATTCCACAAGATTCCCTACTGAACGGCAGCACTTTGAGGACTAATAAAATGATGCAGATCGCGCTTGATGCCGTAAAACACGAACCGGGAGAGATGGGGAGGATTTACATTGAAGATCGCTTGCAGTTTAAAATCGCTAATGACGTAAAAACTATTTACGAAGAAAAAATAACCGAGCGTCTGGATAAAGAGAACCGGGATTATACCAATAAGAAACTGAAGATTGAGGGCTGAAATAATGCTCTCAATCTTTATTGATAAATTGCTAACTTAGTCCTTACTAATAATAAAAGGAGAAAATAATATATAAGAAAGTAGATCAATCATTTACATATTGATTAAAAGATACGAGCGTTAGCTTGATTTGTCTTGCTTAGAAACCTAGGAAATTTCATAGTACCAAGACAAATGAGTTCAACGTCCGCGCGGAAGCGTAGGGCGAAGATTCATTTGTGGTACAGGGCTTCCTAGGGCCTCTAAGCGCAAATTGGGTTCAGTCCTGCGCTTCGGTGCTTTATTAAACCTACCACAGAGGACTGATGCGGTGATTAACACTCTACGCAGTGAAACTAAAACATTACACCTTCCTCGTTATAGCCTTTTCCTCTTTATCTTCTTGTAATAGAGAAACCACACTACAGATAACTGATGTTAAAGCGACCCCTGATAGCGTTTATGAATCAGTTGCACAAAGGTTTTTAGGGAGGCGTCTAAATATTGCATGCTATGACAAATCTGTAAAGGTTGTGGTAGAAGGCCAGCCCTCTCATGTTTTAAGATTATATCATAGCGGAGATTATTTAGGCGAGAGCTATTCTTTAACACTATTCAAGAAATACGGAGTTATTGACAGTGTTTTACTGTCAATTCAAGAATACCCTAAAAATCCACCTCCGTTTAATATATCAATTACTTTAATGGCTAAACCTCAATAAAATGGAATATATCATCGCGCCTATCATTATTTGGGGGCTTTACCTGGCAATAAAAGGTTTCGGAAAAGCTAAACGGGATGAACGGCTCTACAAATACCGCGTTCAGCAAATGACAAATGGTGAATTAAGACATGAGATTAGTAATCTGAATAGACAAGTGGCCCATTTACCAAAACATGTTTGGCGCAACTCTCCGCAGGGTGCTCTATTACAAGATAATAGAAATAAGGCAAAAGTTGTCGAGGCGGAAATGAACCGCAGAGGAATGAATTAGGGGCTTGCTTCGGCAAGTTCCTTTTCTTAAACCCAAACTTACCCGAATGAAATACACTTTTCTATTCATGTTGCTAATGGCTTCGCCAATGGCTTTTTGCCAAAAGCCAATACACCACATTTATACCTTTGACGGTATCGTTCGCAAGCCCTGGAGCTTCTACCATATTATTAATGGCGAGTTAGTAGAGTTTACTGAAAAAGAGGTTAGAAAAGGCGACGAGGATTTAAACAACTTTGTTACCCATACGCGGGATATAAATATTAACTGCTTTGCTGATACTGCAAAGGTTACAATCTTAAACGACAGCGTGACTACTCATTATATATTAAAGCGAGTTGAACCTAACAAATACATTTATAAAAATGAAGAGGTTAGTCTAATGCTGATTACGAAATCATCTTTGATTTGTGAGTTATACTTTATAAAAGGTGATAAAGCAACTTCTGTTAGCAATATGGATTGGGAGATGCTTAACTAACGATTTGTGAAATTGACGTTGCATTTCTAACTTTAATGGAAAATGCCATTAAACCACTCTATACAAAATATATTCATTCAGGTTGGTCAATATGATCGCTATGCAATCTTTGATTTTTATTATGGTTCTGACGCCTTTAAGAAATATGGAACAACAGTTTACGGCCATATTATTTATACCCCATCTCAAAGGGCACATCTTAAAAAGGAAATGGAATCAAACAACATCGGCGATGATGATGGATTGATATTATTAGACGGGGCATTGCAAGATAAAAACAAGAATGAAGAGCTGAGGACTGTCGGATTTATGGCAAAAGACGTTTATCGACTAAGTACATTAGACATCGGGCCAATTAAAAACGAGTACGAGAATAAAGATATCAAAGATATTCCTAATACTATTAAAATAGACTTTGATGCCTCCGGTACTAATGCTGAAGAAATGCAGCTTATGATGTTTCGTAAAAGATTGGAGAAAAACATTCCCTTCATTCCTTATGAACTTCAAAAGTACTATAGCCTAATAATGTTACTTGAGCCGGAGAATCTGTCGGAAGAGGATAAAGTCAAATATTTGATGGATGTCAATGGCCATTTCCATCACAATGTTATTATTACTGTTCTAAGCACATTTGTGCATTTCCATAAACAAGAGCAACCATATAGAGGAATCTTAAATAAGGCGCTATATAATAGAAGAATTGAACGAATTAATTACATCTGTAAGCATTTGGGAATTGCAGCCAAACACATTGACAACTTAAAGGAATCTAATCCAAACTCATGGAATGAATTAGTGCGGGTTGTTTATGGATTTGAGCCGGAAACTTTAACATTGTGGGGATGGAAGCACCACATTTATTGGGATTTCGAAAGGTTTATCCATATTTATCTTCGCCATTATCCTAACTTCTTTATTCCAGAATCCTCTAAGGGACAGGGAACTTCATTTCAATACAACTTTAAAGATATTAGAAGGATCGTTACAATAGTTTTGAAGGCAAATAAAGAAGCTATAGAAGATAGATTAAGTGCAGGAAAAGGGTTTCACATTCAAAACGAAAAAGGTTATTATTATAATGGGAATTACTATTCATTAAAAATAGAATCTGATGGGCGATTAGCTCAATTTCATCCGCAAGATCAAGTCAATACTAACGACTTTTAAATATCCTAAGTAGTCCAAACATCTAACTCTGAATACAGTTTACTATTCAAATCAGTCATGGCATTTATCGCTTTAGTTCCTCCTGTTGAAACTAAAAATCCGCGAGAAATTAAGCTTAAGTACACAAGCGTTTGAAAAAACCATTTCAGTGGACTTGGGGCTTTATATGATTTAAAAAACTCTTCCATCACAAACATTCCCGCAACAAAAACATAGAATATTGACGATTGAAGGAAGATTTTAGCAACCTTAATTAACTTAGCCTTCTCATTAACATCATCACAAACAGATGCCCAACTAAAAATTAAAGCAGAAAATGCAAGTAGTGTTACTATCACTAAATTAAGATAGTCTTTGGTATTGGTAATGATTATTTGATAAGAAAAACCTGCGATGAATGCTCCTACAGTGGCATTTGGAATATATTTAAAGATGGCTGCCTTAAGGATGCTTCCTAATTTCTTCATTGTGTTAAGGTTAAATGCGAATATAATTACCTAAACGGACACTTAAAATAAATAATAATAAGGTTAGATTATATATCGTATAAGCCCTCGTTTCCCTTTCCCGCTTTCGGTTGCTTACAACGGGTAAAGGGAAGCTATGCTTATAGCTGTTGGCCTTTCTGCACAAAAGCCCCGCTCAATCCCACCGCACAGGAACTAAGGCATTTCACAACTTAAATGCTATCAAAGCATAGTGCCAGATTTCGTTCCGTTTAAAGAGGCTACGCCACATTAAACTACACCGCTCTCGTGATCTGTCACAGGCTTTGATTTAGCAAATGACGTTGCGTCATACTCTCTTTCTCTGCCTTTAGATTCGTTTCATTTATGTTCGCATTCACTTGGTCTATTCGACCAGGTGCAAGCTCGCAACATTCAACAGATCTAAAAGCAAGCGTTCGTTTTGCTTGGCTCGCCTTTCGCCATCGGTCAAGCTGCGCGACATCTCATATGTCGCTGGTGTAAACATTCCGAGCAGCCATCTTGCGATTTTCTCTGCTCGGACTTGACCTCAACTCGCACCAACTTCGCCAAGCTGCGTTGGTTTCGGCGGCTCGCTCATTTTTGTCGAAATACTAGGAAATATAAGCTGTCTCTTGGATTATTTTAATTGACAAGTAAGCCTTAATACTATTAAGCGGTTAATAATCACAATATTGTTAGAGAAAACTTATATATATTTAAAAACTATAACCTTAAAACAATTGAAAATGAATTTTAAAAAAGTTGCTTCCTTCAGCCTTCTGGCATACATAAATGACTCGAGCATAGGCGTTAACACATTTGAAGATATTTTCATTCCTATTGTTAAATCTTCACTTTGTAGAATGCAATGGGATGGGTTTCAAAATGGTAAATCTACAATGGAAATCAAAAAATATGTAGACCAGACTTATGCATTGGATATACCAGTACCCCTTCTTAGGACCTTATTAGAAATGATTTCTAACGAAGTAAACAATAAAGAAGGTGGGAGCTTTACCCTTTACCAGGACGGATCCTTTCAAATAAGCTCATATATATTTTCAAATTATGAGGAAGTATTAAATGAGCGAGAGCTGGAGCTTGAGGAAGTAAATAAGCTATATAATACATTTTTAGAATCGAATAATCTAAATCCAACGGATGAACCTTCAATCTTTGACTATATCGATCAAAGCAGACTTAGCTTGTCCAAATACTTCGCTTATAAAGAAGATAAATTACTTGAGGTGGAATTTGTCCATCAAGCGAACTTCATAAACTCTGTAAAGCAAAATAAAAAGATATATGAGATACTTCGTCGAGTTTATTTGGGCTCAATAATGTCTGCTTATCTTGAAGTGGAAATAGGTGTTGCTGGTGATAAATTGGAGCTAGTTTTAGATACAAATTTTATCATAGGGATCTTAGATTTAAACTCAGAAGAATCTACACACACCTGTCGAAAAATTCTTGAAATAGTATCTCGTTTAGGTTATACAGCGTCTGTTTTACCGTTTACACTGGAAGAAACTAAAATGCTTATTGATAGAAAGGCTTTACAGTTAGAAGGCGCTTTCTTTCAAGGATTTCTTGACCCTGAGAGCATTTACAATGCGGCGAAAAGAAAAGGATTATCTAAAACACAACTACAACAAATAGGGGCAAATTTGGAAGGTATTCTAAGGTCGGAATACAATGTAAACTTAATTGCAAATGACGACAAGTATAGAAATCTGGCTAAATATAAATACACTGAAATTTTAGAGTTTTATAAGAGTATCAGAAAAACAGCGGGATTTAGCGCACATCACGACGCAACTGCGATAGCTTATGTAAAAGAAAAACGCGACATCAGAATAACCTATGACAATATATTTAAAGCGAAATGTTGGTTCGTAACTAATACTCATCAAAATGTTGCGATTCCTGGCAATGATAGAGGTCTGCCCGAAATTATACGAGCTGACGATATGTTAAATGTACTTTGGCTTAGTAACCCTAACGTTACCGCCTTAGTTGGAAGTTCTGAATTAAGTGTATTAGGCTTAACAAGGTTGGTATCCAATACAATATCTTATTCTTTACCAAGTACTAGAGTATTAAGGATGTTAGACGAAAACTTCACTAAATACGGTGGTACATCAATTACTGCAGATGACACACTGATGGTTGCGTCTATGATAGCAAGAAAGCAGATTGTTGATGTTGAAGGCCTAACCAAAGTTGATGAGGAAAACCCAATAAACTTTATTAATACAGTTAAACAATACGCAGAGCACGGTCGCGAAGAAGAAAAGAAACTACAAGAAAGCATGACTGGCGTTTTGAAGGCTTTTGAAGAGCTCGTTAAAGTAAAACAGGACGAAAAAGCAGAAAAAGAAAACACTTTATTGGAAAAGGAGGAGGATTATAAGTCTAAGATATTAGCCCTAGAATCAGATAATAAGAAACTTAAAAACATCTTAATTTTGGGGGGCATTATTGTCTTATCAATGACTTGGTGGACATTCGACAATTTCTTTTTTACTATTTTAATGCACGGTTTAAAGAATTATTGGTTGGTTAAACTTGCCGGACAGTTATTAATGATTGCTTTATCCGCAGCATTATTTAATAATAAATATCGTACAGTTTCGATTTCAGCGACGGTAGCTTTAACAACTACTATGATTGCCTTGCTAAAAAGGTAAGAGTTAGCTTTCTAAAGCGGGTTTCACTATACCAACCATAAACATTTTAAAATTAGTATATAACGTTTTCAGAATAGACGAACCTCTAAGAGTTTACAAACCTTTCTTATACTGAAATTATCATCAGATATAAATCAACCTACGTTAGTTGAGCCGGCATCAAACCTGTTACCAAAAATTGAATTAGATAATTTGATAATTAATATTATACTTGGACTAGAATAACTAAACCTTTTTAATCATAATGGCAAGTCGAAAAATACAAGACTTCTTTAATGGTAGATTCTTTGAAATCCCAAAATACCAACGGGGATATGCCTGGGAGCGCCAAAACATCAGAGATTTGTTTGATGACATAACAGAATCAATTGAATCACAGTCCAATCACTACATCGGCACGATAGTTTTATCTCGCTCTCAAGAGAATGATGATAAATTTCACGTTGTCGATGGACAGCAGCGCATAACCACAATTACATTAATACAAAATGCGTTGATTAAAGCCCTTCCAGAAAAGGACTCGTATTATTATGAGCGATTTTATATAAAGGAAGATGAAAGTTTCAGACTATCTCCACTAGGTCGTGATAGACGGTTCTTTTTTGATCTATTAGAGGGAACTACTAATGAACCCCAAAATAAAAGTCAACGATTTCTTCTAGAAGCTGTTGAAGAGATCGCTTTTAAGGTTTCGCAGATTAAGGACAAGCTTAAATACCTTAAATCAATTGAAAAGTTGGAGATTATGGAGTTTGTTGAGAATTCTGAAGGGGACGCGATTAGGATTTTCCAAACAGTAAATGATCGTGGAAAGCTGCTATCCAACATGGAAAAAGCCAAAAGCTTACTTATCTATTTCTCTAATCGTTATCTTAACAAACAACTAGATGACTTTGTTAACGACCATTTTAGTGACATATTTGAGGTATATGACGATGTAAAACATTTGGGCGAAGAACTTGATATCACACTAATTAAAAACCGCGAATTTAATGAAGACAATTTAATGCGGTATCATTTTGTAGCCTACAGCAATCAGGACTACGACCCATCCGCAAATTATGTTCTTCAGTTCTTAAAAAACAATCTAACCACATTCCGCAATGAAGCATTAGGGAAAGACTACCATCAACTTCATGAATTTATTGTAGACTACACCTCTAGCTTGAAGGATTTTTTTGAGTGTTGTAGAAAAGTGATAGCTCGCGCAAAAGATCAAACAGAATATTTTAAGCTTTTCTCTATTCTAAACTTGTCTGCAACGCTATATCCGCTTATTGTAAAGCTTGAGATGTTGGGTTTCCTTGAAAAGCAATTACCTTCTAACACATCTAATACGTTCAAGTTCTTTGATTTGATTGAGTTGATAGATGTTCGTATTTACAAAACAAGAGGGACTGATCCAAAATCGCACATTGCTAAATTCACATATGATTTGAATCAAAATTGGAAATTGGACGATGTTGAAGGGTGGTTAAGGTGGTTTAATAGTTATTGGATGTCTAAAGAACAATTTCAATCGAATCTAAGTGGCAATATATATGGTAATAGAGCCTTGACACACATTTTTATAGATTATTGTGAATTACTACAGGGACTCCAATTTACCATAGATGAGCTCAAAAATTTAATAACTAAATCCCCTAACATAGAGCACATATTATCACAAACGCCCAAGTTCTCACCCAGGGCGTTAAAATTCAGAAACACCGAGGACTTTCTAGAATTTGAGGGAAGATTGGGCAACCTGACTTTATTAGAGCGTAGTTTAAATTCAAGCGTACAAAATAAAAATGCACTTGATAAAGTGGACATTTATGGAAAGAGCCTATTTAAAATGACAAAGAAAGTAGGATCAGATATAGATACTAGTAAATCATTTACAAAAATTGAGTTGGAAGCTAGAACAGAGGCAATTTCTGATTATTGCTTAAAAAGATGGTGGTGTTAAATTTTTTTGAATGCTTGATAATAATTTGAACAACGTTACTCCTGATGTCGTTCTTAACAAAGCTGATCCTGGTGATGATACGTTAAGGCGATTTAGATATCAACTTACATATGCTGGAATTGTGTCTGCACTAATGCTAGATGAAAATGCGGCTTATGAAGAAGTGTTTTGCGAACATCATGAAGATGTGCTTATAAAGTATTTGGATAAAACCTATAGAGGGATTCAAGTTAAAACTCGTGACATTAATCTTCCTCCATTTAATATTGAGGATACTGAGATTATAAAATCCTTTAAAAGATTCATTGAATTAGATATTAAATTTCCTGGTTTATTTCAAGGATACAGCATTGTGAGCAATAACGGCTTTGATAAATCTAAGCCTTCCGTTGATTGCAACTCATTAATCGAGATATTAAAAAAAGACCCAACAATTGTAACAAACAGCAGAACTAAATTCTCAAAATTCGTAAATCAACTTTCAACAGAATGTAACTGCAGTGTTGATCTCGTAATAAATTGTTTGAGAAAAGTTAATCTAAAATCATTTTCCAGCTTTGACGATATTTTTTCTAACCTAATAAATTGCATAAAGGCATCATCCTACACAGCCGGGTGTACAGAAAGTCATATTAATCAAATAGCGGAGACTTTATTGCTCAAACATTTTAATGCGTCATCCTTAAAACTTGATGACTTAGATATTATGCATTATGTGTCGGGAAACTTGGACACAGAAGATTTTAAATTTTCTACTATTAATTCTAAGAAAATATCCAAATCTGAAATTATTACCTGGATTAATTTACAAAAAGATGAACCTGTAAAACTACTCCTTAGAGATAAACAAGCTATAAGCAATATTCCGTCAGGTTATACCAACCTTCAGTTAAAAATGGATGCTGGCAAGATAGATTCACAAAACATAGACTTAATCCGGAATTTCAAATTCTCCTTAGAGAACCATGCAATTTCTTGGCTATACAAGAATGGAGCAGAAAAAGCTGATCAAAGATATAGTCAAGTAAGTGGCGTTATACAAAATATATGTCAAGAAATATATGACGAAATGAATCAAGGTTCAAATCCATATGGTTTGGCTATGCTAAGGGAAATTCGCAAAGCAATAAAGGAACGCAAAAAGGATGAAGCCAATATCTTTTTTGACTGTTCTTATGAACATCTGCTTGGGATGGTGGGAGTGCTTACTGAAAGTTGTAAAGTCTGGTGGAGTGAAAAATTCGATATAACACTATGAAAGAATTATTTAATATTCTATCGAGCTTAGAAAAGAATGAAAGTTTGCACTTGGGAAGATTATTAATTCTACTAGATACTTTTAGTGGTGAGAATAAAAATGGTGAGATCGAGGGCCTGACAAAGCTGGCAAAACTAGATTTTCTACTTAGATATCCTGTTTATTTAGAAAGAGCGTTGAATACCGTCAATAAAGAAATGAAAAAGGCACCACCTAAAGATTTTGAGCGGAAAAGCGTTGAAACGAGTATGGTCAGATTTAAATATGGACCTTGGGATTTCAGATATAGAAGGTTCATTAATGTTTTGATTGCAAAGAGACTTATTTACGTACGGCAAGAGGGACGATCTTACTTTCTGGGCATTACGGAGAACGGATCTAATGCGGTTAAGCAACTGGAATTCACAGAAACGTTTCTTGATTTTTTTGATAGAGCGCGTATGATTAAAACAAATTTCAATTTTAGCGGAACAAATTTAATGCGTTTTATCTATAAGACGTTTCCTGAAATTGGTTCACTACAATATGGTACTGAAATCAAATGAATATACATTTCCAAACCCTTATCCTGCAATGCAAAGGCAGTAAAGAAGTTATCGACCTTTCTGCTCAAGTATCTTTTTTTCACGGTAAAGTAAGTTCCGGTAAGTCTTCAATTACGAGGCTTATCAACTATTGCTTAGGCGGAAATTTAGAAAGAACCCCCGCAATTGTTAAAGAAGTAATTAGTGTTGCATTAGAGCTAACAATTGGAGAATATCACGTTTTATTAGAGCGTTTTACTCAGAGTGAATCTATGATAAATGCTACTTGTGTCGACATTGAAAATAAATCCTTTTCAATATCTGTACCGTCATCTGGGGAGCAGAAGCCCGTATGGGAAGGCACGGTTTATAACATAAGTGATTTAATATTTCACCTTCAAAACATAAATATAATAAGAGTTCCGGCAAGTAGACATGCTGAAACGTCCAATCTTGTTAGATTGAGTTTTAGGAACTTTATGTGGTTTTGTTATTTAGACCAAAGTAAGTTGGACAATTCATTTTATAGATTAGAAGATCCAACCAAATCTAGAAATAGCAAGGAAGTCTTAAAATATATATTGCAATACTCCACCCAAAAATTGATTGAGCTAGAAGAACAAGTTCATAAATACAAACGTCAAAGATTAAATGATACAGCAACAATAGAAGGGCTAAGAGCATTTTTGAAAAACTTCGGATTTTCCACGGAAGAGCAGATTCAGCTATTAATAGATAATACTAGAAGAAAATATCTTAAAGCAAAACAAGATAAACAACAATTAGAAGACACATATAAAGCAGATACGCATGAATCGGATGCATTAAGGCTGTCAATTAAAGATTTGATTCAGAGAATTACGATTAGAGAAAATTCAATAAACGACCTTGAAGAAACTATACTGGAACAAGATTCATTAAAGTCTGAACTTGTAGCATCAAAGTTTAAATTTTCGAAGTCAAAGAGTGCCGCTTCAATTTTACAGGGAGTTAAGTTTTATAATTGTCCGTGTTGTGGAACTGATATTGAAAATCGTGTTGAAACAGCTGAAACTTGTGTTTTGTGCTTATCACCAATCGGGAGTGATAAACCTATGGTTAGTGCACAATCTGAGCTTATTCAAGCTGATTTGAATGATCGAATAAAAGAACTAGACAACTCAATTGACTTACATAAGAAATGGTTATCAAAAGCACGCAAGGAACTGATATCATTTAATGCTCAAAGGCGAGAACTTGATTCAAAATTGGAGTTTGAACTAAAACAATATGAGTCAGTGTTTTTGTCTAGAATCAGAAGTCACGATCAAGAGGTTGCCAAACTTCAGGAAAGAATTAAAGGATTTGATAGACTTAAAAGGATGCCGAAAGAAATAAGTAGGTTGGAAATAAATGCAGCAGATCTATTAAAGAAGGAAAATTTATTGAAGAGTCAAATTAGCATAGAGAAGCAAAAGTTTGTCAAGGGAGAGGAAATCATCAAAGATTTAGAGGCAACATTTTTAAAGGCATTGTTGGAAGTAGGTATTCCTGGCATTAAAGACTCTGATAAAATTTACATCAATCGCAAAACATTCGAAACCCTTGTCTTACCTGAAGGGGAAGATTATTTAGCTTGGAACTTTTATAATGCAGGAAGTGGAGGTAAGAAAACACTTTTTAATAGCTGTTTTATGTTGGCGCTACATGAAGTTGCTTCCCGACATGAACTTCCTTTGCCCAACTTTATTTTGATAGACACGCCCATGAAAAACATCGACAAAGAGGTAAATCAGGACATTTTTAGAAATTTCTTTAATTACTTGTATTCGCTTGCAATGGGACCATTGGACAACACTCAGTTTATTATAATAGATAACAATTTTATACCACCTTCTACAGATACCAAGATTAATTTTTATCATAGATATATGGCTAATGAAGATTCGGCCAATCCCCCGCTTATAAGCTATTACGTAGGGCCGTAGATTTCGCATAGCACAATACTGCAAAGACATTCAATAATATCATTTAAGAGAACATATTGTGAATCTCGTCTCAACTTTACTACAATGATAGAACATGAGCATCAGGAAAATATAATTAAGGCACTACGAGACCGCCTCCAAGTGACATACTTGTCCTTCCAAACTCATGGTAAAGAACATCACGCTCAACTGGAAATTCAATTCAAGGAAATAGCCACTAAGTTGTGTTTGATTTGCTGCGCATATTTTGAAAGCAAAGGAATGAACTCATACTTACAAGATTTTAAAATAGAGATGCGATCTTTCCTAGACAATGATAATAAATTGTTTCAAGCCACCCGATTTGATGAACAACTAGGTCAGTACTTCAGTGTTTTTGATGATAAGATTGACGACTATCTAAACGCTTTTCCTGCCTTTTCAAGTTTAGACTTCATTATGAAACGACCTGGACTTAAATATCTAGAGCATATTTTAGAGAACACACATATTGTTTTAAACGCAATGGGTGTTATACCCCAGAAAGAAACAGAAATTAGCCGTAATATGAAATTTATTTGTGAAGTAACTTTTCCTGATACCCAGTTTTTAGGCGAACCTTTTGTTAAAGCTGCCAAGTGTTATAAGCCAGATTTACTTATCCCATCTCTAAATGTAGCCGTAGAATATAAATATGCTAAAACAAAACAAAGGCTAATCAACACTATAGACGAAATTTTAGCAGACGTTAAAGGCTATAGTGATCACTCCACTTATAAATTATTTTATGCAGTGTTCTACGTAAACGCCAATATTATTTCTCGACAACGTTTTTCAGAGATCTGGCGTGAAAAAGGCTTTCCAAAAAATTGGAAAGGGGTTTTAGTAACCGGAAATTAAAGACAGTTAAATTTAAGGGATTATACACAGATATTTACTGTTTTAATGTAGAGGATTTTAAAATATTAATCTGACCAAGAGAATACCTATACTTCCTAACGCATGAAAGACTAAGCCGACAAACGCACCTGGCATGAGCATCTGGATCAATTATTTTACAAAGTGAAGCACGGGCCTGAGTATTACAAGAAACTATGATACCTAATACGATTTAGTTTACAAACCCGAAGATTATCACAATTGATTTGATCTGTTGCATTTCAATAAATTAAGATCAAACAATCGGTTTTCAGTTTCTACCATAAAACATCGTCCTTTAATTTCATCATCTTTTAAGGACATTTATTTGACTTCTACAATATAAAGACAGATAATTGTCCTTCACCTCCAATCAATTTATGAATCATCTTCCCGATCCTGTAACGACGTACGATGCTAGAAATCAGCCTCGTAAAATTAAGATGGATGATTATAGTAAAAGAATAGCCGAGGATAGCAATATGGATGATAAAGAATATCTAGTGCAATTCGGTGAAGCAGCTTTTAAAAACATCAATAAGATAGTAGACATTAACGATAACACAGATTCAATTCCGGTAAACTCAGCTGAGAATAAAGGGGCGCTTTCACGCTTAGGGGAGTTTGCAAAGGTAAATCCTGAGAAGATTGATTTTCTATTCAATGAAATACCGGAACATGGCACAAGGTCTTTAAGAAGAGGTTATTATAAATTATTATACCCTTTGCAAGTACATTGGTACGAGGATGAAATAGAAATCTGGCGTGCTAATGTTTTATATAGCGAAGGTCCTGATAGTAAGAATATCTATAAATACGCATGTAATATTGGGCCATTATTTAATGCCTTCGGTGTTGCGGGTAACTTAACAGAAGGAAAAGTTTGTTATAGGGAAAGGGTTGAGAAGATATCTTTATTCAAAGAGATTATTAATCGTACAATTTATGTTTCAAGCGTCAAGGTCATAAATTACCCTTATTTTAATACCACAAGTAAGGAGGTATTATGGTTTGTATGGTGATTATATACTTCTTCGCAAAGTTAGGATCTGATGCTTCTGAGCACATGAAAGAACGTGTAGAGATATAGGTTATATATTGAATTTACAGAAGGGAGATTTTTAAGTATTCCTTTAATAAATGATTTAATAAAAAGTCTCCCTCAAATTACATTAAGCCTCGTAGTATTTCCAACTTATTAGCCGGCGCATTTGGAGATATAAAATCAGATATTGTTTTAGATGTCCTTTTAGGACGCTTAAGAAATTCAACAGGCCATTCGGTTAACCTTTCTTTCTTTACATGAACATATATGCCCGGTTCAGACTCGTTTATATATTCTTTTTGAAGGATTAGTGCCAAAGGGCTCTCTGTACCGAGATTACTCTTGGAATAGGCTAAAGCTTCTTCAAAATTGTCAAATACATAATAATAGTCGTTCCCCTCTTCAATATCGGGGGCTCCGTCATGTGGATGGCACCACACCCTATATTCTAGTACGTCATCCCACACATAGCCACCACCCGAATGTACCAATGCGGGATATGAACCGACCAGATCAACATCTTTAACAGCGGGGTAATTCATCATATAAAGAAATGATGCAAGATATAAACTTTTAATATGGCGTTGTTATCTTTATAAATCACTAGATCTGTATCACATGACTTTTAAACTAGGTAATTTGTTCCCTAAAAAGCCCATAAACGAACCTTATTTAGAATTGAATGATCCGCGCTGGGCGGAGATGGAAGGCGGTTATAAAGGCACTTTATATAACGCCTCTGAAGCGCTAAACAAATTAAAAAATGCTACTACATCCGAAGATGTAAATACAATCTACCAGGAATTATGGGATGAGTTACACCATCAAGGTGACGTAGGGTTAGCCTCGTATTATTCGGTCCCTCATATGGTGTCTGCGGCAAAATCAAATCAGATAATTGATTATAACGTATTGGGGTTGGTATCTCTCATTGAGATACAACGCCACAAAAATAATCCACCTATCCCTTCACTATTTTATCTTGCATATTCTGAAGCTTTGAACGAATTGTCGTTGTTGGCTATAAGCATCATCAACAACGATTGGGATTTAAGTACAGCTTCGGCAGCATTAACAGCTATTGCGATTGCAAAAAAGCAGATAAAGCTTGGCAATGCTATTCAAAATATGGATAGTGAGGATGTAATAGAAGAATTCTTAGAAAACTATTGATCTATGTTTCAGAGCTGATTGACTACCATGAAAAAACGGAAATTCATTAGATCTGCACATCTTGTTATTGTAGGTTTTATATTCTTAATTTCTGGTGGATGTGCCCATCATACAGCGCAAATCAAATTTAATAGAACACAATGGGACGATGGTGATATAGAAACTTACCCTTATCGAGACGCCATGCTTAACGATTTATTGGCTAATTATCATTTGAAAGGCATAACCTATCACCAGCTTACTAAGCTACTAGGTGAACCTGGTCGCTGGGAAAATGTAAATATCGACAGTCCATATTATGTAATCAATACAGATTATGGTCATGACATTGACCCGGTCTACACTAAAACATTAACTATCTATCTCGATAAAGACTCTGTGGTTACCAACTATGAGGTTAAAGAATGGAAAAAGAATGATTGAAACATCATGGGAAACAAATCTCAACAAAGCTTCGAAAAGGTAGAAAAACTTAAAGATCGATTTCGTCATTTATCATCAGAGGGTATAGCATCACGGTTGCTTAATTTTAACAAGAGTAATGACACAGCGGTTGCTTATAAGCAGATACTTAAGGAGCGAGGTATTGATGATTATCTATCATTTATAACAGATAATAATAATAATTAATCGCCTAATAGAATAGTTTAATGGAGATCAAAACAATTACTACAACGCAATGGCAACAATTATCAGCAATCATACCTTCGCATGATTGGGAGATGGAATATTATCCATGTAGAGCTATTCTGAATAATGGTACTACATTAGATAACGTTTACATCGTCGACGCTGCAAAATACCTTAAACATTGGGGCGTTTTGCCAACCGAAGATAAGGCAAAGCACTTTATTGAGATTGAAGAGGTTGTCAATATAGAGAATTCTCCAAACCGTATGCCTGCTAATTATGCAGATAAACTTTATGAAGCCGGTGAGTCCGGGATGGGTTATTGTGTATTTAAGATTATTTATAATAATGGTGCGGCTTTAGATGTGCTTACAGGCAACGGGGTTGACTTTGTTCCTTCTCCTGAAGGATTAACTGTTAACGATATTGTTGATGTAATGCCTCATCAAGGTTCCAGATCCTCCTACAGCAAAGGGCTTTCTTACTTTTGGTGCTTATTTAAAGTCTAACAAATCTAGTTAACGCTCATTTTAAATAAGGCACTTAGGAAATTGCCTTACAACCGCTGTTCGGTTTTTTACGGAAGTATTAAAGGAATATTACGGTTTGTAATACATTAAACGGGGAGATCAAGATTGTTTCATCTTTTCTTCTATAAGTTCAAGCAGATCTTTATACTGATTAATTATACTTTCCTTTTGCTCTACCTCGGCTTTATATAAGTCAAGTGTTGTTTCTTGATCTTTTCGACTTAGTTTCTCCTTGTAGTATTTAATGTAAATTTCAGCTTCTGGGAGTGATGAACAATTTAAATCTAGCTCTCTGAAGAATTTCCAAGCTAAATCGAATTTATCGGGTGATGTATCGTAAGTAATCTTTTTGTCAGGGCTTGAATTTAAGCTAAATACAAACGACGGGGCCATTGAACCATAAGGGGTAAAGTTGAAATACAGATCAACCATGCTCCAATTCTCTCCAAGTATTGAAGATATAATGCCGGTAGGTGTAATTATAGCTGCAAACTCCCAACTATTCTTATGCCATATCTGTTGTTGAAGATATCCGAAGTCAACTATAAATAGAGCATAATTGAAACCTCCGTTATATACAAATGAGATAGTAGATTCTCTCCTTAACGAGTTGTCTTTATTAATCACAATAAAGAATGAGCTGTTAGTATAGAAATCAACACGACCTTTGATGTCGTCAAGCTTATATCTCTTTATCTGTTCTATGGAAGTAATAAGTTCCGTTGGCGTCATTGTAGTAGGTTTTGTACAACTGATTAAAATCAATGATAAGAACGACAGTTAGCGATTGATGAGACATTTTCAAATTCCGACATATAATTGTTATTATTAAAGATTCAGTCTCACTAAAGAGGTGAGGTGGTGGTCACAAAATCCCTCGCAAAGTTAGGACCGATACTTCTGAGCGTATGAAAGACTACGGCATAAACTTACTTAAAATACTATTGCGTTAATAATTTCCGGAAGGAGAGATAAAAGTATGGAATTTCTAAGCAAACCAGTGATGTCATTTAGCCAAGCCATTAATACGGAATGGCCTTTGCAGTATCTTAAAGATTTCTATCAAATATAAGTAAGTGCCTTATTGATTGATTGCAGCTCACTTGCTATTGCTTGTACATCGTTGTTAGATATTGAGGGCTGGAAATAGGTAATATAATTCAACATTTCTTCCAAAGCCAAAAGCTTAACGTGCTGGAACTCTTGTAACGGCTTATTCTTGATTAACACAATTAGATTCCTGATAGGAATCTTCCTATCGCCCCAATGATGATTATTGATTCTTAGCTTTGAATTAGATATTCTTTCATTCAATAGCCTATATAGAGCGTAATTTGTTCTTTTAATTTGTTGTACTGGGGAATGAAGGTCTAGACTTTCCATTGACTTTTGGCTCCAGTTTTTTGTTTCTATAAGGAATATTCCGGAAGTTGATATTAAGATATGATCAATCTGAATAGATTTAATATAGTCATTTTCCTGCTTACGGTATATAGCGGGATGGAATTCTAACGTAAAATCATTTATCAAAACGTATTCATCCGATAGTTTCTCCAACTCCTTTACTATCTTTTGTTCACCTATAGCACCATATATATAATTATTGATTTGATCGACTACGTTCTTTTTTCGAGCTAATTCATTCAATGATCGTTCACTACTTTCGCTTACCGCATCATCAAACCTTGTTGTGATAAAGTTATAGCGAACATCTTTAATGTTGAAATCGGTAATTAAGGGATTCAGGGAAGACGCTATAAGATTTTCGAAATTGCGTGATACTGAAAGTAAGTTACGTTTAACACCTACCCTTTTAAGATGATTGATGAATTTGTGAAATATATTGGAATGATTTAAACCTAAGTTATTAAGCTTAACTTCTAATTTACATACCTCAATTGCCTTTTGTTGTTCCAATTCAGTTCTCTTTTCATCAATACGTTCTTTTAATTGAGGTATCTTTAGAATTAAGCTCGCTGTTTCATCTTGAATGACTTGACGATGGTTTGCAATGATTTGTTGCTGTAAAACAGGATAACTCTTCTGAAAGTCGATTAACTCTTTTATAGATTTAAATTCATTGATATCATGTGCTAGTAAATGAGATTTCACTACTGTTAAAGAACCTACAGTATTATAAACCTTGCACATACTTTATCTAACTTATTCTAAGTGGTTTTCTATGATTACACTAATATAATAACTTGGTTACTAAAAGAGCTTTAACTTAATCGATAACGGTCATACCCAATAGGTGAGAAGTTTCTAAATTCCGGTATAAAACCATTATCATTAATTTTTCGTCTCACTCTAGGAGTGGATATTGATTACATAATTCTCCGCGAAGTTAGGGCCGATACTTCTGAAGCGCATGAAAGACTACGGCATAAACCCACATCCTCTATACAGCCCATTTATTCCGTTTCCTTTCTTGCTTTATTGCATCGAACCTGCGTGTTGGCTTCAATTATTTAATCAATCACAACATGCAGAATTCAACTTAGGTAGTTACAACAACGATTTATTAATTTAGCATTAGTTCATTTATTTATTAACCCGGTCAACTGTTAGTACATAGTTAGTACACACGTAACATCTGAAGCGCTAAAAATTAAGATAAAGTTCAAAAACCGCGATTAAATGCTATATTTGCAATCCCAAACACAAGGGAGCATAGCTCAGCTGGTTCAGAGCATCTGCCTTACAAGCAGAGGGTCACAGGTTCGAATCCTGTTGCTCCCACACTTAAAAGCCCTGTTTCGATAAGATTCAGGGCTTTTTTTATTCCTTTACATCTTCCTGAAAAGATATTCCAGAATGTGTTTCTATCATGGCCTGCTCCAGCTATTTCAGTTATTCCTTATTTTCCCTTTGATAGAATATCACATCATTATGCAAAAATCCTACACAATTGGTTTTAGGCCAGGCGTTAGCTTTGTTATGCAAACTAACCAACTGCTATAAACGCAGCGCTTTAATACTGGCAAATTCTTAACGATGGCTCAAGCAGCCAACGCTTTGCTATGCCTTGTATTGAAGTGTGAAAAACAAGCATTTAGCGAGGTACTCGCACATGTTGCCAGTCGCGATGCCGGCAGCCAATTTAACCTGACCATAAAACCATTTTCTTGTATAATTATGAGTGATTTTAATTTAGATCTCAAAATTGCGGCGCAAATGCCCCGGCGTAAAGACTGGCGGATAGGCACCATCGGTTCGGGAGCCATCATCAAGGGCTGCCATCAGGTGGCTTATCGCAATGCAGGCTTTAACTCTTATGGCATTGCATCGCTGCACCGCCCGCAATCAGAAGAAGTTGCTGCCGAGTTTAACATTCCTAACGTGTACGACACTTGGCAGGAGCTGATCAAAGACCCGGAGATTGAGATTCTGGACATAGCCGTGCCACCCGATGTGCAACTGGAAATTGTGCGCGAGGCCGTAAAAGAGAAAAGCCACATTAAAGGCATCTTGTGCCAGAAACCTCTGGCCATGAATCTGGATGAAGCCAACCAGATTGTGTTACTATGTGAAGAGGCCGGCATCAAGCTATCGGTTAACAGCAACATGCGCTATGACCAGTCTATCCGTGC